>Ga0255753_1000019_pt1 | contig 173674 bp, 174 predicted proteins | sample 041ome_10_FD_179953 | JGI IMG/M metagenome (GOLD analysis project Ga0255753, IMG submission 179953) | Coastal salt marsh microbial communities from the Groves Creek Marsh, Skidaway Island, Georgia - 041412US metaG (version 2) | ecosystem: Environmental > Aquatic > Marine > Intertidal zone >...
AAAAATCAACAAACATGATAAATAATTGAAGAGTTTGATCATGGCTCAGATTGAACGCTGGCGGTAGGCTTAACACATGCAAGTCGTGCGAGAAAGTATCTTCGGATATGAGTAGAGCGGCGGACGGGTGAGTAACGCGTAGGAATCTACCTAGTAGAAGGGGATAGCCCGGGGAAACTCGGATTAATACCGTATACCTCCTTCGGGAGAAAGAAGGCCTCTCTTTGAAGCTTTCGCTATTAGATGAGCCTGCGTAAGATTAGCTTGTTGGTGAGGTAAAGGCTCACCAAGGCGACGATCTTTAGCTGGTCTGAGAGGACGATCAGCCACATTGGGACTGAGACACGGCCCAGACTCCTACGGGAGGCAGCAGTGGGGAATATTGGACAATGGGCGCAAGCCTGATCCAGCCATACCGCGTGTGTGAAGAAGGCCTTCGGGTTGTAAAGCACTTTAAGCAGGGAGAAAAAGTTATAAGTTAATACCTTATAGCCGTGATGTTACCTGCAGAATAAGCACCGGCTAATTCCGTGCCAGCAGCCGCGGTAATACGGAAGGTGCAAGCGTTAATCGGAATTACTGGGCGTAAAGCGCGCGTAGGTGGTTTGTTAAGTTGGATGTGAAAGCCCTGGGCTCAACCTAGGAACTGCATCCAAAACTAACTCACTAGAGTACGATAGAGGGAGGTAGAATTCATAGTGTAGCGGTGGAATGCGTAGATATTATGAAGAATACCAGTGGCGAAGGCGGCCTCCTGGATCTGTACTGACACTGAGGTGCGAAAGCGTGGGTAGCGAACAGGATTAGATACCCTGGTAGTCCACGCCGTAAACGATGACAACTAGCTGTTGGGAGACAATGTCTTTCAGTGGCGCAGCTAACGTTTTAAGTTGTCCGCCTGGGGAGTACGGCCGCAAGGCTAAAACTCAAATGAATTGACGGGGACCCGCACAAGCGGTGGAGCATGTGGTTTAATTCGATGCAACGCGAAAAACCTTACCTACTCTTGACATACTTGGAAGCTCTTGTAATGAGAGTGTGCCTTTTGGAACCAAGATACAGGTGCTGCATGGCTGTCGTCAGCTCGTGTCGTGAGATGTTCCGTTAAGTCGGATAACGAGCGCAACCCTTACCCTTATTTGCCAGCGATTCGGTCGGGAACTATAAGGGGACTGCCGGTGATAAACCGGAGGAAGGTGAGGACGACGTCAAGTCATCATGGCCCTTACGAGTAGGGCTACACACGTGCTACAATGGGGAATACAGACGGACGCTAAGCCGCGAGGTGGTGCTAATCCTAGAAAGTTTCTCGTAGTCCGGATTGGAGTCTGCAACTCGACTCCATGAAGTCGGAATCGCTAGTAATCGCGGATCAGCATGCCGCGGTGAATACGTTCTCGGGTCTTGTACACACCGCCCGTCACACCATGGAAGTGGATTGCACCAGAAGTAGATAGTCTAACCTTCGGGAGGGCGTTTACCACGGTGTGCTTCATGACTGGGGTGAAGTCGTAACAAGGTAGCCGTAGGGGAACCTGTGGCTGGATCACCTCCTTAACGATAAATTCGCGTTTTAAACGCCCACACGAGTAATCAAATTTTTAAATAAGAACAGTTTGTTATTTAAAATAAATGGTATGTAATTTTCTAGTGTATACATTTTGTATACAACAGATCACTGCAATTAAAAAGTAATTAATAATATTTTATTAAGTTACTCTCAAAAAAATAATTAAGTAACCTTTTTTAAGGTTATATGATCAAGTAAAGGAAGAGCACAAGGCGGATGCCTTGGCAGCATAAGGCGATGAAGGACGTAATAACCTGCGATAAGCCTCGGGGAGCTGGTAAATAAGCTTCGATCCGAGGATTTCCGAATGGGAAAACCCAATATACATAAGTATATTATCTTATACTGAATACATAGGTATAAGAGGCAAACCTAGGGAACTGAAACATCTAAGTACCTAGAGGAAAAGAAATCAATTGAGATTCCGGGAGTAGCGGCGAGCGAAACCGGAGCAGCCCTTAAGCTTATTTTAGTCCAGCAAAATATTCTGGAAAGTTTAGCCATAGTAGGTGATAGCCCTGTATGCGAAAGACTAATATAAGTGAAATCGAGTAGGTCGGGACACGTGAAATCTTGACTGAATATGGGGGGACCATCCTCCAAGGCTAAATACTCTATGCTGACCGATAGTGAACCAGTACCGTGAGGGAAAGGCGAAAAGAACCCCGGCGAGGGGAGTGAAATAGAACCTGAAACCTTGTGCTTACAAGCAGTCGGAGCAGACTTGTTCTGTGACGGCGTACCTTTTGTATAATGGGTCAACGACTTAATTTCAGTAGCAAGCTTAACCAATTAGGGTAGGCGTAGGGAAACCGAGTCTTAATAGGGCGTTTAGTTTCTGGAATTAGACCCGAAACCGGGTGATCTATCCATGGCCAGTGTGAAGGTCGAGTAACATCGACTGGAGGCGCGAACCCACTTATGTTGAAAAATGAGGGGATGAGCTGTGGATAGGAGTGAAAGGCTAATCAAACCCGGAGATAGCTGGTTCTCTTCGAAAACTATTTAGGTAGTGCCTCGTGTATTACCATAGGGGGTAGAGCACTGTTTCGGCTAGGGGGTCATCCCGACTTACCAAACCGATGCAAACTCCGAATACCTATGAGTATGAGCACGGGAGACAGACTGCGGGTGCTAACGTCCGTAGTCGAGAGGGAAACAACCCAGACTGTCAGCTAAGGTCCCTAATTATGGTTAAGTGGGAAACAATGTGGGAAGGCACAAACAGCTAGGAGGTTGGCTTAGAAGCAGCCATCCTTTAAAGAAAGCGTAATAGCTCACTAGTCGAGTCGGCCTGCGTGGAAGATATAACGGGGCTAAACCATAAACCGAAGCTACAGATCTTAAATTTATTTAAGATGGTAGAAGAGCGTTCTGTAAGCGGCTGAAGGTAAGCTGAAAGGCGAACTGGACGTATCAGAAGTGCGAATGTTGACATGAGTAACGATCAAAGAGGTGAAAAACCTCTTCGCCGAAAAACCAAGGGTTCCTGTCCAACGCTAATCGAGGCAGGGTGAGGCGGCCCCTAAGGCGAGGGCGAAAGCCGTAGTCGATGGGAAACAGGTTAATATTCCTGTGCTTTTTACAACTGCGATGGGGTGACGGAGAAGGTTAGGCTAGCACGGCGATGGTTGTCCGTGTTTAAGGTTGTAGGCTGGTGTTTTAGGTAAATCCGGAACACTAAGGCTGAGAGCTGATGACGACCACTCTATGAGTGGGAAGTAGTTGATACCATGCTTCCAGGAAAAACCTCTAAGCTTCAGGTTGTAAGAAACCGTACCCTAAACCGACACAGGTGGTTAGGTCGAGTAGACCAAGGTGTTTGAGAGAACTATGGTGAAGGAACTAGGCAAAATAGCACCGTAACTTCGGGAGAAGGTGCGCCGCGGTTGGTGATGAGACTTGCTCTCTAAGCTGAACGTGGTCGAAGATACCAGGTGGCTGCGACTGTTTACTAAAAACATAGCACTCTGCAAACTCGTAAGAGGAAGTATAGGGTGTGACGCCTGCCCGGTGCCGGAAGGTTAATTGATGGGGTTAGCTTATGCGAAGCTCTTGATCGAAGCCCCGGTAAACGGCGGCCGTAACTATAACGGTCCTAAGGTAGCGAAATTCCTTGTCGGGTAAGTTCCGACCTGCACGAATGGCGTAACGATGGCCACACTGTCTCCACCATAGACTCAGTGAAATTGAAATCGCTGTTAAGATGCAGTGTACCCGCAGCTAGACGGAAAGACCCCGTGCACCTTTACTATAGGTTCACACTGGACTTTGATCTTATTTGTGTAGGATAGGTGGGAGACTTTGAAGCTGAGACGCTAGTCTTAGTGGAGTCGTCCTTGAAATACCACCCTTGTAAAATTGGAGTTCTAACCTAGGTCCATTATCTGGATCGGGGACAGTGTGTGCTGGGTAGTTTGACTGGGGCGGTCTCCTCCCAAAGAGTAACGGAGGAGTACGAAGGTATCCTTATCACGGTCGGACATCGTGAGGTAAGTATAAAGGCAGAAGGATGCTTGACTGCGAGATCGACGGATCGAGCAGGTAGGAAACTAGGTCTTAGTGATCCGGTGGTTCTGTATGGAAGGGCCATCGCTCAACGGATAAAAGGTACGCCGGGGATAACAGGCTGATACCGCCCAAGAGTTCATATCGACGGCGGTGTTTGGCACCTCGATGTCGGCTCATCACATCCTGGGGCTGGAGCAGGTCCCAAGGGTATGGCTGTTCGCCATTTAAAGTGGTACGCGAGCTGGGTTTAGAACGTCGTGAGACAGTTCGGTCCCTATCTGCTGTGGGCGTTTGGAGATTTGAGGGAAGCTGATCCTAGTACGAGAGGACCGGATTGGACGAACCTCTGGTGTTCCGGTTGTCACGCCAGTGGCATTGCCGGGTAGCTATGTTCGGAAAGGATAACCGCTGAAAGCATATAAGCGGGAAGCCTCTCCCAAGATTAAATCTCCCAGAGACTTTATGTCTCCTAAAGAGTCGTCATAGACTATGACGTTGATAGGCAAGATGTGTAAGCGCTGTGAGGCGTTGAGCTAACTTGTACTAATAACTCGTGAGGCTTGATCATGTAACCTTAAGTAAGGTTATAAGATTTGAGTAACATTGTAGTGAATAAAAATATCTTAAAAGTTACATACCAGTTTGCCTGATGACAATAGCAACTTGGAACCACCTGATCCCATCTCGAACTCAGAAGTGAAACGAGTTAACGCCAATGGTAGTGCAGGGCCTCCCTGTGTGAGAGTAGGAAATCGTCAGGCTTTTTTCTTTAAGGCTTCTAGTTTACTAGAAGCCTTTTTTTTATCTGATTTTTCTAAAGTATAATTATATTTATGATAGTTGGTCTAACGGGTGGCATAGGTTCTGGAAAATCAGCAGCTGCTAATTTTTTTATTGATCTTGGAGTCGATTTAATTGACGCAGATGATCTTGCTAAAAATGTACTAAACAAAAATTCAAAAGGATATGAGTTATTTATAAATGAATTTGGTGAACAATACTTAGATAACGATAAAAATATAGATAGGGATCTATTAAGAAAAACTATTTTTAATGATTCTGATAAAAAAAATAAATTAGAAAATATCATACATCCACAAGTAAGATCTGGTATCGCAGAATTTATAAAGTCATCTAAATCTGATTATTGTATTGTAGTTGTGCCTTTAATATATGAAACGAGATCCTCTAGCTATTACGATAGAATTTTAGTTATAGATTGTGATGAAGAAATACAAATAAATAGATCTGCTATAAGGGATAATACAGAAAACAAGGAAATAAAAAAAATTATAAGTAAGCAGGCCTCAAGAGAAGAGCGATTAAGTATTGCTGATGATGTTATCCTTAATAATAGAACCTTAGACTCTTTAAAAGAAGAGGTGATAAAGTTGCATAAAAAATATATAAAGATGTTGAATCATGGCTAATTGTCCTAGGTGCGAAAAACCAGTTGATCTTAAAATTGATAATGATTACAGACCTTTTTGTTCTGAGAAATGCAAGTTAATTGATTTTGGTTCCTGGGCTAATGAAGATAATAAAATTTCTAGACCCATACAATCCGAAGATTTTTACGAAGACTGATTTTAAGAAGAATAGACCTTAAATCATTCTCCAATCGCCGGATTCAATAAGAGGAATAGCTTTTTTATATTTTATTTCTTTAGTTTCTTCACCATTAGTAATTTGTACAAGATCATTTCTACCTAATTTTGGCTCATCTCTTGTAATAGTTTCTGTTGGTTGAACTATAGTTTTTTCTTGTGATGCTGTTCTATCCTCATTAAAGCTTTGAGCCTCTTCCTTTTGATATACCATCTCTTGATTATCTTGGTTGGGCTGAATATTATTTGCACCTTCTTCTTTGGCGATTTGCAGAGAGAACAAAATTCTAATAGTGCCACTATCAATTTCATTTAACATGGATTCAAACATTGAATATGCCTCTCTTTTAAACTCATTTTTTGGATTTTTTTGTGCATATGCCCTTAGACCAATACTATTTCTTAAATGATCTATTTCAGCGAGATGCTCTTTCCAGTGAACATCTAGCACTTGCAACATGACTTGTTTTTCAAGCATCAATCTATTGTCTTCAATCTCAAGATATTTGTATTCATATCTATGCTTTGCAGATTTAACTATTTCATCTGCTATTGATTCAGGAATTAGTTTTTTATTTTCAAGAACTTTTTGATGAATATTTGTCTCAAGTGAATAGGTTTCAATTAAATACTCTTCCAGCTCTTTAGTTTTCCATTGTGATTCTATTGATTCCAAAGGAATATAGTTGTGAGTTATTAATTTAAATTGATCTTCAATTAAGCCATCTATAGTTTCACTTATATCACTTTCTTCTAATAACTGATTTCTTAATGAATATATCGCCTGTCTTTGATCATTTGATACATCATCATATTCAAGCAAACTTTTTCTTGCATCAAAGTTTTTGCTTTCAATTCTTTTTTGCGCGTTTTCAATTCCCCTAGAAAGCATTTTAGCTTCAATATGGTCATCACCCATGCCAAGCTTTTCAAATAAAGCCTTTCTGTTATCGGATATAAATAATCTTAGTAAATCATCTTCTAATGATAAGAAGAATTTGGAATAACCTGGATCACCCTGCCTTCCAGACCTACCTCTTAGCTGATTGTCAATTCTTCTTGATTCATGCCTTTCTGTTCCAAGTATATGAAGACCGCCTGCAGATAAAACAGCTTCATTATTTTTTTTCCACTCTTCAGAATTTTGCTCTTCTTTTTTCCCACCCAAAACAATATCAGTACCTCTTCCTGCCATATTGGTTGCAATAGTAACCATGCCAGGTTTACCTGCATTGGCTATAATCTGTGCTTCTTTTTCATGATGTTTAGCATTTAAGATTTGATGTGGGATATTTTTAGCGTTTAAATATTCTGAAACCTCTTCTGATGATTCAACAGACACCGTGCCTACTAAAATCGGAGCAGAGTTAGACCTAATAGACTCAATCTCTTTAATTAGTGCATTATATTTAGCAGTTTTTGTTAAAAAAACTAAGTCATTATGATCATCTCTAATCATAGGAACATTGGTAGGGATAATAATTACACTTAAGCCATATATCTGTTGAAATTCAACAGCTTCAGTATCTGCAGTTCCTGTCATTCCAGACAAAGTTTTAAATAATCTAAAAAAGTTTTGGAATGTTGTTGAAGCTAAGGTTTGAGATTCTCTTTGTATTGGAACATTTTCTTTACATTCAAGAGCCTGATGAACGCCTTCGCTCATTCTTCTTCCTGTCATCGTTCTTCCAGTATGCTCGTCAATTAAAAGAACCTCATTATTTCTTACCAAATAATGAATATTTTTCTTAAATAAGAAATTTGCTCTTAATGTTGCTTGAACATATTTCATTATTTTGAGATTGGAGATTGAGTAAAGGCCCTCTGAAGCTCCAATTAAACCAGCATCTTCAAGTAATGTTTCAACAAGAATGTATCCATCATCAGTCAATTCGATATTTCTATTTTTTTCATCAATTAAATAGTGGCCTCGTTCATCGTCACTTAGAGGCTCTTCCTCAGAGTCTTCTCTTTTTTGCAGTCTCAACTTAGGTATAAATTTTTTAATTTGTTTATACATCTCAGAGCTTTCAGATGATGGCCCAGAAATAATTAGTGGAGTTCTTGCTTCATCAATTAATATTGAATCAACTTCGTCAATTATTGCAAAGTCTAGCGAGCATTGGACGCGTTGCTCAACAGTATGAGCCATGTTATCTCTAAGATAATCAAAACCAAGTTCATTATTAGTCGCATATATGACGTCGCATTTGTAAGAGTCAGTTTTTTCTTGAAAATCTTGATTTGATACAACTACACCAACACTTAAACCAAGAAATTCATATACAGGTCTCATCCATTCAGCATCTCTTCTTGCTAGATAGTCATTAACAGTTACAATAAAGGCCTTATTTCCAATCACTGAGTTTAAGTAGGCTGGGAGTGTTGCAACAAGTGTCTTTCCTTCACCTGTTTTCATTTCTGCTATATTTCCTTCTGCTAAAGCAATACCCCCTAACATTTGTGAGTCAAAGTGCCTTAAGCCAATTGTTCTTTTTGAGGCTTCCCTTGCAGCAGCAAAGGCTAAAGGAAGGATACTATAAATATCTTTATTTTCATCATAAGTAACTCTTAATTGATTTTTTAAGTCTAAAAAATAACTATCGGGTTTGTCTGATAAATCATGTTCAAGATTATTGGCGTCATTTACATGACGCATCATTTTTCTAATAACTCTATCGTTACTTGTACCAAAAATTTTACCGAACGGATTAAACATATGTTTCTCTTTGAAAAAAGCTTATCAACTTTTTAGTTATTCTATGTCTCCAAAAGGAGGTCTAACATATGAGATGGGGGCATTTTCTGAGTTTTCAAATTCAACAACTTCATAAGCTTCATTATCTTCAATTATTTTTCTTAATAATTGATTGTTTAGAGCATGTCCAGATTTATAGCCTGAAAATTGACCAATTAGGTTTCCTCCAAGCAGATAAAGATCTCCGATTGCATCTAGCATTTTATGCTTAACAATTTCATCATTAAATCTAAGACCTTCTTCATTTAAAATTTCTTCTTCGCCAAAAACAATCGCATTGGAAACGCTTGCACCTAAAGCTAAGTTTTTGGATTGCAATAATTCTTTTTCATTCCATGAACCAAATGTTCTAGCTCTACATACCTCTTTAACAAATGATGTTGATGAAAAGTCAATAATTGATTCAGTAGGTAATTTTTTATGAACAGGGTGGTCAAAATCAACTTTAAAGGCAACCTTAAAACCATTAAATGGTTTAATTGACGCATAAGCATCATCTCTTGTCACTGTAATCTCTTTTTTAACTTTTATAAATTTTTTAAGTGCGTTTTGATCTTCCAATCCAGCTGATTGAATTAAAAATACAAAAGGGCTTGAACTCCCATCCATAATCGGGACTTCAGGCCCATTAACTTTAATAACACAATTATCAACTCCAAGACCTGCTATCGCAGATAATAAGTGTTCAATTGTTGAAATTTTTATATCATCTTTTATTAGCGCAGTAGATAGACTGGTATCACCTACATTCTCAGCGATTGCTGGTATTAAAAAATCTTCGCTTATATCTGTTCTTATAAAATTAATACCTGTATTAATTTCAGCTGGTAGGAGTTCCATTGCAATATTTTTACCAGTATGAAGACCAATTCCTACTGCCTTAATCGGATTTCTAAGCGTTCTTTGTTTTAACATAATAAATAAAAGTTATTTTAATGACGTTGCCTATTAGCCTCAGAAAGTATTATCCCAGTTGCGACGGAAACATTAAAGCTTTTAAATAATTTATTATTACTTAGATTAATTTTGTAATCACATCTCTCAAGCGTTTTTTCTCTTATACCAGATTCTTCAGAACCCATGATTATTGCACTAGACTCTGATAAATCGCACTCATGATAACTTTTTTGTGCATGTTCACTAAGACCATAAATATTGATATTAATACTATTTAGAAATTTTAAACAGTTTACAAGATTTGTAACATGAAAAATTTTTATAACCTCAGCACCGCCGACAGAAACTTTGTGAGCAATAGAATTAATTGGAGCACAGTGATGTTTATTAATAATTAATGCATCTACTCCTGCAACTGCAGCAGACCTAATGCAAGCACCAAGATTTCGTGGATCAATAATATTATCTAGAATTAAAATTAGTGGAGATTCTATATTTGAATTTAAATGATTTTTTAGGTCTTTGAAGTTTAATTCTATTTCATTTGAAATAATCGCCTCAGGCTCTTGTTTTAATTTGTTATTAAACTCATATTTAATATCATTTTTTTCCATTATAGATATAAGTTCTTTTAAACGAGCATCATCTCTATTAGCTGGCAAAAATACTTTTTTTAACTTATGTGGATTGTTATGAATAATACTTTCTATACTATGAAAGCCTATCCTAGATTCACTATTTTTTTTACTCATACTATATAGCTATTAATGTAATTTTTCTTTCAGTAGGAATTACATTAACAATTTTAATTTGTAAATTTTGACCAAGTCTATAGATTTTGCCTGTTCTTTTACCTTTAAGAAAATTCGCATCTTTATCATAAAAATATCTGTCATCAGGTAAGTCTGCGACATGAACCAATCCAGAAACAAAAAATTTATCAATTTCAACAAATAACCCAAAATCAGTTATTCCTGTAATGACCCCATTAAACTCCTGTCCGATATATTCTTTGAGATGATAACAAATCATCTGTTGAACTACTTGCCTTGATGCTTTTTCGGCAGTTCTTTCTAGCTCAGACATATTTGCACACTCTTCTTCAATTTTGTCTTTGTTGATTTCAATTTTAGTTTTGTTTAATACATTTTTAATTAACCTATGAGTCATTAAATCTGGATATCTTCTAATAGGAGATGTAAAGTGAGAATACCTTTCTAACTGAAGGCCAAAATGTCCCTTTTCTTTGGTTGAATATTCAGCTCTTTTTAGATTTTGCAAGACAACTGTTTGCAATACTTTGCTAAGCTTATTTGTTTGAGAATATTTCAAGCATTGATTGATTAGCTCTAGGGCTCCATCTTTATAATTATTTGAAAATCCTTTTAATGAAAAAAATGCTTTTATACTTTCAAGCTTAATATCATCTGGTTTTTCATGAATTCTATATATTCCATATTCGTAATGTTTTTTCATAAAATTAGCTGCACAGATATTTGCAGCCAACATAGATTCTTCAATCATCTGATGAGCAAAAAGTCTTTTGGGTATAGTAATAGTCTTAACTTTTCCTTTAGTATCAATTTCTAATAAGGGCTCTTGGCCATCAATTTCTAGTGCTCCTCTTTGGCTTCTTTTAGCCAAGAGATTTTTTGTTAAATGATTCAGCGAATTTAAAGATTCCTTGATGTTTTTTGATGCATTAGAGCTTTTATTTTTTATATAGTTTTCAACTTGACTATATGTCATTCTTTTATGAGATTTTATTATTGCTTCAAAGAACTTATATGATTGAAGAGTTCCATCTAAAGAAAACACCATCTCACAAACAAGCACATTTCTAATTTCATCAGGCACAAGCGAGCAAAGATTATTAGAAATTTTTTCTGGAAGCATTGGTATAACTGTTGATGGAAAATAAATTGAAGTACCTCTAATGTTTGCCTCTTTATCAATCGCAGTCCCTTTTAACACCAGCTCAGCAACATCTGCAATGGCCACACTAAGGACATATTTAGAGTTATGTAAACTGCAAAAAACGGCATCGTCATAATCTTTTGCATCTTCACCATCAATTGTCACAAAGGGAGCTTTTGTGAGGTCAACTCTTTCTTTTTGTTTATCTATTTTGAGTTTAGCCAGCTCTTCATCAATAAGAGGGTTCCATGTTGATGAGATAAAATTTTCTTCAATTATTTGAGAAATAGTGCTTTTTAGTTCATTCATTAACGATAACTAGTTTCTATATTCAAAACTAATACCAATAATTCTTCCCCTTGGATCATGAACACGAGTATCAAAGCTAAAGTCGGGCGCATCATAAAGTCTTGGCGCTGATTCATCAAAGATATTAATAATAGATAGCTTCAAATCTATTTCACCATTATGAATAGAGATTTGTCTTTTCACAGACAGATCATGAACAATAAATGAATCTACAGAATTATCATACCCATACTTCATACCAAGACTGTTTATGGGCCTTTGATTGTCATAACCATCAATATAGCGTGTATTGAAATTTATATCGTAATCAGAATATTCCCAATTTATGAATGCATTTATTCTATTTTTTGGAAGCGAGTGAGTATTCGTATCATAATTAAATTTCCCAACTCTATTCATCATTTTGCTAACACCTTCATTGCCAAGAGCAGGGGTAAGAAAGTCTATTAAAGTAGTAGCGTTAATTGAGAGTGAAATTTCCCCATATTCAATTGATGAGAACAGAGCTGTATCGTACTTGAAATCAACTCCAGTAACCTCAGTACTTTCTTCATTAAAGTATGTTGTTGTTACTCCAATTAAATCACCATTAGAATTTCTAGTAATACTTGGTCCATATGGATCAGTATTTAATAAAACTTGAGCACTTTGAACTTCTATCCTGTTCTTATAGTCAATATTCCAATAATCAATGCTTATTTTCTGATTTTTATTCCTTAAAATAACCCCAATATTGAAATTGTTTGAAGTTGCTGGTTTAAGATTTGGATTGCCAATTTGCGCTTGCCTAACAAATGGTGAAGCACCATTGAAATCTCTGACACTGCCTAAATTGATATCACTTGAAAACATTTGTGCCATTGACGGCATTGAAAAAGAGGAACTTTTAGATGCTCTAATAATAATTTTATCAGTAGCAATATACTTAAAGGATATTTTAGGATCAAATGATGAATCGTTCTCATACTCTTCAAATCTACCGGCAATTCTTATATCAAGATTTTCGTGAGGTTTTGGTTGTATCTCAAAGAAACCTGCATATTTATTTCTAGTTTTTGAAACATTAATTCCACCACCCAAAAAGAATAAATCTGCTGTTTTAATTATTTTTCCACTTGAATTAAACTCAGCTCTACTTATATCATCATAAGAAATATCAAGGGCTTCTTCGTTTATTTGGAGACCATAAGCTATTTCATAACCATCTTGATTAGTTCTAAATATAAGATCAAAAGTCTTCAAAGATGCTTCTTTTGTTGATATTTCAGCACCTCTAACATAATCAATTAATTCCTGAGAATTGCTTGATGAGTCAAATATATTCCAATAATAGATATTTCCATCAGATTGACCTAAGGATGTACCATTTAATGATTCTAAAAATCTTGAATCAACAATGTCTGGCCTGTAATGATCATTTGAGTGATTACTCAAAGTCAATGATGCTTCTAATTCAGTATCTTCATTAATATTTTTTTTAATCGTTTGGCTAAGATTAAATTGTTTTATATTTTTTGGAGAATATGGTGATTTAAATTCAGACCCAAGAGGTCTTCCGTACCAAGTTACTGGAACATTAAAAGGGTTACCGCCTTCATTGGGTTGTATTTGTCTAGACAAAAATGGTAATGCAGGATAAGAGGGTGATTGAGGATTATCATTCACTTCAACTCTTGATGTTAATAGAGTAGCTGAGTAATCTAAATTATCTGATTTAAATGAAATGTGACCATAGCCTTTTAAATGGTCCTCATCATTAACTATATTGAACCTAGTTCCATATAAAAACCTACAAAAAGATCCATCAAGGACACCACCGTTTGTCTCACATTGAGGGTCAGGAACAAATTGATTTGCAGAATATTCACCCGCATAAATTCCTTCATTAACTATATCTTGTGAAGAAATCTTGAAAGTTTTACCTAGTCCACTCAAACCAAGTTCTGCTATTCCAGGGATTTCAGAAGCTGAAAGGGCAGACCTGTCCAATATATTTAAGCCAAATACATAATTACCTTTGTCAAAGCTTGATCCAAATAACAAACCAATAGTTTTATCATCTTGATCATAGTTCGTAGTTCCAAAATTACTTACATTAACTTTAAATCCATTATAATTTTTCTCTGTGAAAACATTTACAACTCCAGCAACAGCATCAGAGCCATATAAGGATGTGGCACCTTCTTTTAAAATCTCAATTTTTTTAATAGCTATTTCTGGGATTATATTTGCATCTATATATCCCTCACCCTGATTAGAAGGTGTGCCCGCAAAAGTATGTCTCTTTGAGTTTACAAGAAGTAAAGTTGATGCATGGTCTAATCCTCTTAAAGTGATAGAAGCCATGCCTTGATCTACTCCTTCGAGAGTATTTGCCTGAAAATGTGAACCTGATGAAGAGGTAATAAATTTACTAATTTCTGCAATGTTAGAGATATTAAAATTGCTAAAATCTTTTTTTGTTAATACATCAACTGGTGATACGTTTTCTTCAGGATTATTTATTAATGACCCTGTGGTAACTATTTCTTCTATTTCATCAGAATTAGCAACAATAAAGGGACTTATTATCAATAAGAATATGATTTGTTTGTATTTAGTCATGACTTGGTGTAATAGAGCGCATTCTACAATAAATTGAAGTAGAAAGTAATTAATCTAAGTTTTCCAGGCTAATAAAATGTTATTTTTTTATGGCTTATGGCAATCACAATTTATTTTTTTGCAAATCTTATAATTTTTTGTAATGACAGAAAATTATTAGCATTGAGCCAATTGTAGTTAAGATAAGTTCTGTATTTTCATTAATATTTTCTCCAATAAGGAGGGCTGCTAAAAGAATAGTTAATCCAGATATACCAATAAATATGATTGAGTTATTTAAATGATTTTTATATCCCAAGGTTATTGCAAAGATACTAATTGGAATAGTTAAAAGTAGAATAATTTTATGGACTAGTTCACTTTCAATTGTTATTGCTAAAGAGCTATATGAAAGTACTATTAAAGCAGGAGCAAATAAACAATGCATAAGACAAAGCATAGAAAATGACATTGCAAATTTATCAGATAGTATTTGTGATTTCATATTGAATTCTTAATATTTCCCCAAGCTTAAAATTAATTTAGCTTGGGGAAACATAAACTTACCTATTTAAAAAGCTAAATTAAATTTAATTCCATAGTTTTTTCCAGGAAGCGGTACCTCATTTTTTACAAAAGAAGAATGATTTCTTGCAGCTTCATCTAGAAGATTTCTCCCAAATAACGTAACTTTAATTTTACTTTTTCCGCTTAAGTCAAATGTCTTAGTTAATCTTGTGTCCAGCATTTGGTATCCAGCAGTAGCTGTTTCGCCTTCACCAATATCATTTTGTTTTTCGACATCTTTTAAATGTAACTTAAAGATTAAGTCATTCTGAGCATATGAAAGAGAGTAAACATTTCTTGCAGGATTTATTCTTGGTACGTTATGACCATCTGCAAATTGAGCATTTACAACATCTCTACCAAAAGATATTGTCATTTCACCAGCACCTAAATCAAATGTTCTTCCAAATTCAATTTCATATCCATCAAACTCAGCATCTTTCTGAATATAATTCGCATGAATAAGATTGCCATGATCATGCTCATCTCCATGATCATCTTCATCCTCATTATGCTCGTCTTCATCTTCATGATGCTCATCTTCGTGATCTTCATCTTCATCAATTAGAGCAATATAGTTATCTACATCATTAACAAAGAAGCTCGCGTATGCAAAATATTCTCCATTATCAAAATTTAATGAAATATCAAAATTATTAGAAGTTTCAGAACTTAGTGTGGGATCTCCAACTTCAAATCTACCCGTAGCCATATGAGGACCATTCATAAATAATTCAACTACAGATGGCAGCCTCTCTACACTAGAAAAGCCAAGGTTTAACTCTAATGTATCAGAAAGATCTCTTCCAATACTGACAGCAAAGCTTGAAACATCGTCATCGATAGTGAAACTATCTACATCACCATGATCTTCATCAGTAACACTTCCAGATCTTGTAACTTGGTCTAATCTAATTCCCAAATCTACATGAAACAAATCAAAATCTTGGCCTACAAAATAACCAAGTGTTAGAACTTCATTATTTGCAGGATTCATGAATGCCTCTTCTCCAACTATTGAAGAATCTTCATCTACATAATTAAATGATAATTTTTGAGCTCTTATGTCATTTGAGATATCAAAAATCGCACCATACTCAGTGGCATTGTTAGCAAAAACTGTTGGAGCATGCTCTTCATGTTCCTCTTCGCTCTCATGTTCATCATGTCCTTCTTCTTCAGCATGCGCTTCAGTTAAGGTATAGTCAGTATCTCTATATGTATAGTCAATTTTGTTAACTAAATTGCCATTTACATTATAGGATCCTTTTATAGTAAAGCTTTCAGAGTCTGTTATTGAAAAAATTCTTTCCTCACCATGTTCATCGTGATGCTCATCTTCATCATGTTCATCTTCGTCAAGATGATCTTCATCTCCATGCTCATCACCATGCTCATCACCATGGAAAGGGATTCCATATAAGCTTTCAAGATTATCTACTGAGACACCAACATATCCCCAGTCACCTGCTCTTGAAATACCAAATTTAGTTGCCTCTACAGCAAAGTCAGAATTATTAACGAATCCTAGATTTTCTTCATGCTCATCCTCGTCATGATGATCTTCATCACCATGATCATCATTATCTTCTTCATACATTATCGCGCCATTGGGAATATCATAATTTCCAAATTCAGTATTCTTATATCCAATATTAACGTTAAAGCCATTGAAATTATTTTTAAAGTTAATGAATTCAGAAGAGCCATCATTGACAGATTGTGTTTCATATCCAACTTTTAATTCTGGTAACTCATAGTTTAAAGCCGATATACAATCGTCGACTATATTAATAATTCCACCAATTGTTCCATTGGCATAAAGTAATGAAGAGGGACCTTTAACAATTTCAATTTGTTGAACATCATTTAAATCAACATCATTTAGATGATCCGCTCCCAGACCAGAAACATCACGATTGACCATGCCATTTTTTAAGATCTTTACTCTAGGTCCAGACATTCCTCTAATGATTGGTTGTCCAACAGCTGAACCATAATCAGCGATAGAAATTCCTAGATAACTATCTATGGCATCACCTAAACTCGTGGTTGCGTCATCAATAATTTGGTTTCCGTTAATAACATATAATGGATTTGTGATTTCGGTTGTATCTATTAAAGCAGATGTAACCACGACAACTTCTTCAATGTCATCTGAAGAAATTACATTTGTTTGAATTGCACTCAGTATTAGCAAAGTGCTTAAAATTTTTTTCATAAGAACTCCTTGAAAAATTAAAATTTAAAAATGAATTTAAAATTAATTTTTTGGTGGAGCTCTCGATTGATAATTTTTAGAATGGCATTGAGAAATATCTTCAATTTTTAGTTCTTTAATAATCGAAGATTCTACAAAGTCAGTAACTGCTTCATCACCTTCAAGAAGACCAGAAGTTTTATTTTCACAAAGCTGGCATTCAATTAATGTCTGATTTTCACCGATGTGATCATGCAGAAACGGATCAGCTGATAATGAAGTTAAAAACAATAATCCTGAAAGAAGTATTAATGTTTTATTTGTAAACTTTTTCATATCAATGTTTTAAACAAACCAAGCCTTTTATTTTGCCTAATTTTAGGTCAGAGAGTGTAACACTTGCTTGTGATGCTGGTCTAGTTTCAACTGCAACTGGTTCAATTTTTCCTGATCTGACTAGGTTCATTAATTCTTTCATTTCTTGCATGCTACCGACATAGGTACCACTAATAGTTCTAGCAGTAAAAGTATGAAGAGGAAGTTGAAGATCAAACTTCCCGCCAAGCAATCCAATCAAAATATATAACCCACCTTTATTAATACCGAATAGATTGTAGCCAAAATTGATAGATGACTCTGATCCAACAAAATCTAAAACTTTAGATGCAGCTCCTCCACAAAGTTCCATTATTTTGCTAGCAGCATTTTCATGTGTGGAATTAACTATTTCAGTTGCGCCTTCTTGTTTTGCAACTTTTAGTTTTTCATCATCAATATCAACAACAATTGTTTTAACATCATACGCAGCCTGCGCTATTTTGAGAGCTAGCAGTCCTAGGCCTCCAGCACTAATTATTACCAATGTGTCACCCTTAGTAGGATTAGCTTTTTTTAAAGCGCTATATGCTGTTAACCCTCTGCAAGCATAACTTCCAGCTAATTCTTCGGGCGTATCTCCAGCATCAAAAAGATATCTGGAATCATCAACTAAGACATATTCACCGTATCCACCATCTACTGAAACTCCTAAATTTTTACTGGTAAAAGGGCCACAATAATGTTCCATGTCATTCTTGCATTGCTCACATTCGCCACATCCTATCCAAGGATATACCACATATTTTTTTCCAATTTCGATATCTTTTACTTTTTCACCAACTCCAGCAACCTCTCCATATATTTCATGACCCATAGTCAATGGTTCTGTAACTCTTGAAGGGATTTGATTACCGTTGCCCATATCAAAGTATCCATCGTGAATATGAATATCTGTGTGACAAACCCCGCATGCAATTGTCTTAATTAATACTTGTTTACCCTGGGGTTGTGGAATTTCAGAATTACATTCTTCTAAGGGAACTCCGTTTCCAACAACTTTGTATGACTTCATTTAAAAAAAATTATTAAATTAAAATATATATAATTATAGTGTATTAGATTTTTTTATTTATACTGAGTAAATGAAAAAAATTTACTTAATAGTCTTTTTAATAGTTGCAAATCTTTCATTGTTTTCTAAAGAGCCATATGAATCATCTTATGAGCCGCTTCCATATACCAATACTATTTTTAGAAACGCTAATATATATGATGGTGAAGGTAATGAGTTTAATGATACTGATCTAATAATTAGAGATGGCAAAATTATTGCAATAGGAGAAGACCTGCCATATTCAAGTGATTTGATAGAGATCAATGCGAATGGAAGATGGATCACTCCCGGGATTATAGATATTCATTCTCACATGGGTGTATATCCTGCTCCTGGTGTCAGAACAAGCTCTGATGGAAATGAGGCTACAAGTCCGGTCACTGCAGAAGTTTGGGCGGAACACTCTATTTGGGTTCAAGATCCTCAATTTGCTCTGGCGCTGAAGGGAGGCATCACATCTTTTCATGTTTTACCTGGCTCAGCTAATTTAATAGGGGGTAGGGGAGTTACAGCAAAGAATGTTCAAAGGAATACCATTAATTCAATGAAGTTTCCTGATGCTCCTCATTCATTAAAAATGGCTTGTGGCGAGAATCCTAAAAGAGTTTATGGAAGCAAGGGGCAAATGCCGTCTACTAGAATGGGTAATGTTGCAGGTTACAGAAAATCTTGGATTCGTGCAGAAGCATATTTAAGCAAACTTGAAGAGTATGAGGCTAAGTCTGATGAGGCAAAAGAAATGAGTTATAGGCCTTCAAGAGATTTAGAGTTAGATACTCTTGCTGGAGTCCTAAGAGGCGATATTCTTGTTCAAAATCATTGTTATAGAGCTGAAGAAATGGCAATGATGATAGATATAGCTAAAGAATTTAATTATAAAATAACTGCCTTTCATCATGCTGTCGAGGCATATAAAATTGCCGATCTTCTGGCAGAAAATAATATATGTGCTGCAATGTGGGCAGATTGGTGGGGCTTCAAGCATGAAGCCTATGATATGGTTCAAGCAAATGTAGCTATTGTTGATCAAGCACGAAATGGAACTGGTTGTGCTATTGTTCATTCAGATGATGCAATTGGGATTCAGCATTTAAATGTTGAGGCATCAAAAGCTTTGTCGGCAGGATTGAAAGCTGGTTTTGATATATCTAATGCAAGGGCAATAAGTTGGATTACATCAAATCCTGCAAAAGCAGCTGGAATTTATGACCAAACTGGTTCATTAAAAGTTGGCAAGAATGCTGATGTAGTCTTATGGAGCAAAAACCCACTAAGTGTTTATGCTTTAGCAGAAAAAGTCTATATTGACGGAGCCTTAGCATATGATAGAGACAGCAGTTACGAGCCTGCAAGTGATTTTGATGTAGGTATTATTAATCCAACAAAAAATAGGATTCAAGAATGAAAAATTATAAGTTTCTAGTAATTTTTATGGCTTCACTATTTTCATTTAATGATATCTATGGATCATCAATAGTAATTAAAAATGCAAATATTTTTGATGGTATTGGAGAAGAGTCCTATGAAGGCCATATCTTAATTAAAGATGGAATGATAAATAGAATTTCTAAATCTACATCACTTCAAGGCGACATTATAATAGATGCTAAAGGAAAGATAGTTACTCCAGGTTTCATATCGCCAGACACTGAAATTGGAATTGTTGAAATTGGTGCATTAAGCGTTACGCGAGATGATCAATCAAGCATATATGATATTGGATTTAGCATACATGATGCATTCAATCCTAACTCTACATTAATACCATGGAATAGATCTAATGGCATAACATCTGCATTAACTTTACCAAGAAATACTTCTAGTCCAATTGGAGGGCTGGGTTCGTTTTTCTTGCTTGACAGTAAATTAGATATATCAAGCGAAGCAGATATTGTAATGATAGGAAGGATTGGTGGAAGTGGCTCATCCTCAAGATCAGAAACTCTATCTCTAATTGATGACATTCTATCTTTTGCATCTTCTCTTAATAAAAAAGATATTTCATCTAACAAAATTATCGATGAAATTATTGATGATTCAGCTATTGCTTCTTATATGGAATTGATGCCAAGAGACGTTGTTGCACTATACAGGCTTATGAATGAATCTCTCCCATTAATAATGAAAGTTCATAGAGCCTCTGATATTTTGAAATTGTTAGAACTTAAAAAGAAATACGGGTTAAATCTTATTTTAATGGGAGCTCAAGAAGCCTCATTAGTTAGCGAAGAGATTTCAGCAAGTAAAACACCACTTATAATTAATCCGATTGATAATATTCCAAATTCCTTTGATGAGCTTGCTTCCAATATTAATTTAGCTGCAAGATTAGAAAGTGCCGGTATAACAATGATGTTTAATGTTGCTAGGGATCATAACTATCATTTAATACGTCAAGGTGCTGGAGTTGCAGTTGCAAATGGAATGTCATACTCAGAAGCAATTAAAGCCCTTTCAAGCAATGTTGCAGATTCTTTAAATATTTCTAAGAGAGGGTCTATTAAAGTAGGCAATTATGCTGATTTAATTATATGGGAAGCTGATCCATTAGAACCATCAAGCATGCCTGAAAAAGTTTTTATTAATGGTGAAGATATGAATTTAACAACAAGATCTACCAGGCTAAGAGACAGATATATTAAGGATTTAGATAAACCTAATATATATAGGAATTAGAAACATGGTGCCGGCACCAAGAGTCGAACTCGGGACCTACTGATTACAAATCAGTTGCTCTACCAGCTGAGCTATACCGGCGCGGTCCGAATTTTACATTAATTAAATCTTACAGGGAATAGATTTTTCTAAATATCTAACGTGCATCCAGTTCCACCAATACCGCAATAACCATTGGGATTTTTTGCAAGATATTGTTGATGATATTCTTCAGCAAGATAGTATTGTGGAGTTAACTTTATTTCAGTTGTAATATCATCAAACCTACTTTGAGATAAGACAGCCTGATACTTTTGCATAGTTTCTATGCTCGCATTAACATCCTCTTCTGAATAACAAAATATTACTGACCTGTACTGTGTTCCAATATCATTACCTTGTCTCATTCCTTGTGTGGGATCATGACACTCCCAGAAAGTTTTTAGCAAAGTATTTATTGAAATAATCTGTGGGTCGTATGTTACTTGAACAACTTCAGCATGATTTGTATTTTCATAACACACTTGTTCATATGTTGGATTAATTATGTCACCACCTGAATATCCAACAGAAGTAAGCCAAACTCCATTTAGTGACCAGAATTTTCTTTCAACACCCCAAAAACAACCAGCACCAAAAATTATTCTTTTGAAACCCTCAGGAGTATCCGCTTCTAAATCTATATTTGTTAAAAAATGCTTCATTTAGTTAATATATTCCTTCAATGGATATTTCACCATGTTCATAATTTTTAATTTTTCCGTCTTTTAATTTTAAATTAAGACTCCCATCTGATGATATGCCAATAAAAACTCCATCATCAATCACTTTATTGTTATGTTTAACTTTTATTTCAGAACCCATGTGAACGCATAAGTCTTGCCATTTATCTGACCAATCATTAATACCATGATCAAAAAAATCTAAAAAATTATTAAGAATAGTGTTTATGAGCTCATTTCTCTTATTATCTATGCGAAATTGATATAAATCACCCCACCAATTTTCTTTTTCATGTAGCTTTAAATTAATACCAATTCCAATAATATTATTTATATCTTTTCCTAAAACCTCTTTCTCTACAAGGATTCCTCCAACTTTCTTTTTAGATAAGATAATGTCATTTGGCCATTTCAAACCTATGTATTTATTTTTAAGTAATTTATTTATAGAGTTTGCACAAATAAGCCCTGTTATGAGACTTAGAGGTGCTCCGGTGTCTTTTATTTTTTTTGATGAAATCGACATATATATGTTGCCAGAGCTTGGACTAGACCATTTTTTTCCGAGTCTGCCTTTGCCCATTGTTTGTTCTTCAGCAATGATTACATGAATATCTTTTACTAAATTTATTCTTTTACACTCTTCATTTGTTGAATCAATGCTTTTAAACAGACTTAATTCAAGCCTATCTGCAGGCAAATTAGATAATATTTGATGTTTATTTAGCATATTCAACTTAAAAAACTGTTGACTTAAACTCATTCTAGAACAAAAATACCTTCCTTGATATGGAGAGGTGGGTGAGTGGTTAATACCAGCAGACTGTAAATCTGCCGCTTCGGCTACGTAGGTTCGAATCCTACCCTCTCCACCATGTCAAAGTTCCTATTAAAATTGATAAAAAATAATCCCAAAATTATATTGAAAAAAGGTTGAGTTTATAACTTTTTAGGGGGATAATACGCCACCTTAAATTAGGTTGCTACGTGATCGGGCTCATATAGCTCAGCGGTAGAGCACTTGCTTGGTAAGTAAGAGGTCACCGGTTCAAGTCCGGTTATGAGCTCCATTTAAGAAAAAAAATAATTATTTCAGAGAGGCATAAAAAATGGCAAGAGAAAAATTTGAAAGAACGCTTCCCCACGTTAACGTTGGGACAGTTGGTCACGTTGACCATGGTAAAACAACACTGACTGCTGCGCTAACTAAAGTAGCAGCTGAAGTATATGGCGGAGATGCTGTTGATTTTGCAAATATTGATAATGCTCCAGAAGAAAGAGAAAGAGGTATTACAATTGCTACTTCTCACGTAGAGTATGTTTCAACTGCAAGACACTATGCACACGTTGACTGTCCAGGTCACGCTGACTATGTAAAAAACATGATTACTGGTGCTGCTCAAATGGATGGAGCAATATTAGTTGTTAGTGCTGCTGATGGCCCTATGCCTCAAACAAGAGAGCATATTCTTTTAGCAAGACAGGTCGGTGTACCATATATCGTTGTTTATATGAACAAAGCCGATCAAAACGATGATCCAGAAATGTTAGAACTGGTTGAAATGGAAATTAGAGAGCTATTAAATGAATACGATTTCCCTGGAGACGACACACCTATTATTGTAGGTAGTGCATTAAAGGCTTTAGAGGGTGACACTTCTGAAATTGGCGTCCCATCAGTTCAGAAATTGATTGAAACACTAGATTCTTATGTCCCTGAACCAGAAAGACCTGTAGATGGTGCTTTCTTAATGCCAATTGAAGACGTGTTTACAATATCTGGAAGAGGTACTGTTGTAACAGGTAGAATTGAGACTGGTATTGTTAATACTGGTGATCCTTTAGAAATTGTTGGTATCAAAGAAACTGCAACTACAACATGTACTGGTGTAGAAATGTTTAGAAAATCTCTTGATGAAGGAAGAGCTGGTGAGAACTGTGGTGTTCTTTTAAGAGGTGTAGAAAGGGATGCGGTTGAAAGAGGTCAAGTTATAGCAAAACCTGGTTCAATTACTCCACATACAAAATTCGAAGCTGAAATCTATGTGCTTAGTAAAGATGAGGGTGGAAGACATACTCCATTTATGAACAACTATAGACCTCAGTTTTATTTTAGAACTACTGATGTAACAGGTGCCTGTGAGCTTCCAGCTGGAACAGAAATGGTGATGCCTGGTGATAACGTTAAGATGAATATTGAGCTAATTGCTCCTATTGCTATGGACGAAGGTCTTAAATTTGCAATTAGAGAAGGCGGCAGAACAGTAGGCGCTGGCGTAGTATCAAAAATTATTGAGTAATTAAAGACTATTTAGCCGAGACCTTTGTGTCTCGGCTTGCTTGTCTCTGAGGAATATGAAAATTAATTATAGGCCAGTAGCTCAATTGGTAGAGTACCGGTCTCCAAAACCGGGGGTTGTGGGTTCGAGACCCTCCTGGCCTGCCAAGTTTAACTTGGAGCCGAAATAGGAAAGATATGGCTAAAGGAACAGCTTCAAAATTAGTAGACAACGTTAAGTGGCTTGCTACTTTATTGGTTTTCACAGCTGCAGTTATCGGTAATGGTTATTTCGTTGATGTTGCATTCTTATATCGCATACTTGGGGTAGTTTTTTTATTCATCTTGGGCTTAGTAATACTTGCAACTACAAATTTTGGTTCTAATGCATTGAAATTAATGAAAGAATCAAGAACAGAAATTAGAAGAGTTGTTTGGCCTACGCGTATAGAAACAACTCAGACATTTTTAGTTGTTTTTGGTTCGATAATAGTGCTCTGTTTATTTTTTTGGGGACTTGAGTCTTTGTTAACTTTTTTAACTAGATTGGTACTAGGTTAATAATATGGATTGGTATGTTATACAAGCTTATTCGGGCTACGAGCAAAAAGTAAAGGCAGCTCTAGAAGAAAAAATTGAATTAAATAATTTATCTGATAAGTTTGGAGAAATTCTAATACCAACAGAGCAAATTGTTGAATTAAAAGGTGGAACAAAAAAAACAACTGAAAGAAAGTTTTTCCCTGGTTATATTTTAGTTCAAATGTTATTAGAAGATGATTCATGGCAATTGGTTCAATCAACTCCAAGAGTTTCAGGATTTGTAGGCGGAACAAAAGACAAACCTCTTCCAATATCCGAAGAGGATGTCAATAACATAATCAATAGAATTGAGGTTGGTGAGGATGCGCCAGCACCAAAAACTATTTACGAACCTGGAGAAGTTGTTAGGGTTTGTGATGGCCCTTTTAACGACTTTAATGGAGTTGTTGAGACAGTTGATTATGAAAGAAACATGGTAAAAGTTTCGGTTCAAATATTAGGAAGAGCAACTCCTGTTGATCTAGAATTCATTCAAATTGAGAAAACATAATGGCAAAAAAAGTAGCAAATATTCTTAAATTACAAATTCCTGCTGGTGGCGCCAATCCAAGTCCTCCAGTTGGTCCTGCATTAGGTCAAGTTGGTGTAAATATCATGGATTTTTGTAATGCATTTAACTCAGAAACACAAAACGCTGAAAAAGGGATGCCTCTTCCAGTTGTAATTACTGTATATGAGGATAAATCTTTTACATTTGTAGTTAAAACACCACCCGCAGCAGTGCTTATTAAAAAAGCATTGGGAATACCAAAAGGAAGCGGCGAGCCTAATAGAGAAAAAGTTGGAAAGCTTTCTAGAGCTCAACTTGAAGATATAGCCAAACAAAAAGAGCCAGATTTAAATTCAAACGATCTAGATGCAGCAGTTTTAATTGTTGCAGGCACAGCAAGAAGCATGGGCGTAGAGGTAGATTTATGAGCAAAATTACAAAAAAACAAAAATTAATCTCAGAAAAGTTAGATACTGAAAAAGTTTATTCTATTGCAGAAGCAATTGAAATTATGCAATCAGTTAAATCTGAAAAATTTGAAGAGTCTGTTGATATTGCTGTGAGGCTAGGTGTTGATCCAACTAAATCTGATCAAAATGTCAGAGGCGCAGTAACCCTTCCAAATAGTTTGGGAAAAGAAGTTAGTGTTGCGGTTTTTGCTGATGGGGATCAAGCGGATGCTGCAAAAAAAGCTGGAGCCGATCATATTGGTATGGACGACCTAGCTGAAAAATTTACAAAAGAAGAGATCGTTGTTGATGTAGTCATAGCAACAAATGCCGCAATGAAAGTAGTCGGCAAGCTTGGTCAAGTATTGGGCCCAAAAGGCTTGATGCCAAATCCTAAAACTGGAACAGTTACCGATGATGTAGCTACTGCTATAAGTAATACTAAGGCCGGCCAAGTTAGATTTAGAACTGATAAAAACGGAATAATTCATGGAAGTATAGGCAAAGTATCATTTGATGAAGAAAAAATTAAAGCCAATGCTTCTGCATTATTAGAGGAATTAAAAAAATTAAAACCAGCATCTGCTAAAGGTGTTTATATAGGCAACATTGCTCTTAGTAGCACAATGGGGCCAGGTATAAAAATAAGCGCTTCAGAGTTGGTATAAGTTTTAGTTATGTAAGAAATTACATAATTAGATAGTTGCGTTTACGCAGCCGTCAAAGACCGTAGGTGTCATATGACTTAATTTCCTACGTAGGTGGTGTTCAAATTGTAATTTTGCAATTTGTCGCCGAATGGCCGAAAGGCTTTAACAGGAGAATTGCTGTGGCGTTATCGAAAAGTGAGAAAGAAAAAATTGTAGGCGAGGTAAGGGAAGTTGCATCTAATGCATCTTCACTAGTTATTTCAGATGCTAGGGGCTTAAAAGTCAGTGAACTATCTGAAGTGAGACAAAAGGCTACTCAATCTGGAATACATATTCAAGTAATTAAGAATTCACTTGCTAAATTGGCATTTGAAGGAACTGATTTTGGATGTTCAGATGAGGTCTTGGTAGGACCTTCTCTATTTGCTTTTTCATTTGAAGAACCAGGTGCGGCAGCCAAGTTGCTCAAAACTTATGCTAAGAACTTTGATAATTTAGATATCAAAGCTCTAGTTGTTGAAGGGCAATTGCTAGATGGTAGTCAGATTGATATTCTTGCAAGTTTACCATCTAAGGATGAGGCTTATGGTCTTATCGCCAATGTTTTACAAGCTCCGGTTGGTAAGTTTGCTACTTTACTTAATGAAGTTCCAAGCAAATTAGCTAGAGTTTTAACAGCAGTTCAAGACAAAAAAAAGGCAATAGCCTAAATTATAAGGAGAATTAATAATGGCAACTACTAAAGAGGATATTTTAAAAGCAATAGAAGAAATGTCAGTTATGGATCTTGTAGATCTCATTTCTGATATTGAGGAAAAGTTTGGAGTAACAGCAGCAGCAGCTGTTGCAGCAGCTCCAGCAGCAGCAGGTGGCGGTGACGCTCCAGCAGCAGAAGAAAAAGATTCTTTTGATGTTGTATTAAGCGCTACAGGAGATCAGAAAGTTCAAGTCATTAAGGCTGTAAGAGCAATAACTGGTCTTGGTTTAAAAGAAGCTAAAGATATGGTTGATGGAGCACCTAGCACTGTTAAAGAGGGAGCGAGTAAGGATGATGCTGAAGCAATCGTTGCTCAATTAACAGAAGCAGGCGCAACCGCTGAACTTAAATAAGAGAACTATAAAAATTAAAATTAATAACATTTAAAGGGCGCATTTATGTCATACAGTTATACAGAGAAGAAAAGAATAAGAAAAAATTTCGGTACTTTTGCAAAGGTAATGGACCTTCCTAATCTTATCGAGACTCAAACAAGATCTTATTCTGAATTTTTGCAAGCTGATGTGGCTCCTGAAGCTAGAAAAAAACAAGGATTAGAAGAGGTTTTTCAATCTTTATTTCCTATTAAAAGTGTTTCAGGAAATGCTGCTCTTGAATATGTTTCATATGAGCTTGGTAAAAATACTTATGATGTCCAAGAATGTCTGATACAGGGCTTATCTTATTCTGCCCCATTAAGAATAAAAGTTAAGCTTGTACTTTACGATAGAGAATCAAACTTTAAAGAAGTAAAAGATATCAAAGAAGGTGAAGTCTTCATGGGAGAAGTCCCTTTAATGACTTCAGATGCTTCATTTATTATTAATGGTACAGAAAGAGTGGTTGTGTCTCAGCTTCATAGGTCACCGGGTGTTTTTTATGATCATGATAAAGGTAAAACACATTCTTCAGGAAAGGTTTTATATTCTGCAAGGATTATTCCTTACAGAGGTTCATGGTTAGATTTTGAATTTGATCCGAAGGATATTTTATTTAGTAGAATCGATAGAAGAAGAAAAATTCCTGCAACAATAATGCTTAGGGCTCTTGATATGGGAACTGAGGAAATCTTGTCAGAGTTTTATGACGAAGATATTTTTAACTTAGAAAAAGACACTGTTAAGCTTGAACTTATTCCTGAGAGACTGAGAGGTGAAACATTATCAGTAGATTTAAAGGTCAAAAATAAAGTTTATGTAGAAGCTGGCAAAAGAATTACTGCAAGACATATCAAAGAACTTTCAAATGCAAAAGCAAAAGAAATAACATTAGATGAAGAGTTTCTTTATGGAAAAGTTTTATCGAAAGATATATTTAACAAAGAAACTGGTGAGGTTTTATTTGCTGCGAATACAGAAATAGATGATTCTGTTTTAGTGTCACTTAAAGAAAATAATATCAATGAAATCTCTTGTTTATTTATCAATGAATTAGATAAAGGCCCATATATTTCAAATACTTTAAGAGCAGATCCTACATCAAACAGACTTGAAGCTCTTGTTGAAATATACAGAATGATGAGACCTGGAGAGCCGCCAACGAAGGACTCTGCAGAGACATTATTTAACAATCTTTTCTTTAATGAAGAAAGATATGATCTTTCTGAAGTTGGAAGAATGAAATTTAATAGAAGGCTTAAATTAGATTCAGAAAAAGAAAACCCCAATATCTTAGATAAAGAAGACATCATTGAGGTAATGAAAGGCATTGTTAATATAAGAGATGGCCATGACATAGTAGATGATATCGATCATTTAGGTAACAGAAGAGTAAGATCCGTTGGTGAAATGACAGCTAACCAATTTAGAGTTGGTTTAATTAGAGTGGAAAGAGCTGTAAGAGAAAGATTAAGCATGGCAGAGGCTGATGAGCTTGGTCCACAAGATCTTATTAATGCAAAGCCTGTAACTGCTGCAATTAAGGAGTTTTTTGGTTCGTCTCAGTTATCTCAATTTATGGATCAAAATAATCCATTATCTGAAATTACTCACAAAAGAAGAGTATCTGCTCTTGGTCCAGGAGGCTTAACAAGGGAAAGGGCAGGTTTTGAGGTTAGAGACGTTCACCCAACTCATTATGGTAGAGTTTGTCCTATTGAAACTCCGGAAGGACCAAATATTGGCTTAATAAATTCTTTCGCCTCTTATTCAAGAACTAATCAATATGGGTTCATTGAAACACCATATAGAAAAGTAGTTAATGGCAAAGTCACAGATGAAATAATTTATTTATCTGCAATTGATGAGGCAGAACATGTCATAGCTCAAGCAAATGTTAAGCTTGATAAAAACAATAAATTTGTTGATGATTTAGTTGCTGTTAGGCATGCAAGTGAATTCGAGCTTATGTCTCCTGATAGAGTTGACTTGATGGATGTTTCACCACAGCAAGTTGTATCAATTGCAGCATCATTAATACCTTTTCTTGAGCATGATGATGCAAACAGGGCATTGATGGGCTCAAATATGCAGAGGCAAGCAGTCCCTGTCATAAGAGCTGAAAAGCCATTGGTTGGAACTGGATTGGAATCCGTTGTTGCTAGAGATTCAGGTGTATGTATTGTTGCAAAAAATAATGGTGTTGTAGAGAGTGTAGATGCATCAAGAATAGTTGTTAGAGTAACTGATAAAAAATCAAAGTCAGCTTCAGATGTCTATAATCTTGTTAAATATACAAGATCAAATCAAAATACTTGTATCAATCAAAGACCAATAGTTAAAGCAGGCGATGTAGTAAAAGCTGGTGATGTTTTAGCAGATGGGCCATCTGTTGATAATGGAGAGCTCGCGCTTGGTCAAAATATCAGAATAGCATTCATGCCATGGAATGGATACAATTTTGAGGATTCAATTCTGATATCAGAAAAGGTTGCTCGAGAGGATAGATTTACTTCAATCCACATCCAAGAAATTGTTTGTGTTGCTAGAGATACTAAACTTGGTTCAGAAGAAATAACTGCAGATATTCCAAATGTCGGCGAGGGCTCATTAAATAAATTAGATGAATGTGGAATAGTCTATGTAGGAGCAGAAGTAGAGCCTGGTGATATTCTAGTGGGAAAAATTACACCTAAGGGTGAAACTCAACTCTCACCAGAAGAAAAATTACTAAGAGCAATTTTTGGTGAGAAAGCGTCAGATGTCAAAGACACATCGCAAAGATCAAGTTCTAAAGGTACTGTAATCGGTGTAGAAGTATTTACTAGAGATGGTGTTGAAAAGGATGAAAGAACACAAGCAATTGAGCAAAATCATCTTGATCAATCTAAGAAAGATGCAGACGACGAGGCAATGGTTGTAGAGCAAGCTACAAAAGCTCGTTTAGTTGATTTATTAAAAAATAAAAAAGCTATTAAAGGAAATGGAATTAAGAAAGGTGAGACTTTAACTGAAGAAAAGTTGGAACCGCTTGGATTAAATGACATTTTCTCCATAAGAACTGACACAGATAATGTAAATGATGTCATTGAAGATACCGAGAAAAGTTATAACGATTATATAAAAGATATAAAAATAAGATTTGACGAGAAAAAAGCAAAGATTACTAGAGGTCATGATCTAGCGCCTGGCGTGATTAAAATTGTAAAAGTATATCTAGCTATTAAAAGAAGAATACAGCCAGGAGACAAGATGGCTGGTCGTCATGGTAATAAAGGTGTTATCTCAGAGATTATGCCTGTTGAAGATATGCCTTACGATAATGATGGTAATCCTGTAGACATCGTTCTAAATCCGTTAGGAGTTCCTTCAAGGATGAATGTTGGACAAATTCTTGAGACACATATGGGGTATGCTGCAAAAGGCATAGGTGAAAAAATAGATGCCATGCTGAAGGCTAATGCAAAACCAGCAGAGCTTAAAGTATATTTAGATAAACTTTATAATGCTAATGCAGCTAATAAAGAAGATATCTCGTCATTTAATAATGCTGAAATTATCGAGCTGGCAAACAATTTAAAAGATGGTCTTCCAATAGCTACACCAGTATTTGATGGAGCCAAGGAAAGTGAAGTTAAAGAATTATTAAAATTAGCTGACTTACCTGAATCCGGTCAAATCACATTATATGATGGAAGAACTGGAAATAAATTTGATAGGCCGGTCACTGTTGGGTATATGTATATCATAAAACTAAATCATTTAGTTGACGATAAAATGCATGCTAGATCAACAGGATCATATAGCTTAGTTACTCAACAACCTCTTGGAGGTAAAGCACAATTTGGTGGTCAAAGATTCGGTGAAATGGAAGTCTGGGCTTTAGAGGCATATGGTGCTTCATATTCTTTACAAGAGATGTTAACCGTTAAATCTGATGATGTTTCTGGTAGAACAAAAATGTATAAAAACATTGTTGATGGTAGTTATCAAATGGATGCAAACATACCTGAATCATTTAATGTTTTAAGCAAAGAAATTAAATCATTGGGTATTAATCTTGAATTAGATTCAGAAAACTAGGAGATAAAATTGAGAGACTTATTAAATTCTTTAAAAACTGGGCAGGATGATTTTACTACTATCTCTGCAGGCTTAGCTTCTCCGCAAGTAATTAAATCTTGGTCTTTTGGTGAAGTAAAAAAACCTGAAACTATTAATTACAGGACTTTTAAACCAGAAAGAGACGGCCTTTTCTGTTCAAAGATTTTTGGCCCAATAAAAGACTATGAGTGTATATGTGGCAAGTACAAAAGAATGAAGCATCGTGGTGTTGTCTGTGAAAAATGTGGAGTAGAAGTAACCCTGGCTAAAGTTCGAAGAGAAAGAATGGGCCATATTGAATTAGCTGCTCCTGTTGCTCATATATGGTTCCTGAAATCTCTTCCATCAAGAATAGGGTTATTACTGAATATAACTCTTAGAGAAATAGAGAGAGTTCTGTATTTTGAAAGCTATATTGTTACCGATCCAGGCTTAACAGAGCTTGAAAAAGGACAAATTCTAACTGAAGAAGAATGGGTTGAAAAATATGAAGAGTTTGGTGATGAATTTACTGCTGGAATGGGTGCTGAGGCTGTAAAAATTCTTTTAGAAGAACTTGATATAAATGAAGAAATTAGAGAAATTAGAGAAGAAATACCTCAAACCAACTCTGAAACAAAATTAAAGAAACTTTCTAAAAGATTAAAACTTTTAGAGGCTTTCAATGATTCAGGAAATCGTCCTGAGTGGATGGTTATGGATGTATTGCCAGTTTTACCACCTGATTTAAGACCATTAGTTCCTTTGGAAGGTGGCAGATTTGCAACCTCAGATTTAAATGATTTATATAGAAGAGTAATAAATAGAAATAACAGACTTAAAAGATTACTTGAGCTAAGTGCACCTGAAATTATTGTAAGAAATGAGAAGAGAATGCTTCAGGAATCTGTTGATGCTCTTCTTGATAATGGTAGAAGAGGTAGAGTTATTACTGGAACTAATAAGCGACCATTAAAATCTCTTGCTGATATGATTAAAGGTAAGGGCGGCAGATTTAGACAAAATCTTTTAGGTAAAAGAGTAGACTATTCAGGAAGATCTGTAATTGTTTCTGGCCCAAATCTTAAATTACATCAATGTGGTCTTCCAAAGAAAATGGCGCTTGAACTCTTTAAGCCATTTGTTTATGGAAAGCTTGAACAAAGAGAATTAGCTACAACCATAAAAGCCGCAAAAAAATTAGTTGAAAGAGAAACTCCTGAGGTATGGGAAGTCTTAGAAGACGTTATAAGAGAGCATCCTGTATTATTAAATAGAGCGCCAACTCTTCATAGATTGGGTTTACAAGCATTCGAACCTAAATTAATTGAAGGTAAGGCTATACAACTTCATCCATTGGTTTGTGTTGCATTTAATGCTGACTTTGATGGTGACCAAATGGCAGTCCATGTTCCATTAACTCTTGAAGCGCAACTAGAAGCTAGAGCTCTTATGATGTCAACGAATAACATTTTATCTCCTGCTGATGGATCTCCAATTATTAATCCTACACAAGATGTTGTTTTAGGCCTTTATTACATGACTAGAGATAACGCAAATGCTGTTGGTGAGGGTAGAGTTTTTAGTGATCCAGATGAAGTTTTGAGAGCTTATGAGACCGGAACACTAGATATCCATTCATCAATTAAGGTAAGAATTACTAATGAAAATAATGAAAAATCAATTTATGAAACTACTGTAGGTAGAGTTTTAATTTGGAGAATAACTCCTACGGAAGTTGGATTTGAAAATATTAATAAAATTCTTAACAAAAAGTTAATTTCTAAACTTGTTGATATTTCATATAGAAAAGCAGGTTTAAAAGCAACAGTAATATTCGCAGATCAACTTATGTATCTAGGATTTGATTTTTCAACTAGATCTGGTTCATCTATAGGTGTAAATGATTTTATAATTCCTCAGGAAAAAGCAAAAATTATTGAAGACTCAGAAAAAGAAGTCAAAGCAATTGAAAAGCAATTTGATTCAGGTCTGGTAACAAGAGGAGAAAGATATAACAAAGTTATAGATATCTGGTCTAGAGCAAATGAACAGGTTGCTAAAGCAATGATGGAAAAAATTAGCACCGAGACTGTAGAAACTCCTGATGGAAAAAACGTAGAACAATCTTCATTTAATTCAGTTTACATATATGCAGATTCAGGGGCTAGAGGTTCGCCTGCTCAGATTAGACAGTTGTCTGGTATGAGGGGTCTTATGTCCAAGCCAGATGGATCAATTATTGAAACCCCAATTACTGCAAATTTTAGGGAAGGATTGTCAGTTCTTCAGTACTTTATCTCAACTCATGGAGCAAGAAAGGGTCTAGCTGATACTGCTCTTAAAACTGCTAACTCTGGTTATTTAACTAGAAGGTTATGTGATGTATCAATGGACTCAGTTATTAATATTGATGATTGTGGTACTGAAAATTCTATAACAGTAACTTCTATAATTGATGGCGGGGAAATTATTCAAGCCTTAACTGATAGAATCCTTGGAAGGGTTATTGCAGAACCTATTTTAGATAGTGAAGGCAACGAGTTGTATTCAAAAGACACTATGCTTGATGAAGATGCGGTTGATAGGATTGAAGACTTAAACCTAGCTTCTTTAAAAGTTAGATCGCCAATGACATGTGAGGCTTCAATTGGAGTATGTTCCAAATGTTATGGTAGAGATCTAGCTAGAGGGCACTTAGTTCACCGTGGTGAAGCAGTTGGTGTAGTTGCAGCTCAGTCAATTGGAGAACCAGGTACTCAGTTAACAATGCGTACTTTCCATATTGGTGGTGCTGCTTCAAGTTCATCAGAAGATAACGCTATTTATAACAAAAATGCAGGTATGGTCAAATATTCAAGTGATATGAAAACAGTTACTAATAAAGATAAATTAGAGGTAGTTGTATCAAGAAATGCTATGTGTACCATCACTGATATTAATGGAAAAATTACAGAACAGTATAGAGTTCCATATGGAGCTACGCTTGAGGTTGATGATGCTGCTGATCTTACTGATGGAGTTAAGATAGCGTCATGGGATCCGTATACAAGACCAATTATTGCTGAAGCATCAGGTAAAGTTAAATTTATTGATATCGAAGATGGAGTAACCGTAAGAGAACAGATGGATGAGCTTACAGGACTTTCAAGTATAGAAATAATTGAAGTTTCTGATAGGCCTACAGCTGGAAGGGATATGTCACCTAAAGTATTAATACAAGACTCTAAAGGTAAAACTTTATTGATGGGTGAGTTTAAAGCTCCTGCCGAATATCCGTTGCCAGCTGGTGGACTTGTGAATATTGCTAATGGACAAAAAATACATGCTGGTGAAGTTATTGCTAGGATGCCACTTGTTGCATCCAAAACAAAAGATATCACCGGTGGTCTTCCTAGGGTAGCAGATCTTTTTGAGGCAAGAACTCCAAAAGATGCAGCAGTTTTATCTGAAGAAACAGGAATTATTTCTTTTGGTAAGGAAACAAAAGGTAAAGTTAGATTAGTAATCACTCCAGAAGGAGCAACTAAGAAGTCTCAAAATAAGGAAATGCTTATTCCAAAGCATAGAACTCTCTCAGTTTTTGAGGGTGAAAGAATTACTAAAGGAGATATGATCTCAGATGGTCCATTAAGTCCACATGATATATTAAGACTTAAAGGCATACCTGAGCTTACTAATTTCATTGTTAACGAAATCCAAGATGTTTATAGGCTTCAAGGTGTATCCATTAATGATAAACATATTGAAACTATTCTTAGACAAATGCTCAGAAAGGCACTAGTTATAGATGGTGGAGATACTAAGTTTATTCAAGGTGACCAAGTAAGTTATGCAGAACTCAAAGAAGAGAATGAAAGAATAAAGTCTGAAGGAAAGACACCAGCAGAATTTGAAAGAGTGCTTTTAGGGATTACTAAAGCATCTCTTGCTACTGATTCGTTTATTTCAGCTGCATCGTTCCAGGAAACAACAAGAGTCTTAACTGAAGCAGCAGTGACTGGCAAAAAAGATCATTTAAGAGGTCTTAAAGAAAATGTTGTTGTTGGAAGGCTGATACCTGCTGGAACTGGCATGGAATTCCATGACAGACTTAAAAATAAGAAACAATATGACCTTGAGGAACAAACACTTTCTGCTGATGATATAGAAGCAGCATTAAGACAAGAACTTCAAGAAAATGAGGAATAATGTTGACCGCGGCTTATCTGCTCTATAAAATCGCGGCCTAACTAAAATAAATTATTATGGCAACAGTAAATCAATTATTAAAAAAGTCTAGAAAACCAAAAGTTAGAAAGACTGACGTTCCTGCACTTAATGCATGCCCTCAAAGAAGAGGCGTTTGTACACGTGTATATACAACAACACCAAAAAAACCTAATTCTGCACTTAGAAAGGTATGCAGAGTTAGATTAACAAGCGGTTTTGAGGTTACATCATATATTGGTGGGGAGGGTCATAATTTACAAGAGCACTCTTTAGTACTTATAAGAGGTGGAAGGGTTAAAGACCTTCCTGGTGTTAGATATCACACTGTGCGAGGAACGCTTGATACTTCTGGAGTAGCAAATAGAAAACAAAGAAGATCAAAATATGGAGCAAAAAAGGGTAAATAATTATGCCAAGAAGAAGAAGTCCTGAGAAAAGAAAAGTATTACCGGATCCAAAGTATAAGGATGTAATACTTGCAAAGTTTATGAATAATCTCATGAAAGATGGTAAAAAGTCTGTTGCTGAAAAAATTGTATATGGAGCTTTTGATCAAATTTCAAAAACTTCAAAAGAAGAACCTCTAGAAGTTTTTATGAAAGCTTTAGAAGAAGTTAGTCCAGTTGTAGAAGTTAAATCAAGAAGAGTTGGTGGTGCCAATTATCAGGTTCCAATTGAAATTAGACCAGCGAGAAGACAGGCTCTTGCAATGAGATGGATAGTAGATGCCGCTAGAAAAAGAAGCGAAAAATCTATGAATTTAAGATTAGCCGGTGAATTATTAGATGCTTCTCAAAAAAAAGGTTCAGCGGTAAGAAAAAGAGAAGATGTTCATAAAATGGCTGAGGCTAACAAAGCTTTCTCTCACTTCAGATTTTAACTAACTAAATAAAAAGACTATGGCAAGACAAACTGTATTAAATAAATATCGTAATGTTGGTATATGTGCTCACGTTGATGCTGGTAAGACAACTACTACTGAGAGAGTTCTTTTTTATACAGGTCTTTCTCATAAAATTGGTGAGGTTCATGATGGTGCTGCAACCATGGACTGGATGGAGCAAGAGCAAGAAAGAGGAATTACTATTACATCTGCTGCTACAACGTGTTTTTGGAGTGGAATGGAGCAACAGTATCCACAGCACAGAATAAATATAATTGATACACCTGGTCACGTTGACTTTACTATTGAGGTCGAAAGATCTCTTAGGGTTCTAGATGGTGCTGTAGTTGTTTTTTGTGGTACATCAGGAGTAGAACCTCAATCGGAAACAGTATGGAGACAAGCTAATAGATATGAAGTCCCAAGAATTGTTTTTGTTAATAAAATGGATAGAGCTGGAGCTAATTTTGATAGAGTTATAGACCAGATTAAAACAAGATTGCAAGCTAATATTGTTCCAATTCAATATAACATTGGAACAGAAGACGATTTTAAAGGGGTTGTAGATTTAATCAATAACCGTGCAATCTATTGGAACGAGGACGATCAAGGTTTAACTTTTGATTCAAAAGATATACCTGAAGATTTGGTTGATAGATGTTCTCAATTAAGAGAAGAAATGGTTGAGGCTGCAGCTGAAGCTAATGAAGAACTGATGGACGCATACCTTGAATCAGGAGAGCTAACTGTTGAACAGATCAAAGAAGGTCTCAGGGTTAGATCTTTAGCAAATGAATTGATTGTTGGTTTATGTGGGTCTGCATTTAAAAACAAGGGTGTTCAAGCAGTTTTAGACGCTGTTATTGATTTTCTTCCTGCCCCAGATGAAGTTAAGGCTATATCAGGAGTTATACCAAATAATTCTCAAGAAGATGAAGTGGCTGATTCAAGAAAATCATCAGATGATGAGCCTTTCTCAGCTCTAGCTTTTAAGATTGCTACAGATCCTTTTGTAGGAACACTTACTTTTATCAGAGTCTATTCTGGAGTTTTGTCTGTAGGAGATGCAGTTATTAATTCTACAAAATCTAAAAAAGAACGAATTGGAAGAATGGTACAAATGCACTCAAATAATAGAGAGGAAATAAAAGAAGTCAGAGCCGGCGATATTGCTGCTTGTATAGGATTAAAGGATATAACAACAGGTGATACTCTATCAGATGTTGATAAGCCAATTGTCCTTGAGAGAATGGACTTTCCTGAGCCTGTTATATCTGTTGCTGTAGAGCCAAAATCTAAGCCCGATCAAGAAAAAATGTCTTTGGCACTTGGTAAATTAGCTCAAGAAGACCCTTCTTTTAGAGTTGCAAGTGATGAAGAGTCTGGACAAACAATTATTTCAGGTATGGGTGAACTTCATTTGGATGTTCTTGTAGATAGAATGAGAAGAGAGTTCTCTGTGGAGGCTAACATTGGTAAACCTCAGGTTGCTTATAGAGAAACAATTAAAGAATCTGTAGAGGTTGAAGGAAAGTTTGTAAGGCAAAGTGGTGGTAAAGGTCAATACGGTCATGTTTGGTTGAAGCTTGAACCATTAGGTTTAGATGACGAATATGAATTTGTAGATAAGATTGTAGGTGGTGTAATTCCAAAAGAATATATACCAGCAGTCAATAAAGGTATCCAGGAACAAATGCAAAATGGTGTAATCGCTGGATATCCTTTATTAGCATTAAGAGCAACTTTATATGATGGTTCATTCCATGATGTAGATTCAAATGAAATGGCATTTAAAATCGCTGGATCTATGGCTCTTAAAGAAGGAGCTACCAAAGCTAAACCAGCTATATTAGAACCAATAATGAAAGTTGTAGTTGTTACACCAGAAGAGCATATGGGTGATGTTGTTGGTGATCTAAATAGAAGAAGAGGAATTATATTAGGTATGGACGATATAACCTCTGGAAAAGAGGTGTCATCAGAAGTACCTCTAGCAGAAATGTTTGGGTATGCAACAGACTTAAGATCAGCTACTCAGGGTAGGGCAACATTTACTATGGAATTTACTAAATATGGAGAGGTTCCAAGTAATATAGCTGAGACTTTAAAAACATCGTAAAACTGAGCCCATAAAACTGTTTAATAATGTTGACAGTTGAGCTCTAAGGGGCGTAGAATACGCCACATTTTGCGATAAGTGAAATAAAAATAGAATTTAAAAATAAAGGGTAATAAGGAAAAAAATGGAGAATCAATCAATCAGAATTAGGCTTAAGGCTTTTGATTATAGACTGATTGATGCTTCGGCTAAATTAATAGTTGAGACTGTAAAAAAAACAGGGGCAGTTATTAATGGGCCAATCCCATTACCTGTAAAAAAAGAGAGAACAACTATATTAAAATCTCCGCATAAAGATAAAGATGCAAGAGATCAATATGAGATTGTTACATATAAAAGACTAATGGATATAGTCAAGCCGACTGATAAAACAGTTGATGCTTTAATGAAATTAGATCTATCCTCTGGGGTAGATGTTCAGATAAGCCTGGGCTAGTCCAATTTTTAACGCAATTAGCGGCCATAGAGGGTAAAAGCCCCGTAAAAGGAGATTAAATTGAGCATAGGCTTAATAGGAAAAAAATCAGGAATGTCTCGTCTTTTCCTAGAAGACGGAGAGTCAGTCCCAGTTACTGCAGTTTCTGTTTGTGGTAACTTTATAGCAGACATAAAAACATCTCAAAGAGATGGGTATAACGCTTATGTTGTATCTAAAACTACCAAGTCTAATAACGTTAACAAAGCTAAAAGTGAATTTTATAAAAAAATCAACCTTGAGCCCGGCGTCATAGCAGAATTTAGATCTAGAGATGAAATATCAGAGGAATTCCAGGTTGGAAAACATATAACTGCAGATATTTTTGAAGTTGGGCAGTATGTTGATGTAACAGGAACATCAAAAGGTAAAGGGTATGCGGGTGTTATTAAGCGTCATAACTTCTCTATGCAAGATGCTACTCATGGTAACTCATTGTCACATAGAGCTCATGGGTCTATTGGACAATGTCAGACACCTGGAAGAGTCTGGAAAGGAAAAAAAATGTCCGGGCACATGGGTAACGTGCAAAAAACTGTTCAAAGCTTAAAGATAGTAGAGCTTGATGTTGAGAACAATATTATTTATATCAAAGGCGCAGTTCCAGGATTCAATGGATCTGACTTAAAAATCAAACCAGCTCTGAAAAAATCATGAAAATAGAATTATTATCATCAACAAAGAATCAAGATATAAATATATCTGAGAATGCCTTTAGTAAAGATTTTAATGAATCTTTAGTGCATCAAGCTGTAGTAAGTTTTCTTGCTGGCTCAAGACAAGGAACTTCTAAACAAAAGACAAGATCTGAAGTTAGAGGTGGCGGAAAGAAACCATATAGGCAAAAAGGAACTGGTAGAGCTAGAGCTGGAACTATCAGAAGCCCACTGTGGAGAGGTGGTGGAATAGCATTTGCTGCTACACCAAGAAACTATAGTAAAAAAATCAATAAAAAAATGTATAGGGCCGCTATTAGGTCAATATTTTCTGAACTTTTACGTCAGGGTAGGCTTGTCGCAATTGAGAAACCTGTTCTTGAAAAACCTAAGACAAAAGAAATTGCAAATTTCTTGAAAGAATTCTCATTAAGTAAAGTTCTAATCATTACAGATGAGCTAGATGTAAATTTGTACTTGTCTGCTCGTAATATCCCTAATGTAGAAATTATTACGGTAAGAGAAATTAATCCTGTTAACCTTCTTAAAGCTCAAAAAGTTGCTGTAACTGCAGATGCATTCAAAAAAATTGAGGAATGGATAGATGCGTAACGAAAAATTATACACATTAATAAAATCTCCAATAGTTACTGAAAAGTCTGCAAGAATTGGTGAATCTCTTAAACAAATAGTTTTTAAGGTAGATTTAGATGCCAATAAAAGAGAAATTAAAAAAGCAGTAGAAGAGCTTTTTAAGGTTGAGGTCACTAAAGTTACTACCTCAGTTGTTAAAGGTAAAAGAAAAAGAAATAGATTTGGGTTGTACAAAAGATCAGATTATAAAAAAGCTTTTGTATCTCTAAGTGCAGACTCAGATATTCAGTTTGAGGGTATGAATTAATCATGGCAGTAATAAAAGCAAAACCAACCAGTCCAGGAAGACGTGGTGTCATATCTGTAAAGGCTGACCTTTATAAAGGCAAGCCATTAAAATCTTTGACTCGTGTTAAGTCAAAAAATGGTGGCAGAAATAACAATGGTAGGATTACTGTTAGACATCAAGGCGGAGGCCATAAACAACATTATAGAATTATAGACTTTAAAAGAAATAAGTTTGATATACCCGCTGTTGTTGAAAGAATTGAATATGATCCAAATAGATCAGCTCATATAGCTCTACTTTTATATAAAGATGGGGAAAGAAGATACATTATTGCTCCATCAAAACTAAAGGTTGGAGACGAAGTAATATCTGCTGAAAATTGTGAGATTAAAGTCGGAAATTCCATGAAGCTTAAGGATATTCCACTAGGTACAAATGTTCATTGTGTTGAATTAAAACCACTAAAAGGAGCTCAATTGGCCAGAAGTGCTGGAACATCAGCACGTTTAGTTGCAAAAGAAGGAATTTATGCAACTTTAAGACTTCAATCTGGTGAAACTAGAAAAGTTTTATGGGAATGTAGAGCAACTCTTGGAACAGTTTCTAATCAAGAAAACAATCTTAGATCATTGGGTAAGGCTGGAGCTAAAAGATGGAGAGGTGTTCGACCAACAGTCAGAGGTGTTGCTATGAACCCAGTAGATCATCCTCATGGTGGTGGTGAAGGCAGAACTTCAGGAGGTAGACACCCTTCAACTCCTTGGGGTGTACCAACTAAAGGGTATAAAACTAGAAAAAATCAAAGAACAGATGATTTAATCATCAGAAGAAGAGGAAGCAGGAAGTAATAAATATGCCAAGATCATTAAAAAAAGGACCATTCATAGACTTATCTCTTGAAAAAAAGGTTGAAGCCGCATTAGCTTCAAACGACAAAAGGCCAATTAAAACTTGGTCAAGAAGATCTATGGTAAATCCATCAATGGTTGGACTAACTATAGCAGTTCATAACGGTAGACAGCATGTACCTGTTTATATTAATGAAGATATGGTAGGTCATAAATTAGGTGAGTTTGCTATAACAAGAACCTTTAAAATGCATTCTGGCGATAGGAAGACTAAATAATGGAAACAAGAGCTTATTTAAAAGGAACTAGGCTATCTCCTCAAAAAGCAGGCTTGGTAGCTAATGCTATAAGAGGTAAGTCCGTTCAAGATGCTATGGATTTTCTAACATTCAACAAACAAAAAGGATCTGCTGTTATCAAAAAATTACTTGAATCAGCAATTGCAAATGCTGAGCATAATGATAAAGCTGATATTGATTTACTAAATGTTAAATCGATTATTGTTAATCAGGGTATGAGATTAAAAAGAATGAAACCGAGGGCTAGAGGAAGAGCAGACAGAATTATCAAACCTACATGCCACATTGAAATCATATTAGCTGAAGGGGACAAATAATGGGACAAAAAGTACATCCAAATGGCTTTAGATTAGGTACTTCAAAAAAGCAAAATGCAAATTGGTATGCAAAAGGTAAAGATTTTTCAACTAATTTAATTCAAGATCTAAAAGTAAGAGATTATTTTAAGAAGAAATTAAAAAATTCTTCTATTAGCAGGATTGAGCTTGAAAGATCAGCAGAAAATTTTGTGGTTTCTATATACACATCTAGACCTGGAATAATTATTGGTAAAAGAGGCGAAGAAATTGATAATTTAAAAAAGGCTGTAGAAAAAATTGTTAAAAGACCATCTCAAATTAATATCAAAGAGGTTAAGAAACCTGATTTAGATGCTCAGATTCTTGCAGAAGGTGTTGCTCAACAGCTTGAAAAAAGGGTCATGTTTAGAAGAGCAATGAAAAGAACTGTTCAGAGTGCTTTAAGACAAAGTGCGAAAGGTGTGAGAATCGAAGTTTCTGGAAGGTTAAATGGTGCTGAGATAGCAAGAACAGAGTGGTACAGAGAAGGTAGAGTTCCTTTACATACTTTAAGGGCTGATATTGATTATGCAACAGCTGAAGCATTAACCACTTACGGAATTATTGGTGTCAAAGTTTGGGTTTTCAAAGGTGAAATCACAGAAGATCCATTTAAAACTGAAGTTGGAGTTAATTAAGAATGTTACAGCCAAAACAAACTAAATTTAGAAAAATGCACAAAGGCCGAAATAGAGGTCTAGCGCAAAATGGCAATACTGTTGCTTTTGGTAGATTTGGTCTTGTTGCCTCTGGCAGAGGTCGAATAACTGCTCGTCAGATAGAAGCGGCAAGACGTGCAATGACAAGACACATTAAAAGAGGTGGAAACATTTGGATAAGAATTTTCCCAGACAAACCTATAACAAAAAAACCTTTAGAGGTTCGAATGGGTAAAGGTAAAGGAAATGTTGAATATTGGGTAGCCCTTGTTCAGCCAGGAAAAGTTATGTTTGAAATGGCAGGAGTTGAAGAAGAGCTTGCCAGAGAAGCTTTTAAGCTTGCTGCAGCAAAACTTCCTATTAAAACTCACTTTTTAAGTAAGGACGTATAGATGAATAAAGAATTACAAGACCTTAGAAAGAAAAATCTAGAACAGCTAGATGCAGAGTTATTGGCTACTAGAGAAGAGCAATTTAATTTAAGAATAAAACATAAGACTGGTCAGTTAAATGAGACCAATCAACTTGGATCTGCAAGAAAAAAAATTGCAAGAATAAAAACATTAATGAATGAATTAAAAACACAGGATAGCAAATAATGAGCACAACTAATCCAAGAGTTCTATCAGGAGTTGTTACCAGCGATAAGGCTGACAAAACAATTACTGTAAGAATAGAAAGAAAAGTAAAGCACCCTCTTTATGGAAAAGTTATGAAGAGAGCTACAAAAGTTCATGCGCATGATGAAAACAACTCAGCTTCAATTGGTGATGTTGTTACTGTTAAAGAATGTAGACCGATTTCTAAAAATAAGACTTGGGTTCTTGTTCAAGAAAATGTAACTGTAAATGCAAATGAATCTAATGCCGTTGAGGAGAGTGAATAATGATTCAGATGCAGTCTTTATTAAAAATTGCTGACAACAGCGGAGCAAGAAGTGTTATGTGTATCAAGGTTCTTGGGGGATCAAAAAGGAGATATGCAAATATTGGTGACATTATTAAGGTTGCAGTAAGAGAAGCTATCCCAACTGGAAAAGTTAAGAAGGGACAAGTTGTCGATGCACTAATCGTAAGAACAAAAAAAGGTGTCAGAAGAAGAGATGGATCACTAATTAAGTTTGACGAAAATGCAGCTGTCCTTATCAATAACCAAAAAGCTCCTATTGGAACTCGTGTATTTGGTCCAGTGACCAGAGAACTGAGAGATGGTAAGCACATGAAAATTCTATCTTTAGCTCCGGAGGTTTTATAACAATGATTACTCCAACAAAATTAAGAACTGGTGACGAAGTAATAGTGGTTGCTGGTAAGGATCTTGGAAAAAAAGGGACTTTAAGAAAAATATTAAAAGCAAAAAACAAAGGTATTGTTACTGGAATCAATATGGTAAAAAAACATACAAAGCCTAATCCAGAAATGGGTGTTACTGGTGGGGTTGTTGAACAAGAAGCTGCGATTGCATTATCAAATTTGGCTATATGGAATCCAGGTAAAAAATCTAAAGATAAGATTTCATACTCAACAAACAAAGAAGGAAAAAAAATTAGATTATTTAAATCTGATAATAAAGAGATAAAGTAGATGTCAAATTTAAGAGAAAAATATAATTCAGAACTTAAGGGTGTGCTTCAAGAAAAGCTTGGCATTAAGAATGTTATGGCTGTCCCAAGACTAACAAAGGTTGTCATTAATATGGGAGTTGGTGAGGCGGCCAATGACAAAAAACACCTTGAATCTGCTGTACAAAATCTTACCGCTATTGCTGGTCAAAAGCCTGTTATTACAAAAGCAAGAAAATCAGTAGCAAGCTTTAAAATTCGTGAAGGCTGGCCTTTGGGCTGTAAAGTAACCCTTCGTGGCAACAAGATGTATGAGTTTATGGAAAGACTTATCAACATAGCAATTCCAAGAGAAAGAGACTTTAGAGGCTTAAGTCCAAAATCTTTTGATGGCCAAGGAAATTATAATTTTGGTATCAAGGAACAAATAATATTCCCTGAGATTAAGTTTGATAATGTTGACACTATCAGGGGTATGGATATTTGTATAAATACATCTGCAACTAACAAAGAAGGTGCTAAAGCTCTATTAGAAGTTTTAGAGTTTCCATTTAAGAAATAGGTAAATAATATGGCAAAAAAATCAATGATCGCTAGAGAGCAAAAACGAATCAAAATGGTTGCTAAGTATGCTGAGAAAAGAGCAGCTTTAAAAGCGATCATGAATGATCAAAATGCAAGTAGTGAAGAAAGGTATGAGGCTTCAATAAAGTTTCAGAAACTTCCACGAAACTCTAGTCCTTCAAGAGTAGTTAGAAGATGTCAGGTGACTGGTAGACCTCATGCTGTATACAGAAAGTTTGGCTTAAGTAGAATCAAGCTTAGAGAAGCAGCCATGAGAGGCGACATTCCAGGTTTAGTTAAATCAAGTTGGTAATAATAATATGAGTTTTCAAGATCCTATAGCAGATTGTTTAACAAGAATACGCAATGGCCTAATGCGCGGAAAAGTAGATGTAGACGTTCCTTATTCAAAACTTAAACATGAGTTAGTTAATGTGTTAGTTGCAGAAGGCTATGTAAAAAGCTGTGCAAAGACAGAGCATGATGGCAAGCCTGTTCTCCAAGTGGTATTAAAGTACCAGAACGCCATACCTGTAATTAAAACTCTCAAGAGAATAAGCAAACCAAGCTTAAGAAAATATTCACCCTCAAGTGAACTTAAGGCAGTAAAAAATGGTTTAGGAGCATATATTGTTTCTACCAATCAAGGTCTTATGACTGATACAGAAGCCAGATCAAAGAATGTTGGTGGCGAAATTTTGTGTGAGGTATTTTAATATGTCTAGAGTAGCAAAGAGCCCAATTGAAATAGTTGAAGGTGTATCAATAAACCTTACAGATTCTTGTATTGAGGTTAAAGGTAAGGTTGGTGAATTAAAATTTGATTTACCAGAAACCATTTCTTTAGAAATAGATGACAATATCATCAATGTTCGATATAACGAAAACGATCAACAATCAGTTGCCCTTGCTGGCACAACCAGAGCATTAGTTAATAATATGATTGTTGGTGTTTCTCAGGGTTTTGAAAAAAAACTTGAATTAAAAGGTGTTGGATATAGAGCAAAAGCATCTGGAAAACTGCTTGAGCTTACTCTGGGTTTTTCTCATCCTGTAAAGTATCAACTGCCTGATGAGGTTCAAGTAGAAACGCCTTCTCAGACAGAAGTTGTTTTAAAAAGCCACAATAAGCAAATATTAGGTCAAGCTGCTGCTGAAATAAGAGCTTTTAGACCACCAGAGCCATATAAGGGCAAAGGTGTTAGATACTCTGATGAAAATGTTAGAAGAAAAGAAGCTAAAAAAGCTGCTGGAGCATAGAAATGAGCATTAAAAATTTATCTAGATTAAGAAGAGCAAAAAAAACAAGAATGAACATTAAGAATCAGGAAACACCTAGATTGAGTGTTTATAGATCATCAAAACATTTTTATGCTCAAGTATTTGATAGTTTAGGTACTAAAGTCATTGCTTCTGCATCTACAGCTGAGAAAGATTTAGGTACTAAATCTAATAATTTAGCTGGAGCTGAAGCAGTTGGAAAAAAAGTTGCAGAAAGAGCAATAGAAAACGGAATTAAGAAAGTAGTTTTTGATAGATCAGGATACAAATATCATGGTCGAATAAAAGCTTTGGCTGATTCTGCTAGACAAGCTGGACTGGAGTTTTAATTAAATTATGAAAGAAAATAATATAGCAAATAACCAACAAGTAGATACGCTTGAAGAAAAGTTAGTTCAAGTTAACAGGGTGGCTAAGGTTGTAAAAGGTGGAAGAATTTTTGGTTTCACTGCATTAACAGTAGTTGGTGATGGGAATGGAAGAGTTGGTTTTGGAAGAGGAAAGGCTAAAGAAGTTCCAATAGCAATACAAAAAGCAATGGAAAATGCTAGAAGAAGCATGGTTGAGGTAGAGTTAAACAATACAACTTTATGGTATCCAGTTAAAGCAAAACACGGATCAGCAAATGTATACATGCAGCCTGCTTCTGAGGGTACTGGTATTATTGCTGGCGGTGCAATGAGAGCTGTTTTAGAGTTGGCGGGTGTTCAAAATGTGTTGGCAAAATGTTATGGATCAACAAATCCAGTTAATGTTGTTAGAGCCACCATCAATGCATTAAGTTCCATGGAGTCTCCAGAAACTGTATCCGCTAGAAGAGGAAAAAAGGTTGAGCAAGCATCATGAGTAAAGATAAAACAATGACTATTAAATTAGTTAAAAGCGGTATTGGAAGAATGGAGAAACATAAGCTATGCATTAAAGGCTTAGGTTTTAAGAAATTAAATCAAACTGTAACTATATTAGATACACCAAGCAATCGTGGCATGGTTAAAAAAATAGCTGACATGATTGAAGTTCAGGAAGGTTAAGATGAGTGAGAATAATACAAATGTCATGTCATTAAATAGTCTAACTAATAAAGGCACAGCTCAAAATAGAAAAAGAGTGGGTAGAGGCATGGGCTCTGGAAACGGTAAGACGGCTGGTAGAGGTCATAAAGGCCAAAAGTCAAGATCTGGAGGAGGAGTCAGATTAGGTTTTGAGGGTGGTCAAATGCCTTTACAAATGAGATTACCAAAGTTTGGTTTTTCCTCAAGAAAAAATAATTATTTAAAAGAAGTGAACGTTAAAAACATCGACGGCTTAAAAACTGTAACTTTAGAAACATTAAAGGAGAACAAGATTATTCCTAAGTCTGTCAAAAAAGTTAAGATTTTTGGTACTTTTGACCTTGGATCAAAAGTAAATGTGGAAGGAATTAAGGTTACTAAAGGGGCCAAAGAGTCAATAGAAAAAGCTGGCGGTACCGTTTCAGAAATTTCAAAAGATGTTACCCAGGAGTCAAAATAATAAATGAGTGAACAGGGAAAAGGCATGAGTGATCTTTGGAAAAGATTACGATTCGTATTTGTTGCAATTCTTGTGTATAGAATTGGAACACATATACCTATTCCCGGAATAGATCCTGATAGATTGGCTGCATTATTCGATCAAAATCAGGGAACCATTATAGAAATGTTTAATTTATTTTCTGGTGGTGCTCTTGAGAGAATGAGCATATTTGCATTAAATGTTGTGCCATACATTTCATCAGCAATTATTATGCAACTATTTTCAAACTCTATACCATATTTACAAGAACTAAAAAAAGATGGTCAGGCTGGTAGAAATAAGATAACTCAATACACTAGATACGGAACTGCTGTGTTAGCATTTATACAAGCATCAGCTCTCGCTGTTACTTTATCTGCAAGCGGTTTGGCATATACTCCCGGTCCTTCATTTTTTGTATCAGCTGTCTTTTCAGTTGTAGCAGGAACTATGTTCTTGATGTGGTTGGGTGAACAGGTTTCTGAGAGAGGAATTGGTAATGGAATATCTATTATCATAGCAACAAGCATTCTTACTGGTATACCTGGAGCCATAGGACAAGCTTTTGAACAATCAAGACAGGGAGATATAAGTGTTCTTGTTTTGATAGCTATTGGTCTTTTATCCATGGCTGTTATAGCTGTAGTAGTTTTCATTGAAAGGGGTCAAAGAAGAATCACTGTAAATTATGCACAAAGGCAGCAAGGCAGAAAATTAATGCAAGCCCAAACAAGTCATTTACCATTTAAAGTTAATATGGCTGGCGTCATACCTGCTATTTTTGCAAGTACATTTTTGTTATTCCCAGCATCATTATCTACTTGGTTTGGACAAAGTGAATCATTAGGATTTTTACAGAGCTTTTCTTTAGCATTAAATCCTGGACAACCTTTATATATTCTAGTTTTTGCAGGATTAATAATAAGTTTTTGCTTTATTTGGCTTGCCTTAACATTTAATACCAGAGAAGTTTCAGATAATCTAAAAAGATCTGGAGCATATATAGCTGGAATAAGACCTGGTGAGCAAACAGCAAATTACATTGATTCAGTTTTAGCAAGACTGACAGTATTTGGAGCAATCTATTTAACACTTATTTGTCTACTTCCTCTAGCTCTAATCAATTTCGCAGGCATATCGCAGACTATTGCAGTGGGTGGAACTTCTGTATTAATTATTGTGGTAGTTTTAATGGATTTTATGGCACAAGTTCAATCTCATATGATGTCATCACAGTATGCATCATTAATGAAGAAAGCTAATTTAAAAAATTATAAAAGGTAATATGAAAGTTAAAGCATCAGTAAAGAAAATATGCAGAAATTGCAAAATTGTAAGACGTAATGGTGTCTTATTTGTAATCTGTAAAACAGATCAAAAACATAAGCAGAGGCAAGGTTAATATATGGCTAGGATTGCAGGAGTAAATATTCCAGAAAATAAACATGTTGAAATTTCTTTAACTCATATTTTTGGAATTGGTAGAAAGACAGCACAGAATATTTGTACTGAATTAAAAATTGACTATACAAGGAAAATATCAGATTTATCTGAGGAAGAAATTGAAAGCATCAGAACAGTAGTAGGAAAGCTAGTTGTTGAAGGAGATCTTAGAAGAGATATTAGTACAAATATTAAAAGATTAATGGATCTTAAGACATACAGAGGTATAAGACATAGAAGAAAGCTACCTACAAGAGGTCAAAATACTAAGAATAATGCTAGAACTAGAAAAGGGCCTAAAAAGCCAATGAGAGGTTAATTAGATGGCAGCTAAAGGAAAAAAAGGAAAGAAAATAGTAACAGATGGTGTTGCGCATGTGCATTCATCTTTTAATAACACAATTATTACAATAACTGACAAGCAAGGTAATACAGTATGTTGGGCAACATCTGGTGGGTCTGGTTTTAAAGGTTCTAGAAAAAGCACACCATTTGCAGCACAAATTGCTGCTGATAAGGCAGGAAATGCTGCAAAAGAGTTTGGCATGATAAATTTAGATGTAAAGGTTAAAGGACCAGGTGGAGGAAGAGAATCTGCTATCAGAGCTTTGAATGCATGTGGACTAAAAATAAAAAGTATTACTGATGTGACTCCGCTCCCACATAATGGTTGCCGTCCATCTAAGAAGAGAAGGGTTTAAGGGAGTATTAAATGGCAAGATATACAGGACCAAGATTAAGGCTTTCAAGAAGAGAAGGTACAGACCTCTATCTAAAAAGTGGTATTAGAGCGATTGAATCAAAATGTAATATGGATTCTCCTCCTGGAGCTGCAGGTGGTGCACGAAGAGGAAGATTGTCTGATTATGGACTTCAGTTAAGAGAGAAACAAAAAGTTAGACGTATGTATGGCGTCTTAGAAAAACAATTTAGAAATTATTATAAAAAAGCTGCATCTTCAAAAGGCAATACTGGAGAAAACTTGCTTAGCTTGCTTGAATCAAGAATGGATAATGTTGTTTATAGAATGGGTTTTGGCTCAACAAGAGCTGAGGCAAGACAAATGGTTTCCCATAAAGCTTTTAAAGTAAATGGTAATGTAGTTAATATTCCTTCTTATCAAATACAACCTGGTGATGAGATTGAAGTTAGAGAAAGAAAAAAAGGCCAATTAAGAATTGCTTCTGCTTTAAAAATTGCTGCTTCAAGAGAAGAGTGTGATTGGATTGAAGTAGATGAAGCTAATTTGAAGGGTGTTTATAAATCAGTTCCAGATAGAACAGATTTAAGCACAGAAATTAATGAAAATCTCATAGTTGAGCTTTACTCAAAATAAATTATTAAAGACGGAGAAAATTATGCAAATATCAGTTATAGATCTTTTAGTCCCAACTGAAATTCAAGTTGATGACGTAACACCAAATCTGTCAAAGATTACGTTAGAGCCCCTAGAAAGAGGTTTTGGACATACTTTAGGTAATGCTCTAAGAAGAATTTTATTATCATCAATGCCTGGTGCTGCGGTCACAGATGTTGCTATCGATGGAATTTCACATGAATACAGCACTATAGAAGGTGTTAGAGAAGATGTCATTGATATTTTATTAAATATAAAAGATATGCCTGTCAATGTTATTGAGGGTAATCAAGCAGAGATTACTCTTGACGTAACTGGCCCATGTGATGTCTTAGCTTCATCTTTCGAGGTTCCTGGCAATGTTGAGCTTGTGAATCCTGATTTTCATATTGCAACAATTGTAGATAAAGTTAATTTAAAAATGACACTAACTGTTAGGACTGGGAGAGGATACGAGCCGGCAGACCTAAGAGATGATGAAGATAGAGTAGTTGGAGCACTAAAAGTCGATGCTTCTTATAGTCCTGTCAGGAGAGTTTCTTATACTGTTGATAATGCAAGATTTGAAAAAAGAACTGACCTTGATAAATTAGTAATTGAGCTTGAAACTGATGGAACTCTAGATCCAAAGATGGCTATAGAGCACTCTGCAACTATTCTTCAACAACAATTAAGTGCTTTTGTTGATCTTGATGCGATTGCTGAGCAAGAAGCCAAGAAAGATCAAAATGATTTTGATCCTATTTTATTAAGATCAATCGAAGAATTAGAATTAACTGTTAGATCAACAAATTGCTTAAAAGCTGAAAGTATCTTTCTTATAGGTGATTTAATTCATAGATCTGAGTTCGATTTATTAAAAACTCCTAACCTTGGAAAGAAATCTCTTAATGAGATTAAAGATGTATTAGCTTCTAAAGATCTTTCTTTAGGAATGAATGTAGAAAATTGGCCACCAGTAGGATAAATCATGAGACATAGAAAAGCAGGAAGAAAACTAAACAGAAACTCTTCTCATCGAAAAGCATTACTAAAAAATCTTGCTATTGCTCTTATTGAGCAGGAGATTATTAAAACGACCTTGCCTAAGGCAAAAGAGTTAAGGAAAGTAATTGAGCCTTTAATTACTCTTGGAAAAGTTGATTCTGTTGCTAACAGAAGGCTTGCTTTTAATCGATTAAGATCTGACGCTGCTGTAGCTAAACTATTTACAGAAATCTCTGTAAATTCAAAAGATAGAAATGGTGGTTATACAAGAATTATTAAAGCTGGATTTAGGCCTGGAGATAAAGCAGATATGGCTTATATCGAGCTGGTTGATAGAAATACAACTGAAGATTCTTTGACCCAAGAGCCAGAACTTAAAGAAGATTCAGCAGCATAGTATTTAAAGTATTTTATCTAGAAACTGACCTGTAAAAGATTTTTTAATTTGAGCTACTGACTCTGGTGTTCCTGTGGCTACAATATTACCTCCATCACTTCCACCTTCAGGACCTAAATCTATTATCCAGTCAGATGTTTTTATTACGTCAAGATTATGCTCTATAACCAGAATAGTGTTGCCTTGTTCCTTAAGTCTATTTAGTACATTAAGAAGCAATTCTATGTCTGCAAAATGAAGACCAGTTGTAGGCTCGTCTAAAACAAATAGAGTTTTTCCAGTACTTCTTTTAGATAATTCTTTTGCTAATTTTATTCTTTGAGCCTCTCCTCCTGATAATGTAATGGCTGACTGACCTAATGTTATATATCCAAGACCAACATCGTTAAGCGTAATTAGTTTTTTCTTAATTGCAGGTAGAGCATCAAAGAAATCTAAGGCTTCCTCAACTGTCATATTTAAAATGTCGCTTATGTTTTTATCCTTGTATTTAACTTCTAATGTTTGCTCATTGTATCTATGTCCATCACAGACATCACATTTGACATATACATCTGCAAGGAAGTGCATTTCAACTTTTATCATGCCATCTCCCTGACATGCTTCACATCTTCCTCCTTTAACATTAAAACTAAATCTACCTGGCTTATATCCTCTTGATTTAGCTTCAATAGTCTGAGTAAGTAGATCTCTTATATATGAAAACAATCCAGTATACGTAGCAGGATTTGATCTAGGAGTTCTTCCTATGGGAGATTGATCAATGCTAATTACTTTATCTAAATGCTCTAAACCTTCAATTTTTTCACAACTAATCTCTTTTGTTAATTTTGATTTATTGAGCATAAATGAGCTCAAAGGAAGAAGTGTTTGATTAATTAAAGATGACTTTCCTGATCCTGATACGCCTGTAATACATGTAAATAATCCAACAGGAATTTCAACAGATATATTTTTTAAGTTATTTTCATGGGCGTTTATGATGCTAATAAACTTATCACTTAAAGGAAGTCTTTTCTTTGGTGTTTTTATTTCTTTTTTGCCAGATAGGTATTGAGCAGTGATAGATTTTTTGTTACTTAAAATATCATCCAAACTTCCGTGGGCACAAATTTCTCCTCCATGCTTTCCAGCTCCTGGACCAATATCAATAATATAATCAGCACATCTTATAGCTTCTTCATCATGCTCAACTACTATTACAGTGTTGCCAAGTTCTTTAAGGTTTTTCAGTGTTCTAATAAGTTTTGCATTATCTCTTTGATGAAGGCCGATAGATGGCTCGTCAAGAACATAAGTCACTCCGACCAAACCTGATCCAATCTGGCTTGCAAGTCTTATTCTTTGAGCTTCACCTCCAGAAAGTGTTTCAGCGCTTCTATCTAAAGTAAGATAATTTAATCCAACATCCTCTAAAAAAGTTAATCTTTCAGTAATTTCTTTAAGAATTTTCTCAGCTATTTTCTTTTTTGCGCCATCTAGCCTCATTTTCTTAATGAAGTTCAAAGCTTCATTTATTCTCATGCTAGTTATAGTATGAATTTGTGTTTTATTTATGAAAACATTTCTCGATTTTGTATTTAGCCTTGAGCCATTGCATTCATCACAGGAACTTTTAGACATTAATTTTGATAATTCATCTCTTATGAAATCTGAGTCAGTTTCCTTAAATCTCCTCTCAGTGCTTGGAATAATCCCTTCAAATTTGTGTTTTCTAACAATTCTACTGCCGCTTCTAAACCTATGAGAGAAGTCTACTTTGTCCTTAGAACCCCATAAGATAATATCTTTTATATCTTGGGGATAGTCTTTCCATTTTGTTGTTAGGCTGAAATTATAATGTTCTGCAAGGCATCTTAATTGATAAAAATAAAATCTATTTCTTCTTGTCCAGCCCTTGATAGCTCCATTTGAAATAGATACATCCTCATCTTGAATTAGTCTTTTCTCATTAAAATACTGAATTACTCCCAGACCGTCACATCTTGTACAAGCTCCATACGGATTGTTAAATGAGAACATTCTTGGCTCGAGTTCAGCGATTGCATAACCACACTGAGAGCAAGAATAATTTGATGAAAATAGCTCAGTTTTACCATCATTAATATTTTCTATTTCTACAAGGCCATTAGATAATGTTAATGATGTCTCAAGTGACTCAGCTAACCTTGACCTGTCTTCTTCTGATTTTTTTATAACTAACCTATCAACAACTGCAGAGATATCATGTTTTTTATTTTTTTCTAATTCAGGAAACTCTTCAATAGGATATATAACCCCATTTACTTTTACTCTTACGTATCCACTTTTTCTTAAATCATCATAGATAGCAAGATGCTCTCCTTTTTTACCTCTTACTAGTGGAGAGAGGATCATGATTTTTGATCCTTCTTTTAATTTATATATTTCATCACAGATTTCAGTAACAGTTTTTGCTTTTAATTCTTCATTATGATCTGGGCATATTGGAGATCCAATTCTTGCATACAACAACCTTAGGTAATCATATATTTCTGTTACTGTTCCAACAGTTGATCTTGGGTTATGTGATGTAGCCTTTTGTTCAATTGAAATAGCTGGTGACAAACCATCGATTTGGTCAACATCTGGTTTTTCCATCATTGAAAGGAACTGTCGAGCATATGCAGACAAGGATTCAACATACCTTCGCTGACCTTCGGCGTAAAGAGTGTCAAAAGCTAAAGAGGACTTACCTGAACCCGATAAACCAGTGATAACAACTATCTTATTTCTTGGTATCTCAATACTTATATTCTTTAGATTGTGAGTGCGAGCTCCTTTGATAAAAATACTATCCATTTACAATAAAAATACCGTGATGAAAAAATTAAATTAGGTTAAACTTCTAAGTTCATTATAAGAGGTAATTATGAGTAGAGGCGTAAATAAAGTAATTTTAGTAGGAAATTTGGGTCAAAAGCCTGAAATGAGGTACACAGCAACTCAATCAGCTGTTGCCAATCTTTCAGTTGCTACAACAGAGTCATGGAAAGATAAAGAAAGCGGCGAAATGAGAGATAAGACTGAATGGCATAGAGTGGTTTATTTTGGAAAGCTTGCTGAAATTGTAGAAAAATACCTCGATAAAGGCTCCAGTGTTTACATTGAAGGAAAACTGCAGACAAGAAAATGGCAAGATAAAAATGGAGCTGACAGATGGACTACTGAAATTGTAGGCAGTGAGCTGACTATGCTTGGTTCAAGATCAACAAACTCAAATAATTCATCTGATTTTGACCAATCTGAGTCACCTTTCCCTGATAATGATGCTGGAGAAGGTTTAACTGACGATGATATCCCGTTTTAAGTCATCTAACTCTTGAAGTTTAAAACTCTCTTATATAAAAAAGAAAAATCTCTATTAATTGTTTATTTAAATAGACCAGAAAAGCTTAATGCATTTAATCAGCTCATGCTTCATGAGCTCTTAGAGGTATTTGAAGAAGTTGATAGAGAAGATTCTATTCATGCTCTAATTATTTCAGGTTCAGGAAAAGCTTTTTGCGCTGGTGCAGATTTATCAGCAGGAAAAAATACTTTCAACTCTGAATTTAATAATTCAAGAGATTACAAAGAGAGTTTCAACAGAGACTCAGGTGGAATTCTTGCCCTTAGAATGTATAGATGCCTTAAACCAATTTTAATTGCATGTAATGGTGTTTCTGCTGGAATTGGAGCAACACTTCAACTTCCAGCTGATATACGAATTGCTTCTTCAGAGGCTAAGTTTACCTTTCCTTTTGCAAAAAGAGGTATTGCTCCCGATGCCTGCTCAAGTTGGTTCCTTCCAAAAATTGTTGGCATATCTAAGGCATTGGAATGGGCATACTCTGGGGAACTTATAGATGCTGACACTGCATATAAAGCTGGGCTAGTTTCTTATCTTGTTGAACATAACGATTTAATGAAATTTACCAAAAAAATAGCACAAAAATTGATAGCTGATTCTTCACAAGTATCCGTTGCCCTGACAAGACAAATGATGTGGACACTTTCAAACACAGATTCCCCATATGAATCACATGAAATTGATAGTCAAATAATAGAATCAAGAGGCGCATCCGCAGATGCTTTTGAGGGGGTGGAATCATTTTTGGAAAAAAGGAAAGCTAAATTTCCTAATAAAATTTCTAAAGACATGCCTTCTATTTTTCCATGGTCAATTAATGAGTTTGATGAAAAGTAAAATTAGATAAAGATATGTTATTCGAAACATACAATTTAAAGGGCTTAAACTTGAGGAATAGGATAGTTATGGCTCCAATGACTAGAAATCAGTCACCGGGGGGAATACCAACTGAGGAGGTTGCTCAATATTACAAAAGAAGGGCTGAAGCAGAAGTTGGACTTATAATTACCGAAGGAATAGAGGTTAGTCACAAAGCCTCAAGCGCATATCCAAATGTACCTAGGCTTGATAGTCAAAAGGCAGTTGATGCATGGAAAAAAGTTATTTTTGGAATTAAAGAGGCTGAAGGTGCTGTGATAGCTCAATTGTGGCATTGTGGAGGCTTCAGAAAGATTGGAATGGAACCAGATCCAAATATTCCTGGATACACAGCATCCGGCATTGTTAGGCCTGGAAAAAAAGTTGCTCATGCAATGACTATTGACGATATTAGAGAGACTATTGATGCATATGCATCTGATGCAAGAATATGTGAAGAAATTGGATTTGATGGCGTAGAAATCCATGGTGCACACGGCTATCTTATTGATAATTTTTTTTGGAATGGAACAAATATTAGAAATGATGATTATGGTGGTTCAATAAAGAATAGATCCAGACTTGCTGCAGAAATAATTAAAGCAATTAGATCTAAGGTAAGCAGTGAATTTATTGTTGGACTTAGATTTTCACAATGGAAACAGCAAGATTATGCAGCTAAATTAGCACATAATCCCGATGAGTTAAAAGACGTTATTAAAAGTCCTGTAGAGGAGGGTTTAGATTTTCTTCACTCAAGTATGAGACGTTTTTGGGAAAGTGAATTTAAAGAGTCTGATGAAAATTTAGCATATTGGACAAAAAAAATATCAGGCTTGCCAACGATTAGCGTTGGAAGTGTAGGGTTGGATTCTGAATTTATTGATATGAGCGCTTCTGCATCACCAACCAACATTAACAAGGTTATTGATGATATTAATAAAGAAAAATATGATTTAGTTGCTGTTGGAAGAGCTCTCTTAGCTGATCATGAATGGGTCTTAAAGATTAAGGACCAAAGATTAGATGAGATAAATCCATATACAAAGGAAGCTTTATATAAACTTTATTAGTATTTAGATATAACTAAACTTGCGTTAGTTCCACCAAACCCGAATGAATTACTTAAAGCATGATTGATTTCTTTATCAGTAGTTTCAGTATTAATATTAATACCATCTGCTTCATCACATAACTCTTCAATATTAATAGATGGCGCAATAAAACTTTCTTTAATCATCATAATTGAGTATATAGCTTCTTGAACTCCAGTAGCTCCAAGAGAATGACCGGTCATAGATTTGGTTGAACTTATTGTGGGAATGTTATCTTTAAATAGCTCTTTAATTGCTTTTAGTTCTGCTACATCTCCAACAGGAGTGCTCGTGCCATGAGTATTTATATAGTCAACCGATGTACCAGAATCTTTAAGAGCACCCTCCATACATCTAAAAGCACCTTCGCCTGAAGGAGCAACCATATCATAACCATCTGATGTTGCATAATAGCCTGAAAGTTTGGCGAGAATGTTTGCATTTCTTTTTTTAGCATGCTCTTCTTCTTCAAGAATTACCATTCCTGAACCACCAGAAATAACAAAACCATCTCTATTCTTATCATAGGGTCTTGAAGCTAGTTGCGGACTTTCATTGAAGTTAGATGAAAGAGCCCCCATGGCATCAAATAAATTGGATGAGCTCCAATGAAGATCCTCACCACCGCCTGCAATGACTATATCTTGTTGACCTGATTTAATTAAATCTGCTCCATGTCCAATGCAGTGAGCACTTGTAGCACAAGCTGATGAAATTGAGTAATTGATTCCTTTTAGTTTAAAGGCAGTCCCAAGAATAGCAGATATAGAGCTGCCCATTGTTTTTGTAACTGCATATGGGCCTATTCTTTTTGGGCCTTTTTCTCTAGTAAGATCTGATGTTTGAACCATCACCCTAGTAGAAGACCCGCCAGATCCTGCAACAATACCTGTTCTAACAGAGTTCAAATCTGATTCTGAAATTCCAGCCATCTCAATGGCATCTACAGCAGCTAAATAAGCATAAGCAGATGCCTCTCCCATAAATCTAAATAATTTTCTATCAATTAACTCTGCAAAATTTATATCAACAGAACCTGAAACCTGACTCCTAAAGCCCATTTCTTTGTATGTATCATTAAAAACAATTCCAGACTTTCCTGACTTCAGGCTATTCAATACTTCATTGTAGGTATTGCCAATACAAGATTTAATACCAACACCTGTTATAACTACATTTTTCATATTTTAAAAATTACTTGGATCATCAAATAAACCGACTTTTAGTTTTTCAGCACTATAAATTTCTTTGCCATCAACAAACATTTTACCATTAGCAAGTCCCAATACAGCACCTCTGTTAATGACTCTCTTAATATCAATTTCATATCTCACTATTTTGGCAGTTGGTAGAACTTGCCCAAAGAATTTAATTTTCTCAGCACCTAGCGCTCTCCCAATTCCTGGAAGACCAGACCATAGAAGATAAAACCCAAGAAGTTGCCACATAGCATCTAAGCCAAGACATCCTGGCATTACAGGATCTTCTTTAAAGTGACAATCAAAGAACCATAAATCAGGATTAACATGTAATTGAGCGACAATACTTCCTTTATTAAACTTCCCATCAGAATCATTAATATGGAGAATTTCATCAAACATCAACATTTGATCAGAAGGCAGCCTACCATCTCCTATTTTTGTAAAGAGTTTTCCGTTGGAGCAATCTATAAGTTGTTCTTTAGAATAACTCGACTCTGGTTTGAAGCTCATTTTTCCCTATAAAGTGCTGAATTAACTAATTTTAACACTTCTTGGTTTATATGTTTATTTTTAATTAAGTTTGCATGCGTAATTGCTTTATCGAAGTATTTTGAAGCCAATATTTCCGTTTCTTCAAAACCATTTAGATCCTTGATCATATTGTATGCTGATTTGATATTTTGTTTCTTTTTGCCAAGCATGGTTTGTAATTGATTTTTTTGCTTCTTGTTTGCATTTCTATATGCAAAATAAAAAGGGTAGGTAATTTTGCCTTCTTTTAAATCTTGAAAAACTGGCTTTCCAATAACTTTTTCATCCAAAGAATAATCTAAAAGATCATCTTTGATTTGAAAGAGAATACCTAAATTCTTTGCACATTTTGATATATTAGATTCATATTTTTTATCTTTATTTGCTAACATAGCTCCAGATTTTGCTGCCGCCTCAAACAATCTTCCTGTTTTGTAGTAACTAATATTTTCTAATTTACTTAATGTAATAGAGGTGTTTTGTAATGCATCAAGTTGAATCAGCTCACCTTTTGAAATGTCATTAGTTGCATTAGCAAGCTCTTTGAGAATTTTTATATCTCCTATTTGAACCATCAAAATAAATGCTTTTGAGTAGATGTAATCACCAATAAGAACACCATGTGTATTGGACCAAACATTGTTGACAGATTTAACCCCCCTTCGAGTTTGGGATTGGTCAACTACATCATCGTGTATTAAAGTTGCTGTATGAAGAAGCTCTATTATGGATGCAAGCTTAAGTCTTGATTTATTTTTTCTTTTGTTTGGAGAAGATGCAATGAGGCTTAATTGTGCTCTAAGCCTTTTACCATTCGACTTAAATATGTAGTTATACAACTCAGAAATAGTATCTTCTTCGATAATTTCATTCTTAATGAGATTCTTTACTAGAGATAGCTCTTTTTGTAATGAATTATTAGTTTTCATGTTGGAATAATATTTAAAGCAAAATTATACATAACTATTGATAAATTCCTCATTAAAGCGTATATTTTGCCACCTTTAGGAATATTAATATGTACGCAGTAATAGAATCAGGTGGAAAACAGCATAAAATTGAAAAAGGTATGACTTTGCCTGTTGATTTATTGAAAGACGAGCCTGGAACAAAGATAACTTTCGACAACGTATTGTTATATGTTGATGATAAAAATGTTGAAATTGGTCAACCATACCTATCTAACGTAAAGGTTACTGCTGAAGTTGTTGATGTTGTGAAGTCAGATAAAATTTCAATTCTTCGCTTCAGAAGAAGAAAACATAGTATGACTAAGTCTGGTCATAGAGCTAGACATTCACAAGTTGAAATCAAAGATATTAAATTAGAGAGTAAATAATGGCACATAAGAAAGCAGGTGGTTCCAGTAAGAACGGTAGAGATTCCAACGCCAAAAGACTTGGCGTAAAAAGATTTGGCGGACAAGTTGTTAAAGCTGGTGAAATATTAATACGTCAAAGAGGAACAAATACTCATCCAGGTATCAATGTTGGTATTGGTAAAGATGATACTTTGTTTGCAAAAGCTGCTGGTGTTGTTCAATTTACATATAAGGGTCCAAAAAGCAGAAAAACTGCAAACGTTATTCCTCAATAACATCCTTTCATATCATGAACTTTATTGACGAGGCCTTTCTCGAAGTTAGGGCAGGGAATGGTGGTGCCGGAGCTTCAAGCTTTAGAAGGGAAAAATATATTCCATTTGGTGGACCAGATGGCGGTGATGGTGGTAAAGGTGGCGATATTATCTTTAGGGTAAATTCGAATAAAAATACCTTAATTGATTTCCAAAATAAAAGAGTTTTTATTGCAAAAAATGGTAGACCTGGAGCCGGCAAAAACAGATCAGGGCCTGCCGCTGAAGACTTGATACTAGATATACCAAAAGGTACCGTAGTTTATGATGATATTTCTAATGATGAATTATTAGATTGTTGTGATGAAAATGCTACTTATATCATTGCTAAAGGTGGCGATGGTGGTCAGGGTAATGCAAGATTTAAATCAAGCACAAACCAGGCTCCAAGAAAATATACTCTTGGTTTTGAGGGCGAAACTAGATTTATCAGGCTAGAGCTTAAATCCTTAGCAGATGTTGGTTTGGTTGGCTTTCCAAATGCAGGTAAGTCAACTTTCTTAAACAAAGTTTCTTCAGCAAAACCAAAAATTGGTAGCTATCCTTTCACAACTTTAAGACCACACTTAGGCACAATTCAAGGAAGGGACTCAAGTTTTGTAATTGCAGATATACCTGGATTAATTGAGGGTGCTTCAGAGGGGGCAGGATTGGGTATAAAGTTTTTACAACATATTTCTAGGACAGGTCTATTATTAATATTTGTTGATTTATTTTCATCAGATGAAATTTTACCTGTTAAACAAATAGAGCTATTAAAAAATGAACTAGCTGCTTATAAGGATGACTTAACTCAAAAGATTTCATGGGTTGTGTGCAATAAAATAGATTTAATTGATTCAGATAATCTTCATAAACTCTCAAAAAATATTCAAGACGAGCTTGATATCGCAAAAGAAGATATATTTTTTATTTCTGCTGCTACAGGGGAAGGCACTCAGGCGCTATTAAATGCACTTGAGGAAGTTATATCAAAAAATAATATAGATTTAGCCTAAAGCTTTTACAGCCTTTGAAAGTCTGCTTTTTGTTCGAGCTGCAGCATTTTTATGAATCACCTTTTTGGAGGCAGATGAATCTAAAACTTTTTCTGCATTATTAAGAAGCTCTTTTGCTTTAACAGCATCTTTAGCATCAATGCTTGCACGAACAGCTTTTACAGCAGTTCTTACCATTGATCTTTGAGCATGCCTTAACTTATATGTTTCAGCATTTTGTTTTGCTCTTTTAATTGCTTGTTTTGAATTAGCCATATTAATTTAAAAATTAGGAGCGTAGTTTAATGATGAATTAACTATATGTCTATATTTATGAGTTATTTTAGATATTTTTGTGCCCGGTCTGCACAGTCTTCTGCGGGACTCCAAAACCAACCTTGTGGTTCATATCCACCAGAATCCCATATTCTCCCATGTGTCATATTAATACACTCAACGTAGGCTTCCATAGCATACATATCTAGTCCTAACTCATCTAGTGATCTTGCTTTAGTCCAAAGCGCCATAGATACATCATTCATTAAATAGTTATCTTGAATTGCCTTTTTTTGTTTAGGAGTGACTTTGCCAACTTTAGGGTATGGCACTTTATTATCATGCATTTCTTTTTGAATTTGTTTAGCTTCAGGACCCCAAATATCAAAACAAAGATCAACTACCGCTACAGCTTCCTCATATCTTTTTTGATCAAACAGTTCAATCGCTGTTATGGACCAATAAGCAGAATCACCAAGCTTTTCATTGTTTGAAAAACATGCAGGGTTTGCAATTATATTTGATGAGTAGAAAGTAAATATTAAAGCTAGAATTGTATTTCTTTTCATGTGCAAGATTATACACAAACAAATGATAATGGTGGAGGCGGCGGGAATTGAACCCGCGTCCGCTAATCCTTCAGCCTAACTTCTACATGCATAGCTCATTCTATTGGCTTTTGACTTTTATGACCCGAAGAGCAGGGTATAAAAGCGAGCTTGATTAAGTTTAACCAACCTGCGCCCAAGCAACACAGCTTGGCTAGACTATGTGTTTTGCCGATGCTTCAAACCATAGTCAATTCTTGCATCGGTTAGCATTAAGCTGCTAAAGCGTAGTTGTCGTTATTTGCAACTAAATTTTTTGTAGTATGTTTTACAAGAGTTACCACAATCTTGGCATGCGCTTCGGAGTCCAGTAGAAACGTCGAACCCTGTTCGCCCCCATGGGGAGCAGAATTATACATTATTAATGTCATTTTCTAGAATTTTTAAGAATTCTTCCTTGATCTCTTTCCCAATCTCTTTTTTTAATATCTTGTCTCTGATCATATAGTTTTTTACCTTTACCGGTAGATATATCACATTTGATATGGTTTTCTTTCCAATATATCGAGGTAAGAATAACTGTGAGGCCTTTTTCTCCTTTAAGTTTTTGTAGTTGATAAATTTCTTTTTTATGAAGAAGAAGTTTCCTAGATCTGGTTGGGTCGGCATTAAAATTTTTTAATGAAGCTGGAGGGTCAATTTTTGCTCCAATCAACCATGCTTCATCATTTTTAAAAGTAACATATGAGTCTTTAATATCTACTTTTCCATTTCTTAAAGATTTAACTTCCCAACCCTCAAGCGCAATTCCAGCTTGAAAAGAATCACCAAGTTTATAGTTTCTTGTTGCTGTTTTATTCCTTACAATTAGTGCAGGCTTATCTTTAGACATATCTTTATTATGTCTTCTGATATATCGAGTGCAAGAAAAATTTTAAATTACATTGAATATTAATAATATTAAATCTACTTTTGGCTACATTGGATTTGTACCATTTGCTTTCTTTTGCATTATTCCTTGGATATTTGGTGGCACTGCAGGCGATAAAGCAATTATTTTTCAAATAGCTTATGGATCAATAATATTAAGCTTTTTAGCTGGTATCCCATGGGGCTGGCGTGATGATCAGCCAAATCAGTCTAACAATCTGACTATTGGAATTGTATATAGTTTAATCGCATGCTCTATGCTTATTCTCGTTTACATGAATAAAATTTTGCCAGCATTATTAATATCAATAATAGCTTTTCAATCTTTTTATTATTTTGAAAAATCAACTTATGATTTTCAATATAAGCATGAAGACTACCAGAAGTTCAGAAGAATGTTATCTTTACTTGTTGCAATTAGTTTTTTAATATCAACAGCTTACTGGATAAACCCATATAGCAATCCTATAAACTAATAAAAATTATGGAAATACAAAAACAACTTAAATCTCATGGTGCCTGGATTGGTAAATGGACTTTTATTCTAGCTGCAACAGGCTCAGCAGTGGGTCTTGGAAATATATGGGGATTTCCTTATAAAGCAGGTACTAATGGCGGCGGTGCTTTTGTATTAATTTATCTTGGTTGTATTTTAATTATTGGATTACCAATAATGATAAGTGAAATTATTATTGGAAGAAGAGCGGGTAATAGTCCAATTAATGCAATGAAAAAAATTGCTATAGAGTCAAATAGAAGCTCTATTTGGCAACTAGTTGGCTGGAGTGGTATATTTGCAGGCATTTTAATTCTTTCTTTTTATAGTGTTATAGCTGGTATTTGCTTAAATTATATTTTTATTGCATTTACATCTAATGGATTAATCAGTTCCCCTGATCAGTTTTCAAGTGTTATTTCTTCACCAATAAATTTAATTGCTTGGCATACTATTTTTATAGTTCTGACTGCTTTAATTGTTTCTGCTGGTGTCAAAGATGGTATAGGTAGAATGGTTAAAATTTTGATGCCCATGTTTGGATTTTTAATGATTTTTATGGTCGTTTACTCAATGATTAATGGCAACTTTTCTCAAGCTATGTCGTTTTTATTTGCTCCTGATTTCTCAAATGTAACATCAGACACCCTTCTTCAAGCAATGGGGCAAGCCTTTTTCAGTTTAAGTTTGGGTATGGGCTCAATTATGGCTTATGGGGCTTATATGCCTAAAAATCAAAATGTAGTTAATTCATCTTTTACAGTTGCTTCATTAGACACCTTGATTGCAATTCTAGCTGGTCTTGCAATATTCCCAATCATATTTGCTTTTAATTTAGAGCCCAATAGCGGGCCAGGATTAGTATTTGTATCTATGTTATCTGCTTTTAATCAAATGCAATTTGGTCAACTAATTGGGCCATTGTTTTTTATTCTTCTATCTGTTGCTGCTCTTAGCTCTTCTATATCACTGCTTGAGCCTGGTGTTGCATATTTATCAGAGGAGGGAGTTTTATCCAGAAAATCATCAGCAATAATTATTTCAATCTTCATTTGGATTCTTGGTTTAGGATCTGCTTTTAGCTTTAATATTTGGTCTGATTTTAATTTAATTGGCAATAAAAACTTTCTTGATTCTATGGACTTTTTAGCCAATCAAATATTACTTCCGCTTGGAGGCATGTTAATCGCTATCTTTGTTGGCTGGTATATGGATAAATCTCTTATAAAAAGTGAAGTAGGTGTAACTAATAGTCTCTTATATAGAATGTGGAGATTTTTCGTTAAGTTTGTTGCCCCTTTATGCGTAGGATATATTTTTTATAGACAGTTTTTTTAATAAAAAACTATGAAAAGAGATATAAGCTTTGCAAGAATTGTTAGTGTTGATTCATCAATAGCTTTCGAGGCGGTTAGAAATTTTGATGAGTATGCCGACTTCATACCCACATGCACCAAAGCTTCTTTAATATCGAGTAAGCCACCAATTGAAGTAGGACAATTAGAATTTAATATTCTTGGAAAGAATTATTTTATTCAGTCAGAGAATACAGTCTCAAATGACTCAGTAAAAATTAAACAGCTTGAGGGACCTTTTGATTCATTTGAAGGCAAATGGTCGGTTATTAAATTAAATAATGAAACTTGTAAGATAAAATTTTATGCAGAGTTTGAATTACCTTTTTTATTAAATGCTGTTATTCCAAAATCTTTAATTGAAAAATTTTCTGATTCTATAATTGAATCGTTTATCAAAAAAGTCACATGAAAGTTTTTTTTACCTATCAAGGCATTGAAAAAAAATATTTTTATGAATTTGAAGTGTCTTCAAGCATTACAGTTTCTGAGCTTATAAAATTTGAAGAAATTAAAGAAATAATTTCAAATTTAGAGCATGATTTAGTGATTGGTGTTAATGGTGAGATTCTAGATGGAAATTTTAAGCCTCTTCCTCATAAATATAGATTAAAAGATGGAGAGAGAGTTGAGTTATTAAGACCTCTTAACCAAGATCCAAAAGAAAGAAGATTAAAAAAGATTTAAGTTATTCGTTTGATGACTTTTCAATTATCCAGCTCTCAACCAATCCATCTTCATTAAAAAAAATAGTTAGCTTATTCTCTGTGATTATCTGATCACCAATTTTAACTGAATTAAAATAATCCCATCTTGACTGTCTGAAAGGATCTTGAATCAAAGCTGTTCCAAAGATAAATTGTACTTGTTCTTTTGAAAGTCCTTCTGATAGTTTTTCTAAATCCTCATCCTCAAAAATATTACCCTGAAGAACTGGAACTTTATATGGGCTTAAAGAAGAGCATGAGCTCATAGTAAAGCTTAGAATAAGAATAAAGAATATTGAAGCAAGTTGTTTCATAATTAATTTGGATTATACTTTGTAATATTAATAAAGTCTGTTCACACAATTGAATATGACAATAAAAAACATAAAAAGTTATACAAATGTCTAACCAAAATGAAGAATTAAAAAAAGCTGGTCTAAAGGCTACCTTGCCAAGAATTAAAATTATGGAGGTTCTTGCATCTACCGCTATTCAAGAGGAGGCGCATTTTAGTGCAGAAGATATTTATAAAGAGCTAATATCAAAAAATGAAGATATTGGTTTAGCTACTATTTATAGAGTCTTAACTCAGTTTGAAGCTGCCGGCATGGTAACAAAGCATCATTTTGAAAATAGTAAAGCAGTATATGAAATAAACTCTGATGAGCATCATGATCATATGGTTGATGTTGATACGGGTAAAGTTATGGAGTTTCATGATGAAGAGCTCGAAGAGCTACAACATCAAATAGCTAAAAGAAAAGGATATGAGCTTGTAGATCATAGTATGATTTTACATGTAAGAAAAATAGAATCATAAATTTAGTTCACCTCTTGAACTGAGAATTTAAATCCCAATATATTTATCAAATAGGATTTAAATATGCCAAAAGAAAAAAAAGTTAAAAAAACAGAAACTGAAAATGCTGAATTAGATAATGCAGAAGTTTCAAATGAAGAAGCTGATATCGAAGAAAAAGAAAATATTGGCACACCTTCTTATGAAGAATTGGTTGCTATCAATGAAGATTTAGAGAAATCTGTTCTTAGAGCCAATGCTGACTTGGATAATGCTCTAAAAAGAACAATAAATGAAGTTGAAAAAGCCCATAAGTATGGTGTTGAAAAGCTTTTATCAGAGCTGCTTCCAGTCATAGATAATTTAGAACATGCATTAAATAACTTATCTGAAAAAGCCACTAAAGAGGATAAAGAGGGTATAGAGCTTACATTAAAGTCTTTTGAGTCTGCTCTTGATAAATTTGGAATGATACCCATCTATCCTGTTAATGAAGAATTTAATCCAGAAAAACACGAAGCTGTGACTATGGAACAAGATAAAAATAAAAAAGATGGATCTATTGGGAACGTCTTTCAAAGAGGCTGGGAACTTCACTCAAGAATAGTGAGGCCAGCAAGAGTTACAGTAATAAAAAATTAGAGGAACTTTATTATGTCAAAAATAATTGGAATAGATTTAGGGACAACAAATAGCTGTGTTGCAGTTATTGAAGGCCAACAACAAAAAGTTATAGAAAATGCTGAGGGTGGTAGAACTACTCCATCAGTTATTGCATATACAGATAATGATGAGGTACTAGTCGGACTTCCTGCAAAAAGACAGGCTGTTACCAATCCTGAGAATACTCTATATGCAATCAAGAGATTGATTGGAAGAACATTCGATGACGAGGTAGTCTCAAAAGATGCTGATATGGTTCCTTATAAAATTATAAAAGCCGATAACGGTGATGCATGGGTAGAAGCATCTAATAAGAAACTTGCTCCCCCGCAAGTTGCTGCAGAAGTTTTAAAGAAAATGAAAAAAACTGCTGAAGATTACTTAGGACATGAAGTAAAAGAAGCAGTCATTACTGTACCGGCATACTTTAATGATTCTCAAAGACAGGCAACAAAAGATGCAGGTAAAATTGCAGGACTTGATGTAAAAAGAATAATCAACGAACCAACTGCTGCAGCCCTAGCATATGGCCTTGATAAACATAAAGGTGATTCAACTGTTGCTGTATATGACCTTGGTGGTGGTACTTTTGATATTTCCATCATAGAAATATCTGATGTAGATGGTGAGCATCAATTTGAAGTTTTATCAACTAATGGGGATACATTTTTAGGTGGTGAAGATTTTGATTTAAGATTAATTGATTATTTTGTTGATAAGTTTAAAGAAGAATCTGGGTTTGATTTAAAAAGTGATCCATTGGCACTTCAAAGGCTCAAAGAAGCAGCTGAAAAAGCTAAAATTGAACTTTCTTCTTCAGAACAAACAGAAGTAAATCTTCCATACATTACTGCAGATAGTTCTGGACCAAAACACTTTGTTCATAAAATAACTAGAGCAAAACTAGAATCGTTGGTTGAAGATTTGGTAGACAAAAGTCTTGAACCTTTAAAGCTAGCACTAAAAGATGCAAAAATATCAAAAGATGAAATTTCTGAAATATTACTAGTTGGCGGACAAACTAGAATGCCATTAGTTCAAAGAAAAGTTTCTGAATTTTTTGGTAAGGAACCAAGGAAAGATCTTAATCCAGATGAAGCAGTTGCAGTTGGAGCAGCTATTCAGGGTTCAGTCTTATCGGGTGATACTACAGATGTTCTTCTTTTAGATGTTACTCCACTTACATTGGGTATAGAAACTCTTGGAGGTGTAGCAACACCATTAATTGAGAAGAATACAACCATTCCAACTCAAAAATCACAAGTATTCTCAACTGCTGAAGATAATCAAACTGCAGTGACTGTTCATGTAATTCAAGGTGAAAGAACGCAAGCTTCACAAAATAAATCACTTGGACAATTTAACCTTGCTGATATTCCTCCTGCAACAAGAGGCGTTCCACAAATTGAAGTAACATTTGATTTGGATGCTAACGGAATTCTAAATGTTTCTGCTAAAGATAAAAATACAGGCAAAGAGCAATCAATTGTTATCAAGGCTTCAAGCGGTTTATCAGATGAGGATATTGAGAAAATGGTGAAAGACGCTGAAGCTAATGCTGAAGACGATAAAAAATTTGAAGAGCTTGTTAAAACTAAAAACAATGCTGATATGTTAGTTCATGCTACAAGAAAAACTATTGAAGAATCAGGTGATAAGCTTACTGATGAAGAAAAGTCTAAAGTTGAAGAATCAGTAGTTGAGCTTGAAAAAGCAATATCGTCTGAAAATATTGAATCAATTGAAGCAGCAACAAAAGGGGTAAATGATGTCTTAACTCCTTTAACCCAAAAACTTTATGCTCAGGAAGGAGAAGCTCAATCTCAAGAAGATACAGATTCTTCAGACACTCCTGATAATACTGTAGATGCTGAGTTTGAAGAAGTAAAAGAAGAAGACAAGTAATAAATAATGTCAAAGAGAGACTATTATGAAACTCTAGAAGTCTCTCGAGACGCTTCTGCTGCTGAGCTAAAGAAAGCCTTTAAAAAGAAGGCAATGAAATTTCATCCTGATAGGAACCCAGATAACCCAGAGGCAGCAGAAAAATTTAAAGAAGCTGCTGAGGCTTATGATGTGCTTTCTGATCCCCAAAAGAAATCTGCATATGATCAGTTTGGACATCAAGGTGTTGAAGGAATGGGTGCAGGCGGCCCAAATTTTAATGATATAAATATTAACGATATATTTGGAGATATATTTGGAGATGTTTTTGGAACTCGGTCATCTTCAAGAAGATCTAGAAGAGGCTCAGATTTACAATATAACCTCGATCTATCATTAAAAGAGGCAGTCCTTGGCGTTCAAAAGAAAATAAAAATACCTTCTCATAAATCTTGTGGAGAATGTCAAGGAAGTGGTGCAGCAAAAGGTACAAGTCCATCTACATGTATGAACTGTAATGGAGCAGGGCAAGTTAGGATGCAACAAGGTTTTTTTTCAGTACAGCAAACCTGTTCATCATGCTCTGGATCAGGCCAGGTTATTAAAGAAAAATGTAGACCATGCAGTGGTGTTGGAGCTGTAAAAGAAAATAAAACCTTGTCTGTTAATATCCCTGCAGGAGTTGATAACGGAGATAAAGTAAGATTAAGCGGTGAGGGCGAATGGCATAAAGGAGGGCAATCAGGTGACCTTTATGTTGCTATAAGGGTCTCAGAAAATCCTATTTTTGAAAGAGAGGGTAAAAATTTATATATTGAATCACCAATACCATTTGAAGTTTCAATCCTTGGAGGCTCTATTAAAATTCCAACTCTAGAAGGCTCAATTTCTTTAAAAATACCAGCACAGACACAAACTGGTAAAGTTTTTAGAATTAAAGGAAAAGGAGCATCGGTTGTAAGAGATTCCAGAAGAGGCGATATTTTATGCAGAGTCATAGTAGAAACCCCAACAAATTTAGATAGAAATCAGATGAAGTTATTAAAATCATTTACAGACTCACTTTCTCAGTCAAAAAATTTTCCGGGAACAGAAGCATTCAATAAAGCTTGTGAAGAAATTAAAGATTAGAAATGACTAATTTATTCATCAATGGTCTCTCTGGAAAGATGGGATCCTCTCTTAAACAAGTTATCTCAAAGACCAAAGGCATTAGCATTGTTTCTAGCTTAGTTGATTCAGATGTAGTAATAGATTTTTCAAGACCAGAATCAACTATAGAAATTCTTTCACAGTGTGAACATAACAAACTTCCGATAGTCATAGGAACAACTGGCTTTAATAAAGAACAAATTGAAAAAATTAAAGGAGCATCAAGCAATATTCCAGTTTTATTGTCATATAACATGAGTATGGGTATATACAATTTAAAAAAGTCTATTGATGCTTTTCTTGAACAGAATAATAATGAGTTAGATTGCATTATTTTAGATATCCACCATAAAGATAAAATTGATTCACCATCTGGAACAGCCATAGAATTGAAAGAATTAATACAGGATCACTCTAATTCAGAATTAATTAGATCTATATCTATTGAGTCTGAAAGAACTTCCGATGTTTTTGGTATTCATAAAATAAGATTTTTTAATCAAGATAATGATGAGTATTTCAAGCATGAAGCACTTTCAAGAAATATTTTTTCTGAAGGGGCAATATATTTAGCTCAATCAATTTCAGATAAGCCAGCAGGAATGTACTCATTAAAGGATTTTTTTAATTAAAAATTACTTTAAATTAAGGCAGTTTTTCTATAGAATACAACAACTTTTTAACACGAAAATCCTAGCATATAAAGGTTGGGGTGCTCATATAGAGTCAGCCTTATAAGGATTGGAGAATAACCCCAAGGAGAATTAAATTGAGTATAGTATCAGTCAAAGACCTGCTTCATGCGGGCGTTCATTTCGGTCATCAACAAAGATTTTGGAATCCAAAAATGGAGAAATACATTTTTGATACCAGAAAACAAATTAGCATAATTAATCTAGACTTAACGCAAGAGCATCTAAATGCTGCAGCTTCAAAGGTTGAAGATATATGCTCTAAAGGAAACAAAGTATTGTTTGTTGGCACTAAAAGATCTGCAAGCAAAACAATCAAAGAGGAAGCTTCTGCTATTGGTTTGCCTTATGTAAACAAAAGATGGCTTGGAGGTACGTTAACTAATTGGAAAACCATTAGAGGTTCAATTAGAAGACTTCAAGATATTGAAGAGATGATTTCATCTGGAAGAATCGATAAATTGATAAAAAAAGAAGCTGTTGAAATTCAAAAAGAATACGCAAAATTAGAAGCAAGTGTTGGGGGCATAAAAGACATGAAAGGTCTACCTGATGCTATCTTCGTTATAGATGTTAAGTATGAAAAAATTGCAGTACTAGAAGCAAAGAAGATGGGAATTCCTGTTATTGCTCTAGTTGATACCAACTCAGATCCTGATGGTATTGATATGGTCATTCCTGGTAACGATGATGCAATTAGATCCATTAGATTAATAACCAAGATTATTGCTGACTCTTGTGCAAGAGGTCTTGAATCTTCAAAGGGCTTTGTATCAAAATCTGATGCTGATTCTCCAGTCATACAGACAATAAAAAAAGAAGAACCTGTTGCTGAAGAAGTTAATGTTAGCGAAGAGGATGCTAATACTCCTTTAGATGAAGCAGAAAACAAAGAAGTGGTGCCTGAAGAAGCAAGCTCTGATGAAGAGTCTGGTGAACAGGGCGTTGAAGTTTCTGAGGAAAAAACTGAAGACAATTCTAATAGTGAAGAGGAAGATAAATAATGGAAATTAAAGCATCTCAAGTAAAAGAATTAAGAGACATGACAGGTGTTGCCATGATGGAGTGTAAAAAAGCACTTGTAGAATGCGAAGGCGATATTGAAAAGGCTCTTGATCTTTTAAGATCAAATAGCGCCTTAAAAGCAGAAAAGAAGGCTGCTAGAGTTGCAGCTGATGGTGTTTTAAGAATATTTGTTGGTGAAAGCCATGCTACTCTAATTGAGATAAATTCAGAAACAGATTTTGCTGCAAAAGATGCAAATTTTTTGAAGTTTGCAGATGATGTTCATCAATACATTTCTGAAAATAAAGTTTCAAATATAAATGAAATAACAGAATCAGAAATTGAAGACAAAAGAAAAGCGCTTGTTCAAACTATAGGAGAAAACATTCAGCTAAGAAGGTTAGAGACTGTTGAATACAGTGCTGATATGAATGCAAGCTCATATCTTCATTCAGATTCAAAACTTGGTTCTGTAGTTGTTATAACTGGTGGGGACGAATCTCTAGCAAAAGACATTGCCATGCATGTTGCTGCATTTAGTCCTCTATGTTTATCAGCAGATGATATTGATCCAGATGTCTTAGAAAGAGAAAAGGCAATCTATATGGTTCAAGCTGAAGAATCTGGAAAACCAAAAGAAATAATGGAAAAGATGATAGATGGAAAGGTAAAAAGATTTTTATCAGAAGTCTCTTTGTTGTCACAAAATTTTGTTAAAGATCCTGAAGTTTCAATTCAGGGTTTGTTAGATGCTAACAATGCAAAAATTGAATCCTACTCTAGATTGAAAGTTGGAGAAGGAATAGAAGTTGAAACTAAAAGCTTTGCTGATGAGGTAGCAGAACAGTTAAAATAGTTTTATGACCAACCTCAAACACAAACGTATCCTCGTAAAATTTAGTGGAGAGTCTGTTGCAGGTGATGATGAGCATGGCATAGACCCAAAAATACTTGACCAAATGGCTGCATCTGTTGCTTCATGTAAAGAAATAGGTGCTCAAATTGGTATAGTAATTGGGGGAGGTAATCTTTTTAGAGGCGAAAAGCTCAATAAAGCTGGAATGGATAGAGTTGCAGGCGATCATATGGGGATGCTTGCTACTGTTATGAATGGCATTGCATTTAGAGATGCATTAGAGAGAGCAGGTATAAAAACAAGAGTAATGTCAGCTATTTCTATGTCAGGGATAGTTGAACATTATGATAGAAGGCTTGCCATTCAGCTTCTTGAAGATGGATATGTAGTTATATTTACAGCTGGAACAGGAAATCCTTTTTTTACAACTGATACAGCCGGATGTTTGAGAGCTATAGAGACCCAATCAAATTTAATGTTAAAAGCAACAAGAGTAGATGGTGTATATGATTCAGATCCTGAGATAAATCAAGATGCAGAATTTTATCCTGAGCTATCATTTGATGATGCTATAACAAAGAACCTTAAAGTGATGGATGCAACAGCTCTAACTCTAGCCAGAGATCACAAGTTGCCGATTACTGTATTTAATGTGAATACCAAAAATGCATTAAAGAATATCATTTGCGGTGAAAAAATAGGTACGTTAATATCTTAAAATGAACGATATAATAAATAGTGCAACCTCAAGGATGGAGAAATCAATCTCTTCCCTTGGTCATGCATTCAATAAAATAAGAACTGGAAGAGCAAATCCCGCTATATTAGATGATATAAAAGTTGATTATTATGGAAATCCAACAGTACTTAATCAGACAGCAAGTATAAGTGTTGAAGAGGGGAGATCCTTAGTAATCTCACCTTGGGATAAGAGTCTAATACCCGAAATCGAAAAAGCAATTATGAATTCAAATTTAGGTTTAAACCCTAATTCAACATCTGATTTAATCAGAATAACTATGCCAACATTAACTGAAGAAACAAGGCAGGATTATATTAAACAGGCTAGAGCTGAAGCAGAAAATTCAAGAGTCTCTATCAGAAATATCAGAAGAGATGCCAATCAGTCATGCAAGGAGCTTCAAGTGTCAGGAGAAATATCAGAAGATGATCTAAGAAGATTGGAAGATCTTATCCAAAAAGAAACTGACAAATTCATTGGGCTTGTCGATTCAGAATTAAAATCTAAAGAGTCTGACTTACTAGAAATTTAATTTCAGCCATATGGCTAATAAATTAAAAAACAAACCTTCACAAACTGCTAAAAATGTTGCTGTAATAATGGATGGCAATGGACGATGGGCTGTAGCCAATTCTTTAAATATCAGTAAAGGACATAGTAAAGGCGTTGAGATTGTTAGAGAAATAGTGGAAGAATCAATTAATCAAGAAATTTCATCATTGACCTTGTATGCATTTAGCTCAGAGAATTGGTCAAGGCCAAAGTCCGAAGTAGAAGCAATAAAAAAATTAATAGTTAGTGCCATAAATGAACAAGTTCCTGACTTAGTTAAACAAAAAGTCAGGTTAAAATTTTTTGGTTGTATTGATGATTTTGGCTCAAAAATTATTTCTAAAATTCACAAAGCTGAAAAACAAACTGGGTCATATGAGCAAGTTCTAGATTTAAATGTTGCCATTGGTTATGGAGGAAGACAAGATATAGTAAATATAACTAAAGAAATATCTGAAGAAGTATTATTAGGAAAAATATCAGCCGATGATATTAATGAAGATTTGATTGCTCAATTTTCATGCTCTCCAGTTGACAATATTGATTTATTAATCAGGACTGGAGGAGATCAAAGAATTAGCAATTTTTTGTTATACCAAATAGCATATACAGAGATATGCTTTGTTGAAAAATTTTGGCCAGATTTTACAAGAAAAGATTTTATAAATTGTTTAAATAATTTTAAAAAAGTGAGCAGAAGGTTTGGTAAAAGAATATAACTCAAATTTATTAAAAAGATCTATAACTGCGCTATTTTTAATAATACCAGTAGTAACAATAATTATTATAGAAAATTTTTTTATTTTTTCTTTATTAGTAACAATCTTCTGTTTACTAGCCTTTATGGAATGGATTAAAAATAATTTTAGACACCCAATAAAATGGGGATTTGCTCTAATTTTTTTATACTTTTGGTTAACTATAATTCTAATAATCGGAATCTTTTCATCAAATCCTGTACTACCTTTTTTTGAAAACCTGAATGCATCAAAAATAACAATTTCGGTGTTTTATTTATTCTTTATTACCATTTGTAATACTGGTATTTTTGATACTTTTGCGTACATTTGTGGATCAAATTTTGGTAGAAATCCAATATCTCCAGTCATTAGCCCAAATAAAACATGGGAAGGGTTGTTTGGAGGACTTTTGATGAATTGTATTTTTGCTCTTTTAGTATGTAATTTTTTCCAAATTAGCTACTTATTGATATTGGTTTTTTGCATTGGAGGTTTGCTAGCTTTTTTTGGGGATTTGCTTATAAGTTTTCATAAAAGAGAAAACAATATAAAGGATACGGGTAACTTTTTACCTGGTCATGGCGGGGTTTTGGATAGGATGGATTCACATCTTTTAGCTACTCCTGTTATTCTAGTTTTATCGATTTTCCTAAGCAGCTAATGACAAATATTTTTTTACTTGGAGCAACGGGGAGCATTGGAGATAGTGTATTAAGTGTTATTAAGCAGAACTCCGATAGATTAAACTTAAAGGGTATTACATTTCATTCCAATATAACTAAGGCAAAACAAATAGTAGAGGATTTTAATCCTAGTTATATATATTCAGATGCAAATGAAAATTTAAAGAATCTTAGATCTTCTCTAAATAATTCATATGAAGTAGAAATTATGAGTGAAAAATCTGAACTTGAAAATTTGCTTAATAATAAAAATATAGATGTAATTATTTCAGCAATATCAGGGTTTGCTGGATTAGAAACAACCTTAATGGCAGCACAAACTGGTAAAACTATTTTGCTAGCCAATAAAGAAAGCATCGTGGTTGCTGGAGATATTATTCTGCCTATAGCAAAATTAAATAACACAGAAGTAATACCTATAGATAGTGAGCATAATGCAATCTTTCAATGTTTAGATTCAGATAAAACAACAGATGATGTTTCTAAGATTATCATCACAGCATCTGGAGGACCTTTTCTGGATAGAAAGATTAAAGACTTAGAACAGGTAACAAAAAAAGAAGCCTTAAATCATCCTAATTGGGATATGGGTGCAAAAATTACAATTGATTCTGCAACTTTAATAAATAAATGCTTAGAATTAATAGAGGCTAAATATTTATTTAATCTCAGTGAGAAATTTTTTGATTTAGTCGTTCATCCTCAAAGTATTATTCATTCTATTGTTACTTATTCCGACGGCTCTAGTATCTGCCAAATGAGTAATCCCGATATGAGAGTACCAATTTCTCATGCATTATCGCTTAGCAAGAAAAGATTGAGTATAGATTTTTCAGAATTGGACTTTTCATCACTCCAGCTTACATTCCAAGATATACCTGATGATAGAGATGGCATTATTAAAATTGCCAGAGAAGTCTGCAATCATGGAGGATCATCTGGAACAATTTTTAATGCAGCAAACGAGGTTGCAGTTCAAAGCTTTTTAGATTCTAGGATAACTTTTGATAAAATCTATGATGTAATTTATAGAACTTTTGATAGTATTCCCTTGTCAAATAGCATTGACGTAGATTCAATTTACGAAATTGATAAACAAACACGCATGGAGGCAGAGAAGGTGGTAAAATCCCTCTCTTAAATATGACTACTACATTGATATATATAGGCTCTTTTGTAGCGCTTTTAGGTGTGCTTATAACAATCCATGAATATGGGCATTTTATTTTTGCAAGAATATTTAAAGTGCATGTTCAAAGATTTTCGATTGGAATGGGTCCAGTAATTTATAAGCGTTTAGATAAATATGGGACTGAGTTTGCTATTTCTGCATTCCCGCTCGGTGGATATGTCTCAATGATAACTAATAAATTATTAGAAGTTGAACCAGAAGTAAAAGAACAGTTAACAGAAGAACAAATTCAAAACACATTTGATTCAAAACCTAAATGGCAAAGAGCTTTAATTATGTTTGCCGGTCCTCTTGCTAATTTTTTGCTGTCAATTTTTATTTTTTCTTTAATTTTTTTAAACACCCCGGATCCACAAACAAAAGCAGTTATTAAGACAATTGATAGCTCAATAATAATGAGTTCAAAAGATGAATTTATATTACCTGGTGATGAAATTTATGCTATAAATTCATTAACAATATCTGATCCAAAAGATATTAATCTAGAGTTATTGGCATATGCTGGATACACAGGGGCAATCAACCTAGCTTTAAAAAGACCCGAAATTGATGATTTGGTAAATGTAGCTGTTGTAGTCAACGATTTCTTACCAACATCAGAGTCTCAATCTAACCCCTTACAATATATGGGCTTGAGTACAGAATATAAGATGAAGCCTATAATTGGTAATCTTGTTAAATCTGGTCCTGCTGATGCAGCTGGATTAAAAAATAATGATGTAATAAGCAAAATTGGAAATAAAAAAATAAACTATGCAAGCGATATAAGAGCAGCAGTTTCCTCAATACCAAACCAAAATGTATTGATTGATATTTATAGGGATGGAGATTTCATTCAACTACCGATATCTATTGGATCTTCAATTGATGAGAATGGAAAAGAGATAGGTATTCTAGGAATTTCCTTTGGCACCAACAGAACCTTTTTCCAATCTATGTCTAAGGGTGTTTATGAAACATATAATTTAAGTGTAAAAACATTTCAATTTATTGGAAAAATGGTTACGGGCAATATGGGAACAGAAAATTTAAGTGGGCCTATAGGAATTGCTCAAATGGCAGGAAATACTGCTCAAGCTGGATTTCTCCCATTTATGTACCTAATGGCGCTTTTAAGTATTAGTTTGGGTGTTTTAAATCTGCTCCCAATACCTGTTCTCGACGGCGGTCAATTAACTCTTCTTGGTATTGAAGCAATCAGAGGTAAGCCGTTACCAGAAAAAGTAGAGAACTATATATATACTGGCGGGATATTGATGGTTGGAGCTTTGATGATTTTTGCAATTTTTAATGATGTTTCACGTTTTTTCTAGGATTGTAAGTTGAAAAAATTTAAATTCTATTTTTTAAGCCTGCTTTTAACTACTCAATTGGTGGCCTTTGAAGAGTTTTTGGTAAGTGACATTAGAATTATTGGCCTACAAAGAGTATCAACTGGAAGTATTTTTAATGTAATACCTATTAGTGTTGGTGATAGGATTGATGCAAGAAAATCATCTGATATAACCAGATCACTCTTTTCAACTGAGCAGTTTGATAATATTCAAATAGCTAGAGATGGAAATACATTAATCATTAGTGTTGTTGAAAGACCATCAATATCAGCAATAGACATCTCGGGAAACAAAGCTCTTAAGACTGAACAATTGTTAGAAAGTCTAGATGGTGTAGGTATCAAAGAGGGTGAAGTATATAAAAGGTCTACTCTTGAAAATGTTAGATCTGAATTGGTTAGATCTTATGCCTCTAATGGAAGATATGGAGCCGATGTTGAAATAGAGGAAATTTCAAAACCAAGAAATAGGCTTGAGATCAACATAAAAGTTGATGAAGGTACAAGTGCAAAAATTGAAAAAATTAATATTATTGGAAATGAGATTTTTGATGATGAAGAATTGCTTGAAAGTTTTGAATTATCAGAAGGATCATTTTTTTCTTTTCTTAATAATAACAATGCATACTCAAGAGAAAAGCTTAAGGGTGATATAGAGACACTGGAATCTTATTATAGAGACAGAGGATATTTAAAATTTTCTATAGAATCCTCGCAAATTAGCCTCTCAAGAGACATGAAGAAAATTTTTATTAATTTTAATGTTTTTGAAGGTGAAAAATATACCATCTCTGAAGCTCAGGTTGTTGGCGATCTTCCTGTCGAGGATGAGGTATATCAAGACATTATTGACTCATTAAAAGATTTAACATATTCACAAGCACAAATAACTTCAATTGAAGAGTTTTTTACAAATGTTTTAGGTAATAGAGGCTATGCTTTTGCTGAAGTAAGTGGAAATCCTGATATTAATGAAGAAACAAATGAGGTAAAGATTATTTTTACTGTTCAACCAGGCAAAAGAACATATACAAGGAAAATTCTATTTTCTGGTAACAATGTCACTCAAGACTATGTTTTAAGAAGGGAAATGAGGCAATTTGAAGGAGCCTGGTCTTCAAATAATAGTATTGAAGCTGGAAAAGTTAGATTGGAACGATTGGGTTATTTTAAGGAAGTTCAAGTTGAAACTATCCCTGTCCCTGAAACCGATGATCAAATTGATGTTTTGTATTCAGTAGAAGAAGAAACCACCGGTTCTGTTGGTGGTAGTGTAGGATACAGCGACTTTGGATTAATGCTTGGATTTAACTTACAAGAACAGAATTTTCTTGGTACAGGTAATACTGTAGGTATAGGTATCAATAAAAATATATACTCAGAAAGTTACAACATTTCATTTTTAGATCCCTATGCAACTAAAGACGCAGTTAGTCTTGGTTACAATCTTTATTTTAGGGAAACAGATTACGGAGAATTTAATGTAGCCAATTATTTAAGTAATTCTCAAGGTATTGGATTCCAATTTGGATATCCAGTTTCAGATATCCAAAGGATAAACTTGGGTATAACTTATGACAAAACTAATATTGATATTGGTACCCAACCTGCAAGAGAAATATGGGATTTCATTAACGCAGAAGGTAGTGTATTTGAGACACTAAATTTACAAGCATCCTGGCAAAGAGTTACCCTTAATAGAGGAATGTTTCCAACTGATGGGGCATCTACAGTGATCAGCCTTTCTTCAACAGTACCTGGAGGCGATATTGATTATGCTCGTCTTAATATTAGACAAAAATACTACCAACCTATAAGTAAAGATTTTGTATTTGGATTTAACATTGAATTGGGGTATTTGACTCCATTTGGTGATACAAAAGAAACTCCTTTCTTTCAGAATTTTTATGCAGGTGGCCCGAGATCATTAAGAGGGTTTGAGTCGAATACATTGGGTCCAAGAAGCACAGAAGCGCCATGCTATGAATTCAATTATGAAGATGGTACTTGCCCTAATTTAATTGATACAGATGGAGATGGTATCTTGGATACGCCTGCTTATAATCCCTATGCAAATTCAGAATATAATAAAAGAGTATCGATTGGCGGAAACATAAAAGTTGAAGGAAGTTTGCAGCTAATTTTTAGACTTCCATTTATTGAAGATCAAAGGTCAATGAGATCTGCATTCTTTTTTGATTTCGGTAATGTCTTTTCTGATAATTGTAAGGAATATCAATTTAATTGTTATAAACCATCCATCGAAGATTTAAGATATTCATATGGCGTTGGCGTAACATGGATTACTGGATTCGGTCCTATGAGTTTTGCGATTTCAAAACCCACAAATGCGGGTAGGTATGAAGAAACCAAGGAATTCCAATTCACTGTAGGCAATGTATTCTAATTGTTATAAAATAACACACACCATTAAGGGGTAACTATGAAAAATTTATTTAAAATTAACTTATTAGCAGTAATGTTATTATCTTTTCCTGTTTTAGCAGTTGATGGAATGGCTGTTATTGATATGAGAACTGCAGTTCTATCTACACAAGCTGCTGCAGATGCATTTAAAGCGTTAGAAGAAGATGCTGATTATGCTGCAAATTTAGAAAAGGCTCAGTCTCTTCAAGCAGAGAGACAGGCTATTGCTGAGAAACTTCAGAAAGAACTCGAAACATTATCCCAAACTCAGATTGCAGAGATGCAAAAAGATATTCAGGACAAGGGTAAAGATTTAGAATTTTTAGCTGGAAAACTTCAGCAAGCACAAGAAGAAACTGCGCAAAAAGTATTTGCTGCAAGCGGGCCTGCGATGCAAAAGATTATTGGTGAATTAATCCAAGCTAAACAAATAAAAGTGCTTCTTCAAAAAAACGAAACTATTCTTTTCAGTGATCCTGCACTTGATTTAACTGATGATGTCACATCTATGTTAGATGTAGCAGCTTCTGAGGCTAGTACTCAGTCTGAGTAGTGTCCAAAAAAGAATATAAATTATCTGAAATAGCAGAATTTATTGATTCTAAAGTTATTGGCAACAGCGATGCTGTTGTCGATAACTTGAGTAGTCTTGAAAATGCAACATCTAGGTGTTTATCATTCTTAGCTAACACAAAATACACAAAACATCTAAATCGATCATCAGCATGCGCTGTTATTGTTCATAAATCTTTTAAAATTCAGGACGATAGGAACTATCTCTTATCAGATGATCCATACTTAGCATATGCAAAAATAAGTTCATTTTTTAAACAAGACAATTTTGAGATTGAAAATAAAAATATCCATCCTTCTGCAGTAATATCAAATACATCTTCTATTGGTAATAATGTATCTATTGGTGCAAATGTTGTTATAGGCCCAAATTGCGTGATTGAAGATCAGGTTGTAATTAAAGCAAATTGTTCAATTGTCCAAGATGTTATGATTGGAAAAAATTCAATCATTCATAATGGCTCCATTCTTGGTTCTGATGGGTTTGGATACGCTCCATCAGATAATGGCTATGTAAAAATTGAACAGCTTGGTAAGCTTATTATTGGGAGTAATGTTGAAATAGGTGCTGCATGTACCATTGATAGGGGTGCATTATCTGATACCGAAATTCATGATGGTGTTAAATTAGATAATCAGGTTCATATTGCTCACAATGTCATTCTAGGAGAAAATTCAGCAATCGCAGCATCATGTGCTATTGCTGGATCAACTGTAATTGGTAAGAATTTTCAAATGGGTGGGCTTTCAGGCGTTCTAGGGCATTTATCAGTTTGTGATAATGTTGCAGTAGGCGCACATACTTTAATAACAAAAGACATTAAAAAACCTGGCAATTATGTTGGTATAATGCCGGCTCAAGATCATAAGGACTGGGCTAAATCCTCAGTTTTTATAAAAAAAAGAGGCACATAAAATAAAAGGTTAAAAAATGTTAAAAGAATATGATGAGATTAAAAATTTTCTACCACACAGAGAGCCATTTCTTTTTATAAAAGAAATAGTTGATATAGAGCTTGGTAAGAACATCCATTGTATTATGGAAAATTCCACTGATAAAGATTTCTATAGAGGACATTTTCCTAATAATCCTGTCATGCCAGGAGTTTTAATAATTGAAGCTTTAGCTCAGGCATCAGGCATTCTTGGTTTTAAAACAATGGATAAGACTCCTGAAGAAGGTTCAATATATGTTTTTGCAGGAATTGATAAAGCTAGATTTAGATCTCGAGTTGGACCGAATGATAAAATCCATTTATTTAGTGATGTTGTAAGTGAAAAAAAGGGCATATGGAAGTTTGAAACTAGAGCGGAAGTGGATAATAAATTAGTGTGTTCTGCAACAATTTTATGCGCTGATAGGAAAGCTTAATGTCTATAGATCCATCTTCAATAATAAGTAATTCTGCAAAGATACATCAAAGTGTTCAAATCGGCCCTTATTGCATTATTGGCGATGATGTTGAGATTGACGAAGGTACAGTTATAAAAAGCCATGCTGTAATCAAAGGCCCTTCAAAGATTGGTAAAAATAATATTATTTATCAATTTTCATCTATTGGTGAAGATACACCTGATAAAAAATATAAAGGAGAGAAGACAACCTTACTTATTGGAGATAATAATATTTTTAGAGAAGGTGTAACTGTTCATAGAGGTACAGTTCAAGATAAAGGTGTAACCCAAATAGGCAGTGACAATTTATTGATGGCATATACACACGTTGCACATGACTGTATTGTTGGAAACAATAATATATTTGCTAATAATGCTGGAATAGCAGGCCATGTAAATGTTGGTAATAACGTTATTCTAGGAGGTTATTCAGCCGTTCATCAATTTTGTAACCTTGGTGATTATTCTTTTTCAGGAATGAATACCTCTATAACAATGGATGTTCCAGCTTTTGTAAAAGTTGCCTCAAACCCAGCAAGAGTCGTGGGACTTAATTCGGTAGGTATGGCTAGGAATGAAATCCCATCAGAATCAATCAGCTTGATTAAAAAGGCTTTCAAAATTACCTATATAAAAGGATATAAATTTGAAGATGCAATAAAACAGCTAGATAAAATATATTCTGAAACCAAAGATAAATTTTTAGACATTTATATTCAATCAATAAAAGTATCAACTCGTGGTATCTTAAGATAAGTGAATTCTAAGCCAGTTATAAAAATTGGAATTGTAGCTGGAGAAAAATCCGGAGATAGGCTTGGGCGCGAAATCATATCAGAGTTAAAGAAATTTAATGATGTTGAGCTTTATGGTGTCGGTGGCCCCAAGCTAGAAAATGAGGGTCTAAATTCTATATTTAATTTCGAAAAACTGCATGTTATGGGCCTTATAGAGCCTTTAGTAAAAATCAATGAACTTCTAGGTTATCGAAAAAAGTTAATTAAATTGTTTTGTAGTAATAATATCGATTACTTTATTGGTATTGATTCACCTGATTTTAATATTAGTATTCACAAAGCACTAAAAATTAAAAATGTAAGCAAAAATATTCAAGTAGTGAGTCCATCGGTCTGGGTTTGGAGAGAAAATAGAGTAAAGGCAATTAAAAAATATATTGATCTAACAATGTGTTTATTCAATTTCGAAGATAATTATTATAAAAGAAATAATCTACCCAGCATTCATATGGGACATCCTTTTAAAAATCTTTTTCCTCATAAATCTGAGAATGTTTTTAAAAGGTTTGATTTAAACCCTGATAGAAAATATATTGCTGTTCTGCCAGGCAGTAGAAAATCAGAATTACAAAACCTTCTGCCAACTTTCGTGGAGTTTATAAAGCTGCATTCTAAAAATAATATAAATTACCAATATTTAATACCAGCTTCTGATCAAAAATCCTTGGAATTTATTAAATCTGTTACCCCAAAAGACTTACCTATTAATATTCATCTAAATTGCGCAAGAGAATTTTTATCAATAGCTGAGTTTTCAGTTGTGACATCTGGAACAGCAACCCTTGAATCAGCAGTTCTAGGAACCAGTCCTATTATCTGCTATAAAACAAATCCACTTAATTATTTTATAATTTCAAGAATGTTAAAAACCGATGATGTAGGCCTACCCAATCTACTTCTTGGATCAAGGCATTTTCCTGAATTAATCCAGAAAAAGTGTACTGCACAATCAATACTAGATGCTTCTAAATCAATAAATACAAATATTAATATAGAACTTATTTCAAAAGAGCTAAGAAATTTATTGATTGGTGCATCTGAAGAAGAGTGCACAAAAGCAATTCTTCAACTTTGAAATTAGTCGCAGGAGTAGATGAAGTTGGCAGGGGTTGTTTAGCTGGCCCAGTTATAGCTGCTGCGGTAATTCTCAAGAAACCTATTCCTGGTTTAAAAGATTCTAAAAAACTTTCAAGTAAAGCAAGAGAACATTTATATGAATTGATAATAGAAAATTCAATTTTTTCTTTTGGCTCGGCTTCTCCAAAAGAAATAGACGAAATAAATATTCTTCAAGCTTCTTTATTGGCAATGAAAAGGGCTATACTTAACCTGTCTGTAATACCAGGAATGATTCTAGTAGATGGAACTCACAAACCTGATATTCAAATTGATGCAAAGACAATAATAGGAGGAGATTCGATAGTCGATGAGATTAGCGCTGCTTCTATAATTGCTAAAGTTTATAGAGACAACTTGATGATAAAATTTGACAATGATTACCCAAATTTTTATTTTGCCAAACATAAAGGATACGGAACTAAGTTGCATTTAGAGGCCATCAAAAAACATGGAATTACATCTATTCACAGAAAAACGTTTAAAGGAGTTTTGAGATAACGTGACACAAAAAACCTTTTCTCATCTTAGAGTTTCTTCTGAATTTAGTATTTCTCAAGGATTACTAACTATTAATCAATTAGTCGATTGCGCTAAAAAGCATTCGGTGCCCTCTCTGGCACTAACAGATAAATCAAATATGTTTGCAATGGTGAAATTCTTTACTAAATGTGAGGCTGAAGGAATTAAGCCAATTTCGGGTTCGTCAATCAGAGTTATATTTGATGATGATGATACTTCTCATGAATTATTGTGCTTGGCCAAAAACAATAATGGACATAAAAACCTGATGAAGGTTATTTCTAAAGCTCATAACAACTATTCATATCAAATTCCTATAATAAATTTTAATGATCTAGAAGACTTTAAAAATGACATTATTGTTATTTCTGGGGGGAAAGATAGTCACTTATTTGAGTTAATAAGAAGGAATAAAATTACAGATGCTCAAAAACGCATAGATCAATTTTTAGGAATTTTTAAGGATGATTTTTTTATAGAAATTCAGAAAACTAACAGGCCTGATGAACAATCATATATCTCAAATGTAATACCACTATCTAATGAAAAAGGAATTCCATTAGTGGTCACTAATGATGTGCTGTTTTCAGAGAAACATGATTATGAAACTCATGAAACTAAAGTCTGCATAAATACGGGTAGAACTCTTAATGATCCTAATAGACAAAAACCTTTTTCAATTGAGCAATATTTTAAGAGTCCTGATGAAATGCATTCTCTATTTAAAGGTTTTGAAGAAATAATTGATAATACCAATGAAGTAGCAAAAAAATGTAATGTTTCTCTTTATTCCAAAGGGTACTTTTTACCAGAGTATCCTGTGCCTAAAGAACATAATTTTGATTCATATATAGCAGATCTCTCAAATAAAAGACTTTCAAAATTAATCCAGGCTTTTGATGCAGATAAAAAAAGAATTTATGAACAAAGGCTTGATTATGAGCTAGATCAAATAAAAAAAATGGGTTTTTCAAGCTATTTTTTAATTGTCTATGATTTTATTCAATGGTCTAAAGATAATGATGTTCCTGTAGGTCCAGGGCGTGGCTCAGGCGCTGGCTCTCTTGTTGCATATTCTTTAGGAATAACAACGCTTGACCCGATTGCTCATGGTTTATTATTTGAACGCTTTCTTAACCCTGAAAGAATATCAATGCCTGATTTTGATATTGATTTTTGCATGGAAAAAAGAGATAGCGTAATTGAGTATGTTAGTAAAAAGTATGGATCAGAAGCAGTCTCACAAATAGCTACATTTGGGACAATGGCAGCTAGAGCGGTTGTTAGAGATGTTGCTAGAGCTATGGGAAAACCATATGCTCTTGGAGACAGAATTTCTAAGATGATACCTTTTGCTCCTGGAATGACTTTAGATAAAGCTAAGGATGAACAGCCAGTATTTGCTCAAACTGCAAAGAATGATCCTGAAGTAAGAGAAGTTGTAGATTTAGCATATAAACTCGAAGGAATAGCAAGAAATGTTGGAAAGCATGCTGGTGGTGTTGTAATTGCTCCAGGTAATCTTTCAGATTTTTGTCCAATCTATAATGATAGGCAATCTTCATCAATAATGACTCAGTATGATAAAGATGATGTTGAGAAGATTGGATTGGTAAAATTTGATTTTCTCGGTCTACGGACATTAACAGTTATTGATAGGGCGCTTAAATCAATTAATTCATCTTTTAGTGAAAATGAAAAAAAATTAGATCTAGATAAGATTCCTTTAGATGATCAAAAGGTATTTGATTTGCTTTCGTCTGGAAAAACAATGGCAGTATTTCAACTTGAATCTACCGGGATGAGAGATTTAATTAAAAAATTAAAACCAACTAAGTTTGAAGAAATAACAGCTCTTTTAGCCCTGTACAGGCCAGGACCACTTAATTCTGGTATGCATACCACTTTCGTTGACAGAAAGCATGGAAGAAGTCCTGTTACATATCCTCATGAATTACTTGAACCAGTCTTATCAGAGACGTATGGAGTTATTGTCTATCAAGAACAGGTCATGGAGGCCGCAAGAGTACTTGCAGGTTATTCTATGGGTCAAGCAGATATTCTAAGAAGAGTGATGGGTAAGAAAAAGATTGAGGAGATGGAAGAGCAAAGAGAGATTTTTGTAAAAGGTTGTGAAAATAATTCAATTCCTGAAAGAACAGCGAAAAAGATCTTCGAATTAATAGAGCAGTTTGCAGAATATGGTTTTAATAAATCCCATTCAGCAGCATATGCAGTGATTTCCTACCAAACCGCATACCTAAAAACATATTATCCTGAGCATTTTATGGCAGCAGTTCTGTCAACAGAGTTAGGTAATACAGATAAAATTCATGCATTAATTCAAGAATGCAAACGCATGAGCATTAATGTTTTGAAGCCAAATATTTTGACCAGCAACAAAATGTTTATTGTTAATGAAAACAACGACATCGAATATGGTTTAGGCGCAATTAAGGGTGTTGCTGATTCTTTTATTAAACATGTGTATGAAATAAGAAAAGCTGGAACTTTTTATGATTTGTGGGATTTTTCTAAGAAGGTAGATATAAAACTCGGTGGAAAAAAATCACTAGAAGCTTTATCACAAGCAGGAGCCTTTGATAGCATCGCTCCCTCTAGAACTATAGCGATAGCATGTGTAGAAGACATGCTTAAAGATGGCTCAAAAAACAGCAATAAACTTATGTCTGTTGGGGGAGATTTATTTTCATCACTAGAAGAAAATTTTAATCCATATGAAAAATATCAAAACACTTTAGATATGAATTTAAGTGAACTATTATCACTTGAAAAAAAATCATTAGGTTATTATCTCTCAGGTCATCCTGTGAATGCTATTGAGAAAAAAATTCGATGCCTTAGATCAACTAAAATTAACAACTTAAATCAAGAAACAAAAAAAGCTTCTATAGTTGCATTAATCAATAGCGTCAGACAGATTAAGGACAAGAAAGGCAAACCGCTTACCTTTATTAATTTTGATGATGGTACTGGGGTTATGGATGGAATTGTTCCAAATGAAGTTCTTGAAAAATGTCATGATCTTTTAAAAGATGGAAATATCCTTGTCCTAAAGGGTGTTGTAGAAATTGATGATTACAGATCACAAGAGGTAGGTGATTCAATGTACAGGATGAGGGTAAAAGAAGTTGTGTCTGTGGACAATGAACTATCAAAGAAAATTAATGAGGTAACAATAAATCTTGAAAAATCAGATCTAATATCTTTAGAAGAATTTTCAGAGAAATTAGATAAAATCAATAAAGATTTTTGGCATACTTCTGGTTCAAAGTTAAATGTAAAAGTAATAACAAATGATTCAGAGGCTATAATAGACATTGGGGATAGGTTTAAATTTGAGCCAAATTTGCAAAATTTAAACTTATTAGATGAAATATTTGGAATTAATGCCTTAGAAATATAACTATTAAATTAAATGCCTAGCCAAGAAATCAATCCAGATAATATTCCTGAAATTTCAGAAGACTATAAATTTTTAGATTTTGAAAAAACTATTCAAGATATTTCTGAGAAAATAACTGCTTTAAGAAACTCTGAGATAGACTCACCTGAGTTAAATAATCAAATAAATACTCTCAGAAAGGAAAGAGATGCAGAAACAAAAAAGATTTATTCAAAATTATCAATTTGGCAAACTGTTCAAGTAGCAAGACATCCTCAAAGGCCTCATACATTAGATTTCATAGATAGAATTTTTGATGATTTTGATGAAATGCATGGTGATAGACAGTTTGGAGATGATGCTTCTATTATTGGTGGTATAGCCTACTTAGAAAATATTCCTGTAATGATCATTGGTCATGAAAAAGGAAGAGATACAGATGAAAAGGTAAGAAGAAACTTTGGAATGCCCCAACCAGAAGGTTATAGAAAAGCAAAGAGATTAATGGAGTTTGCTGAACAATTCTCCATGCCTGTTATCACTTTTATTGATACCGCAGGAGCTTATCCAGGTATTGAGGGGGAAGAGAGGGGTCAAAGTGAGGCTATAGCAAGAAATTTAGCAGTTATGTCAGAATTAAAAACACCTATTATAGTTGTAGTTACAGGCGAGGGTGGCTCTGGTGGAGCATTGGCAATTAGTGTGGGTGATCATATTGCCATGTTGCAATATGCTACCTATTCTGTTGCATCTCCTGAAGCCTGCGCCTCAATTATTTGGAGAACAGCTGAAAAAGCGCCTGATGCAGCAGAGGCAATGAAAGTCTCTGCCAATGAACTTAAGAAATTAAAAATAGTTGATGAAATTATATTTGAACCTCTTGGAGGAGCTCATAGAGATTATGACGCTACCTCTCAAAGCATTAAAGATTCATTGATAAAGAATTTGTCTTCTCTTAATGATATTCCTGCTGAAGAGCTTTTAGAAAGAAGATATAAAAGATTGCTCGAGATCGGCATATAAATTTTGATTAATTTTGAAGAATTAACTTTTCATTTAGATTTAAATAAGAAAATCTATGTGGCGTATAGTGGAGGTTCAGACTCTTCCGCGTTGTTATATTTACTTCATCAAAATAATATAAATAATTTTGAAGCAATCCATATTAACCATAATCTTTCTAAAAATGCATTTCAATGGCAGTCGCATTGCGAACAGATTTGTGAAAGCTTAAAAGTTAAACTTCATGTCGAATCTATAGAAATCACACCTGAAGGTGATGGTTTAGAGTCAGCTGCCAGAAAAGCTAGGTATGATATTTTTTCAAAGTATTTAAATTTTAATGAACAAATACTCTTGGGTCATCATTCAAATGATGTAGCAGAAACTTTCTTACTAAGACTATTTAGAGGCACAGGCGTTGATGGCCTTGATGGACTTGCTGTAAAAAGGAAAGTTGGGGAAGGTTATTTAGTAAGACCTTTAATTAAATTTTCTAAAGATCAGATTTTGAATTATTTGAAGAGCAATAATATTAAGTATATTAATGATGAATCTAATTTTGAACTAGAACAGGATAGAAACTATATTAGGAATACGATTATTCCAGCTATTGAAAACAGATGGAACAAAGCTTCATCAAGAATTGCAAAAACATCAGGATTCGTAAAAGATAGAAACAGTTCATATGAATATCTTTTTAATATCAAGTTCCAATCATTAATTAGTAACAAAATTGAAGTAAATGAACTAAAGAAGCTTGATGAAGTTTTTATTATTGATATCTTAAGAATGTCCCTCAAAAATCTAGGTATTGCCATGCCAAGTAAAAAAATAATAGATGAAATTATAAAAACATTTATTAAATCAAACCCAGGGCCAAAATCTGAGGTTTCATGGACTAGGGCAGACAATGATCAGCCTGGAGGTCACATCTGTTATAGAGATAAAAGTATAGTCATAAGCAAGAAATAAGATTAGGGTGTTTATATTTAGACAATGATAAATTTTATAGAAAATATATAATTTATTTTGAGGCGACAAATCATGAACTTTGAAACAATTACACTTAATAAGAATAATAAGATTGCTTATATAGAAATTAATAGACCAGATGTTTTAAATGCATTTAATGCAGCACTAATTAAAGATCTACACAAAGCAACTGATGCTGTAAAAGATGATGAAAATATTAGGGTGGTAGTATTATCAGGATCAGGAAGAGCGTTTTCATCTGGCGCTGACTTAGCTGAGGCAGACTCTGATTGGGATGGTGCTAAAGATGCTCTTCTCAATGGTTATAAGCCTTCATTCGAAAATATTATATCAATGCCAAAACCAGTTATTGCTTCAATTAGAGGGCCTGCAGCAGGAATTGGGGCAGCATTTGCCATGGCATGCGACTTAAGAATAATGTCTGAGGATGCATATATATTATCGGTTTTTAGTAATATTGCTTTGGTACCAGATGGAGGGCTATCATGGCTTTTACCAAAATATCTTGGTTATGGAAAAGCCTATGAGTATGCAATTGAGGCTAAAAAAATTGATGCAAAAGAGTGCTTACATTATGGTATAGCTAACAAAGTAAGCACAAGTGAAAAATTAGAAGAAGATACTATCAATTGGGCGATGAAACTTGTGAAAAGGTCTCCACAAGCTATAGCTAATACAAAAAGATTAATGCGTAAATCTTTGTCCAGCTCATACTGGGATATATATAGTGATGAGGCTGATATTCAGAACTCTTTAATTAGGAGCCCTGAAAACCATGAAGCAGTTCTAGCTTTTTTTGAAAAACGTGAACCAAATTTTGATTAATTTATAAAAGTTTACTCAAGCCAACTATAATTGCCTCAAAAGATGCTCTTGTGGTATTTGGATTAATGCCAACTCCCCATCTTGTCTCTCCATCTTGCTCCAACTCAATGTAGGCAGCTGCTTGGGCATCAGATCCTGAAGAAATTGCTGATTGGTGATAGTCTGAAATTTTAATATTAATACCAAGTTCTTTAGAAAGACCATTAACAAATGAGTCAATAGGACCATTTCCCTTGCCTGTGATAATTACTTCTTTTGAATCAAGAATCATTTTTACTTCTAGTTCATTGATATCATCTTTTGTAGATGATGTATGACCTTGATAGGCAAAGTTATTTTGTGGCTTTAAGAAATTTTCTTCAAAAATTTTCCATATTTCAGGGCTGCTGATTTCTTTACCAGTTTCATCTGCTATTTTTTGAATCTTTTGGCTCATACTAATTTGAAGTCTTCTAGGAAGTGATACCCCGTGATCTTTTTCTAAAAGAAACGCTACCCCACCTTTGCCTGATTGGGAATTAATTCTTACTACTGCCTCATAATTTCTTCCCAAGTCAGCAGGATCAATTGGCAAATATGGAACGGCCCATTGAGGATCATTGCTTTGTTTCATTGCTTGGAAGCCTTTTTTAATTGCGTCCTGGTGAGACCCTGAAAAGGCTGTAAAAACCAAATCTCCAGCATACGGATGTCTTGGATGCACCGGCAGTTGATTACAATATTCAACTTCTCTCATGACTGAGTTAATGTTAGAAAAATCTAACATTGGATCAACTCCTTGAGTGAGCATATTTAATGCCAAGGTAACAATATCAACATTTCCAGTTCGTTCACCATTGCCAAATAATGTGCCTTCTACTCTATCAGCTCCAGCCATTAAACCAAATTCGGTTGCTGCAACTGCGGTACCTCTATCATTATGAGGGTGAAGGCTAAGTGAAATGTTTTCACGATTACTTAAGTTATTATTCATCCATTCAATTTGATCTCCATATGTATTTGGAGTTGCCATTTCAACGGTTGCAGGAAGATTAATAATAATTTTGTTTTTTGAAACATCTTTAAGAATATCAACAACCGCATCACAAACTTCTGCTGCATAATCTAATTCGGTACCAGTAAAACTTTCAGGCGAATACTCAAAACTCCAATCAGTTTCAGGATTGGCTAGAGCTAGTTCTTTAATCTTTTTAGCTCCATTGACAGCAATATCTTTAATTCCTTCTTTATCCTCATTAAATACAACCTTCCTCTGCAATGTCGATGTCGAGTTGTAAAAGTGCACAATTGCTCTTGGAATACCTTTAAGCGACTCAAAAGTTTTTTCAATTAGCTCATCCCTAGATTGAGTTAAAACTTGAATATTTACATCTGATGGAATCTTTTTTTCTTCAATTAAAGATCTTGTAAAATCAAAGTCTGTTTGAGATGCGGCAGGAAATCCAATCTCAATCTCTTTAAACCCAAGTTTACATAACAAGGAAAACATCCTGTCTTTTCTTTCAGCACCCATTGGTTCAATTAATGCCTGATTTCCATCTCTAAGATCTACAGAGCACCAGGTTGGAGCTTTATGAATAACTTTTGAAGGCCATTGTCTATCCTTGAGTTCAATGGGCTTGAAAGCTTTATATTTATTTACTGGATTATCCATTTTTTAATTTGTAAATGTTAATATTTCTTTTCTATGATAACTCCAAGTACTAAAACCAACTTAATTCTTAAAGAAATTGGTATTACTCGATACGAAACTCGTTCAAAGCAAGAGAAAAACCCCTCCAAAACAATATTTAGCTATCAAAAAGGAAATATTCTAACATTACTTGAGCAATCATATGATGATTTAAATCAAGATGAGGTAAAGCTTCTTGATGCTATCGTAGATGCGGTTAATTCCTCTGATAATAAATCGATTAAAAAAGAATCTAATCTTGCTGACCTAACAACTTTTGTCTCATCTATGAATGATATTAAAGGCATAATTAGTTTTTTATCAGATGTTAGCATTCTAAAATTTTCAGTCCCGTTTGTTCAATCACCTTCATTGAAGATAATGAATTCTGACCAAGAATCAAAAAAGATTTTATGGAAACAGCTTAAAGAGATTATTCTAAAGTAGTTTATGTATAAGATTTCCCTTATGGGCTTAGGAGATTTAGATGAGGCCTACAAAATAGAGTGTGAAGTTAATCCAAATCCTTGGAAATATGAAACTTTTTTATCTTCATTTGAAGTTGGTCATAAAGGACTTATTTGTAGAAATGATAATCAAATGATTGGGTTTATTTTATTCTCTCCAATAAGCCCTGAAGCTCATGTATTAAGTCTAGCAGTTAAAAATGAATCGCAATCAAAAGGTATTGGCACTTTGTTAATTCAAAGCATGCTAGACCAATGCAAGGCTATGAATTATAAAAAGATATTTCTTGAGGTAAGGGTAAGTAACATACAAGCAATAAATTTTTATGAAAAATTTGGTTTTAATAAAGATGCAATTAGAGAGAATTACTACACAGATAATTCAGAAGACGCTTTATTAATGTCACTTTCAATTTAACTATTTCTTTTTCTTAACCACATAATTTGATGTGTTGTAATTATCAGGTACGAAATAAAAAATGTTACGTAAAAGCTTATCAGTATTGGATGATCTACATTTGAATCTACAACAATTGGATTATCTATCGGGAACCTTCGCAACACTTCTGTTATACCAGGAACCATATGAAATAAAAAAAGAGCAGAATAGCTTATAGTTTGAAAGTAGGGTGAAAGGAATCCAAAAAAAAGACCCCTCTCATTAATATATCCAAATATGACAGCTAAAAGAGTAACAATTGCTAACAAGTGCCCCACACCAAAACCACGCTTATATATCAATAGGGCAGTTACTGCAGCAATAATGGTTGTAACAACGAAAAATTTTGCTGAAAAATTTTTAGTTTCAATGATTGTATGTTTTTTTAAAGAATATGCTCCTGAGCCTATTGCTAAAATAGCTATTAGAGTATGAATCCAACCAATGAAGGATATATCCATTAATAATTAGCAAAGAAGATTTTCAATATCTGATTCAATATCTTCAGGCTTAGTTGTTGGAGAATATCTCTTAATAACCTTCCCATCCTTATTAACTAAGAATTTTGAAAAATTCCATTTGATATTTTTTGTGCCTAGAACACCAGGTTGTTCATTTTTAAGAAAATCATAAAAGGGGTCAGCATTTGGACCATTAACATCAATCTTGTCGAAAATTTTAAAACTCACATTATATTTTTCGGTACAGAAAGATTGAATTTCTTCATTAGTACCAGGTTCTTGACCTTTAAATTGGTTACAAGGAAACCCAAGGATTTCTAAACCATTAGAATTATATTTTTCATATAATTCTTGAAGACCTTTATATTGAGGCGTAAGTCCGCATTGACTTGCAACATTTACAACCAAGAGAACTTTATCTTGATACTCACTAAGAGATACTTCATTTAAATCTGCATCTTTAACATTAAAGTCATAAACTGTTTTCATTTTTGGGTTCCTTTGTTTTGATTAAAAATTGTGATTTTAAAAAATATGATTATATACAAAAAAGAGATACAAATCTTAAAATGACCTTATCTTAAAGCATCTATATAATTATTTATTGAGAATAATTTATGACGAACACTAAAGTTAAATATATTTGGAAAAGATTTGCTGAGCTGTCTTCAGATGAGCTATATGCAATGATTCATTTGAGACAAAAAGTATTTATTGTTGAGCAAGATTGTCCATACATAGACGCAGACTACACCGATCAAGATGCATTCCATTTACTGGCATATAAAGATAATGATCTAATTGGGTATCTTAGAGCCTTTAGACCAGGCATCAAATACGATGGTTCCTCACTTGGCAGAATTGTCACAGAAATAAATTCAAGAGGCCTCGGTATTGGAAAAGAAATTACAAAAGAAGGGGTAAACTTTTTATCAAAAGAATATCCTGATCATGAAATTGTTATTTCAGCTCAACATAGGCTAGAACATTTTTATGCTGAACTTGGATTTACAGCTAGAGGTGAAGTTTATCTAGAAGATGAAATCGATCATATCCAGATGTACCTTTCTCCAAAACAAAATTAGATCCTGTTTTTATCTAGCTTACTTACTATCTCATCATATACAGAAGATGAAAACTTGAAATCATCTATAAAACCACAATGGCCACCGTATTGTTGAGGTTTAAATTTTACATAATCAGTTTGATTCAGTTTAAGCAGAGGTTCAATAGGTATACAAGGATCATCAATAGATGAATAAATGAGTGTCTTATGTTTTATCTGATTTAAAGTATTCTGCGTTATTGCATATCCAGAAAACAGTTCCTCAATACTTTCATGTGGAGAGAAATTTTTTGTAAAAAATTCAGTCATTTCCATTAGATTTTTACATTTCAAAGCTTTTTCTAAATTAGCAATTGTATGAAATTCAATTTTTCTTTTTAGAGACTTATGCCATTTATTTATGAAATATTTTTTTAGAATCCATGAGGCATTATCCATAGTTTGCATTGATATTTGAGGATCAATTACTGGGGATAGAACAACAGTACTTTTCAAAAAATCAATTGAATCAGAGGCTGATATTCTTAATGAGATATTACCACCAAGAGAAAAACCAATTAAGTGTATTTCGTTGTCTTTATATTTATTACCAATTAACTCTACTGCTTCAATAAGTGTTTGAATATCAGTAGCTCTAAAAAAATCTTTATTTAAATTCTCGGTATCACCATGATCAACAGGGTGGATTCTTATAATATCAAAATTATTAGTATGCAAAAGATAAGCCAATGGAATTAAATATTTAGAATCTTTTTGACCCAACCAACCTGGAAAAAATATTACTTTCTTTTTATATAAATCTGTTTCAAAAATTTCAATTGACTGAGAATTGGAAGATGTAAAAATCCTCTTTGAAGATTTTGTATTAAGTTCTTTGCGTATGGTTTTTTGTTGTTTTTCTCTTAAAGGGCTTGATGCCAAAAGGGTATTAAATAAACCATTCTTAAGTAAGTTCATTATTAATTAAATAATAGAACTATCAAATAATAAACTATGAATCTCCTCGGTTATAAATGGAGCGAAAGGATGCATCATAACTAGTATTTCTTTTAAAAGAGGTCTTAGATTATTTGTCTCTCCGCTTTTTTTACATTCTTCAATGTAAACATCACAGAACTTACTCCAGAAAAACTCATAAATTTCGTTGATAGCATAGTCTAATCTGTAATCTTTAATATTTCTTTCGATCTGTTTTTTTGATTTTTCAAATTCTTCGTATATCCACTCATCAGTTTTATTTGAAGATTGAAATGAATCATTTCCAGCTGGATAACCATTGATAAATCTTGCTGCATTCCAGACTTTGGTGCAGAAGTTTCTATATCCTTTAAGTCTGCCCATTTCAAAGCTTATATCTTTGGTATGTGTTGCTAGTGAATAAAATGTCATTCTTAAAGCGTCTGTTCCGTATGAATCAATACCCTTTGGAAATTGATTTCTTGTTTTTCTTTCAATCTTTTGCGCGATACCTTCTTGCATGAGATTCGAAGTTCTTTTTTCAACTAAATCGTCTTGAGAAATACCATAAATTAGGTCTAGTGGATCTATAACATTACCTTTAGATTTTGACATCTTTTGCCCATTTTCATCTCTTATAAGGCCGGTAACATATACATCTTTAAAAGGAATCTGATCAGTAAACTCAAGGCTCATCATCATCATTCTGGCGACCCAGAAAAATATAATATCAAACCCAGTAACCAGTAATGACGTTGGAAAATGCTTTTCAAAATCTTCAGTTTTTTCTGGCCATCCTAAAGATGCAAAAGGCCATAAACTTGAGGAAAACCAGGTATCTAGAACGTCTTCATCTTGCGAAAGCTTTCTATCATCGAGTTTATAAAATTGTCTGACCTCGTCTTCACTGTGCCCAACATAAACATTATTTTCTGAGTCATACCATGCTGGAATTCTGTGACCCCACCATATTTGCCTACTGATGCACCAGTCTTCAATATTATTCATCCAATTAAAATATGTTTTAACCCAATTGCCAGGATAAAATTTTATCTCTCCCTTATTAACAGCCTCATTAGCTCTTGCTGCCATTTCCTCAGTTTTTACATACCATTGATGACTTAATCTAGGTTCAATAACAATATTAGATCTTTCGCCCCTGGGAACACTTATATGATGTTTTTCCTCTTTCTCAAGAAGATTTAGTTCTTTAAGTTTTTCTAATACAGCCTTTCTAACCTTAAAACGGTCAAGATTTGAAAATGGCTCAGGTACATTTTCATTTGACCATGCATCTTCATTAAATATATTGATAGGTTCAAAATCACTTGCATCATCCGATGTTTTTACCTGACCACCTACTTCATGAAGTGAATATTTTTTACCTATTTCATAGTCGTTAAAGTCATGGCCTGGAGTAATTTTTAGACAACCAGTTCCAAATTCCATATCAACATACTGATCAGCTAATATAGGTATCTTTCTTCCAACAAAGGGCAGAACTATATTTTTACCAATAAGATTTTTATATCTATCATCATTTGGATTTACAGCAACAGCCATGTCTCCAAACATAGTTTCAGGTCTTGTTGTTGCTACTATTACAAAGTCTTCTGAATCTTCAATTGGATATTTGATATGCCAAAGGAGGCCATCTTTTTCCTGCCTTACTACCTCAAGGTCTGAAACAGCAGTTTTAAGGGATGGATCCCAATTAACTAATCTGTAACCCCTATAGATTTTATTTTTTCTGTGCAACTCAACGAATGCTTTTATAACTGCTTCATTGCATCCATCGTCTAAGGTAAACCTATATTTACTCCAATCTACCGAGCATCCAAGTCTTTTAATTTGGGACGTAATTTTTTCTTCTGAATAATCTTTCCATGACCAAACTTCATCAATAAATTTTTCTCTTCCAAGTTCATTTCTAGTTATATCTTTTTTTGCAAGATTGTTTTCTACAACCATTTGGGTAGCTATACCAGCATGATCAGCTCCAACTTGCCAGTGAGCATCTTTTCCAGCCATATGGTGATATCTTGTATAGAAATCCATAATGGCATATTGAAAACTATGACCCATATGAAGAGTACCAGTGACATTTGGAGGCGGTATTACCTGAGAAAAAGAATCTTTTGAGTCTTTGTTAGAAATAACTCTATCAGCCCAAATCTTAGACCATTTTTCTTCAATTTCTACAGGGTAATACTGTTTATCCATGAGGAAGTTTAATTTAAATTACTTTAATTTCTTACTAAGCAGTAATTGACTTATAAGAGGTACCGGTCTTCCAGTTCCAGCTTTTACAGGGGTGCTGTAGGAAGCTGTAGCAGCAATGTCAATATGTGCCCATTTATAATCATTGGTAAATTTAGAAAGAAAAGCAGCGGCATGAATTGTTCCTGCTTCTCTTCCTCCACCAATATTGGCTAAATCTGCATATTTGGTTTTGGTGCATGATTGATGTTCATCCCAAAGAGGAAGTTGCCATGCTCTATCACCAGACTCTTCACCAGACTCAATAATTTTATCTGCTAGATACTGATCATTAGCCATAACTCCACTTGCATGTCTTCCAAGAGCAATTACAACAGCCCCAGTTAATGTTGCCATATCTATAACGTATGAAGGTTTGTATTTCCCAACATATGTTAAACAGTCAGCTAGAATCAATCTTCCTTCAGCATCAGTATTGAGTATTTCAATAGTCTGACCAGACATTGAAGTTACAACATCACCAGGTTTTGTTGCTTTAGACGAGCACATGTTTTCAGCACAACCCATGACTCCGACCACATTAACATCTGCGTTTAATCTTGCTAGAGTAGACATCACACCAAAAACAGTAGCAGCTCCACACATATCCCATTTCATTTCATCCATTGCTGGACTTGGTTTGATGGATACACCACCTGTATCAAAAGTTACACCTTTTCCGACTAATGCAATAGGCTTATCACTTGATTTGCCACCTTTGTATTCTATGACCATCATTCTAGCTGGCTCTTCACTACCTCTAGAGACACTTAAAAATGAACCCATTCCCATTTTTTCCATTTGTTGTTCATTAAAGGATTTAACTTTTAATTTAGGAAAGTCTTTTGTCATTGCTTTAACTTTTTTCTCAATAATTCTTGGAGTGCAATGATTAGCCGGGAGATCTCCAAGATATTTTGCTGTATTTACTCCCTCACCAATAGCATAGCCAACTTTTGCTGCCTGTTTAGCTTTTGTTAATTTAGACCCAGTCAAACCTGAAGTAAGAATAGTAAGCTTTTTAACACTAGGTTTTTTAGAAGTTTTATTTTTTGTTTCAGAAAATATATAAACATTAGACTCAATTGTTTTAGAAACCATTTCAATTAACCAAAGCTCATCTTTATCCTTGGGTGTAATTGTTCCAGGCATAATAGATATATCTTTGCATTTACTTTGATTTCCTTTATGAGCAATACTTTGGAATAAACTTAGCCATTTGTGAGTAGGTGTATCCGTATCAAGACCTTTAACTAGAAGAATATTTTTAGCATTAATTCCATCTACTTTCGGAAGCAATACAATGCTTCCAGATTCATCTAGATGTGATTGAACAGTTTTAGAAATATAATTTTTTGATTTTTTATTTAACTCTTTAAAAGACGAATCATTTTTTGTATTTTTATTAATAACCAAAACCAGCATATCTGTTGACAATGAAGCCAGATTAGCTGCATCTTTTACTAAAACACTATTTAAAACTTTATACGCCATTTATGTTCTCCTGTTATGGTGTTTACTGATAAGATAAATATTGTAATGCATCATAGTTCTCAAGGCATGTATAAAAAAAATATTCTTTCAAAAAGTTTGAATATTGAGGTTTTTAAAACCTTCGGTAGTGTTCTTTTAATCTTTTTTTTATTAGTTGTCGGCTCCAGAGTTGTAGGATATTTTGAGCAAGCAGCAGAGGGCAATATTGATCCTGGAATAATAATGCAGGTTATAGCTCTAAGATTTCCAGATTTTATTACCTTATTAATACCTCTATCCTTCTTCCTAGGTGTCCTTATTACTATAAGTAGACTTTATGCAGAAAGAGAAATTTATGGATATTTTTCAGCAGGGCTTTCATCGTTCAATTTAGTAAAATACTTGGCTCCTCAAGCGATAATCTATTTTTGTCTCACAATAATCTTAAGTCTTTATATTGCTCCATATACCAAAAGCCTCTCAAAAGAGATGCTTTCTGTTAATTCATTTGAAGAACAAATTGAATCAATCAAATCAAATGATTTAGTCACTTTTGATAATGGCGGCTTTATCTATGTTAAAGATGCAGAAAATAATGAAATTAAAGGAATAAAACTACTTCAGTTTGATAAGGACAATTCATATATTGTAATAGCTGATGAATTAATTATAGATAAAAACAATGATTTGGATTTAAATTTTAAAAAAGGCTCTTTTTATGGCGGACTTTTTAGTGATTCATCTCAACTGGTTTCAAATTTCAATGAGTTTAAACTTCCTTTAGAAAGAGATCCAAATAGAATTAATGATTTAACTTTAACTAAGTTGTTTGATTTTTCATCTAAATCCAATAATGCAAACATTCAATGGAATATCTCAATACCTCTCACAATTATAATTTTATTATTTTATGGAGTTTATATTTCAGCAGTAAAACCAAGAGAGGGAAAATTTTCAGCCGTGCTCCCAGGTATGTTGCTTTATGTTGCTTATTTGAGTCTTCTGATTCTAGGAAGAGAGCGCATAGTTGATAATCCAGAATCAAGTTTTAATCTATGGTATATCCATTTAGCATTTCTAATTTTTTTATTATTTTATATTTTTCGAGATAAGATCATAAAAAATAAGATTTCGAGAACTTCATTAAGGGAAAGTTGGTTTTATAAATTTTTAATTAGCTTAATTCTTGTTTTAATTATTTTTTGGTTGGTCATGTAATGAAAATTTTTCATAAATATTTGATTAAAAGATCGTTATTTATTTCGCTATTTGTCCTTATTTTATTTGTTTTGCTCGATATGGTATTTAGTTTAATGTCAGAGCTTGAGAATATTTCAGATGAATATAATTTTATTGCAATACTTAAATATATTGTTTTTTCTTCACCCCAAAATGCCATTAATTTTCTTGAGGGTGCATGTTTGCTAGGGGTAATGATATCTTTGGGTATTTCTCACCAAGAAGGGAATTTAAATGTCTTAAGGTCAAGCGGACAATCACCAATTAAAATTATAATAACCTCAGCTATTGGTCCTATGCTAATAGTATTTTTGTATCTGTTTGCAAATGAATATTATTTTAATGATATAAATGCAGGTGCAAAATTAGAAAGAGCTATAAAGGTTGGCAAAACCAAAGACAATGCAATGAAAAATGATTGGCTAAAAGATTCCAACTCATTTCTAAGTTACACCAATTTATCTAATTCAACTATCTACAATGTTAAATTTATTAAAATAGACGAAAGTCAAGTTTTATATTATAAAACAGCATATTCCGCTCAAGTAGAAGAGGGTAGACTTATTTTCGATGAAACCCTAAAAACTCACACTTATAAAAATAATACAATTATAAATAATGCTGAGAGATTTGATTTCCCCTTAGTTGCCAAAATACCCTATAAAAATATCGAGGGCCTAAGTATTTATGAAATCACTAAAACGAAAAAGGTTTTATCTGAGAGCAACATTATTGAAGATAGGCTTTTTCTATCACACATAGATAAATCTTATTACAAAAAACTATTCCAACCTTTCTCAATCTTAAGCGTAATTATTTTTTTTGGAGCTTTTATTTTTGGATCTTTAAGATCAGCATCACCTGCATCAAGAATAGTCCTATCAGTTGTTGGTGCTTTTCTGTATAAAATCATTCAAGACTTTTCAATAAGTTTAGCAATAGCAACTAATTTTTCGGTCTTTATTGGTGTAATTGCTCCTGCTGTATTTTTATCTTTAGCTAGTCTTTTTCTATATAAAAGAATTTAAACTTTTCTGAGGCCTGTATTAGACAGAATATCGTTTATTGCTAGTCCATTTTTTGAAAAATAAATCTGAATTAGTGGTATTCCCGCCAATGCAAAGATAAAAATATTAACTAAAAATCTTATAGTGACTTGTTTTATATGAATTTTTTTCCCATCTAAGCTATAAATCTCAATATTCCAAACAGCCATACCAAGTGTTTTGTTTCCATTTAACCAGAAATAACTAAAAAATCCCCAGCTGCTGACAAAGACTATACATAGGCCCACCCATGGATTTAGGATTTCACCTCCATTTAACCATAGGGCAATTGATCCGAATAAGAACCACACCCCCAGAAGTAAGAAGAAATCATATACAGATGCGGTGATTCTTTTTAATGGTAAGACTTTATGTGCTTTTATGTTCATTTTGGTATAGTACTAGAACAAACTAAAGGGATAAATCATTATGGATAAAGATACAGCATTTTTTGGCCATCCAATTGGCCTCAGGACATTATTTTTGACAGAAATGTGGGAAAGAATGTCATATTATGGAATGAGAGCTCTTCTTGTTCTGTACATGACTGGTTCGTTAACAGGCTTCAATCCAGGCATGGGTCTTTCAGCAATAGATGCAAATGCTATTTATGGTATATATGTAGGGATGGTCTATTTTATGGTTGTCCCAGGTGGATGGATTGCAGACAATATTCTAGGGCATCAGAAAGCCGTTCTTATAGGGGCAATAATTATTGCTTTAGGCCATTTCACTCTTGCAATTCCAATAGAGCAAACTTTTTTCCTTGGCTTGATACTTGTTGTTTTAGGAACTGGTTTATTAAAAGGCAACATTTCAACAATTGTTGGCAATTTATATAAGCAAAACGATCAAAGAAGAGACTCTGGTTACACGATTTTTTATATGTCAATAAATATTGGTTCTACACTTGGCTTTTTAATTTGCTCCTGGCTGGGAGAGAAAATTGGTTGGCATTATGGTTTTGGAGCGGCTGGAATCGGAATGGCATTTGGTGTTTATCAATTTATAAATTATAGGCATCTTCTTGGTGATGCAGGTATGAATCCTAATGAAATGTTAGATTCAAAAAGAGCAAAATTAATTTCATGGACTAAACGAAGTTTAGTGCTGATGTTTCTTGTTATTGGTCTGGGTTTGTTTGGAATGATTACAATTGACCCTAGAGTTTTTGCCGAAAATTTTGCATATTTTTTAACAATTGTTGCTGGTGCTTATTTTATATATCTTTATGGTTTTGCAGGACTTAACAGCAATGAAAAAAAGAACTTATTATTACTTTTTGTTTTGTTTATTGGGGCTGCAGCATTTTGGTCAGGTTTTGACCAATCTGCAAGCTCGCTAAGTATTTTTGCTAGAGACTATACGGACCTTTCTGTTGCTGGATATATTATCCCGATAGGGTGGTTACAATTTGCAAATCCAATTTTTGTTGTAACTTTTGCACCTATTTTTGCAGGAATTTGGGCTCATCTTGCAAGAATGAATTTAGATCCATCTCTTCCGTTGAAGTTTGCAATTGGTTTAATTTTTATGGCTTTAAGTTTTATTGTAATGGTTTACGCTGTTAAACTTGCAATGGTTTCTGCGCCAGTCGGAATGCAGTGGCTATTGATAACCTATTTGCTTCAAACATGGGGTGAACTTGCATTATCACCAATTGGTTTGTCAGCATTCTCTAAATACTCTCCAAAAAGATATATGGGCCAAATGTTTGGACTTTGGTTCTTAGCTTCTGCAATTGGAGGTGTCTTAGCTGGATTATTAGGAGGCGATGCTACTGTTGACGGACTTAACTCTGTACAGCCTATATTTACTTTTATGATTCAGTATTATGTTGTTATAGCAATTGCTTTAATTGTTATGGCCTTTATATTTAGAAAAAGAGAATCGAGTTAAACTAATTTAGAATTTAAACCTTTAAGGATATCAGTATAGATATCCTTAAGGGTCCATAGTTCAGATATTTTAATATGTTCGTCTATTTGATGGATTGTTTCATTTAAGGGCCCAAGTTCAACTATTTCAGTTCCCATTTTTGCTATAAATCTTCCGTCGGAAGTTCCGCCTTTTGCATTTAAATCAGGAGAATACCCTGCAATTGTTTCAATAGATTTTACAACCACATCCTTAAGATTATCTTCTGTTGTTAGATATGGCAGGCCGCTAAGTTTCCAATTAACTTCGTATTCAACATTAAGCTCATTAAGTATTGACTCAAACTCGCTTATTAATTTTTCATGAGTAGATTCCGTTGAGTATCTAAAATTAAAAAACATATCTAATTCACCTGGCACAACATTCTTTGCTCCAGTTCCAGAATGAATATTAGAAATTTGGAAACTTGTAGGTTGAAAAATAGCGTTTCCGTTGTCCCAAATTTTATCTTTTAATTTAACAATTACATCACTCGCTGAAAATATAGGATTTTTAACATTTTCAGGATATGCGATGTGTCCTTGTTTACCAATAATCTTCAAAGAGCCCCCAAGAGAGCCTCTTCTTCCAATCCTAACGCTATCGCCAATTTTTTTATATGATGTTGGTTCTCCCACAAGACACAAATCAATTTTTTCATTTTTTTCAATCATGTCTTCGACTATTTTGTCTATAAAACCATCTGCAGCATCGCCTTCTTCATTGGAGGTAAGCAGAACAGCTATCCTGTAATTAGGATTTGGTTCGGAAGAAATAAACTCTTCAAGAGATTCTAAAAAAGCAGCAATTGAAGCCTTCATATCTGCAGTACCTCTTCCATATAACAAATCACCATCAATATTTCCTGAAAAAGGAGGATGCGACCATTTTTCTATAGGCCCTGTTGGAACAACATCAGTATGTCCAAGAAAACAAAAAAGCTTTCCTTCCGTTCCGTATGTAGCATATAAATTTTCTACATTGAGATAATTAATTCTTTCACAACTAAAGTTTAATTTTTTTAGTCTTTCCTCAATTAAATCAAAACAACCTTCATCTCTCGGAGAGATTGATTGGATGCGAATTAATTTTTGAAGAAATTCAATCATTTTTATGAAGCGCTGAATTTAGCTCAACAGATTTTTTGTTTGGTTTTGCAACTACCTTACCATTTTGTGAGTTTCTAAAGAAAACCAGATTTGAACTATTTGAAAGATCAGCTCCTTTGTGAACGCCTGTAATATTTCCATCCTTATCTTGAACTTCAATTTTAGTTCCAGCTGTTAAGTATAGTCCGGCCTCTATTATGCAGTTATCTCCCAATGGAATTCCAAGACCTGAATTAGCACCAAGTAAGCAGTTCTCTCCAACAGAAATTTTTATATCATTACCTCCAGAAAGGGTTCCCATGGTGCTACATCCACCACCAAGATCTGAATTATTACCAATAACGACTCCTGCAGATATTCTGCCCTCTATCATTGCATTTCCTAAAGTACCAGCATTAAAGTTAACAAAACCTTCATGCATGATAGTAGTGCCAGGACTCAGATAGGCTCCTAATCTCACTCTTGATGCATCTGCAATCCTTACATTTTTTGGTATCACATAATCTGTCATTGGAGGGAATTTATCTAAAGATCTGATAAATAATGGGCTGTTGTTTAGTTTAGATTCTGACAATTTACTATCTATCTCGTTAATAGAAATTGGGCCTTGATTGGTCCACGCTACATTTGGTAGAGCATTAAAAAGTCCATCAAGGTTAACTGAATTAGGCAAAACAAATCTGTATGACAAAAGATGAAGCTTTAAATATGCATCGACAACATCACCAATTGGCTCATTCAAATTTTTTTCAGTCCAACTTACTTCTACTATTTTAGAATCAGTATTAATATCCTCAATATTCACAGAATCTGTTTTTTGATCATCAAAATCTATCACAGGAAAAGCCACTGCCAATATTTCACCAGAGTCAGAGACACTTTTTATACCTAGAGCTTTAATAATCATGAGGCTATTATAGTTATGAAAAACCTAATTTATATAATTTCTTTAAGACTATTGCTGATTTTTTCAATTTTTCTTTTTGAAACCGATGATAATGTCATATCTTCTATCTCAAAAGTGTCTTCAACCCTATCTCCTAGAGTATTTATTCTAGCTGAGTAAATAGAAGTACCATTCTCATGAAGAACTTTTGCAATCTTTATTAATAGACCAGGGCTGTCTGATGTTTCGATAGTTAAGAAATTTCTTTTTTTTCGTTTTTCTTCAATATTTGAAATTTTTAGCGGTTGATTAAAAGATTTAATTTTCTTTTTCTTTTTAACAGTTTTATATTTTTTTCTGGAAAAGTTAAAAAAATTATCATTGATTTTTTTTGTTAGTTCTTGAATTTCAGAATTATTTAGCTGTCTGTCATGATGACTAAATTTTGAAATGAATGTATTTGAAGCAACAGCTTTATTTGTACTTGTTGATATATTCGCATTTATGACTTCTAGTCCAGACATCTCTAAGACTTCTACGAGTTTAAGAAAAAGCCCATCAAAATTTTCAGTCTTAATAAAAATTTCTAGTAAATTATCAAAACATTTTCTACAGCCTATAATAGTTAAAGAATCTTTATCTTTAAGGATAAGCTCTCCTTGCCACCTTAGCTTATCTAAATTATTTTTTGTAAAAAAAGAATCTTCAAATAATTTAAAATAATTTTCTATTATTTTTTTATCAATAGGTTTTTTAAAATGCTTGATAGCGTTTTCTTTTCTGTCTTTTGATATTTCTTTTACTGTCTTAACAGGTTCTTTATTTAATTTTGATCTTGTTAATAAAAATAAGTCTCTTAATAGTCCATGTTTCCATCCATTCCACAGAGCTGGATTCGTAGCCCTAATATCATTAACTGTAAGTAAATATAGATAATCTAGTTTTTCAGTGCTATTAACGGTTTTAGAAAATTCATCAATTGTTTGCTCATCCGAAATGTCTTTTTTTTGAGAAATTGAGGACATATCTAGATGATGCAAAACTAACCAAGATATCAAATCAGCGTCTGCTTTTGATAGCCCAATCTTTTTAGCAAAATCAAAGCTTGTTTTAGCTCCTATTTTTGAATGATCGCCGCCTTTTCCTTTGCCCAAGTCATGGAATAAGCCAGCAAGATATAAAATTTCTATTTTTGGAATTCTGTTAATTAACTCAAATTCGAGCTTAAACTCTTCTTTGTAATTAATTTTCATTTGACGCATGTTTCTTACGACTTTGAATGTATGTTCATCCACTGTATAAACATGAAATAAATCAAATTGCATCTGGCCCATTACTTCACCAAATTCAGGAATATATTTTTGAATTATTCCAATATTTTTCATTAATTTTAAAATTGAAGACAAGCTATATTTAGATCTAAAAATTTCTAAAAATTGATTGGCATAAATAGGATTTTTTTTGTAATCAGAATTAATTAAATTGAGATTTTTTTTAAGCATGGATATTGTTGATGTATCAATACCAGTTATCTTTTTATGATTGCCTATAGTAATAAATATATCCAATATAAGATCTTTTCTTGATCTAATATCTGTACTCTCATTGATACCAATTTTTTCTCCTTTAATATAGTAATCACCAAATTTTCTTTTAAAGGCAAAAGTATTTTCTTCTGCAAAAGTTTGAAATACTAAATTATTGAAATTAGATAAATGTGATGCATTTTCATAAAACCTTTGCATCAATTTTTCTACTGATCTTTTTCTTGTGGCCTCAATAATATTTGCTTTATCTGCAATTTCTACTTGTACCTCAAAAGTTAAACGGTTTCTTCCAGATATTGAATTAGTGATATATCTTAAAGTTTTTATAAAATCATAAGCTTTAACTACATTCTCAATTTCATTTCCAAATAATTTTGATTTTTTAATAGCTTCAATATTTGATAACCCAAAACAGTGCTGGAGAATCCATAATGCTGTTTGGAAATCTCTCAATGATCCTGGAGACTCTTTTAAATCTGGTTCAAGGTTATATTGTGTTGAATAAAATGATTTATACCTTTCTTTTTGTTCTTCTTGTTTTATTTTAAAAAACTTTTTTTTAGTCCAGATATTTTTTAGAGCATGATTAATATCTTTATCTAGTTTTTTATCAGTTAGAAGAGCTCTTCTGGTTAGATAAGATGTGTATTCTTTTGGGTCTTCTTTAGAAATTCTTTTTATATCTTTCAGAGTTCTAACTGAATGTCCAACAGGATAGCCAAGATCCCATAAAGTCGCTATAAATTTTTCTAAATTATCATAGTTTGAAACTTTATTATTTTTTTTAATAATAGAAAGGTCTATGTCAGAAGAAGGGTAAATTTCTTGGCGGCCAAATCCTCCATTTGCATAAATAGCATAATCTTTATGAAGACCAAATTCTTTGAACGCCTTTAATATAAATTCTTCTATGTGATTAGATTTATTTGAAAGATATTTATTAACTTTTTTTGGCGCTTTATATACTTGCGGAAAGTGATCAATAAATTCGTCACTAGACTCCAATCGTTTTTTGATCATATTGATTCTTCATTTCTTTTTGTAAGAACTTCTACTCCATTTGAGGTAACAGCAAGTGTATGCTCCCACTGCGCGGAGTTTCTCCCGTCTTTTGTTTCCACAGTCCATCCATCTTGGAGAGTTTTACAATATTTTGAGCCCTGATTAATCATAGGCTCTATGGTAAAGCACATTCCTTCTTGTATTTGAATGCCTTTACCAGGTCTACCATAGTGAAGAATTTGTGGCTCTTCGTGATATACATTGCCTATGCCATGACCGCAATAATCCTCAACAACACTATAGTAGTTGGATTCAGCATGTTGTTGAATAACATGACCAATGTCACCTAAAAAAGCACCAGGTTTTACAACATTAATAGCTTTATATAGACACTCTTGAGTAACTCTAACAAGTCTCTCATTATGCGGTTTGCATTTACCAACTAAATACATCTTTGAAGTATCGCCATGCCAACCGTCTTTAATAACGGTGACATCTATATTTAATATATCTCCATCTTTTAATATTTTATTTTTATCTGGAATCCCATGGCAAATGACTTGATTCACACTTGCACAAATTGTTTTTTCAAAACCACGATAGCCTACATTTGCAGGTATTGCGTTTTGAACATTGACGATGTGATCGTAACATTTTCTATCAAGCTCTTCGGTAGATACTCCTGGTACTACAAAAGGCTCAATCATTTCTAAAACCTCAGAAGCAAGCTTTCCTGCAATTCTCATTTTTTGTATTTCTTGCTCTGTTTTTATAGAAATCTTCATATTTTTTTCATTTAGTATAGACAGTTGACAACTAAATCTATAAAGTACAATTTTAATGCCAGCACGTTATTTTAGCTCATTAAAAACCAAAATTTCTTTAAATAGTTACCAAACATTTTTCTCAAAATTCCATTTAAATTGGAGGATAAGATAGTGTCTTTTAAAGCTATTTTAGCTCTTGAGGATGGAAGTATATTCTATGGAGAGGGTTTTGGTGCAGAAAAAGTTGATGTAGGGGAGATAGTTTTTAATACATCAATGACTGGTTATCAAGAAATCATTACCGATCCTTCATACAAAAAACAAATTATTACTTTCACTCATCCTCATATTGGAAATACTGGTATTAATGATGAAGATAATGAGTCCTCTAAAATTCATGCTTCGGGAATTGTTATCAATGAATTTTGTTCAAAACCCAGCAACTGGCGCTCAACAAAAACCTTAGAAGAATTTTTGGTTGAGCAAAACATTATTGCAATTTCAGGCATTAACACTCGACAGCTTACAAGTCTATTAAGAGATAAGGGTTCCATGAATTGTTGTATTGGATCGTTATCTAAAATTAGCGAAACAGAAGCACTTGAGAAAGCTAAAGATTTTTCTGGATTACAGGGTATGGATCTAGCAAAAGTAGTATCTACAGATAAGGATTTTATTTGGAATGAAGGTGTTTGGCCTAATCTTAATCTAGCTACAAAAGAATATCCTATTGTTGCCTATGATTTTGGTATAAAAACAAATATTTTAAGACTTTTATCTGACCACGTTGGAATAGTTAAGGTTGTTAATGCAAAAGCTTCATTTGATGAAGTTATGAGCTATAAACCAAAGGGTATATTTTTATCAAATGGTCCTGGCGACCCTGAGCCGTGTACTTATGCCATAGAGAATATTAAAAAATTTTTGGAAATAAAAATTCCTATTTTTGGAATATGCTTGGGTCATCAATTATTAGCACTAGCTGGAGGAGCTAGAACTTATAAAATGAAATTTGGGCATCATGGCGCAAACCATCCTGTTCAAGATATCAAAACTAAAGAAGTTTTCATAACAAGTCAAAATCATGGATTTGCTGTTGATGAAGAGTCTTTACCTAAAAATATAACTTCATCACATATTTCTCTTTTTGATAAGTCATTACAAGGCATTGAGTTTAATGATACTCCTGCCTTTAGTTTTCAAGGCCATCCGGAGGCTAGTCCTGGACCGCAAGAAATTCAAAAACTGTTTAATAAATTTAAATTGATGGTAGAGGATTATGCCAAGACGTAAAGATATAAACTCTATTATGATAATTGGAGCTGGCCCTATTATTATTGGGCAGGCTTGTGAATTTGATTACTCAGGCGCACAGGCATGTAAAGCTCTTAAAGAAGAGGGCTTTAGAGTTATTTTAGTAAACTCTAATCCAGCCACGATTATGACTGATCCATTGATGGCAGATGCAACTTATATTGAGCCAATTCACTGGGAGTCAGTCGAAAAAATTATTGAAAAAGAAAAACCTGACGCAATACTTCCAACAATGGGAGGGCAAACGGCACTTAACACTGCATTATCATTAGATAAGCATGGAGTTTTAGATAAACATGGTGTTGTGCTTATTGGAGCAAACAGAGAAGCTATTGATAAAGCAGAGGATAGACAATTATTTGATGAAACAATGCAAGCTATTGGTATTGATACTCCAAGTTCAGGTATTGCACATTCAATGGAGGATGCTTTAGAGGTTCAAAAAAGAATTGGTTTCCCTTGTATTATAAGACCATCCTTCACTATGGGAGGTACTGGTGGAGGTATTGCTTATAATATCGATGAATTTAATTCGATATGCAAAAAGGGTCTTGAACTTTCTCCAACTAATGAATTATTAATTGACGAATCTCTAATAGGCTGGAAAGAGTTTGAAATGGAGGTTGTTAGAGATTGTAAAGATAATTGTATTATCGTATGTTCAATTGAAAACCTTGATCCTATGGGAGTTCATACTGGAGATTCAACAACTATCGCTCCAGCTCAAACTCTAACTGATAAAGAATATCAAATTATGAGAAATGCCTCATTTAAGATTCTTAGAGAGATTGGGGTAGATACTGGTGGCTCAAATGTTCAGTTTGCTATAAATCCAGAAAACGGAAAGATGGTTGTAATAGAGATGAATCCTCGTGTGAGTAGATCTTCCGCTTTAGCCTCAAAAGCAACTGGATTTCCTATAGCTAAAGTAGCAGCATTATTATCAGTTGGGTATACGCTTGATGAGCTAAAAAATGATATAACTGGTGGGCTTACACCAGCTTCTTTTGAACCTAGTATAGATTACATAGTTACAAAGATACCAAAGTTTGCTTTTGAAAAATTTCCTCAAGCAGACCCAAAGCTAACCACGCAAATGAAGTCTGTTGGTGAAGTAATGGCTATTGGATCAAATTTTCAAGAATCTTTGCAAAAAGCTCTTTCAAGCATGGAAGAAGATTTAAATGGTTTGAACTCAATTATTGATATGCCATTTGAAGATAGTGAAGATGAAATTCTTTATGAATTAACCTTTCCTGGACCAAAGAGACTATTTTATGTGTGTGATGCAATTAGAGCAGGATGGAGTCTAGAGAGAATTTATAACCTTACTAAAATTGATTGGTGGTTTTTAGAGCAGCTAGATGAAATTGTAAATATAGAGAAAGATCTACAGAAAAAAACAATTAATGATTTAACCAAGGATGAGATAATTTCTATAAAGAAAAAAGGCTTTACTGATTCAAGGATTGGACAATTAATTAATTCTAGTGAGTCAGAATTTAGGAGCCTAAGACTTAGTCATAACGTTAACCCAGTTTTTAGAAGAGTTGATACATGTGCTGCTGAATTTGCCACTTCAACATGTTATATGTATTCAACATATGGAGATGAATGTGAAAGTAATCCTTCCAAAAGTAAAAAAATCCTTGTCTTAGGGAGTGGCCCAAATAGAATTGGACAGGGTATTGAGTTTGATTATTGTTGCGTACATGCATCTCTTGCTATGCAAGAAGAAGGCTATGAATCAATTATGGTTAACTGTAATCCAGAAACAGTGTCAACAGATTATGATGTCTCTAACCGGTTATATTTTGAACCTATTACAGCTGAAAAAATATTAGATATTATAGATATTGAAAAACCTGAAGGCGTTATCATTCAATTTGGTGGCCAAACCCCTTTAAAGCTGGCCGATGTTCTATCTGAGAAAGGTGTAAATATTCTAGGAACAAATGTTGATGCTATAGATAGATCAGAAGATAGGGAAAGATTCCAAGAGTTAATTCAAAAATTAGGCTTAAAACAGCCAGCAAATGCAACCGTAAAAAATATAGAAGAGGCTATGAATGAGGCTGAAAATATTGGTTTTCCAATTGTTGTAAGACCTTCCTATGTTCTAGGTGGAAGAGCAATGCAACTTGTTCATAATATTAGTGAATTAGAACTTTATCTATCAGATGCTGTTGAGGTCTCAAACAGTAAACCAATTCTTTTAGATAGTTACTTAACTGATGCAATTGAAGTAGATGTTGATGTGGTTTCCGATGGTAAAGATATTCAAATTGGTGGCATATTGCAACACATTGAACAAGCTGGAATTCATTCTGGAGACTCTGCATGTTCTTTGCCGCCATACAGTCTTAGCATGGAAATTCAAGCTGAAATATCAAACCAAGCAATAAAAATTGGTAAAGAGCTTGAAATTATAGGTTTAATGAATATTCAGTTTGCCGTTAAAGCAAATGAAGTTTTTATTATTGAGGTTAACCCAAGGGCCTCAAGAACGGTTCCTTTTATCTCAAAAGCAATTGGTAATTCTCTTGTTAAAGTTGCTTCTAAAGCAATGATAGGGAAATCATTACATGCACAAAAGTTTAATAGTAATCTTCCCGAAGGATTATTTTTTGTAAAAGAGGCGGTTATGCCTTTCGATAAATTTCCATTAGTTGATCCGATTTTAGGTCCAGAAATGAAATCAACGGGCGAGGTCATGGGAATTGGGGGTAACTTTGGTGAAGCATATGCTAAAGCCCAAAAAGGCGCTAATAAAATTATGCCAAGAACAGGAACTGTTTTTATAAGCGTTAAAGATAGTGATAAAAAATATCTAGATGAATTAGTTCCTCTGGTTGTTAAGAGTGGATTTAAAATAATTGCTACTGGTGGAACAGCTGATTACATCAAAAACTTAAATTTTGAAGTTAAGCGAATTAATAAAGTTTTAGAAGGAAGACCTCATACAGTTGACAGCCTTTTAAATAAGGAAATAGATTTAGTTATTAATACAACTGAAGGAAAACAATCAATTAAAGATTCTGCGGCAATAAGAAGAACCGCACTTCAAAATAAGATTTTCTGTACCACAACCATGTTCGGTGCATTTGCTATTATGCAAGCTTTAGAAGGGCAAGAGGTTGATTGGTCATACAGCACGCTGCAAGAAATACATAATTTATAAGCATAATTGCTATAATAATTCATATGAGTAGAGTTCCTATAACAAAAGAGGGTGAAGTTTTCCTAAAGGAAGAGCTTTCAAAATTAAAGTTTATTGAAAGGCCTAAAATTTCTGAAGCAATTGCTGAGGCAAGGGCTCATGGTGATTTAAAGGAAAATGCTGAATATCATGCTGCTAAAGAACTTCAAGGATTAATGGAAGCAAAAATTAATGAAATTGAAAGCACGTTATCCAACGCTCAGGTTATTGATGTTAAAGAAATCCCAGAAACAGGCAGAGTAGTTTTTGGATCTACTGTAAATCTTTATGATATTGATAATAATAAAGAACTTAAATATAAGATTGTTGGCAATCTTGAGTCCAATCCTGAAAAGGGACATATTTCAATAGACACACCAATTGCAAAAGGACTAGTCGGAAAGTTTGTTGAAGATGAAGTTTCCATAGAGACTCCATCTGGAAAGCTTGCTTATGAAATTCTCGAAGTTAAGCATATATAATGCATGCCGATAATTGGGCTATAAGAGCAAAACAAGAGGGCTTCAGAACTCGAGCAGTATACAAACTTGATGAGATTGTAAATAAAACCAAAGTCTTAAATAAAAAACAGTACGTATTGGATTTAGGCTCTGCGCCCGGTGGTTGGTCACAATATGTAAAAAAGAAATCCCCGCTTTCAGAGGTATTTGCTATTGATATTTTAAATATGGAAGCATTGGATGGGGTTCATTTTTTTCAGCAAAGTATTGAAGAGATTGATCAGATAGAAGATATAAATATTCTTAAAGAAAAATTCGGACTTGTAATTTCAGATATTGCCCCAAACTTGACTGGTATAAATGCAATAGATGTTGAAAATATTTACGAGTTAAATTCTTTAACACTTGAAACAGCTAATAAGTATTTAAATAAATCTAATGGTTCATTTATTATGAAGACTTTCCAAAATAATATGTTGAAAAATCTTCGCAAAAAAATGGAATTATCTTTCAAGATAGTTCAAACTTTTAAACCTGTTGCCTCAAAGAAGCAATCAGGAGAAATATATTTGTATGGAGCATATAACTAATGAATAGTGTTTTAAGAAATCTTGCAGTTTGGTTCATTTTAGGATCTTTATTAATTTATGTTTTTAATAACGTAGAAAACTCTTCTGCAAGAGAGCAAATTAGTTATAGCCAATTTAAAGAAGAAGTTTTATCAGATCGAATAGCTAAAGTTGTCTATAAAGGTGATCAGATGACAATCATTGGAGACCGCTTGGATGGATCTAAATTTGAAACAATACATCCCATATATAAAAAGGATGAAGCTGTAGATAATGCAATACAAGAGAATGGCATAATTGCTGTATATGAAAAAATAGAGCAACCTTCAATTTGGTCCCAGTTACTAGTTGGCGCATTTCCAATAATTTTATTACTTGGTTTATTTTTCTTCTTCATGAGACAGATGCAAGGCGGTATGTCTGGAAAAGGCGGACCAATGTCATTCGGTAAAAGTAAAGCTAAGCTTATGGAAGGAGGAAAAGTTAAAACAACTTTTAAAGATGTTGCTGGTTGTGAAGAAGCCAAGCAAGATGTCCAGGAGCTTGTAGATTTTTTAAGAGATCCCACTAAATTTCAAAAGCTTGGCGGCAAAATTCCAAGAGGAGTTTTAATGGTTGGGCCTCCAGGTACAGGTAAAACCCTTCTTGCCAGAGCTGTAGCAGGTGAAGCTAAAGTTCCTTTTTTTACAATATCTGGCTCAGATTTTGTTGAAATGTTTGTTGGTGTTGGTGCTTCAAGGGTTAGAGATATGTTTGATCAAGCAAAAAGACAATCTCCGTGCATTGTCTTTATTGATGAAATTGATGCAGTAGGCAGACACAGAGGTGCTGGTTTAGGCGGCGGGCATGATGAGAGAGAACAAACTCTAAACCAATTGCTGGTTGAAATGGATGGTTTTGAGGGCAATGATGGAGTCATTGTTATTGCAGCAACCAATAGACCTGATGTACTAGATCCAGCATTACTCAGACCTGGAAGATTTGACAGACAAGTTGTTGTAGACCTTCCAGATATTAGAGGAAGAGAGGCAATATTAAAGGTACATATGAGAAAAGTGCCTTTAGACTCAGATGTTGATCCTTTGGTTCTAGCAAGGGGTACTCCAGGTTTTTCTGGTGCTGACCTCGCAAATCTAATTAACGAAGCTGCACTTTTTGCTGCAAGATATGGCGACAAAAAAATTGATCAGAATCATTTAGATCTGGCGAAAGATAAAATCATGATGGGAGCTGAGAGAAAATCAATGATTCTAAGTGAAGAACAAAAAAGAATTACAGCCTATCACGAAGCTGGTCATGCAATTGTAGGAAGATTATGTCCTATCCATGATCCAGTTTACAAAGTCACTATAATACCAAGAGGTAGAGCTCTAGGTGTGACAATGTTCTTGCCTGAAGAAGATACCTATATGCAAAGTAAAGAATACTTATTAGCAAGAATAGCAGCTCTATTTGGTGGAAGAATAGCAGAGAGCATAATTAATGGTAATCAAGGAATCACAACAGGTGCTTCAAATGATATCGAGGTAGCTACTAATATTGCAACCAATATGGTTACAAAATGGGGCTTCTCAGAAGCTTTAGGTACCATAAAGTTTGGTGAAGATGAGGGCAGTCCATTTTTAGGAAGAACTGCATCAGCACCTTCACAACATAGAAGTGAAGAAACATCTAAATTAATTGATTCTGAAATAAAATCAATCATTGATTCATGTTACGAAAGAGCAGAAAATTTACTTAAAACAAACTTAGATAAATTAAATGTAATGGCTGATGCGCTTTTAAAATATGAGACTATTGATGAAGCTCAAATAGACGATATTATGGCTGGAGCTGAACCACGAGAGCCAAAAGGTTGGTCGGATGATGAACCAAAATCTAAATCCAGTAAAAAAACATCGATAAAAGGTACAGCTGAAGAGTTATAATCTTTGGTTATGAAATTAAAATTTGGTACTGATGGCATTCGAGGACCTGTAGAAACCCACATTACTCCTGAGGCATGTTTAAAAATTGGGCATGCTACAGGTTTAGTTATGAAAGAACAGGGCTGGGATACGGTAATGATTGGTAAGGATACGCGTGTATCTGGATATATGCTTGAATCAGCTCTCCAAGCTGGGTTTATTGCAGCCGGAGTAAATGTAAGTCTTTGCGGTCCACTACCTACCCCAGGTGTTGCATATTTAACAAAATCATTAAGAAGAAAGTTTGGTGTTGTAATTAGCGCATCTCACAATAATTTTTTGGACAATGGAATTAAAATTTTTAATGCCGATGGCGAGAAACTATCAAAAGACCTAGAAAAGAAGATTGAAAAACTCCTTGAATCTAATTTAAATCCAGTTCAAACAGAAAAACTAGGAAAAGCTAAAAGGTTTGATGAATCAGGTGCAAGATATATTGAATTTTGTAAATCTACTGTGCCTCAAAATATTTCATTTGCATCTCTAAGAATTGTATTAGATTGCGCAAATGGAGCATGTTATAAAGTTAGCCCTGACGTTTTTAGAGAACTTGGAGCAGAGGTAATAACAATTGGAACTAATCCTGATGGATACAATATTAATGCAGAATGCGGATCAACCCATCCCGAGTTAGTTCAAAAAGAAGTTATAAAACATAGAGCAGATTATGGTATTTCACTTGATGGCGATGGCGACAGAGTAATACTTGTAGACAGAGAAGGAAATATTCTAGATGGAGATGATCTCTTGTATATTTTAGCTTTTGCTAATCCAAATAGAATTGGTCCATGGTCTGGTGTTGTTGGAACTCATATGAGCAATCTAGGTTTTGAAGATGGAATAAAAAAACTTGGTTATAAATTTGTTAGAGCTGATGTTGGGGATAAGTATGTAAGTAATATGCTTACTAAAAACGGATGGCTGCTAGGTGGAGAAACTTCTGGACATATAATTTGTAAAGATCTTGTAAGCACAGGTGATGGAACAATTGCTGCATTAAAAGTTATATCCTCATTGCTCTTATTGGAAAAAGACCCTTCAGAAGTTTTGTCTAACTATACAAAAATGCCTCAAGTAAATAATGCAGTTAAGGTTACCAATAAAGACATAATAAATGATAAAGATTTAGTAAGCCTTATTAAAGAGATTGAATCAGATATCACTGTTGGCAGGGTTTTGGTAAGACCGTCCGGCACAGAAAGCAAGATAAGAATTATGGTAGAAGCTCCTGAAGAAAAAGTAGCAAATAAATTTGTTAAAGATATTTCAGATTTAATCAAAACAAAATCTTAATTGTGATTATTGCTAACTGGAAAGCTAATGGAAATGAGATAATTAACAACAGCTGGTGTAATACTTTTAGTTCCTTGGTTGATAATGAATCCTATAAATTTGTTGGAATAGCCCCATCTAGTTTACATTTTCACCAAATAAAAAATTTTTTTAAACAGACTTCAATTCAGGTAGGTTTCCAAGATATTGATATTGATGGCGGATCAAGAACTGGTTCAATATCAGTTTCTATGGCATCTAATGATGGATGTGCTTTTTCGTTAGCAGGTCATTCAGAGAGAAGGGAAATTTTTAAAGATGATAATGCCCTAATCAAAGAAAAAATAGAAAAAATTCTCGATCATAAAATGACAGCAGTATTTTGTATTGGAGAAAGTTTCGAAGATTATCAATCTGAAAATACAAAAGATGTTCTTAAATTACAGATTCTTGAATCATTGCCAAGCTCATTAAAAACTAATAATTTAATTATTGCTTATGAGCCGGTATGGGCAATTGGTTCGGGGAGAACTCCAAATGCAAAAGAAGTAAATTCAATTCACGAATTTATTAAAGATGTTGTACAATCCGCAACAGTAAATAATATTGAACCAAAGGTTCTATATGGTGGAAGTGTTAATCAAGCCAATGCATGCGATTTTTTTAATGAAAAATTTATTGATGGAGCTTTGATTGGAGGAGCGTCATTAGACGCAAATGTTTTTGCGGATATTTTAGATATTTATAGAAGGCTTAAAGAAAAATGATAGTTTTAATAAAAATAACATGTATTGTTTTGGCGATAGCAATTATTGCTTTAGTTTTACTTCAACAGGGAAAAGGTTCAGATTTAGGCTCTGCATTTGGTGGCGGGTCATCCAATTCAATGTTTGGCGCTTTAGGACCATCAGATTTCTTAGGTAAATTAACATATACCTTAGTTGCAATATGGCTGGTACTAACCTTGGCTCTTGCATATTTTTATAAAACTCAAAATTCTAAAGAGATATTTGAAGAGAGCCTTATAGAAGAAGTATTAGAAGATATGCCTGCAGATGAGGTGCCAGTAGAATAATTTTCATATCTGGTGCCGAAAGCGGGACTTGAACCCGCACGAGCTTTCGCTCACTAGCCCCTCAAGCTAGCGTGTCTACCAATTCCACCACTTCGGCATCATAAAGTTTGTGGATTATAACAAGATATTATTCCAAATATAGGAATATATACTTGACCAAATGTACTAAACTTCATTACACTTCACACTCGCTGCGTTGCGGGGTGGAGCAGTCTGGTAGCTCGTCGGGCTCATAACCCGAAGGTCGTTGGTTCAAATCCAGCCCCCGCTACCACAGTTACATAATTTTTTTGTGGGGCATATGCCCCTTTTTTGTATAAAAAAATGGTGAAAGAAGATATTGAAAGAATAGTTGAACCAGTAATTAAGAGACATGATTGTTTTTTATGGGGTATAGAGTTATTGAGAGGAAAAAAAAGGCCTACTCTTAGGATTTTTATAGATTCCGATTCTGGTGCAAATATAGATGATTGTGAGAGGGTCTCAAAAGATCTTAATTATGAAATAGATCTTGATTCTTCTTTTGGGGATGATTACATTCTTGAAGTATCTACACCTGGTATCAGTAGGCGGTTTTTTAAACAAGATCAGTTACTTGATTATATTGGTGAAGAATTAAAGATTAAATTAAGAGAGCCCTTGGAGGGAAAAAAGAATATAGAAGGTACCCTTGTAGATTGTAATAAAGAATTTTTTCTTATAGAGTCTTTAGACCTTGAATATAAATTAAATTTTGATGATATGGATTTATGTAGACTTGAACCAAATTTTGAAAAGTTAATGAAGGAAGATAATTATGCAAAGTAACGAAATTTTAGCTGTTGTTGATTCGGTATCTGCTGAAAAGGGTCTTGAGAAAGACATTATTTTTAAAGCTATTGAAACTGCAATAGCATCTGCATCACAAAGGCATTTTCATGAGGATGCAGATTTATTTGTAAAAATTGATAGAGATACAGGTGAATATACAACTCACAGAAATTGGATAGTTTTTGATGAGAATGATGAAGAGTTTCATATTGAGACCCATGTCACTGTTGAGGAATCAGGTCTTCAGTTAGCAGACATTTTTACAAAACAGCAAGAAAATATTTCATTTGGAAGAATCGAAACTCAAGCTGCAAGACAGGTGATGCTTCAAAAAGTTAGAGAAGCTGAAAGAGAAAAAGTTGTATCTAAATTTAAAAGCCAAAATAATCAACTTGTTAATGGAACAGTAAAAAGAGTAACTCGAGACAATATCATTGTAGACATTTCTTATGATGCAGAAGCTATTTTACCAAGAGATAAATTAATGCCAGGAGAAATATACAAAATTAATGACAGGATAAGAGCTATTCTTCAAATTCAAGAAGTTGAAGGAAGAGGTCCGCAGTTAATGTTAAACAGATCTTGTCCTGAGATGGTTACAGAATTATTTAGTATAGAAGTCCCAGAAATCAATGAAGACATTATTGAGATTAGAGGTGTTGCTAGAGATGCTGGATCAAGATCAAAGATTGCTGTTAAAACAAATGATGGAAGAATTGATCCAGTTGGTGCATGCGTTGGCATGAGAGGCTCAAGAGTCCAAGCTGTTTCATCAGAATTAGGAAATGAAAGAATAGATATTATTATCTATGATGATAATCCAGCTCAGCTAGTTATAAATGCTCTAGTACCTGCAAAGGTAGAATCAATTGTAATGGATGAAGATTCTAGAACAATGGATATTGCTGTAAATCAAGAGAATCTTGCATTGGCTATAGGATCAAGAGGTCAAAATATAAGACTTGCCTCAAAATTAGTTGGATGGGATTTAAATATTATCAGCAGCGAAGAGGCTGAAGCAAAAATTAAAGTTGATGAAACAGAGTTCTTAGCTAGCTTAATTTCAAGTATTGAAGTTTCAGAAGAAATAGCTGAGAAAATAGTTGCAAGTGGTTTGGGTACTTTTGACGACATTGCTTATGCTGATGAAAGTATTTTTAAATCTTTTGTTGATAGTGATGATGAGATAGCCAGAATTAAAGGCGCAGCTGAAGATGCTGCCTTATTAGAAGCAATGGGAGCTATCACAGAAGAGGAAGATAATGTTGAATCTTTTTCAGATTTAAATTTAAATGAAGAAGATATTCAAAAATTATCAAATAAAGGCATCAAAAATAAAGATGATCTAGCAGAGTTGGCGGTTGATGAGCTTCAAGAGATTATTGAAATTTCATCCGATGATGCATCAAAAATGATTATGAAAGCAAGAGAAGATTGGTTTAATTAAGGAAGGTTATTTTGGCTTTAACTGTTAAGGATTTTGCAAAAACTTTAAAGATATCAGATTCTGCGTTGCTTGAGCGTATGCAAAATGCCGGCTTAAGCCACTCTAAGAATACAGATGAGGTTACTGCTGCAGATAAACAAGCTCTTCTTAAATCATTAAAAAGTGCAAAGGCACCTTCTAAGTCTATTACCTCAGGCTCAGGTGTAACAGTTACTTCAAAAGGTAAGACAACCAAAGAAACCGAAGCTGTAAAAAGTTATTCAGATAATATAGAGGCCAAGCGGGCGGCAGCTTCAGAGCAATTAAAAGAGCAGCAAAAAAAGAGAGAGGAAAGTCTAAAAGAGGCTGCAAGACTAAAACAAGAAGAGGCTAAAAAGAAAGAAAAGTTTAGAAAAGTTGATGAAGAAAAGCCTGCTATCAAAGTAAACGTTCAGGATCAATTATCAAGTGCCGTAAATGCTTATAAAAGGAAAGAAGCTGCATTTTCTCAAGAATCAGAGCATCAATTTGAAGCGCCAACAGAATTTATTCAGAAAGACATAGAGGTTCCTTCATCAATTCAAGTTGGTGAATTGGCAAAATTAATGGCTGTAAAGGGAAATGTGGTTGTTAAAAATTTAATGGGTCTTGGAGTTGTTGCAACAATAAATGACATTATTGATCAAGAAACTGCTATCTTGGTTGTTGAGGAAATTGGCCATAACGGTGTTGCATTAAAAGAAGAAAATTTTGAAGAAGATTTGGCTAACTTAATTAGCTATTCTGATGAGAAAAAACCAAGATCTCCAGTCATAACTGTTATGGGTCACGTTGATCACGGTAAAACTACTTTATTGGATTTTATTAGAAAAACAAAAGTCGTAGATGGTGAGGCTGGAGGAATCACTCAACATATTGGTGCCTATGAAGTTGAAACTTCAAAAGGCAAAATTACTTTTATTGATACTCCTGGTCATGCTGCATTTTCATCAATGAGAGCGAGAGGAGCTAATACTACAGATATTGTTATATTAGTTGTTGCGGCAAATGATGGAATAAAGCCGCAAACAGAAGAGGCAATTAATCATGCTAAAGCTGCAGGTGTTTCAATAGTTGTTGCTATTAATAAAATAGATCTTGATGGTGCAGATATTGATAAAGTTAAAGGCGATTTGGCTGCAAAAGATTTAACTCCAGATGATTGGGGAGGTACAACTCAAATGGTTCCAGTTTCAGCATTAAAAGGAACTGGTGTTGATAAGTTATTAGAAAGCGTATCTCTTGAAGCAGAACTTCTTGAATTAAAGGCTCATTACAAAGGACCTGCTCAAGGCGTAGTAATAGAATCTGAGTTAGATAAGTTTAGAGGCTCTGTTGCAACATTCTTGGTACAAAATGGCACCTTAAAAGTTGGCGATTTAGTTGCTTCAGGAAATTCAATTGGAAAAATTAAAAGTATAGTTAACAGTGATGGTTCTAGAATTAAAAATGCAGGCCCATCTTCTGCAGTTGAAGTTTTGGGTTTAAACAATGTACCTAATGCTGGCAATCCTTTCCAAGTAGTGGAAAGTGAAAAGCAGGCAAGAGAAATAGCTGAATACAGAATCAATAAAGAAAAAGAAAGAAAATTACTAAAACAAAAAGATGATAGTGCTGGAGATTTATTTGAATCTCTTGGAAAAGAATCCAAGAAAGTCCTTAACATAATCATAAAAACTGATGTTGGTGGAACTTGTGAAGCAATAAGCGCAGCGTTAAATGATCTTAGCAATGACTTGGCAAAAGTAAAAATAGTTTCAAGTGGTGTTGGTGGGATTTCTGAATCAGATGCTAATCTAGCGCTTGCTACTGAAGCTATTATTCTTGGATTCAATGTAAGATCAGACAACTCAGCAAAAAAAATAATCGAAGATGAATCAATACCCTTAAGTTACCATAGTATTATTTATGAGCTATTAGATGATGTTAAAGCTCGTATGAGTGGTCTTCTAGATCCAATTATCAAAGAAGAAATTGTTGGTACAGCAGAAGTTCTTGAGGTATTTAACTCTCCTAAATTTGGTCAAATCGCTGGCTGTATTGTTATTGAAGGTAATGTCTATAGGAACAAACCAGTTAGGGTTCTGAGAGATGAAATTGTTATCTTTGAAGGAGAGCTTGATTCACTTAGAAGATTCAAAGAAGATGTAAATGAAGTTAAGAATGGTACCGAATGTGGTATGGGCATAAAAAATTATAAAGATATCAAGCCTGGAGATAAGATAGAGGTTTATGATAGAAAAGAAGAAGCTCAATCAATGTAGTATTAAATTTGCTTAATGTCATCTTTAAGATCAGAAAAAATCGCAGACGAACTAAGAAAAGAAATTTCTTTAATTATTAACAAAGAAACAAAAGATCCAAGACTTCAAAAAATTAATATAACTGCTGTAAAAGTATCAGATGATATTGGAGTTGCTAATGTTTTTTATACGGTTATTGGTGAGTCAATAAACATAGTAGAAAGCGAAATAAATCCCAAAATTTTAAAAAAGTTTGCAGGCATGGTTAGATCTAAATTATCTAAGACTATGAATCTCAGAAGAGTACCTATAATTAATTTTAGATTTGATGAAAGCATCGAGTATTCAGAAAATATTGAAAAGTTATTAAAAAAATTGAAATAATGGATGGCTTTCTTTTATTAAATAAAGAAAAAGGAATCACATCCAATCAGCTTGTTCAAACTGTAAAAAAATCACTATCTATTAAAAAAGTCGGCCATTTAGGAACTTTAGATCCAATGGCGACTGGCCTTATAGTTTTAGCTACCAATAGAGCAACTAAATTTTCAAATTTTTTTTTAGAATCAGATAAGGCCTATAAAGCAACAATTAAACTTGGATCAAAAACAGATACAGATGATGCAATGGGAAATGTAATAAAAACCTATGACAAGCCATTACCTGATTCTGAAAAAGTTTTTAAAGTTATTAATTCTTTAATTGGACAATCCCAACAAATTCCACCTTTCTTTTCAGCGCTCAAGCATAAAGGCAAGCCATTATATAAGTATGCTAGAGATGGAGAATTTATCTCAAAGCCTGCTAGAGAGATTAATATTTACAGCATAAACAATATTAAAATGCGCTCCGATGAGTGTTCATTTTATATACATTGCTCAAAAGGTACATATATTAGATCTATAGCTAGAGATATAGGAGATGAGCTTGGTTGTGGTGCTCATTTAAAAAAACTTGAGAGAGTTTTGCAAGGGAGATTTGACATTAAACAGTCTCATCTCGTTGAAAATATAAATTTTAATAATTTAATTTCAATTGAAGAAGCCTTCATGGACCTTTCCGAGATAAAACTAGAACAAAATCAGTCAAAGATTTTTCTTAATGGTGGTAAGTTAAGTAATTTTAAATTACAAGAAAACAACTATAGAATATACGACGATTTATCAAATTTCTTAGGACTTGGTTTTATTGTTAATGAAACTCTATCCTTAAAACGACTTGTTTAATCATTGGATAAGTTATAATATTCGCACGCTTACTTTAGTTGTACGAGGTTAGCATTTATTAATATATGTACATCAAGGAATATAAATATGGCACTTTTAGCTAAAGAAAAACAAGAAATTGTTGAAAAATTTCAAAGAACTGACAATGATACAGGATCTCCAGAAGTTCAAATTGCATTGTTAACAGAAAATATCAATAAACTTCAGAGTCATTTTAAGGCTCATAAAAAAGATCATCATTCAAGAACTGGACTAATAAGAATGGTGAATCTTAGAAGAAAGCTTCTTGCTTATTTAAAAAGAAAAAACCCAGATAGTTATGCAGAGGTTGTAAAGCAGTTAAAGCTTAGAGGCTAGGTACAAATAAAAAAAGGAAAATCGTGGAAAATAATAAATTAGAATCTACATCGGTAGAGTTTCAGTATGGTAATAAGTTAGTAAAATTAGAAACAAACAAAATAGCAAGACAAGCAACAGCAGCTGTCGTTGTAACAATAGATGATTTAGTTGTTTTAACAACAGTAGTTGCAAAAAAAGAAGCTGATCCAGGAAAAGATTTTTTCCCTTTAGCGGTTTTTTATCAAGAAAAATTTTATGCTACAGGAATAATTCCTGGTGGTTTTTTTAAAAGAGAAGCAAGACCCACAGAAAGAGAAACTTTAACATCAAGATTAATTGATAGACCAATTAGACCATTATTCCCAGAGGAATTTAAGAATGAGGTTCAGGTCTTTTCTACTGTTATGTCATCTGGCAAAGACCAAAATCCTGATATTGCAGCAATGATAGGTGCATCAGCTGCATTGTGTGTTGCTGGAGTTCCTTTTGATGGACCAATGGGAGCGGCGAGAGTTGGTTTTATAGACGGTAATTATGTATTAAACCCATCATTCGCAGAATTAGAAGAATCATATTTAGATATGGTTGTTGCTGGGACTGAACAAGCAGTTCTCATGGTTGAATCAGAAGCTAAAGAGTTAAGTGAAGATTTAATGTTAGGTGCTGTACTATTTGGCCATCAAGAGATGCAAGCAGTTATCAAAGCATGTAATGATCTTAAAGAAAAAGCAGGAAAAGAAGATTGGGTTATCTCACCTGATGAAGAAAGTCCTAAATATTATGAAGAACTTCAATCAAAATATACAGATCAAATATCTAATGCTTTTACAATTAAAAGCAAATCTGAAAGATCTGATGCAATCAGCAGCATTAAAGAAGATATTGTAAATTCCTATCCTGATGCTGATGATATCCAGCTTGGAAAAATATTAGGAGCATTTAAAAAACTTGAAAAAGATATTGTGCGAAGAAGTATCTTAACAAATCAACCAAGAATAGATGGAAGAGACACTGATACAGTTAGACCAATATTTATAGAAACTGACGTTCTACCAAGTGCTCATGGCTCTTCTTTATTTACTAGGGGTGAAACTCAAGCAATTGTAGTTGCAACTCTTGGCTCATCAAGAGATGCTCAAAGAATCGAAGCAATTGAGGGTCAAGGCACTGATAACTTTATGTTGCATTACAATTTTCCAGCATATAGTGTTGGCGAGATAGGAATGCCAATGGGGCCAAAAAGAAGAGAAATTGGTCATGGTAATTTAGCTAAAAGAGCTATCAAAGCAGTTTTACCTGATGTAAATGATTTTGGCTATACCATGAGAGTAGTATCAGAAATAACTGAATCTAATGGATCTAGTTCTATGGCTTCAGTTTGTGGGACGTCTTTATCTCTAATGGATGCTGGTGTACCTATTTCAAGTCCTGTTGCTGGAATAGCAATGGGTTTAATTAAAGAAGGCGATGATTTTGCTGTGTTAACTGATATTTTGGGTGACGAAGATCATCTTGGAGATATGGATTTTAAAGTTGCTGGAACTGATACAGGTATTACAGCTTTACAGATGGATATAAAAATCCAAGGTATTAATGAGGCCATTATGGAAGTTGCTTTAACAAAGGCAAAAGCAGCTAGGACTCATATTCTAGGTATTATGAATGATGCCATTTCAAAACCAAAAGATTTATCTGAAAATGCTCCTGCAATGAAAACTTTTATGGTCGATAAAGACAAAATAAAAGAAATTATTGGTAAGGGAGGCGCAGTAATTAAATCCATGCAAGAAGAAACAGGAGCAACAGTTGATATAGATGATGATGGAACTGTTTCAGTTTTTGGACAAAATCAATCCTCTATGAAAGCATGTCTTGAAATAATTGAGAATATTCTTGAAGAACCTGAGGTAGATAAGGTTTATAAGGGAACTGTTGTTAAGATTGTGGATTTTGGCGCTTTTGTAAATATTCTACCTGGAAAAGATGGATTACTTCATATATCTGAAATAGCTCACGAAAGAACAGAAAATGTTAGTGATGTGCTTTCAGAGGGACAAGAAATTGATGTTAAGTTGATTGGATTTGAGAGAGGAAAGATGAAACTTTCTGCAAAAGCATTAATAGCTAAAGAAGATAATAAAAGTGAAAATGTCGAGGAAATTCAACCTGAAGAATAATAACTAAATAGCTTTAAAACTAAAAAACCAAAAAGTCAAATTTTTGGTTTTTTTTTATTCACAAAATTTGAATGATTTAGTTTTTTGTGTTCTCATATACAAAGTTAATCATAAAAAACCTAATAGGGGGGGAAATTATGGATAATGCATGGAGAATGATAAACACTTTAGTTAGTGAGTTAACTAGTGTTGTAATCGGACTTGCAGGGCTTGGTATTGTTGCTGCTATAGTATTTGGTGGCCCAGTATTTGGTCTTGATGTCATTGGCGGCGTCACTGAGTTAGTTGAAATGCTTTCATCTAATGGTGTTGCAGGATTGCTTGTATTAGCAATTTTATACAGCTTGGTTGCTAAATAAGCCAAACTCTATATATTAGGAAGGGTCTATGACCCTTCCTATTTTTAGTGATAATGAATTTTAATACTTCCTTAAAAAAAGCCACAGATTTTTTCAATAAGATAACAAAGTTACTAGTTCCATTAGTTGCAGCTTCGCTTCTTCTTGGGATTATATTTGGGCCAGATACCCCATTCGTTGGTGATGTTTATAAGAATGTAGCAAGCATTCTCCAAATGCTTGGAGAGGACGCTTTGCTTGCATTGGTATCTGTACTTATTATCGCATTGTACTTAAAGAAATAATTAAAACTTGTGGTGGCTATGGGTGGAATTGAACCACCGACCCCAGCGTTATGAGTGCTGTGCTCTAACCATCTGAGCTACATAGCCAATCGTTGAATGATAAGTCCTAGATTTCAAGAGTCAATATCTTTTTTCATTAACTTTATACATTAAATTTAAAATGAATTACATCACCATCTTTAACGATGTACTCTTTTCCTTCTAATCTTAATTTGCCTTTTTCTTTTGAACCAGACTCTCCATTGCATGAGATGTAATCATCAAAACTTATTACTTCAGCCTTTATAAACCCTCTTTCAAAATCAGTATGTATTACACCTGCTGCACTTGGTGCAGTCGAATTGTTTTTGATAGTCCATGCTCTAATTTCTTGAGGCCCGGCTGTAAAATATGTTTGAAGCCCAAGCAGCTCATATCCTTTAAAAATAATTTTATTAAGAACAGGCTCATCCATATCCATTAATTCTAAATATTCTTTTCTTTCCTCATCATCCAAAATAGCTATTTCTTGCTCAATCTTAATAGACGTTGGTATAACTGTATTACCAGATAGATTTGCAAATTCTATTAATTTGTTAAGAGTATCATCTGAAGATCCATCATCAGAAATATTTGCAATATAAAATGTTGGCTTGGAGCTAAGCAATTGAAAACTTTTAATAATTATTCTTTCGTCTTCATTAAAACTTTCGATATTTATAAGCTTTCCTTGATCAAGCTCGCTTTTAATTCTTAATAAGATTTCATGTTCAGCCTTATTTTTTTTATCATTAGTTTTGAGAAGTTTTTCGCATTTTAATATTCTCTTACTGACCGTCTCTAGATCAGACATTATTAATTCAAGGTTGATTATTTCTGCATCTCTTACAGGGTCAATTGATCCATCAACATGGGTAATGTTTTCATCTTCAAAGCACCGCACGACATGAGCCAGGGCATTCATTTCTCTAATGTTAGATAGGAATGCATTACCAAGACCCTCTCCTTGTGAGGCACCTTTAACAAGACCAGCAATATCAACAAGGTCTAAACTTGCTGGAATTATCTTTTTTGAATTTACGATATCATTGAGTTGCTTCAATCTATTGTCTGGAAGAGGGACCTTTCCAACATTTGGTTCAATAGTACAAAAAGGAAAATTTTCAGCAGGAATTGAAGATTTAGTTAAAGCGTTAAAAAGTGTTGATTTACCTACATTTGGAAGCCCAACAATACCACATTTAAATCCCATATTATCTCGTGTGTAACTGTTTTTGTAGTTTAGGAAACTCTTGAGCGCACAATGTACTAAAGTTCATGCTGAATAAGTCATAAGCTTCATCAATATACTTTCTATCAGTTGGATGAAATTTGTTTAAAACCCAATTAGAGACTAAATCTTTATTGCCTGGGTGGCCAATGCCAATTCTTATTCTCAAGTAATCTTTTGTACCAGTTTTTTCAAATATATCTTTAAGTCCATTGTGACCTCCATGACCACCACCTTCTTTTAATCGAACCTCTCCAGGATTTAAATCCAAATCGTCATGAAAAATAATAATTTTATTATTGGGAAGATTGATATTTTTTAATAATTTAGAGACAGTGCGCCCACTATTATTCACATAATTATCAGGAATAACCCAAAGAATTTCTTCTGCATGTGAGTGAGTTATATCTGCTTCAATACTAGTTTTTGCAACAAAGTCAGAGCAATGAGACTCACTAAGTTTTAGTAACCATTCTTTGCCAATATTATGCCTAGTACCGTTATATTTTGTTCCAGGATTTCCTAGACCAACTAAGCAAAGCTTAAGCACTATTTTTAGCTCTCTTCAGATCCTTCTGCAGAGTCTTCAGAAGATGATTCTTCACCGCCTTCTTCAGCAGCACTTTCTTCAGTAGTGCCTTCTTCAGTTGCACCTTCTTCATCTTCTTCAATAACTGGTTCTTCTTCAACAGCTTTAGGGGCATTAACAGATACAACCATTTGATCAGTTTCTTCTGTAAGCCCAGGAATCTCAGATCCTTCAGGTAAAGCAATTTCGGTAAGTCTTATTGATGCACCTAATTCGAGTTCCGAAACATCTACATCTATTGATTCAGGTATATTTCCAGCTAAACACATAATCTCAACTTCTCTGATAGCCTTTGTTAATAAGCCACCATCATTTTTAACCCCAACACATTCATCTTCATTGACAAAGTTCATAGGAATAACAACTTTTAGTTTAGTTTTTCTAGATACTCTTTGAAAATCAGCATGAAGGAATTTACCTTTAGCAGGATCTCTTTGCAATTCTTTTAGAACAACCTTTTCTTCAAGCTCACCATTTTTAATTAGAAGAACTTGAGTATAAAAAAGTTCATTTTGCGCTGCTTTTGTAAGCTCATTTAAATGCAATTTAATATTTAATGAATCTTTTTCATCGCCATAGACTATTGCAGGAACCATTCCATCAATTTTTCTGATAACTCTGGCTTTATTTGAACCAGTTCTTTCTCTTGATTCCGCGTTTAAAACTATTTGCTCACTCATAATATCCTCTTATATAAACATCTCACTAAGAGATTCTTCATTACTCAATCTTTTGATACATTCTGCAATTGTTGCACCTAAAGAAATGACGCGTATTTTACTGCATTTTTCACCTTCATGTGACAAAGGAATTGAATTTGTTACTACTAGTTCATCAATTTCAGAATTATTTATTCTTTCAATAGCAGGTCCAGACAATACAGGATGAGTAATATATGCCTGCACTCCAGCCGCACCATGATCTTTTAATGCTTTTGCAGCATTACACAAAGTTCCTGCAGTATCTATGATATCGTCAGGAACTATACATACTTTACCCTCAATATCACCGATGATATTCATAACTTCAGATTGATTTGCAGCAGCCCTTCTTTTATCAATAATAGCTAAATCAGCATCATTTAACTGTTTTGCTAATGCTCTAGATCTAACAACCCCACCTACATCTGGTGATACGACTACTATATTATTATCAGGATTGCTTTTTTGGATGTCATCTACCATTAATTTTGTTGCATAAACATTATCAGCAGGCATGTCAAAAAAACCTTGTATTGTTTCAGAATGCAAGTCTACGGTTAAAACCCTATCAATCCCAACAGAGTAAAACATATCTGCTACTACTTTAGCGCTTATGGGGACTCTTGCTGATCTTACTCTTCTGTCTTGTCTCGCATATCCATAATAAGGGACTATCGCAGTTATTCTTGCAGCTGATGATCTTTTTAATGCATCAGCTAAAAGCATTAATTCCATTAAATTTTTATTTGAAGGAGCACAAGTTGATTGCAGGATGAAGGTATCATGACCTCTAACATTATTTTCAATCTGGACTTTTATTTCCCCGTCAGAAAAATACCCAACATCAGCTTTAGACACCTTTATACCCAATAATTTTGCAACTTCATTTGCTAAATCTGGATTGGCTGTTCCGGTAAATAAGTCAAGAACTTGTTTACTCATTATATTTCCTCATTAATGGCTGGGGTGGTAGGATTCGAACCTACGCATGACGGGATCAAAACCCGTTGCCTTACCGCTTGGCTACACCCCAATGTCACACAAACTCCCTTAAAGGCGAATATTGTAAAGGTTTAGCTAAAAAGAATCTCCAATTAGATGGAATTATTTTTAATATTTTTTCTTTTTCTTGTGCATTATTATATTTAATAAACATAGCTGAGCCACTACCTGAAAGACAAATTTCATAATCTTTATTAATTTTGTTATAAAAATCTTCAATTTCTTTATTATTTTTAATAAAAATTGCCCAAAAAGAATTTTGATGATTTTTAAAGTCTTTTAAGTTTGACTCGCTATACAATGTGAACATTTTTTTAGTTGAATTAAAAATATTAGGGACTATAACCACATAGTTTGATGTATCAGACAATTTTTCTTTAAAAATATTTCCAATACCTTTGGCATGAGCATTAATACCATTAATAAAAAAAGGAACATCAGCACCAAGGCTATTTCCTATCTCTAACATTCTTTCCATACTTAAGCCCATATTCCACAATCTATTTAAAACTAATATTGTTGATGCTGCATTTGAGCTTCCTCCTCCAAGTCCAGCACCTATGGGAATATTTTTTGTTATATCTATTTTAATCCCACCGCCATTATTTAGTTTTTGCATTACTTGAATACTTTTATAGACAATATTTTCTTTCTCTCCTATGGATTTTTCTGAGCAGTTTACAGATATAGAATTAGAATCTTGCAATGAAAAATACATATCGTCATAAATATTAATTAGCTGAAAACAAGTATCCAACTCGTGATAGCCATTTGATAATTTTTTTATAATTTTTAGATATAAATTTAATTTTGCAGGAGATTTTATTTTCTGAGTGTTCATTTAGATTTTTTGTTAAGAATAATATCAATTTCAAACATCTCGCTCACAAGCTTAATGTTATATTTATAATTTTTATTAAAGCATTTAACTATCAAATCATCATAAATCTTATCAAGTGACTCTTTTCTTAATAAACAATTTTCTATTGAATTGAAAGCATTTGATTCATGCTTCAATATAAAATCTGTAATTATTTCAGAGCTATTAGGCGGTTTAATAACAGCGGGTTTGTTTCTGAAAAGGTTAATATTCATAACATTCCCGATAAATGGCTTTTGAATCTGTATAATAGAACCATTCTCGTTAATGAAGATGTTTGTATGGTATGAAATATTTTGGTTATTGGAGGTTTTTATCATCATCTTGCCATTAAAATCATAACTTAATCCTGATGAAGGAACAGAGCTAACGCATGAAAACAAAAAACTACATAAAGTTAATATAAAAAACTTATTAAAAATGGAATTACAGTTATTTGGCATAAATCATAAAACTTCAAATGTTTCTGAAAGAGAAAGGTTCATTATAAATGAGTCTAATCAAATTTTATTAGATAGTTATTTAAAAGAAAAATTTGGAGATAAGATTAATTCATTTTTTGGTATTTCAACATGTAATAGAACAGAAATTTATCTTGTTGCTGAAAAAAATATCTCAAATGATATTTTTAGAGAGACAATGATATTTTTTAAAATTCAAGAAATACCATTTCAGCATTTTTATTTTCTTCACAATCAAGACGCATTAATCCACATGTGTAAGGTAGCATCTGGAATAGATTCTCAAGTATTGGGTGAACAAGAGATTTTAGGACAATTTAAAAAGGCAATAAGAATTGCAAAAGATCAAAATGTTGCTAGATCTAAACTTCTTTCTTATACAAAAAAAGTAATCGAAATTGTAAAAGAGGTACGAACCAAGACTAATATAGGTTTAAATCCTTTATCAGTCAGCGGGCTATCTTTAAATCTTGTAAAAAATATTTTTGAAGATCCTAAAATTCAAAATATTTTAGTTCTAGGCGCAGGTTCATTAGCTCATGCCATAATCGATGAGCTTAGAAAAAAAGGAATATCTAATATAAGAGCAGTCAACAGAAGCATTAAGAAGATTAAGATTTCTAATGATTACGAAATTATTCCATCTTCTCTTGAATCTTTACATCAAGAACTTGAATTAGCAGATATTGTAATTGCATCAGCAGCTGCAGATGTGCCATTAATTGGTAAGGGTGCGATTGAGAATGCATTAAGGGTTAGAAAGAATAAACCAATGCTGTTAATTGATTTGTCAGTCCCAAGAAACATAGAAGAAGAAATTAAAAATATAGAACAAGCATATCTTTTTTCAATTGATGACATTGAAAAGATAACACAAGATAACTATGGGCAAAGAGCAATAGAAGCCGAAAAGGCGCTTAATATTATTGTAATTGAATCACAAAAAGCTCTTCAATCTATTCAGGAAAAAACCATAAAGGACAATGTCCAAAGTCAGTTAGAGATATTTTTAAATCAATTGTCGAATAATGAGATAGAAAGATTTAAAGAGGCGGAAGATTTAAAACAAATGATAATGAATCTTGCAATTATTAAAATGGAAGATAAGACAATAGATGAGGTGCCCAATATAGAAAATATTGATAGTCATATAATTGATTCAATGTTTAAAAGGTATATTAAAAATGCATGATTCTATGCTTCTAAAGTTAGAAAAACTTAAAGAAAGGCTACTTGAAATTGAGTCTTTATTAATAGACTCAGAAACAGTAAAAGACATAGATAATTATACTCTTCTAAATAAAGAGTTCTCTGATCTGAAACCAATAGTAGAAAAATTTGAAGAATATAATTCTGTACTTAATTCAATTAAAGATGCCAATGAGATTCTTCAATCCGATGATGAAGATTTAAGAAGTTTAGCTGAGGATGAAATTAAACAGTCTACTGGGAGACCTGAAGCTTTAGAGCAAGAACTAAAATTAATGTTATTACCAAAAGATACAGCTGATGATGGCTCAGCTTTCCTTGAAATTCGTGCTGGAGCAGGAGGTGATGAAGCTGGAATTTTTGCAGGAGATCTATTTAGAATGTACACAAGGCTTGCCGAAAGAGAAGGCTGGAGCGTTGATGTTATTGATATTAAACAAGCTGAACAGGGTGGTTTAAGAGAGGTTGTAGCTCAGCTAAATGGTAAAGGTGTATTTAAGGTATTAAAATTTGAATCTGGTGTGCACAGAGTACAAAGAGTTCCAGAAACAGAATCACAAGGAAGAATTCATACTTCAACCTGTACTGTAGCAATTTTGCCTGAGGTTGAAGAAGTTCAAGATATCGAGATTGATAAGAATGATCTTCGGGTTGATACTTTTAGGGCATCTGGAGCTGGTGGCCAACATGTAAATAAAACTGACTCAGCAGTAAGATTGACCCACCTTCCATCTGGACTTGTCGTTGAATGTCAGGATGGTAGATCTCAGCATAAAAACAAAGAAAAAGCTCTATCTTTGCTAGCAGCAAAGTTAAAACAACAAGAGGTTGAGAGCCAACAAGAAAGTATTGCTAGTGAGAGAAAAATTTTAGTTGGAACTGGAGATAGAAGCGAAAAAATTAGGACATATAATTTCCCCCAGGGAAGAATGACAGATCATAGAATTAAACTGACTCAACATAATTTAGATCAAATTATGGATGGAGATATTAAAGCTATTTGTGATGCTTTATTAGCAGAGAACCAACTAGCAATGCTGTCTCAATTAGAAGAAGAGTAATTGAGCATTAATCTTAATTTTTATAAAAATAAAATCAAAGAGATGTGGCCTAATGATGAGTGCATCCTTGAAGAATTTAATTTTTTCATTAAAGAGAAGCTTGGTAAAGATGCTATAGCTATCTTTATTGATAATCCTATATTATCCAACAAAGATATAAAAGAAATCGAATATTTTTTGAATCAAAAAGGGAAAGGAGTTCCTATAGATTACATATTGAACGAATCCTCATTTTATAGAGATAGTTTTTATGTTGATAATCGAGTTCTTATACCAAGGCCTGAGACAGAAATACTTGTTGATTTTATAAATAATCTTAAATTGAAACCTGGATCAAAGATTATTGATGCAGGGGTTGGCTCTGGCTGTATTGGAATCTCTATTGCTAAATATAATCCAGATTTAAATGTTTATGGTGCTGATTATTCATATGATGCTCTAACTGTCGCGCAAATTAATAAGAAAAAATTAAGAGTTGAAAATTTTTATTTAATTAATACAAATTGGTTAAATCCATTTAATAAAAAAACATTCGATTTAATTGTTAGCAATCCTCCATATATTTCAAAGTCTGATCCGCATTTAGAAGATCTAAAACATGAGCCTTATGATGCGTTAGTATCGGGCACAGAAGGCTTGGAAAATTTTAAGCTTATAACAAACCAAGCATTGGAAGTTCTAAAGGATGATGGTTTGTTATGTGTTGAACACGGTTATGATCAATCAGAGAGTATAAAAGAGATTATGATGATGAATAATTTTAAGGATATCAGGACGATTTTTGACAACCAATCCTTGCCTCGAATCACTTTAGGAAAAATATAAATTTTTATTGCTACTAATATTTTTTAAGAATATTATTTGCAAATAAGAGTTAGGGGTTCAAATATTGGATTTTGAAATTACTGAAAATTCACTGAAGGTCATAAATAAAAATGAGTTAAAGTATGACCTCCCTTTTTTATGGATAAGAGATAATTGTTCTTGTGACCAATGTAGGGTAAAAGAAACACAGGAAAAAAGGTTTATGCTCAATGCAGTTCCTGTAAATTTAAAACCTCAAAAAATTGATTTTGATAACCATTTATTGAATATCTCATGGCCTGATAATCACGAAACTTCTGTAAACCTTTTAGAATTAGAAAATTTTCAGAAGCCAAGAAAACCAGAAAAAATACTCTGGACAAATGATTTTATTCCAGAATATTATGATTGGAATGAATTCCTTCATGATACCAATATTGCAATAGAAGCTTTTAATAACTTTGTTATTAAAGGAGCAATATGTATTAAAAACGCTCCGTCAGAACCAAACTCACTTGAAGATCTAGCTCCAAGGCTTGGACCAATTAGAGAAGTGCTATTTGAACGTATACATAATGTTTCTGTAGATGGGCATGTATACAATATAGCTCATACTTCGCTTGAAGTTCCTCCGCATAATGATTTTGCAAGTTATTCTTGGCCGCCTAGTGTGCAGGCTCTTCATATGCTGGTAAATGACTGTAAGGGTGGTGAATCAATGATAGTTGATGGTTATGCAGTTCTAAAAGATTTAAAAGAAGAATGCCCAGATTTTTTTAAAATCTTATGTAATTTCCCAGTGCCATTTAGAGAGTTCGATGAGGAAAATGAAACTTATGCAATGGAGCCAATTGTTCGATTAAATACAAATAAAGAAATCACAGGATTTAGGTACTCAAATCAATTAATGCAAATGATTAATCCTAATCTAAAAGGCGTAGATTTATTTTATCAAGCCTATCATGAGCTATGCATAAGAGTTAATAGTGATAAATACAAATCGAAATTTAGATTGGAATCTGGCCATATACTTTTAGTTTCTGCTCATAGAGTTCTTCATGGCAGGCAAGAGTTTAAGCCAGATGCAAAACGTCATCTACAAGATGCATATTACGAAATGGACAATATAGAAAATAATTTATTTTTGTATAAGACTAAAAGAGGTTCTTAGGTTGGATAACAAGGTTAAATTTACATCTATGGATAAAGGAACAAGAGATGATTATGATCTAATAGCAGTTCATGATTCAGAAAATGAGAGGAGCTTAGTAACAAGAGTAATTGAATGGCTAAAGATGATGGATGGAGAGTCTCCATACAAAATTACCAGGTTACAACATTCTCTGCAAACTGCTACTAGGGCGGAAGCAGATGGAGCTGATACTGAAACTATAGTTTGCGCTCTTCTTCATGATATTGGTGATGTCATTTCACCATCTAATCACTCTCAGGTATCTGCAGCACTTTTGAGACCTTATATAAGTGAAAAAAACTATTGGATTGTTCTTAATCATGGTTTATTTCAGGGTTATTATTGGATGCATCATTATGATCAAGATAGAAATTTAAGAGATCAATACATAGATCATCCATATTATCAAGATTGTATAGACTTCTGCGCTAATTGGGACCAAAAATCTTTTGATCCAGATTATGAAACTAAATCTTTAGAGCATTTTGTACCTATGATCAAAGAGGTTTTCTCAAGAGAACCAAGATCTTTTGTTTAAATATCAAGTACCACAGTAAGTTTTATATTTCTCTTTAGAATTTTCATCTGGTTTTTCATATTCATGTAAACCTTTAACCTCTTGATAAGGGCTTTTTAAAATACCATGTAGTTTATTGAATGGTTTCATATTGTTATGGAAAACTGCAGCTTCTAGCGCTTGTTCAACTTTGTGATTTCTTGGAATATATAAAGGGTTAACTAAATCCATGGAAGATGCAATTTTTTCATCTGATATGCTTTCATGAGATAGTCTCTCTTTCCATAATGTCATCCAATTATCAAAAGCAATATCATTCTTAAAAAGATTTTTTATACTTTTTCTATCGCCAACAAGTGCTTTTGAAAGGGATCTAAAACATAAAGTGAAATCAACATTGTTAATTTCCATGAGATTCAACAGTTGTGATATTAATTGAATATCATCTTGTTCTTCTTTTGACAAACCAATTTTAGATCTCATTAAAGAAAGCCAGTAGTTTGTATAGACTGGTTTTATTAACTGAAGTACTTCTGTAAGAAGTTTGATTGCTTCATTTTGATCATCATGCACCAAATGTATCAATGTTTCAGCCAATCTTGTTAAATTCCAAGTTAAGATTTTTGGTTGATTCTCATATGAATATCTTCCATTCTTATCAATTGAGCTAAAGACCGTAGAAGGGTTGTATATATCCATAAATGCACAGGGGCCATAGTCGATAGTTTCTCCAGAAATTGTCATATTGTCAGTGTTCATGACCCCATGAATAAAGCCAACACTCATCCAATTTGCAACTAATAATGCTTGCTGATTACATACTGCTGCAAAAAATGCCAAATAGGGATTTTCTACTTTGCCAGCATCGGGAAAATGTCTACTTATGGCGTAATCAGCTAAGTTTTTAATTAGTAATTTATTTTCTGATTTATATGCATATTCAAAACTTCCAACCCTAATATGACTAGAGGCAATTCTTGTCATTATTCCTCCAGGTAATTCTTCCTCTCTATGAACACTTTCTCCAGTTTTAATAGCAGCAAGAGATCTTGAGGTAGGGATACCCAAGACATGCATGCTTTCGCTAATTAAATATTCTCTTAGTACTGGTCCCAATGCAGATTTGCCATCTCCTTGACGAGAAAAGGGGGTTAGTCCAGAACCTTTTAGTTGTATGTCCATCAACTTACCATTTCTATTAAAAATTTCACCAAGCAGCAAAGCTCTTCCATCACCAAGAAAAGGATTGAAGTGACCAAATTGGTGACCGGAATATGCTTGAGCGATTGGTTGCGAGCCCTGCAACATTTTTCTTCCTGAAAATATTTCGGTAAATTCTTCAAGGTCATTTAACAATGGATTTAAATTCAATTCTCCTGCAAGAGATTTGTTAAATATGAGTAAAACAGGTGATGGTGATGGAGAGGGATCGCACTTGACACACATCTCATCCATGTTCTCCAGGAAGGTATTTTGTAATTTAAACTTCAAGCTAGTTTACTTAATAAAAGTTACAAATTTATCTATAGATTCTCTTGATGTTCTATAGTTGTTAATTGGGTGTTCTAGGTTTGGATAGCCAAGAGCAATCCCACACCACACAACTTCATTATCTGGAATGTTAAGCACATCTTTAACAGTTTCAGGGTATATGGACCATGACTCTTGTAAACAAGTTCCCATATCATTATCAATAGCGCTTAAACATATATTCTGAATAAACATTCCAACATGCCCCCACCCATTTACAGCAAAGGCTTTATCAATAGTAATTATCATGCCCACTGGTGCACCAAAAAATTTAAAATTTTCTCTAATTTGTGTAAGCCTTGATTCAATATCATCTTGCTCAATGGACAATGCAGCGTACATGTCCTTAGCACATTCTGATCTTCTTTTTCTATACTCTTCATCTAATGGATTAGGATATATTTCGTACTCTATTTTTTCTTGAACGCCATTATCATAGTTACTAAGAGTTCTTTCAATGAGCTTTTCTTTAGCACTACCGGTTACAACATAAACTTTCCAAGGTTGGATATTACCTCCAGATGGAGCACATTTAGAAATTTGAAGTATCTCTTTTATGATTTCAATATCTACATTTTTTTTAGTGAAGCTTCTTACAGAATATCTTGATTTTATAATGTCTTTTAGATTCATAATTACTTATCTATTTTATTAACAATTCATTGTTCCTTCTTATATAATTTATCTCAAGTATTTAATAAGGGGAAATAATATGATCGGCGATATGCAAAAATGGACACCTAATGTTGCAAGCATTATTGAGCATGCAAAAAATCTGTATCCTAAACAAGAAGTAATAAGCAGGATGATCTCTGGAGAGATTCATAGAACAAATTATGAAGAAGTTTGTATAAGATCAAGAAAACTTGCCTCAGCATTGGAAAAAGATGGGTATAAGAAGGGTGACATTCTTGCTACTTTAGCTCTAAATACATACAGGCATCTTGAACTTTATTATGGAATTTCAGGGATGGGAGCTATAACTCATACTCTTAACTTTAGATTACATCCAGAACAGGCCGTTTATATAATTAATCATGCTGAAGATAAGATAATCTTTGTTGAAGCTCCTTTTGTGCCAATGATGGAAGCTTTAAAAGATCAACTAAATTGTGTAGAAAAATATATTATTCTCTGTGATAAAAATGAGTTGCCAGAAACTAGTTTAAAAAATGCTATTTCTTACGAAGAATATATTGAGGGGGGTGATGAAAATTACGTGTGGCCAGAATTAGAAGATGATGCAGCATGTGGCCTTTGTTACACATCTGGAACAACTGGTAATCCAAAAGGGGTTTTATATGCTCATAAATCAAATATTCTTCATGCCTATGCAGCATTAACTGGGTTAACAGTTAGCCCTGATGAGTCAATTTTAATGGTTGTTCCATTATTTCATGTTCAGGCATGGGGTATTCCTTATTATGGACCTATGTTTGGTTTAAAGCTGGTAATGCCAGGCATGCAAATGGAAGGTGAGCCATTATATGATTTGATTGAAAGAGAAGATGTTACTCTTGCTTTTGGAGTCCCAACAGTTTGGATGGGACTTTTAAGTTATTGTAGAGATAATAATAAAATTCTTAAGTCAGTAAAAAATACTGTTATTGGTGGTTCAGCTCTTTCCCTAGCCATCCTAAAAGAATTTGATGAGGTTCATGATGTCAACGTTATTCAAGGATGGGGAATGACTGAAATGAGCCCTCTTGGTACATCTAACTTCATGACTCCTGAAATGCAAAAAATGAATAAAGAAGATAGGTATGCAATGCAATTAAAACAGGGTAGGCCTATGTTTGGAGTTGAGTTAAAAGTTGTTGATGATTCAGGCAATGAATTGCCAAATGATGGTGAATCTCAAGGCCATTTAATGGTAAGAGGCCCATGGATTTTACAAAGATATTTTAAGGCTGATAAAGATGCTGTTGATCAAGATGGATGGTTTGATACAGGTGACATATCTGTTATAGATGAAGATGGTTATATGACTATAAAAGATAGAGCTAAAGATGTTATCAAGTCTGGGGGTGAATGGATTAGTTCTATAGATTTAGAAAATGCAGCTGTAGGACACCCAGAAGTTGCCGAAGCATGCGTAGTAGGAATACCTCACCCCAAATGGGATGAAAGACCAATTCTATTCATAGTAACGAACAGTGGAGAGCCAATTGAAAAACAATCAATTTTAGATTTCTTGGCTTCAAAAGTTGCCAAGTGGTGGCTTCCAGACGAAATTATTTTTTTAAAAGATTTGCCGCATGGAGCGACTGGAAAATTACAAAAATTTGAATTGAGAGACGAATACAATAATTACTACATGGAGAAATAGCATGCTTAAAATAATTAAACCATCAGAAATAGACTCTGTTATCGGAACTGAAACAGGTGTATCAGAGTGGATTACAATTGACCAAGAGCAAATAAATAAATTTGCTGAAGCAACTCTTGATAACCAGTTTATTCATGTAGATCCAGAAGCAGCAAAGCCGATATTTGGTTCCACTATTGCTCATGGTTTTTTATCATTATCATTGGCAGCTGGAATTCCAATATCTCAAGGTATGGGCCTAGTTATTGAGGGTATGAAGATGGGTTTAAATTATGGTTTGGATAAAGTTCGCTTTCTAAGTCCAGTTCCAGTGGGTTCTGAAGTAAGAATAAGAACAGAATGTATGGATATTACTGAAAAAAATCCAGGTCAATTTTTAGCTAAAACTAAAGTTACTATGGAAATTAAAGGAGTCGAAAAGCCTGCATATATTGCTGAAACTCTTAGTATGTATATTTTATAGTTTTTAACTTAAAAGCTTTTTAAGTATTTCATTAACGCTCTGAGGATTTGCTTTGCCTTGAGTTTCTTTCATCACCTGTCCGACAAAGAAACCAAAAAGTTTATCTTTGCCACCTCTATATGCTTCTACTTGTGAAGGATTATTATCGATTATATTTTGTGCAATTGTTTCAAGAAGTGATTCGTCTTGAATTTGAACTAGACCTTTGCTTTCAATAATTTTATCAACATCATCACCAGTCTCCCAAACCTCTTCGAGAACAGATTTAGCTATTTTCCCAGAGATAGTTTTATCAGATATTCTTTCAATTAACATTGCAAAATTATTTGAGGTTAATTTTGATTCTTCCAAGTCAATATTATCTTTATTAAGAAGAGCGCTGATATCACCAACAAGCCAATTAGCAATAAGTTTTGAGTCTTTAGTTTTTGCGCAAGCCTCTTCGAACATATTAGCCATAGTTTTTGATGAGGCAATAATTTTTGCCTCTGAATAATCTAGTTTTGATTCTTCCACGTATCTTTTTTCTTTCTCATCAGGAAGTTCAGGCAGATTATCTCTAATTTCTTTAAGCTCATCATCAGAAATTACAACGGGGAGAAGGTCGGGGCATGGAAAATATCTATAATCATTTGCCTCTTCCTTGGATCTCATTGATCTGGTCTCATTTTTAATACTATCGTAAAGGCGGGTTTCTTGAACTACTGAGTCTCCTGATTCTAGTATTTTGATTTGCCTATCAATTTCATAATTGATAGCTTTCTCAATAAACTTAAATGAATTTATATTTTTAATTTCTGCTCTTGTTCCAAGTTTTGTTTCACCAGATTTTTTAACAGAAACATTAACATCACACCTCATCGAACCTTGTGCCATATTTCCATCACATATATCAAGAAAAGTAACAATTTGTCTTATTGCCTTGAAGTAAGCTACAGCTTCTTTTGCATTAGAAATTTCAGGTTCAGACACAATTTCAAGCAATGGAGTTCCAGCTCTATTGAGGTCTACGCCTGTTTCGCCATCGAAAAGGTCATGAATTGATTTACCAGCATCTTCCTCAAGATGAGCTCTAGTAATATTAATTATTTTCTCTTGTCCGTCTACCTCGATCTTAATGAAACCTTTTCCAACTATTGGTAAAGCCATTTGAGTAATTTGATATCCCTTAGGAAGATCAGGGTAAAAATAGTTTTTTCTATCAAAAGTTGAAGTTTGATTTATTATGGAATTAGTCGCCAATCCAAATCTAATAGCTTTATGAAAAGCGCCTCTATTTGCAACTGGTAAAACCCCTGGGAGTCCTAAATCTATTAAATCAACATGAGTATTTGGCTCAGCTCCAAAAGCAGTAGATCCACCTGAAAAAAGTTTTGAGCTTGTAGAAAGTTGTACATGAATTTCTAAACCAATTACTGTCTCCCAGCTCACGACATCACCTCAGGAGTTTTTAAATGCCAGTCAGTTGTAATTTGATAATTATGAGCAGCTCGTAAGAGTGTACTTTCATCCAAAAAATTACCAATTAATTGAAGCCCGATTGGTTTTTTTTCAATCATGCCATTTGGTATAGACATAGCTGGAAGTCCAGCTAGGTTTGCTGGAATAGTAAACAAGTCCTCTAAATACATTTGGATTGGATCATCTCCTTTAGAGCCTGCTTCAAATGCAGCACCTCTTGTAGTAGGTGACATAATTACATCAACATTTTTAAATGCTGAATCAAAATCATTTTTTATAAGTCTTCGAACTTGTTGAGCTTTTTTGTAATAAGCATCATAAAAACCAGCTGATAGAACATAAGATCCTATTAGAATTCTTCTTTTTACCTCATCTCCAAACCCTTCAGATCTAGTTTTAATATACAGTTCTTCAAGGTCTTTAGGGTTTTCACACCTTTTCCCAAATTTAACTCCATCAAATCTGGATAAATTAGATGAGCATTCAGCAGGAGCGACTACATAATAAGTAGGAACTGATAATGAGATATTTGGAAGTGAGACTTCAACAAATTTTGCACCAAGAGATTCATAATGTTTTTTTGATTCTTCAAAAACTTTCACAACATCTGTATCTAATTTAGATAAATCAAATTCTTTCACTAACCCAATTTTTAATCCTTCTATAGAGGAATTTATGTTCTTAGTAAAATCCGGTATTTTTTCATCAAGTGAAGTAGTATCTTTTTCGTCATGTGAACACATTTCATTTAAAAGTAATGCGCAATCTTCAGCAGTTCTTGCCATGGGACCCGCTTGGTCTAAACTAGATGCAAATGCAATCATTCCCCATCTAGAGATTCTTCCATATGTTGGTTTTAATCCTGTTATGCCACATAAAGATGCAGGTTGTCTTATAGATCCTCCTGTATCGGTTCCTGATGCAGCTGGAACTATTCCGGCAGCAACGGCTGCAGCTGAGCCTCCTGAACTTCCTCCAGGAACTAAATTTAACCCCCATGGGTTTTGTACATTGCCATAAAAACTTGTTTCATTAGATGAGCCCATAGCAAACTCATCCATATTAGTTTTACCTACCGAGATACAACCAGCATTCTCTAGATTTTCAATAACAGTTGCTGAATAAGGTGGAATAAAGTTTGATAACATATTTGATCCACATGTAGTTCGCAAATCTTTTGTGCAAAAAAGATCTTTTTGAGCAATTGGTATGCCTGCCAAGCTAGAAGAACTAGGACTTTTATCTAGAATTTCTGCTTTTTTTAACGATTCTTGCTCGTTGAGAGTTACAAAAGCATTTAAATGATTATTTTTTTTAATTAATGAAAAGGTTTCTTGAATAAGTTCAACATGAGAAATCTCTTTATTATTGAGCATCTTCCCAAGTTGTTTAATTGTTTTAAATTGAATACTCATTCAACAACTCTTGGAACTAAGAAATAATCTTCATTAGATTTTGGTGATCTTTCCAGAAAAATCTCTTTCCTATTTTCAGCAGTAATTTTATCTGGACGAGTTTTTGCAGTTTTTTCGAGCGGGCTAGCAAGAGGCTCTATATTATCTGTTTCAGCTGCATTAAGTTGATCAACAAATTTGATTATATTTTCAAGATCATCAGTAATTTTATCTTCATTTTTCTCATTAAGAGAAAGTCTTGATAAGTAAGCTATAGTTGCAACTGTTTTCTTGTCCATATATAGGATATTATAATAATTTAGATGGGTGATATTAACTCAACTTACTAATTATTTACATACATTTTAGGGAATCACGTGGAATTCAATATTTTTAAGACTGTTAGAGGATATTTTTCAAATGATCTTTCAATTGATTTGGGTACAGCAAATACTCTTATTTATACCAAAGACGTTGGGATTGTTTTAGATGAGCCATCTGTTGTCGCTATTAGAGAAGCTAGAGGACAAAAAACTGTTGTAGCTGTGGGCACAGAGGCAAAGAAAATGCTTGGAAGAACCCCAGGAAATATTAAAGCAATTCGTCCTCTTTCTGAAGGTGTGATAGCAGACTTCCAAGTTACAGAAAAAATGCTTCAACACTTTATTGCTAAAGTTCATGAGCAGAGATTTATAAAACCAAGCCCAAGAGTATTAGTTTGTGTGCCATGTAGATCAACTCAGGTTGAAAGAAGGGCTATTAGAGAATCTGTTCTTGGTGCTGGAGCTAGAGATGTTAAATTAATTGAAGAGCCTATGGCTGCTGCCATTGGAGCAGGACTTCCTGTTGAGGAAGCTAGTGGCAATATGGTTGTCGATATTGGAGGAGGAACATCTGAAATAGCAATATTGTCATTAAATGGAGTTGTTTATTCTGAATCAGTAAAAATTGGTGGAGACAAAATGGATGAATCCATAGCCTCATGGATAAGAAGAAACTATGGTTGTGTAATTGGGGAATCAACAGCTGAAAAAATAAAATATACGATTGGCTGTGCCACTGCAGAATCGGAAAAGCTAGAGATGTCAATAACAGGAAGAAATCTTGCTGAAGGAATACCAGAAACTTTCACTATTAACAGTGAGCAAATATTTGAGGCAATGAGGGATCCGCTTTATGGAATTGTAAGAGCAATACGAAATGCGCTTGAGCTCTCACCTCCAGAACTTGCAGCTGATATTGCTGAGAGAGGTATTGTTTTGACTGGTGGTGGTGCTTTAATGCGAGATCTTGATAAGCTTATATCAAGCTCAACTGGCATACCTGTAATTTGTGCTGAAGATCCTTTGACTTGTGTGGCTAGAGGGGGAGGCCAAGCATTAGAAATTATGGATAAATACAACATAGATTTACTTTCATCTGAATAAACTATATGTCGAGGGTAGCACCCACTTCTGGATCAAAATTATTGTATCTCTTATGTATATGTATTTCTGGTCTATTTATATACATGGACCTCAATTACAAAAGTTTTGAGGGTATTAAACATACTTATAAATCTTTTGTAGTATCTTCAAATTATTTTTTAAAATTGGTAACTGTTGATCTAGTTACAGACCTCCATCAGATGACAAAGCAAAAATCTCAGTTAATTGCAGAAAATAAAAAGTTAAAACTAGAGCTTGATAACAGCTATTTAGATAATTTTATTATTTCTAATGATTCAAAATTTTTTGCAGATGATCAATCAATTCAAAATTTTTTAAATTTAAATAAAATTACTAAAACTTTTCATTTAGCAAAAATCGATTATTTTGATGCTGAGCAATTTTTATGTTGCAGCAAACACAGATTCTTCATTGAAACATTCAATCCTCATGATTTAGATTTTCTTGATAGTCCTGTGATTAATAAAACTGGAATACTTGGTCAAATTATAAATACTAAATCGATATATGAGGTTTTATTGTTAACTGATACATCTCATGTCATGCCTATTTTCTCTGGCAATAATTTTTGTAATGCCAGAGGGAGTGGCAATCCGGGGCTTATCAAATGTACATTTAACAGTTTGATTTGGGAAGGTTCCGTGGAGATTGGTCAAGAATTTTTCTCATCTGGTATGGGTGGAGTATATCCCAAAGGTGTTCTTATTGGCGAAGTTAGTGATATACGAGAGATAGAAGAAAATATTTTTGAATTCGATATAAATCTTAAAGCCAATCCTCTTGATTCAAATGTGGTTGGAGTAATTGAGAATCTATGAAAAAAATTGGATTATTCAAGTTTTTGTTAATTATATTTTTAGCCAATATAGTTGAAAGTTTTTTTGCACCATATTTAATTAAGGCGTTTATAAGCTTTCCAATAACTTTTTTGGCTTACAGCTTGACTATCTATAATTCAAGTAAAAATATAAATCCTTTTGCACCTTTAATGATAGGTTTTTTTGTTGATCTAATATCTGATACCCCATTTGGTTTAAATGCATTACTGTTTTGTTTAATGTCATACACAATTAATAGTTACTCGAATACATTCAAGTTATTTTCTTATATTCAAATATGTATATTTTTTAGTGCTTCAGCTGTTTTCTATGTTGGTTTTAAATATCTATTTATTAATTTAGAAAATTTCTCATATTTAGTTCTTTTAGTAAGTTTTATATTCAACACATTTTTATTTATGTTTATAGCGATGGTGAAAAATTATTTTCCTTCCATGTCAATTAACTACTATGAATAAATTTAAGAAAACTTTTTTATATTTATTCTTCTTAATTTTTTTCATAATCACTTTCTTTTTATCTTTATACCTTTTTTTGATCTATAAACCTGAAAGAGCAGTCAATTTTATTGATAAAGCATTGATATATGATTATTCATTTAAGATTGCCTCTATTGAATCAAACAAGAATTTACTAAGCCCTAACTTCCTCCTTACAGAAATTAAGATTAATGATAATTATGATAATGAGGTAATTTATATACCAAAATTTAAAATAGGTATAAATATTATTGAGTCTCTTATTCAAAATTATCTGTCTTTAAACATTTTAGAGATTAATTCAATAAAATTTTCTGAGAGTAGAACAGAAAATGCTTCCGATCCTTTTTTGATTAAAGGAAATAAACTAAAAATTAATAATAAAGATATCCAAATCACATCAGATGAATATGAAATCTTATTTGAATCGGAAGAGATAAAAATAGTTTTATTGGATGGAAAAATTAATAATTATATTTATACATCGATTGATGCATTAATTGATTCTAAATCCGAAACACTTTTTTATACCAGTAAACACTCATTTAATAATAATGAACTCAAAGAAATTGAGTTTGTAGATTTTAGCTCGCTTAAAGAGCACGATATTAATCTAAATCTTGTTACGAAGGGTTTTGTCAATTTTGCAAACAACAAATCAAAAAGAGTTGATAAATTAACTTTTATAAAGTCAGGCATAACTACAAAGACAGAATTCAAGATTGAAAATATAGAATTGGAGTTATTTACCAATACAAATGGTGGTTTGTCAGGATTTTTTACAGCAACCATTCCTAATCAAGATATCTCTGGTAATCTGTTAGTTAATGAAGACCAGAGTTTTGAGGTAAGAACAAATCTAGAAATTAATATGGGCGGCATCATTGATTCAAATAGATATTTTGGAATGAGTGGAAAAGAAGTTTTCTTCTCAATTCTAAAGGTTACTCAAAATAACTTATCTATGAAACTTTTCTCTGATTTAAAGAGAACAAAAATTTCATCTAGCATTAAAGAGATTGAAAAAAAGATATCAAAGAATAAAGCTACATCAATTTATATAGAAGATATGTCTAATCCAATATATGAAATTAATTCTAAATATATTCAGGCATCCATTGATAGAAGTGGGCGCGGATACTTTTCATTTGGCAATGGATTTAATAATGAAATTCAAAATCAAAAGCATGATAATGGATTTTATATTTATTTAAATTTAGATAGTTTTAATCTTGATGATATTTTTTATGACAAGTCATCTGGAAGCAGCACACTCTTGAAGTCAATCAAAATTAAATCGAATTCATTTAATTTTTTTAATAATAAATACGCTGATCTTCTTTTTGATATCGCTTTTAAAGAAGAAATAATTATCAGCATTCTTGGGGACAGCCTTAATGGATTAATTAATATCGATAAAAATAATTTTATTAAAATTGAATTAAAAAATACGCAATTTAATTTTGATGGAATAGATCTAGCTCAGAGTGAAATAGCATCTGATATAGATAACATTAGTTTAAGATTGATTGGAAGGAACATAAAAACAAGTGATGATTTATTTCAAGATGTAGATTTTTATTTATTAAAAAATAAGAATATTTTAACTGTTGATAATATTAATATCACCAGTGAAAGATTAAAAATTGCTCCTGATAATGACGGTCAAAAAGCTTACATTAGTTACAACAACAAAAAAGATCTTTATAAAATAAAAGGAAATTATAGATTTGATAATTCATCCGGATACTTCAATAGTTTAACCAATTATAATTTTAATTTTTTTGAAACAGATATAAACATTCAATGGAATAGTTTAGATGAACTAGTAAATTTAGAAGGCAAATTAGATTTTTTAATAAAGGATTTAAATTTAGATACTGAGATGCCAGAGTCAACTTTTCTTAGAGCCTTAAGAATATTTAATTTAAATGGAATTATTGAAGGGCTTGATAATGTCTCTAATGATTCATTAAATGTAAATCGAGCTTCTGGTAGGCTTTTAATTGGAAAAAATCGTGCTGTAATTAACACACCTATTATTTTTGAAACTGATGAAGCAAGCATGAAGTGGAAGGGCGAAATTCTTAAAAATAAAAAAGGTCAATTGGATGAATTAAATCTCGACCTTGCTATGCGATTAAAGATTTCTGAAAATATTCCATGGTATGCAGCATTATTTGGTGGCATGCCTGCCTTAGCGGGAGGGGTGGTGCTTGAGAATATATTTGAAGATACTATTGAAGATGTATCAACTATAAATTTTGAAGTTCATGGCACAATTAAAAAGCCAGAAATTAAAAGATTAAATTAAAAAAATAGTCGCAAGACCTAGGAATGATAAAAAACCAATTACGTCAGTAACTGTAGTAACTACAACACTGCCTGATATAGCTGGATCCTGTTTAAAGCTTCTCAAGATTATTGGTACGAATACTCCTGCAATTACTGAGCTTATTAAATTTATTATTAAGGCAAACGATATCAATATTGCTAGAGTTAATTCATTAAACCAGAAAAATGTGACAAGCCCAACAAGTATTGATAAAACAAAACCATTGAGGATAGATACAGCCAACTCTCTTTTGAAAAGCCATCTAAGGTTAGATGAATTAATTTGCTCTAAAGTGAGACCTCTTAAAACAATGGTTAAAGTTTGTGTAGCGGCAACTCCACCCATGCTCGCAACTATTGGCATTAAAATCGCTAAATATACTATTTGATCTAATACATCTTTAAAGATATTTATTGTCATTGAGGCAATGAATGCTGTTAAGAGATTCATACTTAACCAAAAGACTCTGCTTTTAGCCGCTCTTCCAGGAGGAGCAAAAGTATCTTCTGCAACACCAGCCATTCCAAGAAAGTTTTGATCAGCATCTTCTCGAATCACATCCAATACATCATCAACAGTAATTCTTCCAATAAGTTTTCCTGTTTCATCTATGACAGCAGAGGAAACAATATCGTTTCTTTCAAAAATTGTAGCTACCTCTCTATCTTCTTGTGAAACTAGAATAGGACTAGTTGATGTGTTCATAATTTCTCTTACAGTAAGACTTGGCTTGCATGTAATAATTTTTCCAATAGCAAGTTCACCAACATATTTATCTTCTTTATTAACAACAAATATTTTGTCTGTGTTATCTGGTAACTCCTCCTGATCTCTTAAATAGTTAATTACAACCTCAATTGTATGACTTGGCCTAACACTTATTACATCAGTGTTTAATAATCCTCCAGCAGTATTTTCAGGATAGGTAAGACCAATTTCTATTCTTTTCCTATCTCTGTAAGACATTTTAGATAAAATAGTATTCATCCTATCTTCAGGAAGATTTTGAAGAATATCTACTGTCTCATCAGGCTCAAGCTCTTTTACAGCTTCTGCTAATTCTTCATTTGAAATGCTTGAAACTAAATCTTGCTGAATTTCTTCACCTAGATCAGCTAATACATCTCCTTCTTCATTTGTTTCTAAAAGTGAAAAAAGTAATTTTCTTTGTTTCGGCGGAGAAGATTCAAGTGCATGAGCAATTTCTGAAGAAGATAACTTATTTAATAATCTACGAAGTTCTTCTTCAGACAATTCAAGAGAGTTGTCTAATATGAGATCAAGATTATTTTCTTTTTCGAGATTATCCACATAACAATTCTACATTAATGAAGAATTAATTACCTATTTCTTGAGGAGGATATATTGAGTTTTTTTCTATATTTTGTGATTGTCCTTCTTGCTAAATTAAATCCTCTCTTATTTAGCTCTAATGCAATTTTATTATCACTCTTTGGTTTTTTTTCATTTTCTATAATTGATTCAATTAATTGCATTAATTGTATTGGAGTCACATCTCTTGTTTTTGATACGGAAGAAACAAGCAAAGACTTTAATGGAATTATACCTTTTGGAGTATCTATATACTTTGATCGTAAAATTCTTGAAATAGTTGAAGGATGAAGGCCAAGCTCATCTGATAAATTTTTATTTGATAGTGGATTAATTTTTAAGGGGTTATCTTGTAAAAAAGAAATCTGCCTTTTACAAATTAACTCTCCAACCTGCATTACTGTATCGTTTCTTTTTTTTATTGAGCTAAGCAGCCATTTTGCATTTTGAATTTTTTCTGAAATTTGCTTATTTGGATTTTTCTTTAATTGGATATTTGTTTTTTCAATAAGATCTTCATCAATCTTAATTTTTGGGAAAGTATCATTAATAAATTCAACATTTAGAGATTGATTTTTAAGCTCAATTTTTAGATCTGGAATAATATAATTTATATTTTCAAAATTTAAACCAGGACTTAAATCACAGGATTTAATCTCATTCATAGCTTTATCAATTTGAGAATTTGAATATCCTTTTTTAGTAAATTGAATAACTATTTCATCTAGGCTTTCTGATTGATTTTGATCCAAAATTTCTAGACAAATACTTTTAATACCTTTGTTCAAATTCTTTTTTTTAATTTGAATTTTGATACATTCTTTAAAATTTCTGAAACCAATTCCAGCTGGCTCAAGGTTCTGAATTATATTTACTAGGACTTCATTAATTTCGAATATAGATACTTCTTTTTGCATCATTTCTGCAATATCTTCTAACTCATCAACGAGCTGACCCGATTCATCTAAACAGTCAATTATGTTAAGAGATATAATCTTTTCATTTTCATTTAAATTTATATCATTGACTTGATTGATAAGAGAGTCTCTTAAAGTCTCTACTGCAGCTAAATTAAAATCAAAATCAGAATCGTTGTAGTTCTCATCATATTCAATCTCATCAGTTAATTCTTTTTCTACAAAAGGATTAACTTCTATTTCTCTATCAATTTTTTGAATAAGTTCATATCTTGATAGTTGAAGTAAATCAATAGATTTTTTAAGCAGAGGAGTTAATGAAATTTTTTGTTTTTGTTTGAATTCTTTTATTAAAGAAATAGCCATATCACTTAACTATACATATTGCCTAAATAAACTTTTCTGACGATTTCATTACTAATCAGAGATTGTTTATCTCCTTCAGCTATTACCTTTCCATTATTAATAACTATTGCTTGATCACATATTTCTAAAGCTTCTCTAACATTATGATCAGTAATTAAAATACCAATATTTTTATTTTTAAGTTTCAGTAACACTTCTTTTATTTCATCAATTGCAATTGGATCAATTCCTGCAAAAGGCTCATCCAAAAGTATTATCTTAGGTTCTGCCGCTAATGTTCTTGCAATTTCTACTTTTCTTCTTTGTCCTCCAGATAATTGTCTGCCTTTATGGTTAAGTATGTCTGAGAGCCTAAATTCTTCTATTGATTGATCCATGAATTTACTTATTTCTTTTTTATTTGAGTAAGAAAGTTCTGCAAGTCCAAGTAAATTTTCATATACGGTGAGATTCTGAAAAATAGAGGGTTCCTGAGGAAGATATTTGATTCCTAATTTTGAGCGCTCATGCATAGGAAGTTTGGTAACATTATTTTCATCAAGATGAATTTCACCCTTATCTCCATTAAGAAGACCAGCAATAATATAAAAAGTTGTGGTTTTACCCGCTCCATTTGGACCTAGAAGGCCATTAATAGAGCCAAGAGGTAAACTAAGATTTATGTCACTAATTATACTTTTGTCTTTAATTGATTTATGGATATTTTTTAATGTAAGCATAATGATTAATCAGAAATAATTTTTCCATCTTTAGTATTAAAGATTATTTCATTTGAAGAAATATTTATATCGTCATAATTCATCACAGCGTTGCCAATTAATTGAATTTTGCTTGTTTCAGAGAAAATTATTTGATTTGCGCTTCCAACAAATGAATTATTTTTTTGAACAGATTTTATTTTTGATGGGTTGCCAGATACATAAATAATTTTTTTTAAATTATCATATGAAGCATTATCAGCATTGATAGTAAATTCTCCAGATTTAATATTTACATCACCCTCAAAGGAAATTTTGTTTGTATCTTTTTCAATTTCTATAATTTTTGAATTTATAAAAATATTATTGATAGCCATATCAGAAATGACATTCGTTGCAAAAAGTAAATAAATAATTAAAAGTGGTTTAATTCTACTTATCATTACTTACAGAATCCTTGCTTGAATGAGATCATGCATTGAGAGAACTCCGACATTTTTTGTTTTATTCATAACTACTAATGTGAAGATTTTATTTTTTTCCATAATTTCTGCAGCATCTATTGCTAGGGCTTCATCTTCGATTGTAATAAATTTTTTGGTCATAACATCTTTTATCTTGGTTGTATTTATATCTATTTTGTGATTTAAACACCTTCTTAGATCACCATCCGTAAAAATACCTACAACTTTAGATCGATTTTTAACCAAAGTTATCCCAAGACTTTTATTAGTAATTTCTATTAATGCATCAGACAAACTAGTATTGAAATTAACTGCAGGGATTTTTGAACCTTTATGCATTAGATGTTTTACTTGGGTGATTAATTTCTTACCCAATTTTCCAGCAGGATGAGAACTAGCAAAATCATTTTTAGTAAAGCCTTTTGATTCTAGTAGAGCTATAGCAAGGGCATCTCCAAAAGCTAAGGCTGCAGTTGTGGATGAAGTTGGTGCTAAGTCAAGTGGACAAGCTTCTTTGGACTTTATAATTATTGGGATATCAGAAGCTTTGGAAATTGTTGATTTTTTATTACTCGTAAGAGATGCAATTTTACTCGAAGCTCTTTTTAAAGATGGAAGTATGTTTATTATTTCATCTGTTTCCCCAGAATTTGAAATTAAAAGCACAATATCTTTTTTACTTATTAAACCCATATCGCCATGAGCAGCCTCAGTTGGATGAATGAAGATAGAACCAGTTCCAGTACTAGAAAGTGTTGCCGATATCTTTTGACCAATATGACCAGATTTACCAACCCCCATAATTATAAATTTACCATCATTAAATTGAACAGCCTTGCAGAGAATATCAAAGTTTTTTTCAATCTGATTTGATAAATCTTTTATAGCATCTGCCTCAATTTTAAATGTCCTTTTAGCAGAGCTTATGTAGTTAAAATTTTTCATATCTTTAGTGAATTTACGCAATTTTTATTATCTTCTAAATGGTATAATAGAACAATGCCCGCTTTTATTAAAAATTATTTATTCTCAATTACCTTTTTGCTGACATCTATTTCAGCATTCTGCGAAACTAATCCTCATATTTTTATAGATGAGAATGCTCAGAAGATGGTTAAAGTTTTAAAAGAAAATAAATCTTTATTTGTTGAAGATAGAGAGCAATATGAATTAAAAATTAAAGAAATTTTTGAGCCAATGATTGATTTTAGAAGAGTTGCAGCTACTGTAATGGGAAAAAAATATTATTTTGCCGCTTCACCTTCTCAAAGAAAAGAATTTGTAAATGTCTTTAAGGATTCATTATTAGATACTTATGCTGAGACACTTGCACAATGGGAAAATCAAACAATCACCACTCTATTTCCTGAAAATGGTGACAGTCATCTTGATCAAAATATTAAAAATATTGAAGTTAGACAAACTCTTAATACTGGTAGTAGCAAATATCCAATTTCTTACAAATTAAGAAAAAACAAAGATAACAGTTGGTCAATAATTAATATAATAGTTAATGGCGTCAATCTTGGCTTGACCTTTCAAAATCAATTTCAGGCATTAGCAATTAAAAATAATGAAGATATAGAAAAAACATTAAATGGGTGGGTATCTGATGCAGGGGATGCAGGGATCAGTGGATAAAGAAATAATTAAAACAATAATAAAAAATGAAATACCTGACGCCGTATTAACTTTTGATGGCGATTCATGCAATTTTAAATTAATAGTAGAGTCGTCAGCTTTTAAAGATAAATCAATAATTCAACAACATAAAATGGTTCTTAGTCCCCTTAAAAATCAGTTTGAATCAGGAGCGCTGCACGCTTTGAGTGTTGAAACAAGAGCAAAATAAATGGAAAAATTGTTAATAAATGGTGGAGCCTGTTTAAAAGGAACGATTAGTTGCTCAGGCGCTAAGAATGCTGCGCTGCCAATGATTGCAGCGACTATCCTAAGCGATGAAAACGTAGTTTTAAAAAATCTGCCGTATCTTCAAGATATTACAACAATGTTTGAGTTACTTGGTTCAATGGGAGCTGAGATTTTACTCAATGAGAATATGGACTTTACTATTTCAACAAATGAATTAAAGGAAAAAGAAGCAAGGTATGAGTTAGTAAAAACTATGAGAGCATCGATTTTGGTGCTGGGACCTCTTGTAGCTAAATATGGAGAGGCAAGAATTGCTTTACCTGGAGGTTGCGCTATAGGAACCAGGCCAGTTAACTTTCATCTAGATGCTCTCGAACAGTTAGGAGCATCTATTTCACTTAAAAATGGTTACATCGAAGCAAGGGCAAAAAAATTAAAAGGCACTTCAATTAAATTTGATGGAGTAACAGTAACCGGAACTGAAAATATAATGATGGCTGCATGTTTAGCTGAGGGGACAACAATACTTACGAATGTTGCAAAAGAACCTGAAATTATAGATTTAGCACAATTTCTAAATGCAATGGGCGCAAAAATTACAGGTGCAGGTACTGATGAAATAATAATTGAAGGCGTTAAAGGTCTGCATGGAACCGAATATAGCATTCCTGCTGACAGAATAGAGGCAGGAACTTATTTAGTTGCTGCCGTAATTACAAAAGGTGATATAAAGATAAATGGCATCAATCCAAAGAGGTTAACAAAAGTCTTAGATAAACTAGTTGAAACCGGTGCAAAAATAACTACTACAAATGACTCCATATCTTTAAAAATGGATCTAGAAAAACCCAAGCCAGTAGATATCACAACTGCACCTTTTCCAGAATTTCCAACAGATATGCAAGCACAGTTTTCAGTTATAAATGCTTTAGCAGATGGAGTTTCTAATATATACGAAACAGTTTTTGAAAATAGATATATGCATATACAAGAATTGAATAGAATGGGGTGTGATATACAAGTTTCTGGAAATCATGCTGTCATCAAGGGCGTAGATTCACTATATGGTGCAGAGGTTATGGCTACTGATTTAAGAGCATCAGCCAGTCTTATACTAGCCGGTCTTTGTGCAAAAGGTAAAACAAAAGTTGATAGAATTTATCATATTGATAGAGGCTATGAAAGAATTGAAGAAAAACTAAATTATTTAGGCGCAAACATAACAAGACTACCTAGTTAAGTCTTTGATTTCACCAGATTTTATTTCTATTGTCTTATATTGATTATTTTTTAAAATCTCAAAAATAATATCATTGCCAAGAGTGGCATATTTTAGTGAAGCTGTGAGATTGTTCCAGTTTCCAATATCGCCATTAATGCTGATGATAATATCATTTACTCTTGTGCCTTTATTAAAAAGTGGACCACTTTCATCTATTTCTACAATTCTTAATCCATTTATAAGTTTGTTATTTAGTCGAAGCCTTATTGGAGAAACTCTAAAATTACCAATCCAACCCGACCTAATTTTTCCATATTTAATAAGCTCTGTTGCTATTTCAACAATATTATTTGAAGGTATTGCGAAACCAAGGCCTTGATAAGCTCCAGTTTTTGAGAAAATTTTAGTGTTTATTCCAATTAAATTGCCTTTTTCGTTAATCAATGCTCCTCCAGAATTACCAGGATTAATAGCAGCATCAGTTTGTATTAATTCTAGATAAGGATTGCCATAATCTCTTCCGGTTGCACTTATAATTCCATTTGAAACTGAAATGCCAATACCATAGGGATTCCCAATTGCCAAAACTTTGTCACCAACTTTTAGATCTTCACTATCCGAAATAGTTATTGCTTCAAGCTGGTTGTCTGTTTTAATTTTTAAAACAGCTATATCCGCATTTGAGTCACCGCCAATGATCTTTGCTTCGTATTCTTCTCCGTTGTGCAATTTAACTCTTACAAATTTATTATTGGAAATAACATGAAAGTTAGTAACTATATAACCATCTTCAGAAAATATTACTCCAGAACCAACATTATCATTATTATAGATTCGACTATTTTCATATGAATATACTGTTACAACAGACTTAATTGAATTTTTTGTAGCAGAAACAAATCTATTATTCTCATTTAAAAAAAATGCCCAAGATAAAAATATAGTTATTGAAATAACTATTAAATAGTTTATTTTAGTTCTTTGTAAAAGTTTCATAACAATAATGTTTAAAAATATCATTGATGATTTAAAAAACCAAGACATCGAAGTAGATTTAGCTCAAACAAATCTAATTCTTCAAATGATTGATGCATTACCCAAAGAGAAATCTTTTATACACAAACTTAAGAAAAATAAAACTCAAAAAATGGGTTTTTACATATGGGGTGAAGTAGGAAGAGGTAAAACAGTTATAACTAAGTGTTTTTTGAATCATTTAAATTATAAAATCAAAGCATCTCATTATATTGACCTAATGCAGCTGATTCATTCTGAGCTTAATCATAGAACTGGCAGCAAGAATCCGCTAGATAGCATTGCTAAAACTTTAAGTAAAAAATACGACATTATTTTTATTGATGAATTTCAAGTAGAAGATATTGCAGATGCGATGATAATAGGCAATTTGTTAATACAGTTAATTGAGAATAATACATTCTTATACATAACATCAAATGCAGCTCCTGAAGATTTATATAAAGATGGGCTTCAAAGAAAAAAATTTCTTGACTCAATAAAAATATTCCAAGAATCAGTTCATGTTCACAAATTAGTTGGTGAGACAGACTATAGAACAAGGAACATATTGAGCTTCAACAAAGATAAGAAAAAGGTATTTAATGAAAATGATATTGAAAAATTAATAAAGCATAATTTTTTGAATACTAACTTTAGTAGTAAAGAATTTGAAGTTAATAATAGAAAGTTTTCATGCAAGGCAAAATCAAATAATTTTCTATGGATATCGTTTGCCGAGTTTTTTTATGAGCCAAATGGCAGCAAAGACTATATTGAAATATCTAAAAATTATGAATGGATATTTATAAACGACTTTATTAATTGTAGTGATGATTCTGCAGATATATTAAGAAGATTTATATCATTTATTGATATTTGTTACAGAGATAAAACTAAAATTAAATTTTTCTTAAATGATTTAGATGCTAATGATTTATATTCAGGTACAAAATTAAGAATTTTATGGGATAGGTGCCAAAGTCGATTAATTGAAATGCAAACCAATGAGTATTTAATTTAAATATTTATTCATTAAAATATTGCTAATTTTTGCTCTAAACATTAATATTCGCATCTTACAAAAATATGATTATGAAAACTTTCTCATTAAAAAAAGAAAATATTGAAAGACAGTGGTATGTAGTTGATGCATCAGACAAAGTTTTAGGAAGACTATCAACAAAAATAGCTGACAGGATAAGGGGAAAAGACAAACCAACTTTTACTCCACATACTGATGGCGGTGATTATGTTGTTGTTATAAATGCAGAAAAAATTAAAGTTACTGGCGCAAAATATACTGATAAAAAATATTACACTCACTCTTTGTATCCAGGAGGATTAAAGACTAAGACTTTTAGAGAAATGAACCAAAAATTTCCAGAAAGAATTATTGAAGAAGCTGTAAAAGGTATGTTACCAAAAAATAAACTTGGTAAAGCAATGATAAAAAAATTAAAAGTTTTTAGTGGCCCAAATCATGATCATGAATCACAAAAACCAATTGAATGGAATCCAACAGTATGACAATTGAAACTCATTACGCTACAGGCAGAAGAAAAACTTCTTCTGCAAGAATATATCTTTCATCAGGAAAGGGTAATATAAAAGTTAATGACAGAGATTTAGATGTGTATTTCGGAAGAAAAGTTGCACAAATGCTAGTGATGCAGCCTTTAGAAATGACGGATTTAACTGATAAAGTTGATATCAATATTAAAGTTAAAGGCGGTGGTAGCTTTGGTCAAGCTGGAGCTATAAGACATGGAATTTCAAGAGCTTTGATCGCTTATGACGAAGAGCTCAGACCTCAATTAAAAAAAGCTGGATTGCTTACACGAGATCCTAGAAAAGTTGAAAGAAAGAAACCTGGATTAGTAAAAGCTAGAAAAAGCAAACAGTTTTCAAAACGTTAATTTTTTTCAAATTTTTTCTCTAAAATTAGTGGTATAATTCGCTGGTTTTTTAGATAGTAAAATCAATGCACATAAAGGTCTAATGCAGGAAAAAGACAATACAAGAAGAAAGGTTTTAATAGGTTTAACCAGTGCTGTGGGTTTATCAGGAATTCCCTTTGCTGCTACTCCATTTATAGCAGCTTGGAATCCAAGTGCAAAAGCAAAGGCAGCAGGTGCATCCGTAAAACTAGATGTATCAAAAATGCAATATGGCCAGCAGATTCAGGTTGCTTGGAGAAAACAGCCTGTTTTTATAATTAGACATACCCAAGAAAGTCTTCAAAATATAGATGCAGCATTGCCAAAATTAGCAGATCCAAATTCTGATCAAATTGAAGAGCCATACAAAGGAATGAATCCTACAAGGTCTAAAAGCTCTGAATATACCGTGATAGCTGGTGTTTGTACTCATTTAGGCTGCTCACCAAAATATCATCCTGAGGTAGAGCCAAAACCATGGGATGCTTCATGGGCTGGAGGTTTCTTTTGTCCTTGTCATGGATCGATGTTTGATATGGTTGGAAGAGTATATAAAGGAGTTCCCGCTCCAACAAATCTTCCGGTACCACCCCATTTTTTCAAAGGCTCAATTTTAACTATTGGTGAAGATGGAGGAACGGCTTAAATGAGCGAAATGGTTGGAAGGTTATTTAATTGGGTTAACGACAGACTTCCTGTTGCAAATACATTTGAGAGACATTTATCGAAGCATCCAGTCCCATCAAAAGTCAATTTTTGGTATTTATTTGGTGCTCTTGCATCAGTAGTTTTAATTATTCAGATTGTTTCAGGTATCTGGCTAATAATGCCTTACTCCAACACAGAAGAGGAAGCTTTTGCATCAATTGAATATATTATGCGAGATGTTGATTACGGTTGGGTAATTAGATATATGCACACTACTGGAGCATCAATGTTCTTTGCTGTTGTTTATCTGCATATGTTTAGAGGTTTATTGTATGGTTCGTATCAAAAACCCAAAGAGTTGGTTTGGATTTTTGGTTGCACAATCTATTTAGCTATGATGGCAGAAGGTTTCTTAGGCTATGTTTTGCCATATGGTCAGATGTCATATTGGGGTGCTCAAGTAATCATTTCATTGTTTGGAGCAATACCTTATATTGGAGAATCTCTAGAGCTATGGATAAGGGGTGATTATTATATTTCAGGCATAACCGTATCGAGATTTTTTGCCTTACATGTTGTTGCCCTTCCTTTGGTTCTAATCGCTTTAGTATTTCTTCACCTTGTAGCTTTACATGAAGTTGGTGCTGGTAACCCTGAAGGCGTTGACATAGAAGAACACTTAGATGAAGATGGCGTACCCTTGGACAGCGTACCATTTTTTCCTTATAAAGTTTTAAATGCCTTAGTCGGTATTGGTGTGTTTATGACCGTTTTTGCAATAATAATGTTCTTCTTTCCTGAAGGAGGAGGTTACTTTATTGAAATGGCAAACTTTGAAGAGGCGAATCCACTAGTGACACCAGAACATATTGCCCCGGTATGGTACTACTCACCATATTATGCAATGCTAAGAGCTGTGCCTGATAAACTTGGTGGTTTAATTGTTATGGGTTCAGCAGTAGCTATATTATTTGTTGTCCCATGGCTTGATAAAAGTAAAGTTGCTTCAATCAGATACAAAGGTATTTATAGCAAAGTTGCATTAGCTATGTTTGGCATTAGCTTTATAACATTGGGTTATTTGGGGACTGTAGGCGTTACTGAGGTTAGAAAAACAATGAGTGTTATTTGCACAATTATTTACTTTGCCTTTTTCTTACTTATGCCAATTTATACAAAATACGAAAAAACTTTAGAAGTCCCAAAAAGGTTATGAATATAAGAAGTTTAAAATTTTTAGATAACAAATTTAAGCAATATTTGTTCCTATTAGGGATAGTTTTTTTTGTAAATAATATCGATAGTGCCGAGGGCGGTCCATGTAAGGATTATGGTGATTGTGATGAATTTAAATATTCTTTAAATGACATGGCATCACTTCAAAGAGGTGCTTCAACATTTTTAAATTATTGTTACGGTTGTCATTCTCTTCAATATTCTCGATGGGGAAGGGTTGCTACTGATCTTCAAATTCCTGAGGAGATTTTTTTTGAGAACCTAGTTTTTGACAAGACAATTAAACCAGGTGACTTGATGATTGGTTCAATGTCGAAAGAAAAGTCAGCCGAATGGTTCGGTGTTGCTCCTCCAGATTTAACTCTTATAAGTAGAGTAAGGGGTGATGATTGGATATATAGTTATTTAAGAGCATATTATGAAGATTCTTCAAAACAGTATGGTGTAAATAATTTAGTCTACCCAGGAACAGCTATGCCTAATGTACTTGCTGCTCTTCAAGGCTCACAAAAGCTCGTATGTAAAGATGTGCCAGTTATTGCAAAAAATGGTGGCGAAAAAAGAGATGATTACGGAAATACCATTACAAAACAAAAATGTGGTTATCTTGAAGTAGATGAGGGCAGTGGAGAATTAAGTAAAGAACAATTCGATAAATTAATATACGACTTAACGAATTTTCTGGTTTATGTTGGCGAACCAGCAAAAGCAACTAGAGAAAGAATGGGTTGGTATGTAATTTTTTATTTTTTAATTTTTACAGCTCTATCAGCTCTACTTTATAGAGAATATCACAAAGACTATTACAAATAGTTAGGGGAATAATATGATTTTATATTCAGATCGAGATGATCATTACAGTCAAAGAGTAAGAATAGTCCTGGCTGAGAAAGATATAACAGCTGAGATTCATGAGGCAAAGCCTGAAGAAACCCCTGAGGATATTCTTTCAATTAGTCCCTATCATAAACTACCAATTTTGGTTGACAGAGAATTAGCGATTCATGATCCATCTGTAATGATGGAATATCTTGATGAGAGATTTCCACATCCCCCTTTATTGCCGGTTTATCCAGTTGCTAGAGCAAATAGTAGAACTTTAATGCTCAGAATTGATAGAGAGTGGTGTCCAATTGTAGACACTTTAATAGCTGCAGAGTTACCTGAAAAAGAATTATTAAAATTAAGAGAAGAGCTTCTGCATGAAATATCTTCCATAGCTCCTACTTTTAAAGAGTTTAAATACTTTATGAGCGATGAATTTACATTAGTTGATTGTTGTTTTGCACCTATTCTATGGAGACTTCCCTCTATTGGAATTAAATTGCCGGTAAACAGACATCTAAAACCATTGCTTGATTATCAAAAAGCAGTTTTTGCAAGGCCTGGGTTTTTAGATAGTTTATCTTCTTTAGAAAGAGACCTTAAAGAAGATTAAAATCATTCAGAGAAACCTTCCAAAGTGGCAACTCTCGTTCTAGGCACTGAGACCTCTTTGTTTTTGATAGACCAGAATTAAAAACGAAATTAATACCATATAAATTATTTTGGTCTATGATCTCAGCTGAAATTAGGTCCTCCATAAGAGCTCTATTAAACTCATCCTCGATACTGAGAATTGAATCCTTTAGAGCAATTTTTTTAAAAATATAGTCAGATGTTGGAATAAACATATTTTCAAAATCATTGAGCTCTTTTAATGAAGATGCCCCTATAAAAATTTTGGCAGTTGAATAAAATTCAGTAGTTATTAGATAACTTCTAAATATTGGAATTACAGTTTTCCCAATTTCATGGTCCATTAAAAAATAAATCTTATCAAAATCTTTATATTCTCTTGGAGAAGACTCAATTGTTATATTTTTATCAAGAGCCTGTATTTTTTTATATCTTTCTGTGCTTGAATCAACTCCAATCACCTCCATTACAAAATTCTCATAAAGACTATTTTCTAGTAAAAAAAACTTTGCCTCTGAAAAATTTTCTTTTAAAAATATTATTTCATTTTCATATTCTGGAGTGTAAATAACTAGAACCCGATCGTGCGAGTCATTATCATCAAATAGCACAGAATTAAGCTTATTTTTTTGATCAGCTAGAAAACTATTACAGAAGAAAGATAAATTAGACTCTATTAGGATATCATCAATTTTTGAATATTCATCATTAGAAAAAACAACATCAAAAGCATAATCTTTTTTTAATAAAGAAGAAATAAGATATTCTTTATTTTTGTCATTCATTGAATATCTAAGAATTAAATTATTTTCTGATATCTCTTTTGAAATTTCGTTTTCATAAACAAGTTTTTTTGATAAATCTTTATTTGGCGCAGCACATCCTGATATTACAATCATTAAAATTATCGTAATAAATGTTAAGCTTTGTTTAATCATATAATTATATAAATTATGTTAAATTTTATATCAACTCCAATTGGTAATTTAAATGATATATCACTTAGAGCAATAGAAGTTTTAAAAAATGCAGAATATATTTATGCAGAAGATACAAGAAATGCAAAAAAGCTTCTAAATCATATTGAATGTAAAAAAAAATGTATTTCTTTTCATGAACACAATGAAAAGATTATTGCAAAAAAAATAATAGAGTTGCTCTTAGACAATGAAAAAGAAATTGTTGTACTTAGTGATGCTGGAACGCCAGCTATTTCAGATCCTGGATATTATTTAATTCAAGAGTGCATCAAAGAAGAAATTAATTTCACTTTAATTCCAGGCCCATCCTCTGTTATCAATGGAGTTGTTTTATCGGGCCTTCCTACCTCAAGCTTTTCTTTTTTAGGCTTTGTCCCTAGAAAAAAATCTCATAAAACTAGCTTTATACAATCACTTAAAGATTATAAAGATACTATAATTTTATTTGAGTCAGGAAAAAGAATACCTGAGACAATAGAGTGCTTACATCATGAATATTCATCATCAAAAAAAGTTTCTTTATGTAGAGAGATGACAAAAATTCATGAAACCATTGAGAGGGGTTCTATTGCTTCTATACATGAGAAAATAATAAATAATGAGCTGGTATTAAAAGGTGAGTTTGTTATTGTTATCGAACCTTACTCTTCTCATAAAATTAAACCCGTTTTAGATAGTAAGACTTATAAATTGTTTTTAAAGCACATGGCCCCTAAAGATGCTGCAAAATTGATCTCATCTATAACTAAAGAAAATAAGAGAGATGTTTATAAGCTTTTATTGGAAATAGATTAGCATCTATTTAAAAACTTATTATAATACTTTCGAGTTGGTTGGATGATCGCTAGCATTTGTTAGAGGAAAGTCCGGACTTCATAGAGCAGGGTGCCAGGTAACGCCTGGGAGGCGCGAGTCTACGGAAAGTGCAACAGAAAGTATACCGCCAATTTCTGATTGGTAAGGGTGAAAAGGTGAGGTAAGAGCTCACCGCTTAAGTGGAGACACTTAAGGCATTGTAAACCCCAACCTGAAGCAAGACCAAATAGAAATCCAATTAAGCTGCTCGCTTAGGATTTGGGTAGGTTGCTAGAATATTATGGCAACATAATATCAAGATAGATGATCATCTTTTAACAGAATCCGGCTTATAAACCAACTCACTTTCTAGATCATTTATATAGTGTGAAAAAGTGTGTAAATGTGTTGCAAAGTGTGTAAAAAGGCTTTATATTTTAATCTATGTATGGATTTAATATAGTTTCACTTGATCAAAAGGGTAGATTAGCAATACCTGCTAAATATCGTAATGCTCTTTTAGAAAATAATGAGACTCAAATTGTCATTACCAAAGATCCACAATACCCTTCTCTAAAGATATATCCAAAATCTCAATGGATTGAAATTTCATCAAAACTTGAATCACTTCAAGGCCTTGATCCTATTGTGCGAAATCTTCAATGGACAATTTTAGGAAATGCAAGTGTAACTGAGTTTGACCCTGGTGGCAGAATGTTAATTTTAATTCCGATTGAGCTCAGAAAATATGCAGACTTAGTTGATCAAAAGCAAATATCTTTAATAGGTATGGGTAATAAATTCGAAATTTGGAATGTAAATAATTGGGAAATGAGACAAACTGGTGGATCACTAGCAACTGAAATTTTAGATTTTGTTCTCCCAGAAAGTATCAAATCAATGTCTTTTTAATAGGGGTTTAAAATGAATTTTGAAGTAATAGGACAAGCAGTAGAAAACGCTAAAATTAAAGTTGTTGGAGTTGGTGGAGCTGGCGGGAATGCAGTCATACATATGATCAATCACAATATAGAAGGTGTTGATTTTATCTGTGCAAATACTGACACCCAGGCTTTATCTCAAGCTGATGGAGCAATTACTCTTAAATTAGGAAATGGATTAACTAAAGGCTTGGGTGCTGGAGCTAACCCTGATGTTGGTAGAAAAGCAGCAGAAAGTGATAGATCAGCTATAGAAGAGCTTTTAGTTGGTGCAGACATGATTTTTATTACTGCTGGCATGGGGGGTGGTACAGGAACTGGAGCTGCTCCGGTTGTTGCATCTATTGCAAAAGAACTTGGAGCTTTGACGGTTGCTGTTGTAACAAAACCATTTAAATTTGAAGGCAAAAAAAGAATGTCTGCGGCTGAAAAAGGCTTAGCAGCTCTTGTTGAAGAGGTAGATAGCTTGGTAACCATACCAAACCAAAAGTTATATGAAATTCTTGGAGAAGATACCGCTATGCAAGATGCATTTGCAAAAGCAGATGATGTATTAAAAGGTGCAGTTCAAGGAATATCAGATATTATTTTGAAAAAAGGTCATATAAATGTTGACTTTGCCGATGTAAAAACCGTTATGTCAGAAAAAGGCATTGCTATGATGGGCACTGGAAGAGCAAGTGGTAAGAATCGAGCGGAAGCTGCAGCAACTCAAGCTGTTAAAAGTGAGTTGCTTGAAGATATTAATTTAAAAAATGCCAGAGGTGTTCTAGTTAATATTACTGCAGCAAAACCTACGTTAGGTGATCAAGCAGAAGTTGCTGATATCGTTGAAGAAATAGTTCATGAAGATGCAAATATTATTTATGGTTTAGTTTATGACGATACTGTTAAAGATGATTTACTAGTAACTATTGTTGCAACTGGGGTGGATCAAAGATCACCAAAGTTAGTAATAGATAATCAACCTACTATGCAACTTAATCCTGTTGGACTTAATAAATCTCAAACAATTCAAGAAGGTGGCACATCGTCTGCAGCGGAAATTGATTTCCTTGATGTGCCAACCTTTATGAGAAAGCAAGTAGATTAAAATGCTACATTTTCCAGTACTGCTGGAAGAGTCAGTTGATTTCTTACTTCATAAACATAATGGACATTTTATTGACTGTACCTATGGAAGAGGAGGTCATACAAGTGAGATTCTTAAAAGAATCAAATCAAACTCCACTCTTACATCATTTGATAAAGATCCAGATGCCTATGCGCATGCCAAAAATATAAAAAATAAAAATTTTCATATAATCCAGGATTCTTTTGGTAATTTAGAAAAGTATTTCTCACCTAATTCTATCGATGGAATTTTATTTGACTTGGGTACATGTTCTACTCATTTTGATAATTCGATAAGAGGTTTTAGCTTTATGCGCGAAGGACCACTAGATATGAGGTTTGACAATAAACGTGGAGAGCCTTTATCAAAGTGGATTAACTATGCTGATGAAAATGATATCAAAGAAATTCTTTATAAATATGGAGATGAAAAGCATGCAAAAATAATATCTAGAGCTATTATGAACTATAGGAAAGAACACCAGTTTAAAACAACTACAGAACTAGCAAATTTAATTGTTGAAATTTATCCCGATAAAAATATTAAAATTCATCCAGCAACCAAATCCTTTCAAGCATTTAGAATTTATATTAATGATGAGTTAAATGAGTTATCTAATGCATTATCTCAAGCAGAAAACATTATAAAAAAAGGTGGAATAATTGTTATTATTTCTTTTCATTCTCTGGAGGATGGAATTGTTAAAAATTTTTTTAAACCTCAAATTAAAAACTATCCAAAAGACATTCCGTTAAATATTTCAGAACTTAAATCATTTGAGTGTATTGCAAAAAAGATTAGACCATCCAAGAAAGAACTAGAGCTAAATAACAGATCTAGAAGTGCAATAATGAGAGTTTTTAGGAAGCTATGAGCTTAAATCATTTAATAATACTTTTTACCTTAATATTGTTGTTAACCTTTTTAGGTATTGAAAAAATTAAATTATCATTTGAAATAAATAGACTAAATACTAATCAACAAAATTTATTAAAAGAATATGAGACTTTTAAGGATAAAAATTTAAAATTGGTTACGCAATCTTATACAAACAACTCACCAGCTAATATTGAAAGACAAGCCAAGCAAGATCTTGGAATGATTAAAAAGAAAGCAAAAAAAATCTATTTGAATATCAACAATGAAGAATAGTAATTTTATTAATTGGAGATTATTTTTTATATGTTTGTGCTTTGTTGGTGCAATCTTTTTAGTCATTTATAAAATTCTTTCTGTACAAATTGAGGATAGTTTGTTTTTACAGAATGAAGGAAAAAAAAGATATATAAAGTACAGAGATAATAATCCTGTTAGGGGTGCTATATATGATCGAAATAAATTTCCGTTAGCAGTCTCAATTGTTAATTATGATCTATACGCACTAAACGGTTTAAACATTGATAATTATTTAAGATTAAAAGATATCTTAAACCTTGAAATAGAGCTTCAAATTAATGAGCCATTTAAAAAAAAGACTCTTTTAAAGAGATCATTAACCTCTGAGCAACAGAAAGCAATTAAAAGTCTAAGAATTGATGATATTGAAGTAGAAGAAAGACACAGTAGACATTACCCAATGGGCGAACAAGTAGCTCCTCTAGTAGGATTCTATGGTAAGGATAAGGCTCAAGAGGGGATTGAAAAAAGTTATGATTCAATTCTTTCTGGAGTAAGTGGAAAAGAAAAATTTTATACAAATGCCAAACAAGAAATTATTTCAAAACCTATTGAAGTAAATAAAACAATTAAAGGAAAAGATATTTATTTAACAATTGATTCAACCATTCAATTTTATTCATATAAATATCTTGTTGAAACTATCATTAAAAATAAAGCAAAAGCTGGAACAGTATTGGTTTTTGATAATTATCAAGGTGAAGTTTTAGCGGTTGCAAGTTACCCATCATATAATCCAAATAATCCAAATAGATCAGTACAAAAAAATAGAGCATTAGTTGATGCATATGAGCTAGGCTCTGTTTTAAAACCAATAGTTTTTTCTGTGGCTGTTGATAAAGGAATAATAAATCCTGATATGACTATTGAAATACCGAGAAGAATTCAACTTAATAATAAGATTATTTCAGATACTAAAAATTATGGCCAACTTACACCAAAAGAAATAATCGCATATTCAAGTCAAGTTGGCGCATCGCAAATAGCGCTAAAACTTGGTTACGATAGCTTAATCGAAAATTTTTATAAATTTGGGTTTAGTAAACCAATTTCAATAAATTTTCCTTCAGCAGCATTTGGATTAATTAATCGCAAAGAAAGAGTTTCTGATAGGGAGCTTGCAAGTTTAGGATATGGATACGGTTTTACTATAAGCCCTTTTCAAATTGCTTCTGCATACTCAACTTTTGCAAATAAAGGTATTCGTAAAGATTTTAAATTATTATTAAATGATGAGGTTACATCTCAAAGAATCATTACTGAAAATGCTGCTCAACACACATTAGATGCTCTTAAACAGGTTGTAAAAATTGGTACCGGAAAGAAAGCAGAGGTAAGTGGTTTTTCAACAGGGGGTAAAACTGGAACAGTACATAAAACAGTCTCTGGGTCAGGTTATGCTGATGACTTGTATCGTGCATCTTTTGTTGGAATTACTCCAATTTCTTCTGAAAAATCATTAACAATATTTGTGTCTATCGAAGACCCTGGTTTGAACGCATATTCTGGAGGAATGATTGCTGCTCCTCTTTTTGCTGAAATAGCAGAAAGCTCCTTAAATTATTTAGGCTATATTGAAGATGAGTAAATTTGAAGATATTTTGGAGATAAAGCTTCCTCCTGACATCAAAATTTTAGGTGTTACAAATTCAAGTAAAAAGGTTAAAGATAATTTTATTTTTTTTGCCTTAAATGGACGCAAGAATCACGCCAGTATTTACATTGATGAAGCTATTGAGAATGGAGCATCTATAGTTATTCATAACGATAAGACATATGACTCAAATTCAGAAAAGGTTATTTATGTTGATGATTTAGAGGCCAAATCAAGCACAAAAATTATCAAATTTTTAGAAGCATATTATGAGCTATTTGATACTTCAAATAATACTTACTATGCCTTTACTGGTACTAATGGAAAAACAACATCGGCTTATTTATGTCACCAGTTATTAGCAAGTCAGGGTAAAGATTCTTTATATATCGGAACTATTGGAACCCAATATAATTATAGCGAGATAGATCAATCAGTTTCAAAAAAAACAACTCCAGATATTTTTGAGTTATTTGAAATTTTTAAATTCTATGAATTAGAAAATCCCATATCAATCTGTATAGAAATTTCTTCACATGCAATTGATCAGAATAGACTGCAAAATATCAATTATTTTAAAGCCGCATCAATCTTAAATATTGGCTCAGATCACTTGGACTATCATAAAAGTATTGAGGAATACGCTAGAACAAAATTTAGATTATTTGATATTGAATCTAACTTAAAATTAATTGATTTAGATACCTATAAAAAATTTAACTTCAAGGAGATAGATAGTCTAACAACCATCTCAAACAATAATTCTGCTGCAAATATTTTTTACAATATTGATAGTTGTGATATAAAAAAATCTACCTTTTCTATTTTTGATAAAGAAAAAAATACATATCACTTTGAAACCTCTCTTTTCCCCAAATTTAATATTTCAAATTTGATTTTCGCCATATGCTCAACTGGATTATCTTCTTTTAAAATAGACTCCGTTAATAATTTAGATTTTTTGACTCTTCCAAAAGGAAGAAGTGATTTAATTGATAATATTGAGGCAAATATTATTATTGACTATGCCCATAATGCAGATGGATTTGAGTTTTTTCTTTCTTCAATTAAGGATTATTTTAGAAATTTAGTTGTAGTTTTTGGTTGTGGAGGAGATAGAGACAGATCTAAAAGATCAAAAATGTTGATGAGTGCTTTCAAATTTAGTAATGATGTTATCTTCACTTCAGATAATTCACGAAATGAGAGCTTTGAAGATATATTAAGTGATGCGCTGGATGGATCTGTTAATAGGGATGACATTACAATTATCGAAAACAGAAAAGAGGCAATAATTTATGGTAGCTCTATAATCAAAGAAAATGATTGTTTAGTTATTCTTGGTAAAGGACATGAAGAAACACAAGAAATTAAAGGTAATGTCATGCATTTTAGTGACTATGAGGTAGTTGATGAGATTTATAACTGATTCGAATGATTTATCGGTATTTTTAGGTCAACCCGTTAAAAAGAATTTAAAGATAAAGGGGATTTCTATTGATACAAGAACAATTAAAAAAGAATATTTATTTATAGCAATTAAAGGAGAGGTTTTAGATGGAAATGATTATATATTTGAGGCTATAAAAAAAGGAGCATCTCTAGTTATTACCGACAGACTGGAATATAAAGGTCATAAAAACAAAAAAATTATATATGTAAATAATTCATTAATAGCTCTCAAGAAAATATCCAAAAATATCTTAAAGACATACAAAGGAAATATTATTGGTATAACAGGAAGTAATGGAAAAACTACCACTACAAAGATTGTCTCCAATACTTTAACAAAAAGCTCATCAACTATAAAAAACTTTAATAACGAAATCGGAATGCCATTAAGCATTTTCCATGCTAATAAAAAATCAAAAAATTTAGTTATTGAAATGGGCGCAGCTAAATCTGGAGACATAAACTATTTAAGCTCTATTCTTAAACCAGATATTGGAATAATTACCAACATAGGCAATTCACATTTAGAAAATCTTAAAAATATTAATGGAGTTTTAAAAGTTAAATCTGAATTAATTCCAAACATCAAAAAAGGTGGCTATTTAATTGTTCCAAATGATAATTTAAATTATCTGCAATTTTGGAAGCAGCAATGTAATGATGTTCATATGATTACATTTGGGAAAAATAAAAATGCTGATTTTTATCCTGAAAATATCAAGTCTTCGATTGAAAAATTAGAGTTCAATATAATCTCAAAAAAATTTGATGTTAATTTTAAAGTTAAAAGTTCTTTGTCAGGTGACCATAATATGAAAAATATAATGGCAGCATTCGCAGTATCATTTCTATTAAAAGAATCTTTAGAAAAGTTTAATAAAAGATTAAATAAAAACTCTATTGTTAGACAAAAACAAACAAAATGGTTAAAAAAATCACTGTTAATCGATGATTCATATAATGCAAACCCTGATTCTGTTAAAAAAGCTATTGATTTATTATCAAGTTCAAATAAACGAAAGATTCTAATTTTAGGAGATATGCTTGAATTGGGTAGATTTAGAAAGCTTCTGCATAAAGATGTTGGCAAATATGCAAAGTTAAAAAAAATTGATATTTTTCTTGGATTTGGTGACCTTACAAAATATGCTATTCAATCCTTTGGAAAAAATGGCTTCTTTTTTAAAGATGAAGATGATATAAGAGATTTCTTAAAATTAAATATTAAAAGGAGTGATGTGGTGCTTCTTAAGGGCTCTAGAGGAATGAGAATGGAGAGATTTATTAATGTTTGAATATTTAGGCACTGTATTAGTTGATATAGATCCAGGTTTTGATGTTTTAAGATACCTTACTGTGAGAACCCTTGGTGGCACAGTAACTGGACTATTAATTTCTATTTTATTGGGCCCAGCAATTATTAAATCCTTAAAATCGATTCAATTTCAACAACATGTAAGAGTTGATGGGCCAGAATCTCACTATAAAAAATCTGGTACTCCTACAATGGGAGGTCTTTTAATATTATCCTCATTGGTAATATCAACATTGCTTTGGGCTGACTTAAGTAATAGATATATCTGGGTTGTTTTATTTGTGACAGTTTTTTTTGCCTTGATAGGTTTTTTAGATGATTTTTTAAAGATTAAAAATAGAAGTTCTGACGGACTTAGTTCAAAGCAAAAAATATTACTGCAAATGTTGGTATCTTTTATAACAATGTACTATTTATTCTATTCCGCAGAGGTAATTGCAGAAAAATCATTCATAGTGCCATTTTTTAAAGATTTAATTATTCCTATGAGCGCATTTGTATTTATTTCAACAGGAATGTTTGTTCTTGTAGGCTCATCGAATGCTGTAAATTTAACTGATGGTTTAGATGGACTAGCTATTTTACCTTCAGTGCTCATAGCTGGGGCTTTGGGATTAATAGCTTACAGTATGGGCAATCAGATAATAGCAGATTATCTATATCTGCCTCATTTGAAATTATCAGGTGAGTTAATAGTTTTTTGTGGAGCTTTGATTGGATCTGGAATTGGATTTTTATGGTATAACACTTATCCGGCCCAAATATTTATGGGTGATGTTGGCTCCCTTACCCTTGGAGCAATACTAGGAATATTAGCGGTCATACTAAGACATGAGCTTGTTTTTGCAATAATGGCAGGCGTTTTTGTAATTGAAACATTAAGTGTTGCAAT
>Ga0255753_1000020_pt1 | contig 166229 bp, 167 predicted proteins | sample 041ome_10_FD_179953 | JGI IMG/M metagenome (GOLD analysis project Ga0255753, IMG submission 179953) | Coastal salt marsh microbial communities from the Groves Creek Marsh, Skidaway Island, Georgia - 041412US metaG (version 2) | ecosystem: Environmental > Aquatic > Marine > Intertidal zone >...
ATTGAGGCAATGAAATGACCAACCATAAGAAAAAAATAAATATTAAAATGCACTTTGAATATCACCATGTTTTTGCCACTTTGAAGTCGGCAATTTTGTTATTCTTAATGATGGTAGGGTCATTACACGCTCAAGTGACAAATAATCCATTTAAAGATCCTATTGAAACAGAAAAAGATGTTATCACAATTGGGTTTGAAGAATTCGCAATTCTTCCCGATCTAGAAGAAGAAGCCGCGCTCGCTATGGACCTGGAATTAGAGCCGGGTGGTAAGCGTTATTTTGTTAATGATCTTCATGGAATTTTATACACCGTTAGTCAAAATGGTAATGTAACTGAATATTTGAATTTAAGTGATAATAAATGGAATGTTAATCTTAGATGGACCGTTCTTGAGAGAGGCTTCACTGGTCTTGCTCTTCATCCCGATTTTAACAATGCAGGTTCGGACGGTTACGGGCGCTTTTATACGTTACTTGATAGTTCAAACACAGGACCAAATCCCGATTTTACACCAGAAGGCGGCAATGACGCACATGACACACTACTACTTGAATGGAAAGCAAATGATGCCAGCGCTTCACAATATGATGGCGGTTCACCACGTGAACTAATTCGAATGGAACAGCCCTTTGGCAATCATAATGGTGGACAAATTGCATTTAATCCCCTTGCTGAAGCGGGCTCTGCTGAATTTGGAACGCTATATATTAGTATTGGTGATGGAGGTAGCGGCGGAGATCCGATGAATATGTCGCAGAACTTAACGTCACTTTTTGGAAAAATTCTGCGCATTAATCCACTTGGTTCAAATAGCAACAATGGCCAATATGGTATCCCAGAAGATAATCCGTTCGTTTTAGCAAATGATGGGACCATCCTTCCAGAAATATATGTATATGGGACCCGCTCACCAAATCGTATTGCATGGGATACAAATAATGGCCAAATGTATGTAGCCGATATTGGACAAAATATTGTTGAAGAAGTCAGCCCAGTAAGAGCGGGCGCAAACTTAGGATGGAAAGAATGGGAAGGAAGTTTCCGTTATGTAAGCAGAAGTGGGGTTAATGTAAGCGATCCGCGAAATGATGAAAATATGATATTCCCGATAATTGAATATGATCAGAAAGATGCTCTTTTTCAGTCTTCTGTCGCGTCTAGTGGACTTGCTGTATACCGTGACACCGATATCCCGCAGCTTAAAAATTTAATTGTTTTTGCTGAGCTCGCTAGTGGTGAGTTATTTTATGTTTCCGCCGATCAAGTACCAGAAGGTGGACAAGATGCCATTCGCCGCATTTTATTAAAGGATAATGGCGCAAACAAAACTGCACTGGACATTATTCAAGCAAAAAATGAAAGTCAGGGTAAAGATCCAGCTTACCGCGCAGATGTAAGGCTTGCACATACTAAGGATGGTAAATTATTTATGCTTAATAAACGCGATGGCGTCATTCGACTTTTAACAGAATAATTGAGGGACAATAAATGACATTATCTAGACGCAAAGTTTTAAAATCGGCGCGTACAATATCCTTGGCAGGTGCAGCTTATCCTTTAATGAATAACTTTGCGTTTGCTGCCCCATCACTCCCTGATAAGTCATCCTTTGGTAAAATGGATACTATTTATCTGAATAGTGCTTCGCAGCATCCTATCAGTTTAGCTTCATCAAGATCAGCCGAACTCTAACTTTCAAAAAGACGGCTTGATCCAAGTGCTCCTGGTGGACGACACGATAGCAGCGAACCGCTTATCAATTTTGCAAAAATAATCAATGCTGATGTCAGTGAAGTTGCCTATGTCGAAAACACCACTTCGGCTGAGCAGATGATTGTCCGTGGACTAGGATTGCCTAGTTCAGGAGGACATATTATCACTGATGAGTTTCATTTCCCAGGATCAGAAGCCCTTTATAAAGGGTTAGAGCGAAGAGGTGTAAGTATTACCCGAATTAAGCCTCGCGACGGTAAAATTATTCCCGAGGACATTAAAAAAGCGATGCGCCCGGATACTAAATTGATTGCTACTTCCTTGGTATCTATGTTGAGCGGTTTTGAACATGATATCAAAGCCGTTTGTGATATAGCGCATGAGCATGAAGCACTCGTATATGCTGATATAATTCAAGCCGCTGGCTCATTACCGATTGACGTAAAGAATAGTGGCCTCGATTTCGCGGCATGCTCGACATACAAATGGCTAATGGGTGATTTTGGTATAGGGTTTGTTTACGCCAGTAAAAATGCACAGTCTATACTTAAAAGACCCGGGTATGGTAGCATGGGTTTTTTCGGTGGCGGTGAAACCAATGAACAAGATGAAGATGGTTTTCCACAAAACGCAGCTGGCCTATTTACACTTGGCACACGTTCATATAGTGGAATTTCTATATTAAAGGAATCTCTACCTTATATCCTTGATATTGGCGTTGATAATATTCATGCTCATTCTAGAATAATGCCAGATATGCTCAAAGAAGAACTCCCGAAAATCGGATATAAGCTCAGAACACCATTAGACAGTAACGGTCCATTGGTTGTCGCCTGGAAAGAAAATGCAAGAGAAACACTTACACCTGCACTGAATTCTGAAAACATTCAAATTTCAACTTATGCAGATCGCATTCGAATTTCACCATCGGTATTTAATGACACGAATGATATAGAAAAATTACTAGAAGTCATAACAAAAGCGGTCTAGTTCTTTTGGCATGCTTTTACTTTTGGGGCGCGGTAGTAAATATAACCTAATATTACTACTGCATAACCAATTAATAATGACCAACCCAAATCACCAATAAAATCCCAGGATGAATAAATACCATATCCATAAATCACAACGGCAATGATCGGGAATAATTTCGTCGCCCATACGGGAAGTCTAAATGGGGCATTTTTATAAGCTTCTGGATTGCGATTGCTTAAATTATAAAGTGCCACCACAGGAAACAGTCCAAATATTGCCCCCACCGCATTACCAAGAATTGAAACATATTCGAGGCTCAACCCAGTTAAAATTGGCGTAATGCCAACGACAAAAAATAAAGTTAGATATATGTATGGAGTTCCATATTTATTTTTAATAGCAAGACCGCTAGGAAGCCAACCGTCTTCGGTTGCCATATAAAGACCCCGAGTACACCATGCAAAAATTGCATTTAGCGATGTCACCAATGAAATCATCACACCACCTCCAATAAAGGCTACATAAACAGCTGGTGAAAACACAACCTTAGCCGTTGCCCCTAAATTTGCGCCTTGTATTTCTTCAAGTGGTAAAACACCCGATGCCACAATTGCCAGAGCGATATAAAGAATAATCACAACAAGCAATGAAATTCCCATAACAAGTGGAATTAATTTTCCTGGGTTTTCCATTTCACCACCGAATTCAGACACAAATTCAGAACCAATTAAACTTAAACGGAGCAAGAATGCCGCTGCAAAGAAACCACCAAACCCATTTGGCATAATTTGTTTAGGGTCCGCATAAGGCGCGTAATCATCGATGTGGCCAAAGCCCGAAATGATATAAATTATTAATGAGACCACAAGAACAAGAACCATAATGCTTTGAAAGCGCGCTGCCGTTTTTATTCCCATAAGATTAGCTAAATAACAAAGCACCATTATAGCTGCAGCAACAAGCGTAAGATTAATATCTGGAAAAAGTTCAGCAGCATATTCCGAAAAACCTATAGCGAAACTTGCTAGAATCACCTGCCCTGCAATTAATAAAGATAAATAGAAAAAGGATGTTCTTGGCCCAAGAAGGTCACGTACATATGTATAATTACCACCCGTGTTCGGAACAGCTGATCCTAGTGCCGCAATTGAAATGGTTGGTATAGCAACAATCAACAAAGCAAGCACGAACGCCCACGGTGCGCCGTAGCCTGTCATTCCAATACTAATCCCAGTAAGAATAACAACACCCGTACCAATAATTTGACCGAGTGATATACCCATCAAATCCCAAAACCCAAGTAATTTTTTAGTTTCTTCAGACAACTTACACCCTTCCCTCATTTCTTATTAGCTTACAAGATTAGTAGGTGAATGCAATATGTTGAAAAATAATAATCACAACAATCAGCTTTGTTCTTTATTAATCACATACTGCATTTTACGTACAGCAGCGTTGCTGAGCTGTGATCTTGGGGCATTTGCGGGACCAATCGTTGAAACTTCGCGTCCCGTACGCGGGTCAATACATGTCACTTTGACAGAGTTACCCATGGCAATGAATTCAATGATAAAATCGTTATCTTTATTCATTACCTTTCCTATTTAAATTGAATTAAGCCGCACTTGAATATTTATGGATATCCAATTTTTGCCAAACTTCTTTTAATGAATTCACAAGGTGCTCCATCATTTCATCGTCATGAAGTGGGTTTGGCGCAAACCGCAAACGCTCCGTACCACGAGGTACCGTTGGATAATTAATGGGTTGTACGTAAATACCGTATTCTTCAAGAAGCATATCAGATGCTTGCTTACAAATTACTGGGTCACCAACCAATAGCGGTACAATATGACTTAATGACGGCATAACCGGCAATTTTTTATCCCGCATCATTTGCTTTAATGTTGCCGCGCGTTCCTGATGACGGTCACGCTCCACTTGGGAATTTTTAAGATGGCGAACACTGGCTAATGCACCAGCCGTAATAGCTGGTGATAAAGAGGTCGTGAAAATAAAGCCTGGGGCGAAACTTCGCACACTATCGACGATATCTTTGCTTGCGGTAATATAACCGCCCATCATACCATATGCTTTACCAAGCGTACCCTCAATGACATCAATTCGGTCCATAAGTCCACGTTCTTCTGCGACACCGCCGCCGTGTGGCCCATACATACCAACTGCATGTACTTCATCCATATATGTCATGCAGTTATATTTATCCGCTAGATCACAGAATTTTTTAATAGGTGCAAAATCTCCGTCCATTGAATAAACAGATTCGAAAAGTATTATTTTAGCTGCCTTCGGATCATCGGCTCTAAGTAATTCTTCTAAATGTTTCGCATCATTATGCATGAAAATTCTTTTTTCACATTTACCGTTTAATACACCGTTGATCATTGACGAATGATTTAATTCATCTGAATAAATAATGCAGTCAGGTAACATTTTTGCAATTGTAGAAATGGATGTTTCATTTGAAATATAACCTGAAGTGAAAAGAAGGGCAGCTTCCTTTTTGTGAAGGCTGGCTAACTCTTCTTCAAGCATGACATGATAATGATGAGTACCGCTGATATTTCTTGTGCCGCCTGAGCCTGCACCAACTTTATCAATTGCATCTTTCATTGCTGCAATTACGTCAGGATGTTGACCCATTCCTAAATAGTCATTACTACACCAGACAACAATATCTTTTTCACCATTTTCAGAATGCCATGTCGCGCTAGGGAATTCACCCTTCTTACGCTCAATGTCCATAAAAACACGATAACGTCCCTCATCTTTGATGGCCGTTATAGCATCCGAAAAAATACGGTCATAATCCATTACAAAATTCCACACGATTCAATTTGCCATTGTCCTACCTTAAATTAACGAACAAAGGAAGCGAATTCTGCTTTATCAGCAAGGTTTTGACTCTATATTATTTGAAAAGTGATCACAAAAGAAAAAATTTAATATGTGAAATATTTCTTATTCTGCAAACCGGAGCATATCTGTCCAAAAACTTTCAAGTGAACGTAGACGATCACGAAGTTCATTAACCCCTTGATCTGTGAATAGTTTCTGATCTTTAACCATATCTAAGTTTTCATCGAACAGTTCGCCAACAAGATTACAAACAGATTTTCCACTATCACTTAGCCAGATTCGCAGTGCACGTCGATCATGCTCAGAACGCTCTTGTCTAATGTATCCGGCTTCTACAAGTTTCTTGAGATTATAAGAAACGTTTGAGCCTAAATAATAACCTCTATTTCTAAGGTCACCTGCTGTAATTTCATGATCCCCGATATTATAAAGCAACAAAGCCTGCACAGAATTAATATCACTTAATCCTTTAGAATCAAGGCGATGCTTAACGATATCCAACATTCTTCTGTGAAGTCTTTCAATTAAGCGAAGACATTCAAGAAAGTTATGGCGTGTTCTTGATCCTTGTGTTTCATGGCCGCCAATTAAGTTACTGCTATGATGTGTTAATGACATTCGTGCATTCCTGTCTATAAAAATATTTTGCTTTATTATGCTAGGTTATATAACAACATACCTAACAAGCTGTTAAAAATTTGTTTACAAACGATTAAATTGAATAAAAAAACTGAAAAAAGTTTCAGGAGCTAATTATGATCGCAGGATCTTACCCCAATAGCCGTCCTAGACGCCTAAGACAAAACGAGTGGACAAGGGACATGGTCCGCGAAAACTCTTTGACCGTTAAGGATCTTATTTGGCCACTATTTGTACAAGAAGGGAATAATTCATCGGTTGATATTCCTTCAATGCCAGATGTAAAGCGATGGACAATAGATCTTATTGTGGAACAAGCCGCAAAGGCATATGACCTCGGTATTCCGGCAATTGCAATTTTTCCACAAACGCCAGCTGAACTAAAATCCGATGATGGATATGAAGGTGTAAACCCCGACAACTTAATTTGCAGGACATTACGCGCCATAAAATCGCAAGTTCCCGATATTGGTGTAATTTGTGATGTTGCACTTGATCCATATACAAATCATGGACAAGATGGATTAATTAAAGACGGTTATGTAGATAATGATTTAACGTTAGAAGCCCTGGTTAATCAAGCGCATGTTCAGATTAGCGCAGGATGCGACATACTTGCACCTTCCGACATGATGGATGGTCGAGTGGCTGCTATTCGTGAAATGCTTGAAGAAAAAGGCATGCCTAATATTCACATTATGTCTTATGCAGCTAAATATGCATCTGCATTTTTCGGACCTTTTCGTGATGCTGTCGGTTCATCTAATAGTTTAAAAGGCGGAAAAGAAACCTATCAAATGGATCCGGCTAATACAGATGAAGCCATGCGTGAAGTTATTATGGATATTGATGAGGGTGCGGATAGCATTATCGTTAAGCCTGGAATGCCTTATCTTGATATTATTGAACGAGTAACCAGAGAATTAAACTTCCCAACTTTTGCGTATCAAGTAAGTGGCGAATATTCCATGATCCAAGCTGCAGCCGCTAACGGTTGGCTTGATCTTGAAAAAACCATGATGGAAAGCTTAATGGCGTTTAAAAGAGCTGGCGCATCCGGTATTTGGACATATTTTGCACCTGAAGTTGCAAAAAAATTAAACGGATAAAAAAATGCCCGTCCAAAGGACGGGCAAAATGCAGTTTTACTCATACTTATTACTCAAAAAAATTACGCGAATACATCGTTGGGTATCTCTTGCAGAACCTCATCTAATTCATAAAACGTTGGTTGGAAGTCATGTGGCACAGCTTTTCTTGCTATTTCAGAAGCAATTTGCGGTGCGCTACCATGTAAATGGGCGATTATAAAATCTTTCATAACACCATAAATATGACCTTCTTCGTCAACTATTTGCTGTAATCGTCCAGCAATAGGCGCAGCAACTGTGTATGAAATCAAAATACCTAAGAAGGTTCCAACCAGTGCTTCCGCGATCAAAGCCCCAAGAATTTCAACAGGTTGATCGATCGATGACATTGTATTAATAACCCCTAGAACCGCTGCAACAATTCCAAGTGCGGGAAAAGCGTCACCTACAACAGAAAGCGCATGTGCACCTTCACTTTCTTCATGGTGATGTTTTTCTAAATCTTTTAGCATAACATCTTCCATTTGGTGAGGGTCATCAAAGTTCATAGTAGTCATACGGAAATAGTCACATATAAAGTCAGTAATGTGATGATCATCTTTAACTCTTCCTACATGATTAAAAATTTTGCTTTAATGAGGGTTTTCAATATGTGCTTCAAGGGCGATTACGCCTTTTGTTTTTATTAGCTTAGAGATCATAAATAAAAGACAAAGGACATCTTTATAATCATCTTTCTTCCAAGCAGGCCTCTTAACAACTTTTCCAAGCCCAGAACCAGCTTTTTTCATTATTGCGCCACCATTACCCGTAATAAATGAGCCAATAGCAGCACCGCCAATCACCATCGCTTCGGTTGGCAAGGCACCAATAATAACCCCCATATTTCCGCCGTGGCTGATAAATCCGCCAAAAACCATTCCCATGGTTACGACAATTCCAAGTATAACTAGCATGTATCTAGACCCTTATATCTTTTAAATTAACCATACTTATAGTTAAATTTTCTTAAGCAAGTTTTAATGCGGAGAAAAAAAATAAAATTTTATCTATAAATATTTTTTGGACTTTTCGGGCGCAACCCAATATATGAAGCATATATTTTAGCAAAAAGCATAGCGGCAGAACGATTATGAACGATCAAATAAATCAATTATCCGTCGAAGACATTAAAAATGCATCAGACGCATTTAGTGGCTCAATTAAACATACACCAACGACATATGCCATTACGCTCTCTAAAATTACGGGCGCAGATATATATATAAAGAATGAAAATGCGCAGTTCACCTCTTCCTTTAAAGAAAGAGGAGCACTTAATAAACTTATGAATCTTACAGATGAACAGAAAAAACGCGGCGTCATCGCAGCGAGCGCTGGCAATCACGCACAAGGAGTGGCTTTTCATGGCAGTCGATTGGGTATTCCCACAACTATTGCCATGCCGTTAGGCACACCATTTGTAAAAGTCAGTAACACAGAAGAATTAGGTGCAATAGTTGTGCAAGTAGGTGAACGCTTTGATGAAACGGCCGAAGAAGCATTGAAAATGGCTAAAGAGCAAAATTTAACAGTCGTTCATCCGTTTGATGATTATCATGTAATGGCTGGACAGGGTACAATTGGCCTAGAATTATTAGAAGATGTATCAGACATTGATGTTGTATTAGTCCCTGTTGGTGGTGGCGGACTTATTGCAGGAATAGCAACCGCTATTAAATCTATTAACCCCAAAATTAAAGTTATTGGCGTACAATCTGAGAGGTTCCCTTCTCTATACCGTGCCATGAATGATGAAGATTATGTTCCACAAGGTTCAACGCTGGCAGAAGGTATTGCCGTAAAAAATATCGGAGAAAAAACACTCGAGGTCTGCAAAAAATATGTAGACGATGTTTTGCTCGTAAGTGAGGAAGAGATTGAAAAAGCACTCGGACTTCTTCTTACGATCGAAAAAACAGTTTGTGAAGGTGCCGGTGCTTGTCCACTGGCCGCCGTCATACGTTATCCGGAAATTTTCAAAGGTAAAAAAGTGGCTCTTATCGTCAGCGGCGGTAATATCGATACTCGTCTACTCGCTTCGATATTAATGAGAAGTTTGGTGAGGGACGGTAGAATAACTAGGTTAAAAATTGAACTTCCCGATATTCCAGGTGCGCTTTCAATTATATCATCTATTATCGGTAATAAAGGTGGAAATATTATTGATGTATCACATCACCGCCTATTTACAGAATTACCTGCCAAGGAAACATATTCTAATATCACTTTGGAAACACGCGATTCGCAACATTTCGAAGATATACTTGAAGAATTACGCTCTGAAGGCTTCGTAGTGACCGTAAATCCTAATATTGATATGTAAAATTAATAAATTTATGCTTTGATGATAATTAATTAACCATCAGACGTCATTATAGCCAATTATAAATAATATTATTAATTTTATAGGCTTTAAATGTCTGAAGAAAATCTACAACGCCGGATAATTATTAAGCGAATTAAAAAAGTTTCCGGTGGCGGCCATGGCGGCGCCTGGAAAGTGGCTTATGCTGATTTTGTGACGGCGATGATGGCCTTCTTTCTTCTACTATGGCTACTTAACTCCACCTCTAAAGAACAAAAAGAAGGGTTATCAGATTATTTTACGCCAACAGTTGCCAGTGCAAATTCAACATCTGGTGCGGGCGACATTTTAGAAGGCATGTCTATAAATACGGATGGAACTTCAGCAAGTGCCGTGACCGCAGCTATTCCTGATAATGTGGTTGTCAAAGAGGAAGAAGTAGAAGTAACACCTGAAGATTCATTCGAAACAGCAATCGCCAATCGAGAACAAGAAGCATTTGAAGATATGGCAACTGAACTTTCTTTAAGTATTCAAGATAGCGCCGAATTTTCAGAGCTAGAAGATCAAGTTATTATTGATGTCACAGAAGACGGCATGCGTATTCAATTGGTTGACCAAGATAACCGTGCCATGTTCCGGGATGATACAGCAGAATTATATTCATATGCGGAACGTATGGTTCGCCATATCGCGAGTAAAGTTAACAATCTGCCAAATAGAATAGCCATTAGCGGGCACACGGATTCCAAACCATTTCGTGCTGGCTCGACTTATTCCAACTGGGAATTAAGTTCTGATCGCGCACATACATCAAGACGTGTGATGAGTAGCGCAGGTGTATCTGCAGATCGATCCGCAGAAATCACTGGTAAAGCTTCAACTGAACCGCTTTTACCGGACCGTCCGGATAGACCGGAAAACCGGAGAATAACAATACTTGTTATTCGTGAAGCACCTACTTTACCGAGTAATTTCTAAACTAAGCAGAAAAACAACCTTGTTTTTTAAAAAAAACTCCTGTTACTATATTTTTTAAATATAGGATGAGGACATATGGACGTTTTAGAACCAACATTACAAATGTGGTTAACTTTTGCGATTATTTCGGTGGGGATAATATCTTATATACTTGATAAATTCCCGATGGAAATTACGTCTCTCGGAATTATTTCGTCATTACTTATCCTATTTCATTTTATGCCAGTTGTTAACCTTGATGGTGAAATAATACTCACAACAAAAATGCTATTGTCTGGTTTTGCAGATCCTGCACTCATATCAATTCTAGCACTTTTAGTTGTTGGCCATGGTATGGTCGAGACAGGAGCACTAGATAGCCCGGTTAAAGTCCTGGTGCGATTAGGAAATAATTACCCCATAGCTATTTTGGTTTTATCGCTAATTACCGTAATGATTATTAGTGCCTTTCTAAATAATACACCAGTTGTGGTTATTTTTATTCCTATCATGATTACCTTGGTCGAAAATCTTGGGAAATCGCCATCGCTATATTTAATGCCTCTCAGCTTCGTTGCTATTTTAGGGGGGATGACAACACTTATCGGTTCAAGTACGAACTTGCTTGTTTCTGGTTCCTATCAGGCGATTGGCGGTGACGCGATAGGATTTTTTGATTTTGCTATTCCTGGCCTTTTTCTTGCGACAATTGGTTTTTTCTATGTTTTAATCATTGCCCCACGCATTCTGCCAAACGATCGCGCGTCATCAAACCAAGAAATGCAGATCACCGGCAAGCAATTTATCGCGCAAATTGATCTGACATACGGAAATTCTTTAATCGGCAAGAAAGCCGTGGCAGGTATGTTTCCTATTCTATCCGGCCTTACGGTTCAGATGGTAAAACGAGGAACGCAGAACTTCCTTCCGCCTTTTGATGATATTACGCTCGAAAAAGGCGACCAAATTATTATTGCAACAACAAGGAAAGAACTCACCGAAAAAATAGCTAAAGATCCAATGTTACTAGCAGATGTGAAAAATCTTTCTGTTGTAGATTTAGATGATGACGCTGATAGAAATATCACCCTTTCCCGCGGACAAAAGCTTGTTGAAGTTATCGTTGCACCAAAATCACGCCTTGATGGCAGAACATTAGATCAAGCAGGGTTCGTCTTACAAGGCGGTAGTAAAATTCTAGGTGTACAAAGACGAAGCCGTATGAATAGAACCTCGATTAATGACATAAGATTGGTCGCAAATGATACTTTGCTTGTACTGGGCACACAAAGTCAGATCCAGTCTTTAAGACTTAATGATGATGTGATGTTGCTTGAATGGTCGGAAAAAGAAATTCCAATTAAAGCCGATATGTGGAAAGCACTCGGCATTTTCTTAGGTGTGGTTGTACTCGCATCTGGTGGCATTGTACCAATCGCTATCGCTGCAACACTAGGCGCTTTCTCCATGATTGTATCCGGTTGTTTAAACGTCAGAAAAGCCGCCCATGCTATTGACCGTAATATATTTCTTCTTATTGGTGCGGCACTTGCGATGGGATCTTCATTACAAGCGACAGGTGGTGCCTCTTATATAGCGATGGTTATGATTAATCTTCTTGATGGTGCTAGTACAACGGTTATATTATCCTCATTCTTTTTACTTATTGCCTTCTTAACCAATATTTTAAGTAATAATGCGACGGCCGTGCTCTTTACACCCATCGCCGTCAATGTAGCGAGAGAGTTGGGGGTTGATCCCTTTGTATTTGTTACCGCCGTCATTTTTGCGGCAAATTGTTCATTTGCAACTCCAATGGGATATCAAACTAACTTGCTTGTATTGGCACCAGGAAATTATAAATTTGCCGATTTCTTAAAGGTCGGTGTGCCTTTAATCTTAATTCTGTGGGCAAGTTATACTTTATTCGCCCCTTGGTATTATGGTATTTAGGGATTATGACAGACCAATCTTCGCACTTTCCAAAATTCTATGTAACGGCCCCCTCACCTTGTCCATATCTTGATGGTGAAATTGAAAGAAAAATTTTTACTGAGTTGGTGCCTGCTCCCCTTGCGTATGATCAAGACGCGATTTTAGCCCATAACGGTCCAGAAACAGAACGTGAAAAAGCTGAAAACCTCCATCATTCTCTAGCATTAGTAGGATTTAGGAGAAGTCAAGACATTGCCTATCGTCCAGCTTGTCAGGAATGTCATGAATGTAAATCAGTAAGAATTCCTGTCGTTATATTTGAAAAAAGCAAAAGCCAAAAAAGGGTTAAGAATAAAAACAAGGATATTACCTTCGAAATTAAGCCGAATATTGCTACACAAGAACAATATAATCTTTTAAAAAAATATATTTCTGATCGCCATGAAAGTGGTGGAATGGCTGGAATTACGTTTGAAGAATACCAAGATATGGTTGAGAGCAGTCCTATTAGCACTTCGATCATTGAATACAGATCTGATGATGGAAAATTGGTTGGCGCCGCATTAACGGATAAACTCGAAGACTCGCTTTCGATGGTTTATAGTTTCTTTGATATTAGCTCAGAGTTTCAAAAAAGAAGCTTTGGTGTATTTATGGTGCTTAACCACATACAAATAGCGAAAACCAGAGGACTGATTTATATTTATTTAGGGTATTTCGTCAAAAATAGTCAGAAAATGAGTTACAAAATGAAATTTAAACCTTTCGAAATGCTTACTTCAGAGGGTTGGCGATTAATAAAATAAAATGCTGAAAAGCACAGTAACCATTGAATTTGACAATATGTATGGTTATAAGTAAACCGTATATTATAACTATAAATTTCTTAACAAAATTAAGGCATACTCATGGAACGTCGTTCATTTCTTAAAAAATCCGCTGCCCTTGGCGCCGGCACGATTGCAGCTGGTGCAGTAGCATCATGTAGCCCAAGCTCAGTAGATCCTAATTCAGGTACATATAAAAATGCGGGGGCATCTGAAAACACTGGGAGTGGTGCTAACAGCAGACCATCAATCGATCTAAAGATGGTGACAACTTGGGCAAAAAATTTCCCTGGCTTAGGTACAAGGGCAGAAGAGTTTGCAAGAGATATCGAAATAGCGACAAACGGACGAATTCGGATTCGTGTTTATGCCGCAGAAGAACTTGTACCTGCTTTCGGTGCGTTTGATGCCGTATCACAAGGAAATGCTGATATATACCATGGCCCTGATTATTACTGGCAAGGTAAACACACAATGTTCAATTTCTTTGGCGCTGTTCCATTCGGGCTTTCGGCGACTGAGATGACACAATGGCTTCAATATGGTGGAGGACAAAAACTTTGGGATGAGTTAGCGGCACCCTTTAATGTGAAACCGATGCTGTGTAATGCTACAGGAATGCAGATGGGCGGTTGGTTTAATAAAGAAATCAATTCTGTTGAAGATTTCCAGGGCCTTAAGATGCGTATTCCTGGCTTTGGCGGTGAAATTATCACTCGAATGGGCGGTACGCCAGTTACACTTCCTGGTGGTGAAATTTTCTTATCTCTTTCACAAGGAAATATTGACGCCACTGAATGGATTGGTCCATGGAATGACCTTGCTTTTGGTTTCCATCAGGTTGCAGAATATTATTATACGTCCGCTTATCATGAGCCTAGTGCCTCTGTTTGTGCTGGTTGGAACCTTGATGTGTGGAATGATCTTGATCCATCAGAACGTAAGATAATCGAAGCACTCGCGGAAATGCATTATGCGCGATCACTTGCAGAATTTAACGCTCGTAATGCAGCAGCACTTCGCCAACTTGTGAATGATCACGGCGTTAAATTGCGCCAATTCCCACAAGAAGTTATGAAAGCACTTGCGGATGTAGCCGCGGATATCGCAGCGGACATGGGCCGAACAGATGATATTTCTACGCGTATTTATAATAGTTATATGGCCACACTTTCAGAAGTGAAAGAATGGAATGGTGTTGCTGACGAGCCATATTTTGCTGCACGACGTCTATCGGATAAATTTGGTCAGGCTCTTTAAGTAGCCTTACTATAAACAATAATTAGGGATTAAAAACGGGAGCAAAATCCATGGATGGAATTGCAAAATTCGCCAGCTCAATTGACGGCCTCAATGAAATGATTGGTAAAATCACCGCATGGTCTGCTCTTGGGATGGTGGTCGTACAATTTGGCATCGTTTTGATCAATTACCTTTATAGTGAAGGTATTATCGCTGTGCAGGAAAGTCTTACATATATGCATTCACTGTTATTTTTAGGAGCGGCAGGATATACTTTACTTCACAACGGTCATGTACGTGTTGATATTGTTTACAGCAAAATGGATGAAAAAAAGAAGGCATGGGTTAATCTTCTTGGCTCTCTCATTATTTTATTTCCAGTGCTCATCATTATAGGCATCTATGCTTTACCTTTTGTATCGCAATCTTGGCAAATCATGGAAGGATCCATTGAAACGAGTGGGCTTCATATTGTTTACTTACTTAAATCAATGATCCTTTTATTTGTGGTTAGTACATTCCTACAAGGAGTTTCAATTTCATTACACTCTCTTCTAGTACTTAAAGGATACGAGCATCTCGTTGAAGAAGATATTGTGGAGGGCGTATAATGATTTTAGATTTATTATTATTTCAAATCGATTTTGTAGTATTCGGTATTTGGTTAAGCGAATTATTCGGTATGCCTCTTGATCTTCTTTTATGCTCGGTGATGTTCATTCTAGCCTGTGCATCCCTTCTAATCGGCTATCCTGTCGCCTTTACACTCCCTGGCATTTCCGTAATATTTGCCGGCATTGGTTATGCAACTGGAATATTTGATATGTCCATTGTTGGCGGTGTACCGCAAAGGATATACGGTACCATGACCAATGTTGTGATGATGGCCGTACCACTCTTTGTATTTATGGGTGTAATGCTTGAACGTTCGCGGATCGCTGAAGACTTACTTGAAAGTATGGGGCAACTCATGGGCGGTATTAAAGGCGGTCTTGGTATATCCGTTACGATCGTTGGCGCCCTTCTTGCTGCCTCAACAGGCATTGTTGGCGCTACGGTTGTGATTATGGGCCTTATGGCACTTCCGACTATGCTCAATAAAGGATATAGTCCTGCGGTCGCCACAGGCGGCATTGCCGCGGCGGGAACGCTAGGTCAAATTATTCCTCCATCAATCGTACTTGTTCTTCTTGGTGATCAATTATCGTCCGCATGGCAAGCATCGCAGCTCGCGCAAGGAAACTTCTCTCCTACTCCACTTTCTGTAGGTGATTTGTTTGCCGGCGCTCTTATTCCGGGCCTTGGCCTCGTGATGCTTTATATTCTTTATCAAGTTATTGTTGCGATAGTTTCACCAAATTCATGTCCTCCAGTTAAAGATAAAGAAGAAAAAATTGATTTAAAACCCGTTCTTGCTGCCTTTTTACCTCCAATCATTTTGGTGGTGGCTGTGCTTGGTTCAATCCTCGGCGGTATCGCGACACCTACTGAAGCGGCGGCTCTTGGTGCTGTTGGTGCTATCCTGATGGCAGGGTACAAAAATGATAAAGACAGGCCTTTACCTGTTATCGTTGCCGGTGGTGCAATTTTCTTACTGCTATTACTAGGTGGTCTTTTTGACTTACGTATGGGACGCGAAGATATTGCCATTATGGATTATATTGCTTTTGCAATATCAATTCCCACTATACTTGCTATGTTGTGGGGACTGGCTGACAGCTTCATGCGTGTTTATCGCAACCGCGTTATTCACGAAGTTGTACAAATGACAGCAAAAACTAGTTCTATGATCTTCATAATCATGGTTGGTGCCGCTCTCTTCACACTCATTTTCCTAGGCTTTAATGGTGATTATTATATCACTGAATTCCTAACCAACCTACCTGGTGGTCGATTGGGTGCATTTGTCCTTGTGATGCTAGTGATGTTTGCGCTTGGTTTCTTCTTAGATTTTATTCAAATCGTCTTTGTTGTTGTTCCAATTGTGGCACCGGTTCTCTTCCTAATGGATATTAATCCAATTTGGCTTGGAATTATGATGGCAATGAATTTACAAACTTCATTCCTGACACCACCATTTGGTTATGCGTTATTCTATCTTCGTGGTGTTGCACCAGAAGAAACGGTTAAAACAACTGATATATATAAAGGTGTGATGCCGTTCATCCTGATACAGGTATTGGCGCTCGTTATCCTTTATAATTTCGAAGGGTTGGTAACTTGGCTCCCAAGTATAATCTTCGGAAAGGGTTTATAACAATATCATCAAAAAAAGGAGGCGAGAGCCTCCTTTTTTATTTCCATGCATTATCCACGACCACGATATGTCGGCACGCCTTGATCGGGGATCCAAATATTTTTTGGGGGCTCCCCTGTTTGATAAAACACATCAATCGGAATACCACCACGCGGATACCAATATCCACCAATACGTAACCATTTTGGATTAAGTTCATCAACAAGCCTTTCACCTATTCCTACGGTGCAATCTTCATGAAAACCTGCATGATTTCTAAAGCTATGCATATAAAGCTTCAGCGACTTACTTTCAACGAGAGCATCACCAGGCAAATAATCGATGACAATATGAGCAAAATCTGGCTGTCCTGTTACTGGGCATAGAGATGTAAATTCAGGACATGTAAAACGCACAAAATAATCAGAATTTGGTCGTGGGTTTGGTACTGTTTCAAGAACCGCTTCTTCGGGACTGATCGCTTGAACTGTTTCACCGCCAAGTTGGGATAAACCCTCATAAATTTCTTTTGCCATTTGCTATCCTAAAATCTTAAATTTCATTCTCTATAATCCAATTATATGTAAAAGTCATCAATGAACTAGAAAACACTATTTTGTATGAAGCGTTTATTGACCTTAAGAGATATTGAAACTATCTTCATTCAATTCTTAAATTTAAGGAAACGTATATGTCCAAAACACCTTCACTCGTATCAACCAACTGGCTCGCTGAAAACCTTGGTAATCCTAATATTCGCATATTCGACAGTTCATGGCATATGCCAAATGCGGGAAGAGATGCAAAAGCAGAATATGATGCGAGCCATATTCCAGGAGCATTATTCTTTGATGTCGATGAAATAGCTGATACGGAAAACCCACTTCCCCATATGATGCCAAGCGAAGAAAAAATGGCAAGTCGGTTGCGTTCATTTGGAATTTCAAATTCCGATCACATTGTCATTTACGACCATAGTGCAGGTTTATCAGCATCACGAGGGTGGTATATGTTTAAAAGCTTTGGTCATGAAAAAGTCTCCATACTGAATGGCGGTTATGCAAAATGGGCCGCAGAAGGTCACCCCGTAACTGACGACGTTCCTGTTTTTAACAAAAGTCACTACATCGCATCAAAAGATGATAATGCTACAAGAACCGTAGAACAGTTAATTGAAAATATTACCACTAAAGCCGAGCAAGTGATTGACGCGAGATCAAATGGCCGATTTTTAGGAACGGAACCTGAGCCAAGAGCAGGATTAAAGTCTGGCCGTATTCCTGAAAGTTTTAATGTCCCTTTTAATGTATTATTAAATGATGATAAAATGTTCAAATCACCTGAAGAAATTAAAGAAATATTTTTAAATAGCGGCGTCGATCTTGAAAAACCAGTAGTAACCAGTTGTGGTAGCGGCATGACCGCCTGTGTTTTATTATTTGCCCTTGATCTCATAGGCCAGAATAATAAGTCGCTTTATGATGGTTCATGGACAGAATGGGGGTCGCACCCCGACACTCCGGTCATAAAATAAAAGAGTATACGTCATAATGAAAAAAGATACAAAAATTGCTCATGCGGGCCGTAAAAAAGAATGGACAGGAAAAGCAGTAAACCCACCTGTTTATCACACATCTACCATTATCCATGACACTGTAGCTGACTTAAAGTTTGCACTTAAAAATTTAAAAAATAAGATCATGTATTATGGCCGTCGAGGCACCCCTACTCATTTTGCTTTTCGTGAAGCGATGGCAGAACTAGAAGGCGGCCATGACTGTTTATTATATCCATGTGGACTTGCCGCAATTAACGCCGCGCTTATGTCTTTTCTAAGCAGCGGAGATCACCTTCTTATGGTCGATACGACCTATGGGCCAACTCGCGCCTTATGTAAGACGGTTTTAAAAAGAATGGGGATAGAAACAACTTTTTATGACCCCTTAATTGGGGAAGATATTTCTGAATTAATTAAGGATAATACCAAAGTAATCTTTACAGAAAGCCCTGGCTCAGTGACGATGGAAGTACAAGATATTCCAGCCATTGCGAAGATAGCTAAGAAACATAATATCATAATGATGCTTGATAATACTTACGGCAATTTGCTTCATTTCTCCCCATTTGATTATGGAATTGATGTCTCTATTCAAGCGGCAACAAAATATATCGTTGGACATTCAGACGCAATGTTAGGAACAATCACAACCAATGAACAACACTGGAATCAGCTTTATGAAAATAGCTACTACATGGGATATACGGCCGCACCAGATGATATAAATTTTGCCCTGCGTGGAATTCGCACAATTAAAACAAGATTAAAACAACATGAAGCAAGTGCCTTAAAAATCGCCGAATGGCTTAATTCAAGAAATGAAGTTGATTTAGTGCTACACCCAGCTTTTGATGATTGTCCAGGACATAAATTTTGGAAACGAGATTTTAATGGTTCAAACGGCCTTTTTTCATTTACATTAAAAGAAGGCGATGACGCATCCATTACTGCATTTCTAGATCATTTAAACCTCTTTAAAATGGGTTTTAGTTGGGGTGGTTTTGAAAGTTTAGTGATGAGTTTTTATAATTTAAAAAAAGAACGTGAATTACCATTATGGGATGATTATGGCCCCCTAGTTCGGTTGCATGTTGGCCTTGAAGATGCGGATGATTTAATTGCTGATCTTGATCAAGCATTTGACCATTATAAAGCTGCGTTATAATTTACGCGCGCGAAGTAAAGCGCCCTAGTAAAAATAATACTGTCGCCGACAAAACAATAGCGGGACCTGTTGGTACGTCCCATTGGCTAGAAGCCATAATTCCAGAAAACACAGCTGCAACACCCGCGATGGCTGAAAATGCAATCATTTGAAGCGGGGTTTTTGATATTGATCTTGCAGCTGCAGCCGGAATAATCATCAAGGCAGTGATCAGTAATACACCAATAACTTTAAGGGAAACTGCAACCAAGAATGCAATTAATAACATGTACGTAATTTTAACGCGCTGTACTTTAACCCCTTCTGTATGGGCTAAATCCTGATGTACAGTTAATGACAATAAATCACGCCAGATAAAATAAAGACAGATTGCTGAGAGACTAGCTACACCGGCGATTGTATATATATTTTCCTCACTTATCGCTAGAATATTTCCAACCAGATAATACATCATATCTGTTCTAAAATTATCCATCATAGATATTAAGATAATACCTATTGAGAGAGCACTATGCGCTAATATTCCTAGAATTGTATCTGAAGAAAAACGGCGATCACGCTGTAAAAATAAAAGAAACATTGCAATAGCTGAACAAGTTACGATCATAATCAATGGGTTTTCACTATCGAATGCGATACCAAGAGCAACACCCATAAGGGCAGAATGCGAAATGGTATCACCAAAATATGCCATTTTACGCCAAACCATAAAACATCCGAGTGGTCCAGCGATAAGCGCAATCAAAACACCCGCGATTAACGCATTTAAGATAAAATCATCAATCATCTTGCTGATCCTTGCTATGATCGTGGCCATGATATTTATGGTCATGGCCATCACTATGATGATGATTATATATGGCAACCCCCTCCATCGGACGTCCCATTAATGCATGGTATTCTGGATTATCTTTCACAAATTCAGGGGACCCACTACAACATATATGACGATTAAGACACAGAACTTGATCTGTAGAAGCCATTACCAGATGCAAATCATGAGAAATCATTAAAACACCGCAGCCCGTTTCATCGCGTATTTGTGCGATTAGTCCGTATATTTCCTGCTGTCCCATAATATCAATTCCCTGAACCGGTTCATCAAGAACCAATAAATCCGGTTCCCCTAGTATTGCTCTGGCAAGCAGAATTCTTTGCATTTCACCGCCAGATGCACCTTGAACGGGTTGATCAGCCATACGCGATAAACGAACAGTTTCAAGTGCTTTGGCGACATCATCATATGAGGTTCGTGGTCTAAGATAGAGAAAATCTTTTACACTTAAAGGTAAGACCTCATCAATCATAACTTTTTGTGGCATATAACCAATCGTGATATCACTTTCACGCTCAATTTCACCTGAAGTTGCCTCAAGAATACCTAAGGAAATCTTCATTAAAGTACTTTTTCCGGCACCATTTGGTCCAATCAGGGTTACAGTTTCACCGCGGTTTACGGTAAAAGAAACTCCATCCAACACTGGGTCTTTGTGATAGGTTTTACATACATTATTTAGTTTTATGAGAGGACCAGCACTGTTGTCCATTTCGGTTACGCTCTGCAATTTTCACAAACACCTGCAATTTCAAGAATTGAATTTTCATAACTGTATCCATTTTCCTTTGCAGCATTTTCAATTACATCATGAAGCGCTTGTTCATTCATTTCTGTAACATTGCTACATTTAGTGCAAATCATAAAATGTCCTTGGTGCTTATGGGCAGGATCACTACACCCGACAAATGAATTTAATGATTCGATCCGATGAACGAATCCTTCTTCAATTAAAAAATCTAACGCACGATAAACTGTAGGAGGCGCAACACGTTTCTTCCCTTCACTGAGCATATCAAGAACCTCATAAGCTGTAATTGGCTCATGCTTGCTCCATACTAATTCAAGGACCCGGCGCCTTAAAGGTGTGAAGCGCGTTTCTCTTTCTTCACAAATTTTCTGTGCTGATTCTAAAGCGGTTTCAATACAAACTGTGTGATCGTGCTTATGATTTAACATTCTGCTCTCTTCTCTTTATTACTATTTCCTAGAGACAATAAATGTGATATTGCCCTTTATGTTATGAAATATCAAGCCATCAAGGAAATATTATGGCAAACACTGAGAATAGCAACTCTTTCACTCTCTTACTAGATAAGTTAAAGTTTAATGAGGATGGCCTCATTCCGGTTATCGCGCAGAGTCACGATTCGTATGAAGTGCTTATGATGGCATGGATGAATCGTGATGCCATTATTGAAACTCTAAATACTGGGCGCGTTTGTTATTATTCGAGATCACGACAAAAACTATGGCGTAAAGGGGAAAGCTCCGGTCAAATTCAAACGTTGAAAAATTTTCGTGTTGATTGTGATGCGGATACACTCCTGCTTTTCGTTGATCAAGTCGGTGTTGCTTGCCACACCGGAAGACGCAGTTGTTTTTATGAAGAAGTCTCAAAAGACGGTAACATAAAGATCGTCGCGGACATCCTTAAGAGCCCGGACGATCTTTACGGTAAAAAATAATTTATGCACCAGGACCACAGTCCATGCAGCGTTCAATCATTGCAGGACCTAAGAATAATTTTGCATTTAAATCACGTAATGCGGTTCTCAGTCCCTCTTCAATAACCGGGTGATAAAACGGCATATCAAGTGCTTCTGACACGGTCATGTTTTTTTGGATCGCCCATGATAGCAAATGCCCAATATGTTCAGCCCGAGGGCCAAACATTTCTGCACCAAGAATTCGGCCCGTACCTTGTTCACCATACACTTTCAAAATACCTTTATTGATATTCATCACGCGGCTTCGGCCTTGTCCTTCAAAGCTTACTTCGCCAACGGCGTAACAAGCTTGGCATTGTTGTTTAACTTGATGAATATTTAAACCTGCCGTCATCATTTGTGGCTCAGTAAAAGCAATCCCGAGTGATGTTCTGCGGTGCCCTGATTTTATCTTAGGATAAAGACCGGCATTAGAACCGGCAATACGCCCTTCGTCAGCTGCTTCGTAAAGTAATGGAATATCATTATTTGCATCACCCGCCATAAAAATATGGTCGACGCTTGTTTGTAGTGTAAAATTATTTGCTTCGGGAACACCTAATCCATCACGTTTTAGGGATGTATTTTCTAAACCCAATTTATCAACATTAGGACGTCTTCCAGTAGCGGCAAGTAGATATTCAAAGCTTTCCTTTTGCTCTTTACCGTCTTGATCAACATAGGTGATTTCAACAGTATCGCCGACTTTTTGAATATTCTTCACATCGCCATCACTATTTAAATAAAATTCATCATTGAATGTTTTATCAGCATAATCACGAATTTCCGGATCTTGAAGCATACCAATTGCACCATCTTTCCCGAAAACTTTCACTCGTACACCCAATCGGCTGAGTGCTTGACCAAGTTCAAGCCCAATAACGCCGGCACCGAAAATCACCATTGATTCTGGTAATTGCTCTAACTCAAAAACTTGGTCTGTCGTGATTAAACGATCTTCTGCACCATTAAAAAACCCTGGATAAGCCGGACTTGATCCCGTTGCGATGACTATCGATTTCGCCTTTACGGTGGTATGATCATCAATCTGCAATGTGTTATCATCAATGAATTTTGCATATCCTTTTACGCGATGTTTTTCATCAAACCCTTCAACGGATTCAATCACAAAACCCACAAAGCGGTCACGCTCACTTCTTAATCTTGTCATTACGGCTTTCTTATCAACCGTCACATTATCAACCGAGACACCAAAAATGTCTGTGTGACTAGAATGATACGCTGCTTCCGCGGCTGAAATTAATAATTTACTTGGCATACATCCAACCCGCGCACAGGTCGTCCCGTATACGCCACCTTCAATAAGCATTATATTATCTGTATGCTCACTTGCCGTTCTATAAGCGCCCATCCCGGCTGTACCTGAGCCGATAATCGCTACATCTACTTCTTTATTGATCATGTCTTTTTCCTCTCAAGAATTTATAATTATTCTAATGAATTGAACCATATATTGAAGTTCAAAGATTTTTTTCAAGGCACCTCACAAAAACTTGATTAAAAAAATGCCCCTCACTCAAAATAGAGTGAAGGGCATTGAATTTTTATAAAGGTAAAATTTATGCTTTCATTGCTTTTTCAAGTTGATCCGCAATTGGAAGTTTTCTGATCCGCACTCCACATGCATCGAAAATCGCATTACAGAGTGCCGGAATGGCGGGCGGCAATGACATTTCACCCAATCCTTTTGGATCGATATGATTGCGTACGACTTCGGATGTAAGCATATGAGGGGACGTTCCGATACGCGCCATTTGGTATGTATCGAAATTATTATTAATCACACGACCTTCCTCTAGTTCAATGGCCTGACCAAGGGCTGCGCTAAAACCATCAAGCGTTCCGCTTTCAATTTGCGCGCGGCACCCTTGCGGGTTAATGGCAATGCCGGGATCGGCCGCACCACTAGCATTTATAATCGTTAGCGTTCCGTCACTGTCCACTTTAACTTCGACTGCGCAGGCCGCATAACCGCCGAATGTCATAAAGCTCGCAATACCCATACCATGCCCTTTGGGAAGTTCTTTACCCCAACCAAGGTTTTTCGCCGCAATTTGTAGAACGTTAATGAAACGATCCGCTTCCATAATGTCACTACTAAACCCCGGCGCTGGTGTATCACCAGCATCCTTAAACATATCAATACGGAACTGAAGTGGATCTTTACCCGCTAGATGCGCCATTTCATCAACAAAGCTTTGCATCGCATAACCCGCTACATTTTCCGTTGGTCCGCGCCAAGGGCCGCTTGGGAGCACCTTACTATCAATCACTTCACCGCGGTAATTGGGGACATGATGAGCCGGAAAAGCATGTGTCGCGAAATCATTATCCGTTGAACAATGGAAATAATTTGCCGCAACTAGTTTTCCATTTTTATCAAGTCCGCCCTTAAACATATGACGACCTTTTGGATTATAGAAATCTTGTTCAAGATCATCTTCGCGTGTCCAAATTACTTTAATCGGTTTGCCAACCGCTTTTGAAAGCACCGCCGCTTCCGTGCAGGCATCAACAATAAACTTACGGCCAAAACCGGAACCAAGGCGCATCAATGTCACATCAAATTGGTCATGGGTATAACCCGGTAACACACGCATTAAATCATTCATGACCCTAACACCCGTTTGATTTCCAGCAATCACCGTGACTTTATCGGATTTTACATCAACGATACCGCATGGTGTTTCCATGGTCGCATGGGCCCAATAAGGTTGATCATACGCAACTTCAAGGGTTTTATCGGCCTCGGCAAAGGCTTTATCAAAATCACCATGCTCTAATCTGACGTTGGTTTTACCTTCTACGATAACTTTGTCAAAATTGCGATCAATCCATGCATTGTCCACATCGGCCCAGCGCCCTTTGTCCCATTCGATTTCCAATGCTTCGCGACCTTTAAGAGCCGCCCAATGACTGTCAGCGATTACGGCGACACCATCAGCGATATATTTCTGTTCGTTTATATCTTCGGGGATACGGTTCACGCGCACAACATGGCGCACGCCCGGCACTTTTAATGCCTCGGTATCATCATATGATTTCACAAGACCATCAGCGTGTGGGCAGCGCGCGATCACCGCATTTAGCATACCCGGTAATTCCATATCCATCACGTATTTTTGTGCGCCAATTGCAATATCGCCCGCTACTTTTTGCGGTTGATCCGTACCAATGACTTTATATTCATCTGGTGATTTTAATTTCGGTTCAGCGGTTAAAGTCACAATCGCGGCTTTTTCCACGAGCGAACCATAACTGATTTTTTGATTGCCGCTGATCACATATCCATTATCTGTGTTTAAACTTGAAATATTCACACCAAGATCATCAGCCGCGGCCTGTTTCAAACGTTCACGGGCTTCTGCTCCTGCCATACGCAGCATTTCATAGGAACGGCGGATTGATTGGCTACCGCCAGTTGATTGATGGATCGGATGCCCTTTATAGGTTTGATTGATATAGGGTGCATCACCACCACGCGGGTTGCTGCCGTCATTTTCTTTATAAAGTGGTGGTAATTTTTCAACATTGACATTATCAAAATCAACATCAAGCTCTTCAGCAACTAGCATTGGTAATGCCGTATTAACACCAGTCCCGTCGTCGGGCACTGAATAGCCAATGGTCACCATATTATTCGTATCAATTTTCAGATAAAAACCGAGATTAGTGTCAAGATTTCGGTAGCGATCCTTGGAGCCATTTTGTGCAAAACTAAATGAAGGACTAGAAATAACAAGCGCACCCGCGGCGGCTGTTACTTTTAAAAATTGGCGTCTATCAAAATTTCCCATGATTATGCCTCCCCTCTTAAATAGGCTGCGGCCTTATAAATGGCAATTCTCATGCGGGCATAGCTCGCACAGCGACACAGATTGGTATGATTTTCATCAATGTCTTCATCCGTCGGGTTCGGGAAATCTTTTAAAAATGATGCCACCGCCATAATTTGTCCAGATTGACAGAACCCGCACTGGGCCACGTCTTCTTCGACCCAAGCACGCTGCACCGCATGCAGGCGATCTTGATCGCCTAACCCTTCTATGGTAACGATATCTTCACCATCAACGGCAGCCATGGGCACAGAACAGGACCGCTGCGCCATACCGCCCATATGAACGGTACAAGCACCGCACTGCGCAATACCACAACCAAATTTAGTCCCTGTTAATTTCACATCTTCACGCAAATACCAAAGAAGTGGCATATCCTCATCACCTTCAAAGGTGTGTTCCCTGCCGTTGACCATAAATTTAACCATTGATCCACCTATATTTTATTTGATTTTAAAAAACGATTTCCAAAAACAATCATGCCTATCCCAATAATCATGATAGCATATAATAGCATATTTTCTTTGCCAAGCCATATGGTTGCTGTGCCCGCAACGATTGACATTAACAAATCAATCATACCATAAGCTGTCGATTTTTCTTCACTACTTGAAAATAATGTAATCGCACGCGCCAGTAAAACACCCGCAATCACCAGCAGTGTAAAACTGCTTAAAATGACATTCCATTCGCCAACCATCAATATTTCAGGGTTATAGATAAAATAAAAGGGAATGATAAATGCAGATAATCCGAGTTTAAGACCAGCCATACTTGTTTCACGTAAATCTGCTTTCGCAAGGCTCGCTGCCGCATAGGAAGCAATCGCAACCGGCGGCGTTAAAAATGATGCAAGTCCAAAATAAAAGACGAAGAAATGTGCTGCAATGGCCGGCACACCCATATCGGTTATAGCCGGCGCAAGAAGCATCGCGACAATGATATAAACGGCAGATGTCGGCATACCCATCCCTAGAACAATGGACGCTAGCGCCGTCAATAAAAGCATTACAAATAAACCATAAGCGATCCCAACATCGCTCAGTGCGAGAGCAAGGCTAAAGCCAAGACCGCTCATATTTATTACGCCAATGATGATCCCCGCCCCCGCACAAATCATTACAAGCATGACAAATGGTTTTCCAAGACCCAGAATACATTCATAAATTATCTTAAGTGATGGTAATTTCTTAAATTTCAAAAGCGCAAGGAACAAAAGAGAAAGCGTCGCATATAGGGCAGATTTTGCAGGATTAAATGCAAGAACAAACAAGAAAAAAATTAGCACACCCAGCGGAATGATAAAAAGCCAGCCCGCTTTTGTCACATCAAACATTTTTGGAAGTTCCGATTTTTTAAGACCTTCTAATCCTTTATCACGGGCATAAAAATCAATCTGACAAAATAGAAAAACATAATAAACAATAGCCGGTAATATTGCAGCAGCGACAATAGTTGAATATGGCATTTCCAGATATTCCGCGATGATAAAAGCGGTTGCCCCCATGACGGGTGGTGCTAGCTGACTACCGTTTGAAGCCACGGCCTCAATCCCCGCTGCCATCGCGCCTTTAAAGCCGTTACGTTTCATCAAAGGAATTGATATCATGCCCGTTGACATTATATTTGCAACGGTCGCGCCACTAACGGTTCCCATTAGCGAACTACCCACTACGGAAACCTTTGCAGGACCGCCACGTTTATGACCGATTGATGCCATGGCAATATCTGAGAAAAATTTAGTCGCGCCGCTCGCCTGCATTACCTGTCCAAGGATTAGAAATCCTAAGATCAATGTACCTGCTACCATTATAATGAAACCTAGAACGGCGCTGCTATCAATATAAAGATACATGAAAAGGGCGTCATAATCATTTTGCGCACCTTCAAAAATACCAGGTGCTTTATGACCAAATATACCGTATAGCAGTGACGCTAAAATGATTATTGCCATACCGTTTCCGGTTGTTTTACGCACCCCTTCAGTGAGCAATCCAATCGAAATAACAGCCATGGAAATTTTAAAAAATGTTCGGTCATGTTGATTAAGAAGCCAATCTTCATAATGGTAAGCACAAAGAAGCCAAACACCACCCGCGATCAACGCCAAAATATAATCTATAGTTTTGGCATTATCACTATATGGCCAATAAATAAAAGCTGCTGCAACAGAAAACCCAATAAGAAGAGCTAAATAATTTCCGCCTAAAATGGCTAAGCCTAGCTGCAGCGGTACGCCCATAATCCAACAAACGCCAAATAAAACCGGCAATCCAAACATAAAAACATTAAATGCTTTTTTAATGGTGGTATCGCCCTTGTCTATTTCTTGTTCACTCACCGTTTATTAATTCCAGACTTCCAACAACTTTTGGTTTCTCATCTCCGCTGCCTCATCCCATTTCGCTAGTCCTTTTCCACTTTTGAAATATTCAATAGCCGCTTTATGATAAGGCACAGTTTGCGTTTCATGCACTAAATCCGCAGGAGAGAAATTGGTTAGATTGTTATAATCCTTGCCAATATCATCCCAATTTGCATGTAATACATCCAATATTTTCACCACATCTTGATCTGATAATGATTTGGGCACCACAATATAAATATCAAGCGCAAAAATTCTTGTTTCCGTTTCAACGCCCGGATAACTATCCGCACCCACGACAAAAGGTCTGATTTCTGAATAAGCTGATTGGCTCAATCTTTCTTCAAACCCCTCTTTTTCAAGACTTAAAATTGTAATTCCCGCTGTCGCGTTGGCTTTTCTTACGGCTGCCATACTCACACTTCCGGGTGCTGCATCTGCATTTCCTTCGACGACCGCTTCAATGCCTTGCCCGACGCCAGATACAGTGACCACTTCAACATCTTCGCGTCTTAACCCTGCACCATCAAGCATGGTTTGTGACATTTCAGTCAAAGCACCAGCGGCAGCAAAATCAAGCACTACTTTTTTTCCTTTAAGGTCTGCGATTGTTTTAATTCCACTGTCTTTACGAACAACAAAAGCAAACGGCATAGCAACAATACGTCCTATGGTTCGAATATCTTTCATAGGTTCCGTTTCAAGCCCCAAATAAGAAGAATTTGATTCACCCATGGAGGATAATCCCATTGTCACTTCACCGGCATTAATTAATGGCATAAATGCGCTTGGTCCCACATATGGTCGCGCAGTTACACGCATGCGAAGGTTTCTTTGCATATGCTTAGCCATAACTGTGCCAAGGGCATGCATGGAACTACCAACAAAACCTGTTCCGATGCTAAATTGCCTACTTTGCGCGAATGTCGGCAATGTCGACGACATAATCATCGCCACGCTTAATAAAATGACACCTATATTTTTAAATATGCTTTTCATCGGATGATGGTTTTCCCTATAAATCATTACTGTAATAACATATCATTTTCATCTTACCTATTTTAAAGATGAATTCAATGATGAATAGGGATTTAATCTAACCTAGAACAACCCTTGTACCAGACCATTCTGATCAATTTCAATGGCTTCGGCTGCGGGAACTCTAGGTAATCCTGGCATGGTCATAATGGCGCCACATACAACAAGAATAAACTCTGCTCCTGATGAAATCCGTACTTCTCGGATTGGAACCCCATACCCGGATGGCGCACCTTTTAACGCTGGATCGGTGGAAAAGCTATACTGCGTTTTCGCCATACATACCGGCAAATGACCGAAGCCATCCTTTTCAAAATCTTTTAATTGATTTCTAATTTTTTGATCGGCAAAGACTTCATCGGCACGGTAAATTTCTTTTGCGATGACCTCAATTTTAGTCATTAATTTTAAATGATCCGGATAAAGAACATTAAAGTCAGATTTACTCTCATTAATGGAATCAACAACCGCTTGCGCAAGATTGGCACTGCCTTCACTACCTAATCCCCAATGATAACTTTCTACCGCTTTAATACCTACGGCGGCGCAGGCATCTACCACTGCTGCTATTTCCGCATTAGTATCTGTGGGGAAACGGTTAATACCTACGACGGCTTCAACGCCGTATTTTCTAATATTTTCAGCGTGACGTTCAAGATTTGCCAAACCTTTTTTAACGGCTGAAACATTTTCCGTTCCTAAATCATCTTTACCCACGCCACCATGCATTTTTAAGGCACGAACCGTCGCAACAAGCACAACAGCATCAGGGTTCAAACCTGCTTTGCGGCATTTAATATCAAAGAATTTTTCGGCGCCTAAATCTGCACCAAATCCAGCTTCCGTTACCACGTAATCAGCCATCTTAAGAGCGGCTTTTGTCGCCATAACCGTATTACAACCATGGGCAATATTGGCAAACGGACCGCCATGTATGAACGCTGGATTATGTTCCAGTGTTTGAACCAGATTAGGTTGAAGCGCATCTTTTAACAATACGGTCATTGGACCATCTGCTTTAACTTCGCGGGCATAAATCGTTTTTCTATCACGTGTTTGACCGATAGTGATGCCGCCAAGGCGACGACGAAGATCATCAAGCCCACTGGCCAAGCAGAAAATGGCCATTACTTCGGACGCAGGAGTAATATCAAAGCCACCTTCACGCGGGAAACCATTTGCCACACCACCAAGTGAAGTTGCAATATCACGCAAACTGCGATCATTCATGTCCATCACACGGCGCCACGTAATTCGGCGATTATCAAGTCGGGTGGAGTTTCCCCAATAATTATGATTATCAATCATCGCCGCAAGCAAGTTATTTGCCGATGTAATCGCGTGAAAATCACCGGTAAAATGAAGATTAATATCTTCCATAGGGATAACTTGCGCGTACCCACCACCTGCTGCACCACCCTTCATTCCGAAGCATGGTCCTAAGGAAGGTTCACGAATACAAATCATTGCTTTTTTACCGATCCGATTTAACCCGTCACCGAGCCCCACTGTCGTTGTGGTTTTACCTTCACCTGCGGGTGTCGGTGTAATGGCTGTAACAAGAATGAGTTTACCGTCCGGCATGTCCGAAAGACTTTCAATATAATCGAGGCTTACTTTTGCCTTATCATCTCCGTATCTAATCAATGCATCTTCAGGGATATCAATTTTTGCGGCAATGTCGGCAATTGGTTTTGCCGTTGCTTCACGGGCGATTTCAATATCGCTTTTATATTCAGTGACCATTTTTAGTAACTTTCGCAAATTGTGTTGGTTTTTCTATTTCCGGGAAACGCCTTGGCGGTTTCCTGTGCATTGTGTTTTGTTCATATGAATAGGCAACGGCGAATAATAAATCTTCGCTATAATCTCTACCAAGAATTTGAAGCCCTGCCGGAAGGTTTCCATATGTAAAGCCCATGGGAATACTAACTGCAGGTAGTCCGGTTGCTGGGGCAATAATTTGACTATTATCGCCTTTATAATCTTCGTCAGCGCGCGCTAATGTGGCTGGTGGGTTTGTCCAGCTCGGATAAATGATAACATCGACATTGTGATTATCCATTGAGGTCACAACATCATGTTTAAATACATTGCGTCCTGCGTGATTTGGAAATTCCATACATGGTGGTGTGCGATCATTTGGATGAACGTCAAGGGGACCATCACCAAAATATTCAAGCCCGCCTTTAACATCAGGTGAAAATTGGCCACTTTCCATAACTTCCATGACGTCCTTAATTGGCGCATCCGCCCCTAATGATTTTAAATAAACATACATATCATACCTAAAGCGACTGCAGCTATTATTGGCTTCACGGTGTGTGGAAAAATTATCAATTTCAAAAGGGTCAACAATAATTGCGCCTGCCGATTTCAAATCCTCAACCGCTTGAATAAAAAGTGCCGTAATCGCTGGATCCGCATCTTCGGTAAAAACAAGTGATCTTAATATGCCTATTCGTTTTCCTTTTAATGCATCTTTATCCAGATAGTCGGTATAATCTTTTTTACGTTTTCCCTTACCCAATTCAGTCATCGGATCCTTTGGATCATACCCTGCCACTACATTGAATAGCTTGGCAGCGTCACGTACAGTTCGGGCCATAGGTCCAGCAATATCACGGTCGCCAATAAGCGGAATAACACCGTCACGGCTGGTTAAACCCATCGTTGAACGAATACCAAACAACGCCAAATGTGACGATGGGCCACGAATACTATTCCCCGTATCAGATCCCATCCCCGCCACACCGAAACTTGCAGCAGTGCCTGATGCTGTACCACCGCTAGAGCCTGCGGGCACGCGGGATAAGTCATAAGCATTTGCCGTCGTTCCATAAGAAGAACTTTTGGTTTTTCGAGGGCTAAACGCCCATTCCGCCATATTAGTTTTTGCAATTACAATAGCATCGGCGTCGCGTAACTTTTTAACCATAAACGCATCGTCAGGTGGATAGTTTTCTTTTAAAGCAATTGATCCGCCCGTGGTCGGCAAATCATGAGTATCATAATTATCCTTAACCAAAATAGGCGCACAGAATAGTGACCCTAATTCATCACCCTTTTTAAGACGTTCATCTATCGCGTCCGCTTTTGAGAGCGCCCCTCGATTTATAACGGTGATGGCATTTAATTTTGTATCTTCGTCAAAATAATTTATGCGATCAATATAACCGGAAACGATTTCACGACAGGTCATTTTACCTGACTTCAAAGCATCGTGAATATCATCAATTGTCGCTTCAACAAATTGGAAGTTTTGAGCAAAAGAAAAAGTTATACACAACACATAAAATAATAAAACTAGTAAAGACTTATACAAGGTTATGTCCTTTTGTTTTTTTATCATGCTAACTCAATTTATCTGATTGAGGAAGTAGATTTTTTATGTTCTATTATCTTCTCGTTTTAGAAGGATAAAGACATGTCATTTGATAAAGAAAAAATTTACGGCGATACACCCGGCAAACAAAAAGTCATCCATTTTAACAATGCTGGCGCATCCCTAGTGACGCAAACGGTTCTTGATACTCAAAAAGATTATCTTGATTTAGAAGCGGATATCGGCGGATATGAAGCCCTTGCTATGTCTCAAGACAAATTAGAAAATGTATATAAATCCGTTGCCAAAATGATAAATGCTACTCCAGAGGAGATTGCAATCGTTGAAAATGCCACCGTTGGCTGGGCCATGGGGTTTTACGCCATCGATTTTAAACCGGGCGACCGAATTCTTACGGTTGAAGCTGAATATGTATCCAATTTCATTGCCTACCTTCATATGGAAAAGGAAAAGGGCGTATCGGTTGAGGTAATCCCGAGCGATGAAAATGGCAATCTTGATTTGAAGCTTCTTGAATATATGATTGATGAAAATGTAAAGCTCATTTCCGCCACACATGTTCCAACCAATAGTGGCCTAGTGAATATGGTGAGCGATTTGGGGAAGATTGCGAAAAAGCATGATATTTTATTCCTCGTTGATGCCTGTCAATCAGTTGGACAAATGCCCATCGATGTAGAAGCAATCGGTTGTGATATGCTATCGGCAACAAGCCGCAAATATTTACGAGGCCCCCGCGGCGTTGGGTTTCTTTACGTCAAGAAATCTATCATTGAAGAATTACACCCGCCAATAGTCGATCTTAGAAGTGCGAAATGGTTAAGTCCGACCGTTTATGAACTTCGAAATGATGCTAAACGATTTGAAAATTGGGAAAATAATTGTGCTGCTATTCTTGGGTTTGGCGGGGCCGTTGATTACGCGCTTGAAGTTGGGCTTGAAAATATCAAAGAACGCAATGATGAGCTCGCTGGCTATTTGAGAGATAAATTAAATTCAATTAGTGGCGTAAATATCCATGCAATTAGTGATCATCAATGTGCCATAACCACTTTTCATGTTGATGGCCATGACGCCGTAGATATCGTCAATAAACTTAGAGAAAACGGCATAAACACCAGTCTTTCCGAGCCGAGCAGCACGTTGCTTGACGCGACAAAAAATAAGCTCCCCAATATGGTTAGAGCATCAATTCATTATTATAATGACGAGACAGAAATTGATCGCTTCATTGAAACGCTTACTAAAATGATCTAGTCTACTATTTCAAAGGCCATTAGTTATATAAAAAAACGGCGTTTATATTGAAATTAATTGCTTACTATTCTAGCCAAAACAACTCTTTTAATAATGAACAATTAAAATAGATTGTAAATATTGCTGTAAAGCGAAATAAAGAAAATAACATCACTGGCATGCTGTTATATGCTAATAGATGTTTTTTTCAGATCATCGAAGGTCCTAGCGAAGCCATAGACAGTCTATACGAAATCATACAGCATGATGACAGGCATAACACGATCACAAAAGTACTCGATCAAGAAATCACTGGGCGTGCATTCGCCGATTGGTCAATGGGCGCGCTTAAACTTGATCCGACAATGTCAGAAAACAATCAAGTATTTGAATTATCAAATCAGGTGCTTGAAAATAAAGTAATTACACCATCTCATGAAATTCTAAAAATTTTAGCGCAAGCCTTTTACCAATCCGCGGGGCTTTCACTTAATTAAATGAATTAATTTGGCCAAGTGTCGTCGTTTCTTGGGCCACTACAAAGTTTGTTATCAACATATTCACGCGTATTTATATTACGGCAACTATAAACGGTGTTTCCATCGCTATCTGTAAAACCATCCCACGCATAATTAGTCACAACACCTGTTACACCATCTGCTCTTCCGCTATTTGTTCCCGTTTCACATCCGGTTGCAACCAAAGCTAAAACGAGAATTAGGATAAAAGTATAAAATTTCATGGTTCATCACCTTTAAAAATTAAGATATTTCATAAAAACCAGTTTATATATTCTTGTCAACAAAAGTGGTGTTACAGTTTCATGAAGATTTCTTATATATGGATTTCTCCCATAAAAAAAGCGCCTCGGGCGATTGCCGTTGGCGCTTTTTTTAGTACCGAACTTCTTTAGAGGAAGTGGTGACCCCTACGGGAATCGAACCCGTGTTTCAGCCGTGAAAGGGCCGCGTCCTAACCGCTAGACGAAGGGGCCATCTATTTCGGTGTGGGTGGTTTCTAACCCTTCACGTCCATTCGGTCAATAGCTTTTTTGTAATATAGATGACTTTTTTTAAAAATGCCCTAAATTCCTGAGTTATCCAGACTATTCAGATGCATCATCAATAAATATTTCCGCGCTTGTGCGGCCATTCCATGTGTTATTTCTAATGGTTCCCGCGATTTTTATACTTTTCCCACGAGAATCCAGTAAAAGCTGCCCTAGAGGCTTATCAGCGGAGCGAAACGCCATGGCTTTGACGGTGCAGCCATCGCCGCCTTTGAAAGAGCATTTCACATGATCTTTACCGACCACATCTACATAGCTTACAAATGCATCAGAAAATGCAAAACGCGGCCCTGCATTACCCTGCCCGAAAGGTCCAATTTGATCAAGCATATGAACCAAGTCGGGATTTACCGCCGATAAAGATAATACGCCATCAAGTTTTAAGGATAATGACTTCACGGCGTCATCAACATTTATTCTTAATCTATCCGTTAGGAATTCATTCAAAGCGTCAATTTGTTCACCGCGCATGCTCAGTCCCGCCGCCATTGCATGACCGCCACCCGCCGTTAAAATTTCCGCTTGTCTAGCGGCCGTAATCGCCGAACCAAGGTCAACACCGGTAATTGACCGCCCTGACCCTTTGGCGTCGCCATTTTCATCAATCGCTATGATGATTGTTGGTCTTCCAAAATGTTCCTTAAGCCGTCCTGCGACAATGCCGATCACGCCAGGATGCCAACCATGACCAGATGCGATGATGATCGGTGGCACAATACCACCTGGGCCAATTTTTTGACTGACTTGGTCCATTGCATCTTCAAGCACCATTGCTTCAATGGCTTGGCGTTCCGCATTATAAGTATTAAGTTCTGAGGAAATTTTTACGGCTTCTTCTTCATCATCGGTACTTAATAAAATTGTTCCTGCTTCCGATCTTCCGACACGTCCACCGGCATTAACCCGTGGACCAAGAAGAAATCCTGCATGATAAGTTCCAGGCGTTTCTGAAATACCCACCACATCACTAAGCGCTTTTAAACCCACATTGCCGCGGGTAGCCATAATTTTAAGTCCCTGCGAAACTAGAGCGCGATTAATACCGACAAGTGGCACGACGTCACAAATTGTGCCAAGCGCTACCAAGTCCAGCCATTCAATGATATTAGGCTCTTTAATGCTTTGTTCTTTATACCATCCACGATTTCTAAGCTCACGATTTATGCCGACGATGGTGATGAAACTGACACCGATAGCGGCAAGCTGACCATACCCCTGCTCTTCATCCAATCGATTGGGGTTAACCACAGCGACCGCGTCCGGCAGTCTTGCTTCCGCCTGATGATGATCAACGACAATGACATCAAGTCCCGCACCATGAGCCGCAGACAACGGATCGAATGATACGATGCCACAATCAACGGTAATGACCAATTTATGACCCGCAGCTTTTAATTCTAATAAGGCTTTGGTATTGGGGCCGTAACCTTCTGACATTCGATCAGGGATATAGGCCGTTATATCTTGATTGATAGATTTAAAAAATCTTTTGAATATTGCTGATGAAGTTGCCCCATCAACATCATAATCACCAAAAACGGCTACTTTCTCACCCGAAACAATGGCATCCGCAATTCGGTTGCAGGCTTTATCCATATCTTTAAAATGGGAAGGGTCAGGAAGCGTTTCCTTTAAGGTTGGGTTTAAAAATGTAGTGGCTTCATCAACAGTTATACCGCGCCCGACAATAACACGCGCCACAATTTCCGGCAGATCATGATTTTGAGCAATTGCTTGCACGAAACGATTTTCAGCAGGGCGCGCTACCCAAGCCCGCCCTGTAATTGATTTTTCCACAGCCAAGATTAAGTCATGCTCGGCTATGGAATTTTGATCATTCGTCATAAAGATATATTAAGTTAATTTAATTTCGCGGTTGTGTTCGGTTTGGATGCGGCGAACCGTTTTTGATGCTGAACGCATCACAACTGTTTCCGTCGTGTATCCTTTACCGTCAATCGTTGTATGAACACCACGAAGTAAAGTACCATCAGTAACACCTGTTGCAGCAAAAATAACATCACCCGCGGCCATTTCTTCCGTTGAATATTTACGGTCAAGGTCTTCGATACCCCATTTACGCGCACGTCCACGTTCAGTATCATTTCTGAATGTCAAGCGGCCTTGAATTTGTCCACCGATACAGCGAAGTGCCGCCGCGGCAAGAACACCTTCAGGTGCGCCGCCTGATCCCATATAAATATCAACAGATGTATCAGGATTTGTTGTGTCAATAACACCGGCAACATCACCGTCACCAATTAATTTTACGCGCGCGCCACAAGCACGAACTTTTTCAATAATATCACCATGTCGAGGACGGTCTAAAACACAAACCAATATGTCGCTTACTTGACGGCCTTTTGCATCGGCAACGGCTTTAATATTTTCTTCTACTGATTTATCAAGATCAATAATACCTTTAGGAAGACCTGGGCCAACAGCAATTTTATCCATATAAACATCAGGAGCGTTTAAAAGGTTACCTTTTTCAGCTAGTGCAACAACAGCAAGTGAATTTTGCATTGCTTTCGCAGCGATTGTTGTTCCCTCTAATGGGTCAAGTGCAATATCAATTTCAGGACCATTACCGGTGCCGACTTCTTCACCGATATAAAGCATAGGCGCTTCATCGCGCTCACCTTCACCGATCACAATACGGCCTTTAATATCTAGTTGATTAAACTCATTACGCATAGATTCAACGGCGGCAGCGTCAGCTGCTTTTTCGTCACCCATACCCACAAGTTTTGCTGCTGCAATCGCGGCTGCTTCTGTGACACGTACTAATTCGAGTACGAAGATACGGTCCAATGTTGAATTAACTGCCATAATTATTTCCTATTTTTAAAAAATATTTACTAATATTTCTATGTGGCGAATATAACTGAAATTTATAATTTTTCAATTCTTATAGACATAGTTGGTTCTAATACAACAGAAAGGTCATTAATTCGATTAATGGCATCTCTTAATGCGGTTTCCGTTGTTTCATGTGTGGCGATGGCAACATAGACTTTTCCTTGCACTTCCGCCGGCTTTTGTTTCATTTGATCAATTGAGACGCCTGATTCTTTTAAAGCGGATGTAATATCAGCCATAACACCGGTTTCATCATTAGCGAGAATACGAATATAATATTCTCCTTTACGCTGATTAATTGATACAGGCTCAGCATCCACCAATGTTGATGCAGGCTTAAAGAAAGCTGGCCCCGTATGACCGCGTGCGATATCAATTAAGTCAGCAACCACAGCAGATGCGGTTGGCCCCTCACCTGCACCACGGCCCTGATAAAACGTTCGATCAATATAATCGCCATCAACAACTAATGCGTTAAATCCGTCCATCACGCTTGCGATCGGAAGGCTTCGATCAATCATCACAGGATGTACACGTTGGCTTAATGTACCATTTTCATATTTTGTCATGCCCAGTAATTTGATACGAAAACCAAATTCTTTGGCGTTTTCAATATCAATTCCTGCGATTTTACGAATTCCTTCGATGTAGACATTTTTAAAATCAGTTTTTGTGCCAAATGCGACACTGCTTAAAATTGCTAATTTATGAGCTGCATCAATACCATCGAGATCAAGTGCAGGATCAGCTTCAAGATATCCTAATTCAGTAACCTCATCTAAAATTTTATCATATGAAAGGCCACGACTTTCCATATGTGTCAGCATATAATTGGTCGTTCCGTTCATAATGCCATAAACTTGAGTTAGTTCATTTGCGGCCAAACCTTCGCCAATTGCTTTGATAATTGGAATACCGCCAGCCACAGCTGCTTCATAACGAAGTGCCACATTATTATTTTGTGCCAAATCAGCAAGTACGGCACCGTGGTGCGCAACCATTGCTTTATTCGCAGTAACAAGTGACTTGCCGTTTTTTAGCGTATTTTGTGAAAGTGTATAAGCAATGCCATCTTCACCGCCAATTAATTCAATAACAATATCTACATCATCAATATCTGCCATATCGGCTGCGTTATCAACCCATGCATATGGGGATAAATCTATACCACGATCTTGTATTTTACTTCTGGCTGAAACGGCCGTTATTTGAATTTCACGGCCCGCTCGTTCTTTGATTAATTCTTTATGCTGTTCCAGTATTTTAACAACGCCAACGCCTACATTCCCAAGACCCGCGACAGCCACTTTTAAAGGAGTAATCACTTTAATTTCCCTTTTTCTTTTCTATTATCTGATTTAAATATTGATCACTTTTTTTCATGAATTGCTTTATATTTCTAATTGCTTGACGGATACGTTGCTCATTTTCCACTAGCGCGATGCGAACAAAACCGTCACCATATTCACCAAAACCTATTCCAGGTGCAACGGCAACCTTCGCATGTTCAAGTAATGATTTTGAAAATTCGTTTGATCCGACTTTTTCCCACCCGCTAGGAAGCGGCACCCAAGCAAACATTGTTGCCTCTGGTGACGGAATTTCCCAACCAGAACCCGCCATACCGTTCACGAGAACATCCCTGCGTGTTTTATAAGTCTCTCTTGCAAAGTCAATGCAATCTTGAGGACCATTCAAAGCGGCCGTAGCAGCAACTTGTATTGGCGTAAAGGCACCATAATCAACATATGATTTCATGCGCGTTAAAGCGCCAATAAGTTTCTTATTTCCAACGGCAAAACCCATACGCCAACCAGCCATAGAATATGTTTTGCTCATTGATGTAAATTCAACGGCAATATCTCGCGCCCCTTCTACCTGAAGAATGGAAGGTGGTGGCGTATCATTGAAATAGATTTCAGCATAAGCTAGGTCAGATAAAATATATATTTCATGCTTTTTACAAAAAGAGACCACCTCTTTATAAAAATCCAAATCAACAACTTGCGCCGTTGGATTAGACGGAAAATTTAAAACGAGTGCTAATGGTTTTGGAATACTGTGTTTAACCGCCTGTTCCAGAATATCCATAAAATCTTGATCTTCGGTTGTCGGAAGATGACGCATCGTCGCACCAGCAATTATAAAACCAAAATGATGGATCGGATAGCTTGGGTTTGGCACAAGAATTACATCGCCCGGCGCCGTAATGGCTTGCGCTAAATTTGCTAACCCTTCTTTAGACCCTAATGTTGCAATAACTTCGCTATTTGGATCGAGTGATACATTAAAGCGACGTTCATAATAACCGGCCATTGCTTTACGTAAACCGTGAATGCCTTTTGACACAGAATAACGGTGGGCCTTCGGATCATTCATGGTTTCCGTTACCTTATCCATTACATGTTGTGGTGGCATAAGGTCTGGATTTCCCATTCCTAGATCAATGATATCCTCACCCGCGGCTCTTGCTTTAGCTTTCATCGCGTTTACTTCTGCAAAAACATAAGGCGGTAATCTTTTTATTCTGTAAAATTCAGAATCCATTGTATTTTCCATATAATCAATGAGAACAATATAATTTCCGCCCTCTAATAACAGCAAAATCCCGTTCAGGAAACAGGATTCTGCATAAGAAAAGCTAAAAAATGTACTTTATGATTTAATTAAATTGCGCAACGATTTGAGAGACAAAAACTATCGCAATCGCAATTGGACATAAAAACTTTATTACCATGTAAAGAAGATCAAGATGACTTTCATTTTCACCGAAAGCTTCTATCACATTGTGCTTTTTGATAACCCAGCCAACAAATACTGCCGTAAGCAATCCACCAAGCGGCAATCCGATTTGATTAACATACCAGTCAAAGCTGTCCAATAATCCTAATCCGGCAATTTTTACATGTGAAAGTATATTACTCGAAAATACGGACAGCATGCCCACTAGGAATATTGCGCCAGTAACAATTGCTGCAGATTTACGGCGCGTCATATCATAAAACTTATTCAAATAAACGACCATTTGTTCCATCAATGCCAGAAGCGTTGTAAACCCTGCGATCGCCAGAAGCGTAAAGAAGCCTGCACCAACAATACCACCATATTCTAACTGGCCAAATGCTACTGTCATAGTATTAAAGACAAGCGCTGAGCCAACGTTCGGTTCCATTCCGAAACCAAATACGATTGGGAATATTGAAAGTCCCGCAAAAACAGCGACACATGTATCCGCAATACAGATAATAAATGCTGATTTTACGATAGATGTTTCTTGCGGTAAATAAGCACCAAATGTAAGCATTATACCGAGGGCAACACCGATAGAGAAAAATGCTTGTCCAAGCGCACTTACGACTACTTCTAGTGTTACCTTTGAAAAGTCAGGTTCAAATAAAAACGCAGCGCCCGCGGCAAAATCACCAATAAATGCCGCCATCACAATAAGTGATAGTAATAGAAAGAAGAAGATTGGCATCGCGATTGATGTCATCCTTTCAATTCCATCATTGAGTTTATTTGATAGAATTAATGCACACACTATCATTAAGAAAGCATGCCAAAATGTCAGTTTAAAGGGATTACTGGAATAACTTGCATAAAGATCGACGGCGCCATGAGGTGTAATGCCCGCAAAACTTCCCATCACTGCTTCATAAGCATAAGCAGCCGTCGTACCCGCAATTACACTGTAATAGGAACATAAAATGAATGAGCTAAAGGCGATAAACCAGCCGATATATTTCCAATTTTGTGATTTATTTTCCATTCTGGCGACATGGCCAAAATTAGTGACAGCCCCTTGCTTACCATAACGACCAAGCATTGTTTCAGCCGCAAGAAGCGGGAAACCAATTATGATGACAAAACCAACATAAATAATAACAAAAGCGGCACCACCATTTTCACCCGCCTCAAATGGAAATCGCCAAATATTACCAAGTCCAATGGCACCACCAACGGCAGCTAACAGGAAACCCGTTCTTGAATTCCACTGACTTTTCATTTCATGTTCAGAACTTATCGCCATACTTTTACCTTACCTGATTATTCAGCAGATTGTTTTTTTGTTTCAAGTCGCTTTTGATGTGCTTCTCGTGTCATTTGGAATATTTCCGGACTTTTAATGAGTAACGCAATTAAATTTGGCGCGGCCAAGATACCTAATGTTGCCAACCCAAAGGCCCAAATTGTCGCAAATTCACCTACACACCCTAGGAAAACCGTCGCCACGCTTAACAGTCTAAAGACCATTATTAATTTTTCATTGCTTAAGAAAACACCTGCTCTTTCCACATATAAGCTCCACGCGATGATTGTAGTAAATGAAAAGACCAATTGACCAACAATCACGACATAACCACCACCTGGTAGCCCCGCGGCAAAAGCCTGCGATGTTAAAATAGCGCCAGAATTTCCATCATCACCAAACATCCATGTACTTTGAACAACACCACCAATATCAATTTGAACCGTCAATATAATTAGCGATGTGAATGTGCAAATAATAATCGTATCAATCACGGTTCCAAGCATCGCGATTTCACCTTGTTGAATAGGATCACTGGTTTCCGATGATGCATGGGCGATCGCCGCGCTTCCTGTTCCTGCTTCGTTTGAATAAAGCCCGCGTGAAACGCCTTGAGCAATCGCAGCTGAAATCGCTGCACCCGCAAAACCGCCTACGGCAGCGGTACCACTAAAGACACCCTCGAAAATCAAACCAAATGCAGTTGGAATTGCATCAACATTTATAACAAGAATAACCGCACCACATAATAAATACAAAATACTCATGGTTGGCACTGTAATTTCAGCCATTCGCGCAATTGAGCGCACACCGCCAATAATAACAACAAAAACCAAAATTGATAAAAGAACCGCCGTTACCCAATTATTGACGCCAAAGTTTTCACTTAAAACGACGGAAATAGCATTCGCTTGAACCATATGGCCAGTGGCAAGACCGGCGATGACCATCATAATTGCGTAGGCCGCACCAAGGAACCACCATTTTTTCTCCAACCCTATTCGAATATAATACATGGGACCACCGATGAGCATGCCATCTTCACTGCGCGTACGGTATTTAATCGCCATTAAAGCTTCTGCATATTTTGTGGCCATTCCACAAAGGGCCGTCATCCACATCCAGAATATAGCCCCGGGGCCACCAATAAGTATCGCAGAAGCCACACCAATAATGTTACCAGCGCCAATCGTGCCGGAAAGGGCCGTCATTAAAGACTGCAATGGGGTAATGCCATCATTTGCTTCGGTATGTTGTGTTGATTTTTTACTAAAAAGTGTTTGAAATCCGGCTTTTAAGCGTCGTACCGGCATTAATTTAAGACCTATTGTTAAATATACACCCGTTCCAAGTAACAAGACGGGCATCACCACGTTCCAGACAATACCATAAAGCTGCCCAGCGAGATCCGCTAAGGTGGATTCCATAAAATGCTCCCAATACTATTTTGTATTTTATTTTTTTGCTAATTTTAATGAGATTAGTATTTAAAGCAACGAGAAATTATATTCACTTGTATTCATCAAGATAATCTGTTGCTGTACGAACATATTTTGCCGCCCCCTTGGAAAGAGCACGAAATTCACTTTCGCCGAGTTCACGTACAAATTTTGCTGGGCGTCCCATCCACATTTCACCTTCGCCCACGGCTTTCCCAGGACTTAGTAGTGAACCAGCGGCAAGCATGCCATTTTTTTCAATTAAGCTGCCATCCATTGTCATAGCACCAAACCCAACGAAGCCTTCATCTTCGATCGTGGTGCCATGAACCATGGCCATATGCCCAATCAAAACATCATTGCCAATAATGGTATCATTTCCACCACTATCCAAATGTAATACGCTCCCGTCTTGCACATTTGAGCGGTCACCAATGCGAATTTTTCCGACGTCACCGCGCAAAACACAATTAAACCATATGCTACTTTGGCTGCCGATTTTAACATCACCAATAATACGTGCACCCGGCGCGATGAAAGCGTCTTCTGCTATTTCTGGCCAAACACCCTTATATGGATAAATTTTACCACCGCCATTAACTGTTTTTTCAAATTTTTCTTTCATTAGGAATTTAACGCTTTCACAAAAGTTTCTTCGTCAACATTACCACCGCTTAAAACGATGCACAATTTCTTACCCTTCACGTCAATTTTACCATGAAGTACAGCTGCCAGCGCAACAGATGCCCCTGGTTCAACGACAAGTTTTAATTTTTCCCATGCATATTTCATCGCGACGAGCACTTCATCATCCGTGACGGTTAAGACACCGGATAGATTGTCGCTCATGATTTTATGGGTCATAGGTTCTGGATGTAAAGTCAAGATTGCATCACAAATAGAACCGGATGGTCGGGCATTATGTTCAATTTTACCACTTTCAAGCGAGCGCTTAACATCATCAAACCCTTCTGGTTCTACGCCGTAAATTTCCGCGTCTGGACTTAATCCCTTAACGGCAAGCGCGCAGCCGGAAATTAGTCCCCCGCCACCAACAGGTGTCATAAACAAATCAAGAGAAATTCCCAGCTCTTCTGCTTGCTTAAGGGCTTCTAGGCCTGCCGTCCCCTGCCCGGAAATGATATAATGATCTTCAAATGACGGAACTACGATGCAGCCACGTTCTTCTGAAATTTTATCAGCAATTTTTTCACGGCTTTCAGTGTTGCGATTATAAGTAATCACCTCTGCGCCATAATCTTTCGTATTTTGTAATTTCATTTTTGGACTGTCTTCGGGCATTACAATAACCGCGTTCATATCCAAAATTTGTGCTGAGGCCGCGACACCCTGCGCGTGATTACCTGACGAATATGCGACTACCCCACGTTTTCTTTCTTCTTCGTTTAATCGACTTAAACGATTAAAAGCACCACGAAATTTAAAAGCGCCAACACGCTGTAGACACTCAGGTTTAATGTAAATCTCTGCATCCAACTTTTCCGATAGATCTTGCGCTTTTAAAAAAGGTGTTTTAACCGCGTACCCCTCAATTTGCTCAGCCGCTGATAAAACATCATCAAAGTTTGGTAATTTCATTTACATTATCTCTGTCTAAAAATTTTCCCAAACATTAGATGATTTTAACAACATTGTGAAGCTTGCTTTTAATTATTTAAAACAGATTTCTTGCACAGGTTCCCTCTTTTCAATAGGATTTATTCATAAGCATTAAATTAAAGGGGACTTTAAATGAAAATCGCACATTTTCTGTTAGCGTCAATTGTATTACTTTGCACTACTTTTTCCGTTTCTGCGGAAATAGAGCGCGGAAAAGATATTTTTCCTTCTGACATAAATTATAATCCAGATATTCCAAGACCAGCGGATATTATCGGCCATCCCCTAGGGCACCGTGTGGCAAGACACGATTTGTTATTAGAATATATGCGTACCCTTGGTGAAAAATCAGATCGGGTTATGGTTGAAACAATTGCGAAAACCCATGAAGGGCGCGATATTTTAATGCTCACAATTTCTTCCCCTGAAAATTTAGCCCGTATCGATGATATTAAAGCCGCTCATGTTGCCTTGAGCGACCCAAATTCAAATCAAGAAATTTCCGACGATATGCCAGTGGTCACGTGGTTAAACTATGGTGTTCATGGTGCAGAAGTCAGCTCAACAGATAGTTCTATGGCTGTTGCATATCATTTAGCCGCTGCTGAAAGCGATTATATGAAAGAAACCCTTGATAAAAGTGTTGTTCTTCTTATCGCTATTTTTAACCCGGATGGTAATGCGCGTCAAAGCGCATGGAACCATATGCATGGGTCAAACGTAGTTATCACAGATCCTAACGGTAGAAATCATAATACCTTCTGGCCGGGCGGAAGAACCAATCATTATTGGTTTGACCTTAACCGACAATGGTTACTTCAGCAGCAACCTGGTCCCCAAGGTTGGGTGAAAAAATTCCATGAATGGAAGCCTAATTTAAGTGTTGATCATCATGAAATGGGAACCAATAGTACTTTTTATATTCCACCCGGTGTGCCGCACCGAACATTTCCTTATATCCCGAAAGAATCTATTGATTTACTGGATGAAGTGACTGATCGCCCACGTGATTTTATGGACAGTGAAGCACGTCTATATTTCAGCGAAGAAGGATATGATAATTTCTATATTGGTAAAGGGGCGACTTACCCGCATTTAAATGCGGGCATTGGAATGCTATTCGAGCAAGCCAGGTCCCTTGGTGAAGTAGAAACACAACATGGCATTCTTTCCTTTAGAGACAATATTCGCACTTACTTAAATATCAGTTTATCCGTGGTTCGAGCGGGTTTGGAACTTCGTCCACGCCTTCTTGATTATCAAAAACGGTTTTTCAATAATGCAATGGAATTGGCAAGCGAAGATGATGTTAAGGGATATATATTTACATCACCCAAAGATAAGGCAAGAAGCTATCATTTCCGTGATCTGCTAGCACGTCATCAAATTGATGTAAACATCATGAATGAGGATGTGACTGTTGACGGCAAAAACTATAAAGCTGGTGAAAGCTTCATGGTTAAAACCAATCAGCAACAATATGTCCTTATTAAAGGCATATTTGAAAAAATCACCACATTTGAAAATAATACTTTTTATGATGTGTCCGGCTTCACTATGCCTTTAACATTTGGCATGGATTATGCACCTGTTAGCAGTCGCGCATTATCAAGTGCCGGTGAACTTATCGACCCTATATTTGAAAGCACCCAAGCGCCGGAAATGGCAACTGCTGCTTATCTGTTCGAATGGAACGAATATTATTCACCTCGCGCGTTAAACCGATTATTGCAAGCAGGCGTAAGACCTAAAGTTGCAACGATGCCTTTTTCAATCAATACTTCAGAAGGCACTATTGATATGGCGGCGGGTACTATAATGACATCCACTGGCTGGCAAGGAAGTGAACTAAATGGTGAAGAACTTCATCAATTAATGAGCACAATAGCAAATGAAGACGGTATTAAAGTTCATGCAGTCGGTGGCATTCGTACTCCTACAGCTGGAATGGATCTTGGTAGTAATAATTTCAAGCCAATAGAAAAACCAAATATCCTACTTATGGTTGGTGAAGATACACGTGCTTATGACGCCGGTGAAGTATGGCACTTACTTGATTACCGTATGCGTATACCAGTGGTGCTTTATGATAAGCATAAATTAAATTCATTAGACATAGGTGAATACACACATATCATATTTGTAGGTGGGTCCTATAATGCAAATGATGAAGCCTTAAGTCGCAAAATGAAAAACTGGGTGAGAGCGGGCGGTACCGTGATCGCACACCGACAAGGCGCAAAATGGGCTGGTGAAATACTTCTTGGTATCAAAGATGAAAAAGAAGAATACCCGCTGGAGCGGCAAGATTATGCTGACAAAATTCCAAATGAAGTAGAGAATATTGTCGGTGGCGCTATCATGCGCGGTGATTTGGATAACACCCATCCAATTGGTTTTGGATATCATAGTCGGGATGTATATACCCACCGTGATACATTAATCGCCTTTGATAAACCCAAAAACCCCTACGCTACTGTTGTAGAAATTCCTGAAAATGCGCTTGAGTCCGGTTTTGCTTCAGAAGACAATCAGGCACGTCTTGCCGGAAAAGCAAATGTTATTGCTGAACGTATGGGGCAAGGTTCTGTCATTTTATTTGCCAATAACCCAAATTTCAGGGCATATTTTTACGGATCAAATAAAATGTTCTTAAACGGGCTTTATTTCTCAAAAGCATTTAATCCTCCGAGAAGATAAGGAATAAAAATGATTAATTTTAAACAATCTGCGTTTATTTTAGCACTATCAACGGCCTCTGCATTCGCGCAAAATCCCATCACTGATAATCATTTGAATGCACAAGTCGCAGGATATAAAGCGGCCTTTACTTGTTCTTCGACCTTTAACGGTGGAAAATCCGTCGAACAAATTAATCGCGAAGATTTAGCGGGGATTTACCCTGCTTACCGTGAGGCACTTCAAGCGTTACCAGACGCCGTAATCAATCATCAGGAAAAATATGTTACCGCCTCTTATAGTGATGTCATGCCACCACGTATTGTGGTGTGGCGCGAACACCTTGGATGCGTTCAGATGCCAATAGGTTCAACTCTTGAGGATTCTAAACATATGCCTCGCATTGATATTGAAAAACCTGCTGAAAAAATGCCCCTTGGCCGTTAGGAAATCAAACAGGTTCATATGGTAATGAACGTTTAAATAAAATCATTCACGATGCATTTGACAGTAAAACATATGGCGAAGGTACTTATACCATAGCAGTAATGGTAACAACACCTGATGAAATGCTCGGTGAAGAATACCGAGATGGCTTTAATATGCGTACCTCTCACCGTACATGGTCGGTTGCTAAATCCATAGCAGCGACAGTAATTGGCGCCGCTGTGATGGAAGACATAGTCAACGTTAAGAAGCCCCCAAATATTGCTGCATGGAACCGTCCAGGTGATCCTAGAGGCGAAACTACACTTGAAAACTTACTCAACATGACGAGCGGGCTTCATCATAACCGTGCTGGGAACAGAACCGACGATGTTTATTTCGGTGGTGCTTTAATGAGCGATTGGTCAACTGGTCTTTCGCTTGAAGCTAAACCGGGAACGAGATGGAAATATGCCAATAATGATACGATGCTTGCTATTCGATCACTTAGGGAAAGCATTGGCGACAGAGATGCTTATTTAAAGTATCCCTTTGAAAAAGTTCTATATAAAATCGGTATGCTTGATACCAAACTAGAAACAGACTGGGATGGAATTTCATTATGTCATCACAAGTTTGGACCACAGCCCGCGATATTGGTCGCTTAGGCATACTGCATTTAAATAAAGGAATGTGGCAAGGAGAAAGGATCATTCCAGAAAATTGGGCAGACTATGTCTCCACCCCAGCGAATGTTGAGCCATCACGTGGTGCTGGTTATGGTGCACAGTGGTGGTTATATCCGACTTCAAAGTTTCCTGACCTTCAAGCCGATATGTATATGGCAAATGGTAATCGCGGTCAGCGGATAATGATTATTCCTGACCGAAATATCGTCATCATAAGACGTGGGCATGATGATGGTACCGTGGCTAGCTTTGATGTCGTCGCCTTTACAAGGAATGTGTTAGACGCCGTTCAGTAAAATACGATATTTCAAAAACGATTAGGCGAGCCAAGAATTTTTATGTTTCTCAACAAATTTTCTAAGCGCCTCTAATGCTTTTGGCATGATGCTTTCGCCAAAACCAATTCGGAAGTAATCATCATAATCTTCTATTCCGTCTGAGAATACATAGGCCGGCTTAATGGATATACCTTCTTTCGCAAGTTCTGCGCCTAATTCCTCTGTAGTAAGAGGCCCTTTAAATTTAACATAGGCAATAGCACCCGCGTTTGGACGTTCCCATTCAAATAAATCGCTATAGTCTTCAAAGAATTGGTCAAGTAATGATAAATTATGGTGAATAATTTTGATGTTTCTTTCTAAAATATCATCGCTGGACCTTAATGCCATCATGGTTTGAAGTTCACTTGCTCTGCTTGGACAAGCGGTACCAAAATATTGAACATCAAATAGTTTTTCTTTTATGCTCATTTCTTGAAATGCGAGCCATCCTATAGTAATTCCGCACCCGCCCCAAGGTTTTGAAAATGTACACACGCTAATCCCTTTTTGATAAAAATCTGCCATAGCCGGCAACCTATCTTTTTTGTCATGTTCTAAAAGTCGATAAGCTTCATCTGACATAAAATATAAATCATTTTTCTCAGCTATCTCTTTTAATCTTTGCTGTGTTTCATGGTTCATTAACGTCCCCGCCGGATTATAGGGTTCATTAATTACAATATATTTGGTATTTTCTTGAATAGCCGCTTCGACTTCATCTGGCTTTATTTGCCATCTATTTTCGGGATAAATCCTTATTTTTGTGATCTGACAACCCGCATGCAAGGGTGCTACCTGAACGGACTGATAGCCCGGTGTAAAAACAATTGCATGATCATTTTTATTCAGCAATGCAATTGCCGCAGTCTGGAGAGCGACCTGACCACCAGCAAAAACAACAATATTATCCGCTGTTATCTTAGACCCATAAAGGTTTGCGATTTCTTCACGTACATCCAAACTACCACCATTTGGCGTATATTCTAACGAATGATCATGATATTCATCGACGATCTTTTGATCACCGCGCGCAAGTGATCTTTCGATCAATTCTTTATTACTTAGTGGTTCTGCAAAAGAATTAGACAAACTAAAAGGCAGCCCGCCCATAACTTTTTTATGTCGACTAGACCACGGAACACTATAAGGCATTTTCAAGACTTTCGTAAAATCAGTTAAGTGAGGATATAATTTTCATCTTCTAATTGTTTAAAAAGGACAATTCCGGGCTTTTGCGCGACCAAAATATATTCATTTTCAGGATAAAGCGTCGCATTATAGGAAGACATCGTTACAGTTGTAATGAGGCGCATTACCATCAAATCAAACAAAATTTCACGTTCTTCATCCAATATTTTAAATTCTTGGTCATAAGCTTCAATGACAGCGCGTGATGCCATACCAACATCATTTTCGCCCAAAAGGCCATACGCCAATGTAATAGCCAATTCATTAATTTGGCTCGCATATTGAAGTTCACCAAAATCGATCAATCCCGATATTTTGGTTGGATTATCTGGTGAAATAAGGAAGTTTTGTTCATTCGCATCGCTATGAATGACGGCTTTTCGTAAATGCGGTAATTTTGGAAGTATTTTTTCTTTATAAACAGTGAACTGTCTCTTCATTCTGTCGCGTGTTTCATCATCCTGAACATACTTCACGTAAGGCTCACACGCCATTACATTATCCAATTTCCAAAGTGGGTCAGACCCTTCAGGATTTAAGGGCTTAAACGTTTGCATGGCTTTTGAAAATTGTCCTAAAAAACGGCCCACATCCTTATAAACTGCTTCATTTCGCGGCATATTGGTTAGCATTTCTCCTTCAAGGAAAGTAAGAAGCCTAACGCTAAAGCCATCTATGATCGTCATCTCATCACCATTCAGCGTATTCACAGTTTCTGAAAACTTGAGATCCGGTGCGGTATCTTTTAAATGTTTTAAGACATCAATTTGTGTCTGTATAAATTGGCGAGGCCATTTCGTATTGGCAATTTTCAGAACAAATTTCCCCTGTTCTGATTTGATAAGTGCATTTTGATCTTCATAGGAAACAAAAGGTGATATTTCACCCTCTAAACCATATAAATCTTTAGAGATTTTGGCGATTTTTTCATCGCTAAAATTTGGTACAATTTCAGACATATAATCTTTTCTTTTTAGTTACTTCCTAAAACTTAGCGAAAACCCCATTGTGCTCTACGTTCATCAACAAATTCTTTAAAAGCATCAAGTGCTGCAGGCATTGTTTTTCGGCTAAAGCCTATCCGGAAATATTGTTTTAAATTATCTTCGCAGTCAAAAATATAAGAAGGGAAGACAAGTATCCCTTCTTCTAGTAATTCTTTAGCAAGTTCATCACTTGTAATCGGTCCTTTAAACTTTACAAATCCTGTTCCGCCCGCTTCCGGTTTCATCCATTCAAATAAGTCGCTATTTTCATCAAAAAACACATCTAGTAGTTTCAAATTATCTTTAATGATATTGATATTACGTTCAATAATTTGATTACTAGCACGCACCACCATTCGCGCTTGTATTTCCCCAGCACGCGAAACGCAAACAGCAAAGAGGTGCTGTGCTTTTCTTATCTTTTCAATGATGGTTTTATCTTGGCAAACTGCCCATCCGATACACGCGCCGCCTGCCCCCCAAGGTTTTGCCATAGTACCTAGCGCGATACCATTTTGTGTCATCTCAGCAATTGAATTTGATCTATCATCAGGATTAATTTCCAACAAACGATAAACCTCATCGGAAAGAATAAGAATGTCTTTTTCCTCGGCGATAGAAACCAGTTCTTTTTTAATATTCTCTTTCAGTAAAGAGCCTGAAGGATTATGGGGGTCATTAAAAATCAAATATTTTGTATTATCCTGAATGGCATTTCTAACGGCATCAACATCAATTTGCCAATTATTTTCAGGCGTTAATCCAACACGTGTGACGGTCCCACCTGCATATTTCACACCTTCTTCCAGTGATTGATAGCTTGGGGTAATGATAACGGCATGATCCCCATTGTGTATCATCGCGAATGTTGTAGTGGTCATGGCAGTTTGAGCACCCGGGAAAATTACTATATTATCTGCGGATATACTGTCATCATAAAGTGTGGCTAATTCTTCACGGACATCTTGGCTGCCACCATTATCTGCATAACCAAGTGAATGATCATTAAAGAGATTAATAAGCGCATCATCACCATTTTCTCTTGTCCATTCTATTAATTCTTTATGGGTTAGAGGCTCCGCTGAAGACGCATAAAAACGATGGTCGATATCAATCGTTTCAACCAATAATTCATCCGAACGTATAGGGTTATCTAATATGTGCATAAGACTGCCTTTGATATAAATATTTATTACTGCCTTCTAAAAAATAGATAAATATTTTTAGCAGTAAAAGTGTGAAAGGTGAACACATTTCTCAGCGTCGAAATAGGAATTATGACTAGCTTTTCAAATATTGCCTGGGATTAACCGCTCTTGCTCCTTTACGCATTTCAAAATGAAGCTGTGGTCGGGTTACACGACCCGTTTGTCCTACCTGGGCAATGATATCACCGCGGCGTACTTGATCACCTTTTTTAACCATTAAAGATTGATTGTGGGCATAGGCCGTCACCCATCCATTTTGATGTTTAATCAAAATTAAATTGCCATATCCGGAAAGTTTGTTATCAGCATGGACGACAACACCACTTTCTGAGGCGTATACGCTGCTGCCAACAGGCGCAGCGATATTAACGCCGTCATTATGATAACCTGCTTCTTTAGGGCCGTAATTTGAAATAACCCTTCCCTGTATCGGCCACATAAAACCTTTCCCGGTAATTTTTGGTGGCGGCGCAATCGTGGCAACTTGTCTTGAAGGTGCAGAAGAACTTCTCCCCGGTAGATTTAATTTCTGGCCAACGTTTAAGGCATAAGGAGGCTTTAAGCCATTAATTCTAGCTAGTTCGCTCATCTGAATACCGTTTGACCGAGAAACTCCGTATACTGTATCTCCTTTTTTAACGGTATAAATGCTTCCAGAAGGAACTCGTAATGACTGACCAGGTTTTAACAAGTATGGCGCTCTAAGGTTGTTACTATTAATTATAGAACGTACGGAAACACCGTATTTACGTGAAATCGCATAAACCGTATCCCCACGAACCACAGGAACCGTCGTCATACCTGTTGAGCGCACTATTTTCACAGGCGCACTTTGAATGGGTTGTTTATTTGTAACAGGAACGGCTGGTTTATTTCTAGGCGTCGGTATATTATCCGGTGAATTTTCAGGTATTTGCACAGTGCTTTGATAAGTCGTTTCGAGCGGGCGATTAACATGTGAATATGGGTATGGTCCTTCACTATCATACCCTAATGAGCATGCAGACAGCATTAATGCCGTAAGCAAGACCATATGTTTTTTTAGAAGCCGCTCTATAATCAAATACCTCATGGTTAAAATTATAGCAGGCATTAGGATGAATGCACAATACCAGAAAGCAAAGGAACAAATTTTACCGGAAGAAGAGTCTTAACATCAAAATCATCGCCATTTCTCGTGATCCTAACAACATGTTGCGTTTCATCCTGCGCTCCTAGAGGAATAATCATAATACCGCCGTCTTTTAACTGATATAAAAGTTCATCCGGAATTTCTTCACCAGCGGCGGTTACCATAATGCGATCAAAAGGTTGTTGTTCTTTCCACCCCTTCATTCCATTGCCAAAAAGTGTAGTGATATTATAAAGGCGAAGTTTTTTAAACATTTCTTCAGCACCTTTAAAAAGGGGCATATGACGTTCGATAGTAAAAAGCCGTTTACAAAGTTTTGCGAGAACCGCAGCCTGATAACCTGATCCTGTACCAATCTCGAGAACCTTATGGTTTTTAGTAACTCTAAGCTCTTGCGTCATATAGGCGACAATATAAGGCTGGCTTATAGTTTGCTCACTTTCAATAGGAAGGGCAGCATTTTCATAAGCTTGCGACCGTAAAAAATCAGGAATAAAATCTTCACGAGGAATATCAGCAATAACCTCCAGAACTATTTCATCTGTAATACCTTGCTCCTTCAATTTATTTAGAAGGGTCTTTTTTTTATCATCTAATGAAACATTCATAAATTAGGAAGCCTTAATTAGATCTTTCCCACCCATATAGGGGCGAAGCACTTCTGGCACGGTAATGGAACCATCTTCGTTTTGGTAATTTTCCAAAATCGCTACCATGGTTCTACCAACAGCCAAGCCAGACCCGTTTAATGTATGAACAAAACGCGTTTTCTTATCATTTTTTGGGCGACATCTTGCTTTCATTCGGCGTGCTTGAAAATCGCCCGTGTTAGAACAGCTAGAAATTTCGCGGTACATATTTTGTCCAGGAAGCCAAACTTCTAGATCATATGTCTTATGAGCCGCAAAACCCATATCACCCGTACATAATTTTACAACACGGTAAGGCAGTTTTAACCTTTGCAAAACTTCTTCGGCTATGCCTGTCATGCGCTCTAATTCATCATTAGATTGCTCGGGTGATGTTATACTGACCATTTCAACTTTTTGAAACTGATGAAGTCGGATCATGCCGCGCGTATCTCTTCCTGCTGATCCTGCTTCTGATCTATAACAACTGCTTAAACAGGTAAACCTGAGGGGGAGTTTCTCTTCTTCAACAATACTATTATTAACCAAATTCGTAAGTGGCACTTCGCCAGTCGGAATTAAATAATGATCAGATGTGGTTTTAAAAAGATCTTCTTCAAATTTTGGTAATTGGCTTGTGCCGTATAATGCCTGATCGCGCACAAGAAGGGGGACGGAAACCTCTTCATATCCAAATTCTGTTGTATGCATATCAAGCATGTAAGCCGCGAGTGCGCGTTCTAGTTTTGCTAAATCAGACCGCAAAATAACAAACCTTGCACCTGACATTTTTGCGGCACTCTCAAAATCCATTTGGCCTAAGTCTTCGCCAAGATCAAAATGCTGTTTTGGTTCAAAATCAAATGAAGGGATATCGCCCCATTTACGGACTTCTAAATTATCGTCTTCGCTTTCACCATCAGGAACATCAGGATCTGGGATGTTGTCAATTCTTGATAATGCTGAGTTCAGTTTTTCTGTCAAAACCCGAACATCTTCTTCCAAAGAAGACATCTTGGCTTTTAAATCGCCCACTTCTTGAATGGCCGCCGAGGCATCTTCGCCTTTAGATTTGGCCAAACCAATCGCTTTTGACGCTTCATTGCGTCGCGATTGACATTCCTGAAGCTCAGTATGCTTTTTTCTAAGTTCCACATCCATTGATAGAAGGGATTTTGCTTGCGGCTCTATACCGCGGCGTCCCCACGCGGCATCATAATGATCTGGGTTCTCACGTATTGCTTTAATATCAAACATCTTCGGGGTTTCTTGTTGTTAGTCGTATAATGACAATTGAAATTTCATATAGCGCAATTATTGGTAAGGCTAATAACAATTGGCTTAAAGGGTCCGGCGGTGTCATGAACATGGCGAACACAAACGCCCCTAATATTGAATAGCGTCTTTTTGACGCTAAGCCATCAGCTGATATTATTCCGGCCCTTGCTAATAACAACAATAGCACCGGCAATTGAAAACTCAGCGCAAAAGCAAACATCAAAAGAATAGTAAGCGACAAATATTCACGAACGGCAGGAAGTGATTGAATTTGCAGAGCAGCTTGATTTGCGAGTTCACCCGCGACTTCTGGTGCGACACCAACTTCGAATGACATAAAGAAGCCCCAAGCACGCGGAATGACAATGTAATATGCCATAGCAGCCCCAAGCGCAAACAATATTGGGGTCGCTAGCAAAAATGGTAAAAATGCTTTTCGTTCATTCTGATAGAGGCCAGGCGCAACAAATTTCCATATTTGCATCGCTAACATAGGAAATGTCACACAAAGTGCCACATAAAAACTCAAACGAATATTTACAAAAAATTTATCTTGAAGCCCAGTGAAAATCATTGTTGGTTCTTTGCCATTTTCCATGGCGACATCAACAAATGGCTGTGCAAGAAAGTTATATATCTGATCTGAGAAATAAAAACTTACACCGAAGGCTAATATTATATAAGCAATACACCATATTAATCGTGATCGCAGCTCGATCAAGTGATCCAGAAGCGGCGCAGAGCTTTCATCAATCTCTTCTGCTTCTTCAGTCATCAGTTTTACTCTTTATTTTTTCTTCGGACTCTTCTGGAGTATTATTTTCTTCAACTTCCGGGCTCTCATCAGAAGCCACTTCTACTTCTTCTATTGCTTCATCTTTATCATCTGAGGCTGGTGTTGAGGCGTCCTCATCCGCAGGCTTTTCTTCTTTTTTTGGTGCAGGTGGCTCGTAGTTATGACCTTCATAATCATATTCATCATAATCGAATTCATCATAATCTGAAGCTGCCGTCGCAGAACTTGCAGATTTATCGTCTATTTTGACATTTCCTGCTTCATTCAATTTGCGAGTAACAGCATCAAGCTCGACCTCATCAGCCATTTTCTTTACACCGGCTTGAAATTCGCTACCCATTTCACGAACCTTACGAATCATTCCCATAACTGAGCGAATAACCTTGGGCAGGTCTTTAGGCCCCACTACGACAATAGCAAGAACAGCGACAATAAAAAGTTCCGGAAAACCTACATCAAACATGTATGATCCAACCTAACTAATAAAATTATTTAATACTTAATCAGATTTTTCTGAAGACTCATTTTTTTCTTCAGATACTGTTTCAGCCTTTTGCTGTGAAACCTGAGGTTTATCTTCAGCAACTTGCGGCTCTTCATCAGCAATACCTTTTTTAAAGCTTTTGATACCTTGCGCAACATCGCCCATTAGAGCGGAAATTTTACCGCGGCCGAAAAGTAAAATTAACAAAACAACTACGATGATGATTTGTGGTAAACTAGGTGACATTTGTTTCTCTCCTAAAATTCATACAATGCCTTCACAAATGGACAGGCGCTATTTTTGCAAAAGATCGACGATCTTGAACAGGAAATCAATAGAAATATATATTTTTAAGAGATTACCTGCTCCTCAGAACTGCTTTCATCATCATCCATCGGCAGGTCGGGTTGCTCTTCTTCTGGTTTATCGTCACTTAAAAGGTTAAGTCTTGAGGTGTTCACATTCTCTAAGAAACCTGCTGCTTTAAGTTCTGCTAAGCCAGGTAAATCTTTTACACTATTTAATCCAAAGTGTACAAGAAAATCTTCAGTTGTTCCATAAGTCATTGGTCTACCTGGAGTTCTGCGGCGTCCAAGTGGCTTAATCCATGTCGCCTCCATCAAGACATCGAGAGTTCCTTTACTAACACCAACTCCACGCACTTCTTCAATTTCAGCACGGGTAATTGGTTGATGATAGGCTATTATAGCAAGCGTTTCGATAGCTGCTCTTGATAACTTTCTTTCTTTTTCTTCTTCTTTACGAAGCAAAAACGCAAGATCAAATGCAGTTTGAAACATCCATTTCCCAGCAACTTCAACAAGATTGACGCCCGCATCTGCATATTTCTCTTGTAATGCTTTTAAAATAGAATCCGCATCACTACCTTCTGGCAACTGTTCCGCTAAAGCGATCGAGGATAAAGGTCGATTAGATGCAAACAACAGAGCTTCACATATTCTCATCTGTTCATGAACTTCCATTTTATTCTTCATCCTCTGCGTTTTCTTGTTTTCTGCCTCTTATGAAAAGAGGGCCGAATAATTGTTTTTGTATGATATCCGCTTTACCATTTTTAGCCAGTTCCAAAGACGCCGTAAACATACTTGCTTTTGCCGACCTTATTATTTGTGGATCATCTATATCAGACGGCATAAATTGTTCTAAATCAGTCCAATCAATAGCAAGTCCCAACATTTCGGATAATCTTTCTATGGCTTTATCTAATGTATAAACCGCGCGTTTATGAATTCGTATATCTGCCGCCGCACCCCGCGTTTTTTGTTCTGAGTAAGCCTTGAGTAAGTCATAAAGGCTTAATTCATATGTATGGTGTCGTGTGACAATAACCGGTTCCGGTGCTCCGCGCGCAAACATATCCCTTCCCATTTGGTTACGAGACATTAATTCCGCAGCACGATCACGGATCGCCCCTAAACGCTGAAGTTGATATGTTAATCTTGCTGCAAGTTCTTCTGCAGAAAGCTCATCTTCGTTTTCTTCTTCAGGTAATAAAAGACGAGATTTCAAATAAGCTAACCAGGCTGCCATAACCAAATAATCAGCCGCCAATTCTAATCTTAACTCACGAGCTTGTTGAACAAATTCTAGATATTGTTTGACGAGATCTAATATTGAGATTTGTTTAAGATCTACTTTTTGAGTTCTAGATAATGTCAATAGAACATCAAGAGGTCCTTCAAAACCGTCGATATCAACAATCAGGCGCTCTTCTTCGCTCACGTCATCCATTTTACCAAAACGAGGGTCTGGTAATTCAAATTCATCAATATCGTTATTTTCTATTTCATTCATTATTTTATAGGTTCGCTAAATTTTCTGCCCATCCCAACATTATTTCAACGGGAGGCATAACAATATACTGGAATATATTTAAATTCAAACCGATATATCGCCCGCCGATCGGGATGATGAAAAGGGCCATTAAAATAATTAACATACCATATGGCTCAAGCCGACTAAGCGGCCTTGCGAGAGGATACGGTAATATCCCGACCGCGACACGCCCGCCATCAAGTGGTGGGATTGGAAGCATATTAAAAACGGCCAATATTGCATTAATAATAATCATATTAATCATATTTTGCCTGAACCAATCTGACATAAAGTCTGGAATTAAAGCCATAACATTGAGTAATAATGCAGCCATAATCAGAAGGAAAATATTAGCGCCTGGCCCCGCTAGTGCAACCAATACACCGTCACGCCGGGGATTATTTAGTTGATTAAAATTAACCGGCACCGGTTTCGCGTAACCAAACATAAAACCTGAGCCACTGAATAGAAGAATTAGTGGCAGAATAACTGTTCCAAAAGGATCAATGTGCGTGAGCGGATTAAAACTTACACGTCCAAGCTTTTTAGCGGTATTATCTCCCAATTTCCAAGCCGTCCATGCATGTGCCGCCTCGTGAAGCGTAATCGCAAAAAGTAAAGGCAGCGCCCAAACTGAAATGCTAAACATAAAATCTGCCATTATGATTGATACTCCGTAAGAATTTCTTGTAATTGACCATACAATTGTTGGTGATCAATTGCTTTAATTGACGCATCTTTAATAAAGTATGATCTTAAACGTAGGTACTCTTCATCATTTAAATCATCTGTTGCGTTCAATACTGCACGTCGGTCATTTAGACTACCATTACAATGTAGCGCTAAATCGCACCCCGCATTAAGCACATCTTTCGCATTATCAGCAGCCGTTTTATTGAGTGCTTTCATGGTAATATCATCAGAAAATAAAACACCCTTAAAATTGATTTCTTCACGAATAATTTCAGTAATGACTTTTTTCGAAATGGTCGCGCAGTTACTTGTATCAATATCCGAATAGATTACATGCGCCGTCATAGCGCAAGGTAATTTATTTAAGGACTTAAAGGGTGAAAAATCAGTTTCCTTTAATTCATCTATCTTAGTATCCACAATGGGTAGTGATAAATGACTATCAACATCAGCACGGCCATGCCCCGGAATATGTTTAATAATAGGGGTAACACCAACTGACATCATCGCCTCGGCACCTGCCCCTGCCAGCGCAATTATTTTTTCAGGTGTGCGGCCAAATGACCTATCACCAATTACTTTATCCGCACCATCAAAAAGAATATCCAACACCGGATAACAATCAACATTGATGCCGGATTTCAGCAAATCAACAGCCATTAAAATTGCGTGTATTTTAACCGCTCTAATCGCCATATCTGGATTAAGTTCATAAATATCAGAATAAGTTTGAGCCGCGGGATATTTTTTCCATGAAGGTGGTCCTAATCGCGCAACGCGGCCCCCTTCCTGATCAACCAAAATCGGCACATCTTTATCGTCAACAATATCTCGCATTTGGTCGGTTAGTTTTTTTAACTGCTTTTGATCATCACAATTACGTTTGAATAAGATAAAACCAAATGGTTTATGCTCTTTAAAAAGTGCTTTTTCATCAGCACTCATTTCCAAATCTTCTACATCTGAAATAACCGGTCGAACCATCTAATTGGTTACCACCATGCAGGATTGATTATTTTTCTTTAAATCAGCGCAAACCTTATCAGCCGCTTCACGACTTTCAATCATGCCACCACGTACACGGTATAATACGCCACGTGACCCTAGATCAACACGCATATATGAAGGATTTAAATTTGATAAAGCACTACTATTTTTTGATTTTACGGTCGCCCAATGAGTTTCTGCTTTTGCCCGCTCTGCAAAGGCGCCCACTTGAACCATAAAATCGCCTTTAGATGCTGTGGCTTTTGGTTCTGCTTTAGCCACTACAACATTTACCGCTTCTTCCACTTTTTCGACAACTTCTTCGGGTGCTTCTAGCACTGGTTCTTCTGCGACTGGTCTTTTTAAGGGAATTTCAGCACTTGACGCCATGACGTCTTCTGCTTCTTTTGGAAGGTTATCAACACGGTCAAAAACTTCTTTATCCTGAAATGGAATTTCTTTGCCGCCCGGCTCATCTGGTTTTTCTTTAATGACCGCATTATCAGCACGTACAACGGGGATCGGCCCCCCTTCTTCATTTTCGGAAGTATAGCTAAACCAAATCATCAAACTAAACCCAATCAGTACAGCCGCACTAAGTCCAACGAGCATTAATTTTCTTTTTTTATAATGGCCTTCATCTGCAAAATTTTCTGGTAGGGGCCTTAACCATGGTGCGTTATCAGGATCGTTTTGGTTCAACTTTTTCCACTCCTATTTTGCAAATTACATTTCATTAACCGGTTCAACACCCAAAATATTAAGGCCAGAAGCAATAATATTTGAGAATGCGCGTATCATTGCCAGACGCGCTAAGGTGATATCTGTATTATCATCAATTATGAATCTTAGATCAACCCTGTCATTTCCTTTATTCCATAAACCATGAAACTCTGACGCAAGATCATATAAATAATATGATATACGGTGCGGCTCATGGGATGTCGCAGCGCTTTCAACGATACGTGGCCAATTAAACATCGCTTTAATCAATTGAAGTTCGCTCTCATCATTAAGCAAGGATAAATCGGCATTTTTAAGACTAATATCAGATACATCAATATTTTTGATTGTCTCTTGTGCTTTCTTTAGCACTGAAAACACACGTGCATGTCCATATTGAACATAGAATACCGGATTGTCTTTTGATTGCTCTGTCACTTTCGTAAAATCAAATTCAAGTGATGCATCATTTTTACGCGTCAGCATAATAAAGCGAACTACATCTTTGCCCACTTCGTCGACAATATCGCGAAGGGTGATAAAATTACCGGACCGTTTGGACATTTTAACGGGCTCACCGTCTCTCATCAATTTGACCATTTGACAAAGTTTAACATCGAGCGTTGCTTTGCCATCGGAAAGCGCTATTAATACTGATTGCACACGTTTTACATATCCACCGTGATCCGCTCCTAAAACATCAATTTGTCGATTAAACCCACGATCCATTTTGTTTTTATGATATGCAACATCAGCGGCAAAGTATGTCCAATCACCATTAGACTTCTTCAGGGCCCTATCTACATCATCGCCAAATTGCGTTGATTTAAAAAGCGTTTGCGGACGTTCTTCCCAATCATCCGGCAATTTTCCTTTTGGCGCTTCTAGCACACCAGTGTAAATCAACCCTTTTTCTTCAAGTGCCTCAAGTCCCTTCTGAATATCACCATTATCATGCATTGATTTTTCAGAGAAAAAGACTTCATGCTTTATTCCTAATGTTTCAAGGTCATCACGAACAAGATCCATCATTGCACTACTTGCGAATGCTTTTAAATCTTCTAGCCATTCGCTTTCGTCTTTACCTTTTAGGCTATCTCCGTATTTCTCAACGAGTGCATTTCCAACGGGAATGAGATATTTTCCCGGATAAAGGCCTTCAGGCACTTCACCCACGTCTTCACCTAAGGCTTCCAAATATCTATGATATGCTGATTGAGCGAGGGTATTGATCTGACCACCTGCATCGTTAATATAATATTCTTTTGCTACGTCAAACCCTACATAATCCAAGAGTGTCACGAGAGCATCCCCAAAAACGGCGCCACGGCAATGGCCAACATGCAATGGTCCCGTTGGGTTTGCCGACACATACTCAACATTTACTTTTTCATTATTTCCATATGTGCTGCGCCCATAATCCAACCCTTTATCAAGAATTACCGCTACTTGATTTTGAATAAAATTAGTTTTAAGGCGAATATTGATAAACCCAGGGCCCGCTATATCAACTTGTTCGACATTTTCGTATTTTTCTAGCCCCGTGGCAATCAATTGCGCAATATCACGTGGCTTCATTTTCGCTTTTTTCACTAACACCATAGCGGCATTGGTGGCGATATCACCATGGCTCGCGTCTCTAGGAGCTTCAGCGGTGATATTTTTGAGATCCAATCCTTCTGGAAGGGAACCATCGTTACTTAAAGATGTGATAATATCTTTTATGTTTGTTTGAAAATCTTTAAAAATGTTCATTATGTTGTGGTCTTTATATTACGCAATTTGGTCACTGCACTCTTTGCTATAGCTCAAATGTTGAGGTATCAAATAATCTTCTGTGTTCCAATAGCGCAAATCTGTCCGTCATGCCAGCAATAAAATCAGCAACGCGTCTTGCTCTTTCAGAAGCAGTTCTTGTTTGCATTTCCAATTGCCATTCTGTCGGGAGGCATTCGGGTTCCGTAAGATACAAATTAAATAAGTCCGTTACTACACGTCTTGCCTTACTGGACATGCGATTTACTTTATAATGACGGTACATATTTTTCATAAGAAATGCTTTTAAAGCTTTATCTTGTTCTTTCATATTATCTGAAAATGTGACCGTCATTTTTTGAGCACCACGAATATCATCAACTGTTTCGGGCTTTAAAACGTTTAAGTTAAGTTGGCTATGGATAGTAACGTCATTAATCATGCGGCCAATAAGGCTGCGGATGACTTCTTGTTGCATTTGCTTTTCTTCTAATTTACCATATTTATCAAACACTTTTTTAATCTTCTTAGCGACAATTGGCACTTCAGATAATTGTTCAACTGTTATGAGACCCGCTCTTAAACCATCGGCCATATCATGGTTATTATAAGCTATATCATCCGCTATTGCTGCCACCTGTGCTTCTGCGCTGGCATAGGAATGCGGTTCAAGATCATGTTGATCATTATATTTATTAAAATTGACATGTAAGGATGATGTATCACCCTCATAACTACATAGCGGGCCATTATGTTTAGCTAGTCCCTCAAGTGTATCCCATGTTAAGTTCAACCCTGGAAAATCGGCATAATTATTTTCCAATTTTGTGACAACCCTAAGCGACTGTGCATTATGATCAAAACCGCCATATGGCTTAATGGCCTCATCAAGTGCATCTTCACCCGCATGGCCAAAAGGCGTATGACCAAAATCATGCGCTAGGGCCAATGCTTCGGTGACATCTTCATTTAAACCAAAGGTACGTGCAATGCTTCTGGCAATTTGGGCTACTTCTATTGAATGGGTCAATCGGGTGCGGTAGTAATCTCCGACATGGTGAACGAACACTTGAGTTTTATGCTTCAGTCTTCGAAAAGCACCAGAATGAATTATTCTGTCACGATCTCTTTGGTATTCAGTTCTGTTGCGGCTTGGTTTTTCTTCATGAAGCCGACCTCTTGATTTTCCAGGAATAAGTGCATAAGGAGCAAGATTAGCATTTGGTTTAAAGAGTTCAAATTCAGCCATTTTAGTCACTTTTTTATCATTAATTTATTATTTTTCTTATCATAAGCCTTTTTAGTGGCTATTGACAATTCATTCATTTAAATTACATATGAATTCAAGGGGTAATTTTTACTCAAGGTATATATAAAATGACAAATGATAACTCACCCGTAACACTAAGTGAAAATGCTGCTAAACGCATTAATACTTTAGTTGAATCACAAGGGAATAAAAACTTAAAGTTCCGCATTACTATTAATGGCGGAGGATGCAGCGGTTTTCAATATGATTTCGCCCTTGTTGAAGATAGCAAAGAAGATGATCTTGTTGTTGAGCGTAACGGGGCGACTATGCTTGTTGATGGACTTTCAATTATGTATTTAATGGGTTCAGAAGTTGATTTTACAGAAGAGCTTGCCGGTTCAATGTTCGTGGTAAAAAATCCAAACGCGACTGCATCTTGCGGCTGCGGTTCTTCTTTCGCGGTATAATTTATGAAAATTGCCACTTGGAATGTTAATTCGATTAATGCGCGCATCCCACGCGTAACTGAGTGGCTATCTGAGGCTTCACCAGATGTGGCATTGTTACAAGAATTAAAATGCGTTGATGAAAAATTTCCTCGTACTGAAATAGAGGATCTCGGCTATAATATCGTCACGCACGGACAAAAATCATATAACGGTGTCGCAATTCTTTCTAAGCATCCTATCGAAGATGTGATGATTGGACTTCCCGGTGATGACAGTGATGAACAAGCAAGATATATTGAAGCCACAATAAACACTGTCCGTGTTGCCTCTATCTATCTACCTAACGGAAATCCATATCCTGGCGAAAAATTTGATTATAAAATTGGCTGGATGGATAGATTAATCGAAAGAGCAAAATACCTGCTTACCTTGGAAGAAGATTTTGTTCTGGCTGGTGATTATAACGTCTGCCCAAAAGATGAAGATTGTTATGACATTGTTAGATTTGCAAATGATGCACTTGTTCAGCCGGAATTAAGAGATCGGTTTTATACGCTTTTAAACCTTGGTTTAACTGACGCATTTCGCGCCTTTACCCCTAGCGGACGTAATTACACCTATTGGGATTATCAGGCAGGCGCATGGCAAAAAGATAACGGCGTTAGAATTGACCATTTATTACTCAGTCCCACAGCGGCGGATAAAGTGATAAAATGTGAAATAGACCGCACACCACGTGGAAAAGAACGCCCTTCTGATCACACTCCAATTTGGTGTGAATTATCACTTTAATTCTCAGAAGGTTGCTTTTTCAAAATATATTTTCTGAAAATATAAAGCCCTAATGAAAATAAAACGAGTGCAAGAATACTCAATGCTTCCTCATATTCCATTTGGAATAACATCCATGCAATAACTGCGCAGCTAAGTACCGGAATAATAAATTTACCCGGGACTTTAAATTGATCATCCTTAGGATCACCATCACGAAGACGAAGTTTAATAACAGACAAACTTACACCGGCATAAATCAGCAAGATAGATCCTGATGCGAGCACCGCTAAAACTGAAAAAGTACCACTAATTGCAATCAAGCACATCACACCTGCAAAGGAAACCACGGCCACATAAGGTGTGTGGAATTTTGGATGAACCTTTGCTAAGAAAGCGGGTAAATTTCCATCCCTAGCAGATGCAAACACGACCCGCGGCGTAACAAGAATATCTCCACTTAACGTACTAAAAATAGATATCACCCCACCGATCAACAATAAATTCACACCCCATTCACCAAAAACTTCCTTAGCGGCTGCCGCTAAAGGCGCCTCCGTATTATTTGCTAGTTCAGGACCCAGCACCCCTTGCGCAACAGATTGCAAGCCAAGATAAAGTAAAAAGATGCTTCCCATTCCAAGCAGTACACCCCTTGGCACAGTTCGGGAGGGGTTTTTAATTTCACCGCTAGCATTTAAAGCGCACTCCGCGCCAGAAAAGGCAAATATTAAAATGATAGTACTAGCACCCACTTGTTCAAAGGTAGGCCATTCAGAAACTTTCAAATTATCGAAATTTATCGCAAAAACACCAAATATCAGAAGCATGCCTAATGGAACGAACTTTGCGATTGTATTGACGATATATAGCCTCTTTCCTGTTTCAACCCCTCGTATATTCATGAAAACAAGAAAGGTTAGCAAAACAACCATGAACAAGGCTCGGGGAATTGTTTCCTTTAAAACGGGTACGGCAATGGAAATTGTTTCCACCATCGCCACAAGAATGGCCGCGTCTGAGAGTATAGCCCACCCAAACCAAAGCAACATTGACGAAACAAATCCTGCCATTGGGCCAAATGCATCTTCAATGTAAGCATATGATCCACCACTACGGGTAATACGGCTTCCGATTTCCGCGTAACACATAAAGATAAGACCCACGGCCACCGCACATATAACATAAGCAATTATCGCAGCTGGTCCAAGGTTTGCCGCAATAACACCTGGTAGTACAAAAATACCGCCACCAACAACCATGTTAAAGATATTTACCCCAAGTGCTTTTGTTCCAATGGAACGAACCAGACCCTCTCTGGTTTTTTTCACTTCATTTGCCATTTTTCGGCTTTCTGTTTGTTTTTCCCTATATAGCTATAGTGGAGAAAGACGCCAAACTTGTCTAGGAGAAAGAATTTGCTTCAATCTGTGTCTAGTTTAAATGGTGAAAAATCAGTTTTATCATCAAACACATCCACCCCTTCAGCACGTTTAAGAAGTGCAACCAACTTATAAGTAACGGGCGTTAATACCGCTTCCCAACTGACTTTAATTAGGAAGTTAGAAATCATTACGGTAATTATGACATCATTTTCCCATATTCCGTAAAAAGCGACCGGATAGAAAATAAGACTATCCATGCCTTGTCCAACAATTGTTGAACCGATCGTTCGCGTCCAAAGATGCTTACCCTTTGTCCAAATTTTCATCCTCGCCATTACATAAGCATTGATCATTTCACCGGTAAAAAAGGCGATTAAAGACGCGATTACTATTCTTGGCACTTGGCCAAATATGAGTGCATAAGCCTCCTGCCCTTCCCATCCTGGTGCTGGCGGTAATTCAACGATAATAAAGCTCATGATTGACGCAAAAATAACACCAATAAAGCCCACCCATATTACTTTTCTTGCACGGGCGTATCCATAAACTTCAGTTAAGACATCACCAAATACATAGGATAAAGGAAAAAATAATACACCAGCGCCATAAATATAAAGTGATCCTAATATATCAATTTTGGCAAGCTTTGCTGGGCCGATAATATTTGAACAGATGAGGACCACTACAAAAGCGGCCATCATCAGATCATAATATTTAAATTGGTATTTTTCCGTACTCAAAATTAGAATCTTGAACTAGTCAACTTCACATCAGAATTTGCCCACATTTTATTGTAGCGATTCATAAATTCTTCCGCGAGCGCGTCTTTCTTTTGCGCCGTTAACGCTTGATATATTCCATAAAGTGAATATGCATTTTCTGGATTATGCTTAAGGTCATCCCAATAAACGACTTCTGCTTCTACCGGGCGCCCTGCATCTAAAAGAATGGCACCAAGAATATGACGCGTAGGGAAATACCATGATGGTGGTTCATTATATGCAAGACTATCTTCCATGCGCGCGGCACTGCTTAGATGGAATACCGCTTTATCATAGTCACCTTTTTTCGATGCCATTTCACCTTCAACGACTTGCAACGCAATCGTTAGCAAACCACCAGCGTCTTCAAAATTAGAATAGCCGGGTTGGCCTTCAGTCATTTTATCAACGAGACTTGAAAGTGAAGCCATTTCTTTTTCAGCTTCAGACATGTTTCCTTTATGAAGATGCGCAAGCGCGCGACCATAATGCCAAATACCTGTCATAAATTGCGCTCGCATAAATGGCTTTTCAACTTTAAGCAACTCATCCCACATACCAAAACGTGTCATTACAAAAATTGGCTGTGATCGGAATGTTTCATTTAAACCCCATGTGTTCGAACGCGATCCCGCTTCGACCCTATCTTTCACTTTCCACGCCGCCGCGATAGATTCGCCGCTACGTCCCGTATACATGGATGACCAAGCAAGGAAATGAAGGTTATGAGGGTAATAAGCAAGTGGGTACAAACCTTGCGCATTACATTGCGCAATATAGTTTTCGTCCACTTTTGCGGCTTCAATATTGATGTCATAGGCATCCTGATAACGACCAACACGCATGAAGATATGTGATGGCATATGAATCAAATGACCCGCTCCTGGTAATTGAGGCGCAAGATTATCAGCACTGCCCTCTGCAATTTCAGGGCGCATAGATTCGGAAATATGAATATGGTAATGCATCGCCGCCGCATGATTTGGGTGTTTTTCAAGAACTTTTTCCAAAGCGTCGATAACCTGCTCCGTACGCCCTTTTGTACTGCCATCTAAATTCCAATAATCCCATGGCTGTGCGTTCATGGCCGCACCTGCAAATAGGACACTTGCATCCGGATCATCAGGGTATTTATTCATTAATTTTTCCATGGCTACAACGTATGCTTCATCAAGCACTTCGTTAGGAATAGAAAGATCAGTGCTATAACGCGCCGCTAAGGCATCGATATAATCTGCTTCTCGCTCACTCACTTTATCTTTAAGTGAAAGCGCCATGCCAATAGCGTAATTTGCTTGTTCTTTTGAATTAACAAGCATTGGTAAATTCAAGTTACGCCCAAGTGATAGCGCCCATCCCCAATATGCCATAGCATTATCAGGATCTAATCTTATGGCTTCCTTAAAAGAGCGCATTGCTTCTGAATGATTAAACCCTACCCAAAGACGAAAGCCTTGATCAAAGAAATATTGAGATTCAGCATTATCAGTGGTCACTGCGAATTTATAATCCCCTAACCCCGATAATTTTGGTGATAAGGGACCAGTCGCCGTTTTCGGATCAGCATTTAACGCTGTTGGGTCCCACACTTGCGCATTAGTTAATGTTGCAGTAATTGAGCCAACAAAAACGGCCCCCATAAGAATTTTTTTAAGCATAATAATCCTCTTGAATTCAATAATTTAGCTATTTTAGGTCTATTTAATACGCGTACTTGTAAGTTTTATATCAGAATCTTTCCATTCCTCTTCATAAAGCGCAAGAAATTCTGATGCTTGTTCCTCTTTTCCTTGGGCGGACATACTTTGATAAAGCCCATAATATGAATAAGCATTTTTAGGGTTATGCTTCAAATCATCCCAGTAAACGGTTTCCGCTTCTCTTGCACGTCCAGCTTCCATTAATACAGCTCCTAAAACATGTCGTGAAGGGAATTGCCACGCCGGTGGTTCTGAATATGTGTCACTGTCTTCAAGTCTAACGGCATTGCTCAAATGATAGACAGCTTCACCATAATTACCCTTGGCTGCTTCAATTTCACCCATTACATATTGCTCGCCAATTAGAAGAGTATCACGAGGAATCCTTAGACCTGTCGTATTATAACCCGGCAAACCTTCTTTAAAAGCTGCCGCAATTTTACTAAATTCGGCTAGCTCTTCTTCTGCTTTTTCCATATCACCCGTGTGAAGATAAGCAAGGCTACGTCCATATCGCCACATTCCATTTAGGAATTGTGCTTTCATAAATGGTTTTGGCATTTCAAGAATTTCTTCCCATTTACCAAAACGAACCATGACATAAATTGGCTGTGCTCGAAAATATTCATTACCCGAGCCCCATGATGTTTTACGAACACCTTCTTCTAAATATGCTTTCACTTTCATTGCGGCATCTAATGAATTTTGACTTCTGCCAGTGAACATAGATGACCATGAAAGAAAATGAATATTATGTGGGTAATAAACGAGCGGATAAATACTTTGGCTTTTTGTTTCCTCAATATATTCTTCGTCTGCTTCTACTGCTTTAATATTAATATCATAGGCATCTTGGTAACGTCCTACACGGATGTAAATATGCGACGGCATATGCACCAAATGTCCAGAACCTGGAAGTAATGGGTGAAGTGCATCCGCACTTTTTTCAGCAAGCCAAGGTTTTTTAAATTCTGTCACATGAATATGATAATGAAGTGCACCTGCATTTTCAGGGTCTCTTTCGATAACACTCTCTAAAACGGAAATAATTTTTGCTGTATTTCCTTTTGGCGTACCGTCTAAATACCAATAATCCCAAGGTTGCGTGTTCATGGCAGCACTTGCATAAAGAACGGCCGCATCCAAATCATCCGGATATTTATTCATCAATTTTTCAGCGGCGTTCATATAAGCAAAATCAAGCGTTTCGCGTGGAATAGAAAGATCGTCATTATAACGGGCTTCTAAAACTTCTATATAATCACGCTCGCGCTCTGTTACTTTATCTTTTAAAGCGCTCGCCATATGTATCGCTTCATTGGCTTGATCGGCTGAATTCATCATCATAGGGATATTTAAATTTCGGCCAAGCGACCATGCCCAACCCCAATATGCCATCGCATTATCAGGATCCAATCGGGCCGCCTCTTTAAAAGAACGCAGTGCTTCAGAATGATTAAAGGCAAACACAAGTCGCATACCTTGATCAAAGAAATATTGCGATTGTTCGTTATCAGTGCTGACTTTAAAATGATAATCGCTTAGCCCACTTAAACGCGGCGCAATCGGCGAAGTCGCTGTTGCAGGATCCGCATTTAAGGATGCAGGATCATAAACTTGTGATAGTGATGTGCTTGAAAGGGCCAGTGAAAGTACCAACCCCGAAATAATACCCTTGTACATGATGTTCTCCCATCAATCTGATTTAATTTGCGGGCAGCATAACACAAATCAAATATTTATAATACTTATTCTAAGTCACGGCCCCTACCCGTTTATATTCCGGTTTATCCCATGCGTTTGTTTCCATTATTTGCACGAGGCGTTCAACGGCATCCCAAACATTGACATATGAAACATAAAGCGGCGTAAATCCAAAACGCATAATATCAGGGGCACGAAAATCACCAATAACACCCGCATCGATAACCGCTTGCATAATTGGAAAACCATTCTTCGAAGAAATTGATACCTGACTACCTCTTTTATCATGATCTCTTGGTGTCACGATTTGAAAATCATAACCATCTAATCGTTCTTCAATCAATTGAATGAAAAGGTCACATAATTTGAATGATTTTTTGCGAATTTCATTCATATCAGCCCTTAAAAAGATATCCAAGCCAACTTCTGACATTGCGAGTGAAACAATCGGTTCTGTACCCGTCGAAAATTGGCGAATATCTTTTCTCGGGCGATAATCTCGTTCAAACCCAAATGGTAAATCATGTCCCCACCATCCTGTTAATGGCTGCACGGCGACCCCTTGATGGCGTTTAGCGACAAACATAAATGATTGTGAACCGGGCCCGCCGTTTAAATATTTATAAGTACAGCCAAGGGCAAAATCGACGTTGCAACCGTTTAAATCAACAGGCAGCGCCCCGGCGCTATGACATAGATCCCAAACAACCAAAGCACCCACATCATGTGCTTTTTTAGTTATCGCAGCCATATCATGAAGGTGACCCGTTTTATAATGCACATGAGTTAAGCATACGACCGCTACGTCATCCGTAATCGCATCCATTATTTCACCGTCTTCGGCAAATGTGATTTCGTGCCCACGATCAAGTTGCTTGATCAAACCCTGAACCATATAATTATTGGTCGGAAAATTACTGCCCTCCATTACAATTTTCTTTTTATCTTTTCTTAGACCTAATGCAGCGGCAACCAACTTATAAACATTGAGGCCCGTTGCGTCCGCGTAAATGACTTCGCCGTCATTTGCACCGAGAAGCTTCGCCGTTTTATTTCCTAACTTTTCAACGAGTTCGAACCAGCCTGCTTTATTCCAACTTTTAATTAGGTCTTCGCCCCATTCCTGTTCGATCACTTCTAATGCGCGCGCCTTCGCAGCTTTTGGCATGGCGCCGAGACTATTACCATCAAGATATATCATCCCATCAGGCAGATGAAATTCATCTGCGAATTTTGCTAATGGGTCGGCTTTGTCAAGGGCTATTAAATCATCACGGGTTAAAGACATCTATTCTATTCTTTCTTGTAATTGAAATTTGAAGCAGACTATCATTGATAAATTAAATCTTCCATGTAAAATTTCTAATTTAGATATAACGAAAAATGCATAACAGGATCGCTTAATGAAACCATATCATTCTATGGATAAAGAAACGTTGGAACGGGAATATAGCCCGAGCAGCTGCATCGATGACATTATGGTATTCATTAAAATGTATATTGATGAAAGTAGAGCCGCACACCGATCCTTAAAAGATATCATGAAAGCCGACATTAAATATGGTACAGAGAAACGATCAAATATGGACATGTTTATCCCTGATAGTGATGAAGCATTACCAATACACATCTTCATTCATGGTGGATATTGGCAAGAACTCTCGAAAAATGAAAGTGCATTTGCCGCACCAAATTTCGTCGATCATAATATTATTATTATTGCTTTTGATTACACCCTTGCCCCAGAAGCAAATTTATTTGAAATTGTTGATCAAACAAGAAGGGGCATCATTTCGATTATAAAAAAGGCAGCAAGCTTCGGTGGTGACCCGAATAATATTACCATTTCAGGAAGCTCCGCGGGCGGTCATTTGGTTGCTGAAGTACTTAGTACTAATTGGAAAGAATATGGTTTTGATAAATGCCCGGTTAAAGGTGCGTTATGTCTTAGTGGTGTTTTCGATCTGGAGCCCATCGTAAATACATATATCAATAATCCCCTTAAAATGACGAAGAAAGACGCGCATGCACTAAGCCCGCTTTATCATATTCCAGATCAAAGCTGCCCAATTATTTTCACAGTAGGTGAAAATGAAACATCCGAATTTCATAGGCAAACGCATGAATATATGCAAGCTTGCAATGAAAAAGGAATTGAAACATCATTTATCGAGATGCCCCGCTTTAATCACTTTGATATAGCACTAGAACTAAATAAAAAAGACAGCCCGTTATTTGTGGCTGTCCTTAATCAAATTAAATTTTAAATTATTTTGCGTTTGAAATAATTTCTTCTGCCATTTCATCTGCGACGACATTCGTTGGTCGTTTTTCGGCGTCAGCACGCTCGAAAATATGTATAAGTGTGTCATAGATATTATCGACTTTGGAATTGATACTACCCAGATCATAATTACCAGATGTTTCGCCGGAAACATTGATAATTCCACCCGCATTTATGACATAATCCGGCGCATATAAAATACCCCGGTCCATTAGGCGTACTCCATGACTGTCGTTTGCCAATTGATTATTGGCACCACCCGCGACAATAGCCGTTTTAAGATTTGGGATCGTATCATCATTTAAAATCGCCCCAAGAGCGCATGGCGACAAGACATCACATTCTACGGATAATATATCATCCGGGGAAATAATCGTTGCACCATATTTCTGAACGGCTTCATCAAGATGTTCCTGAATAATATCTGATACAATAATCTTTGCACCATCACGGTGTAGATTTTCACATAAGTATAAACCGACATGCCCCACGCCCTGAACGGCAACAGTTAATCCTTCAAGGCTATCTTTCCCGAGCTTATATTTTACGGCGGCACGGATGCCATTATAAACGCCGCGCGCGGTAAAGGGGGAAGGGTCACCACTTGCGTGATCGCCGTGCGGAAGACCAGCAATATAATCCGTCTCGTTGGCAATAATCATCATATCTTCGGTGGTCATACCTACATCTTCTGCGGTTATATATTTACCGTCCATTTTTTGAACGCAGCGCCCAAAAGCTTTAAATAGCTCTTCCGATTTATCAGTTTTTGAATTGGCAATGATTACTGCTTTGCCGCCACCAAGTGGCAACCCCGCCATCGCATTTTTATAGCTCATGCCTCGTGATAATCTTAGTGCATCATTAAGTGCATCCATTTCATTTTCATAGGGCCACATTCGGCATCCGCCTGCACCAGGGCCAAGCACCGTATTATGAACCGCAATAAATGCTTTTAAGCCACTCTCTTCATCATTGAAATAGACGAGCTGCTCGTGACCCCGAAACTGATTATTATCGATCATTACTTATCTCTTTATGACGCCTTCTTGAAGCTCTCAAATTCTTCAAGTTGCTTTAATAACTTCTCTTGTCTTTTCTTTGCCTTACCGACATTCTTTTCTTTCACATGACCATATCCTTTATAGGATAATGGCAGCTCAAGAATTTCAAGGCACAACTGGTAATTCTCTTTGGAGAGTCTGTCCAGTACTTTTGGCACCAAATGTTCATATTCCTTAATTAAAGAACGTTCCATTTTACGTTCATCAGAATATCCAAAGACATCGAATATAGTTCCGCGCAGAAATTTCAGCTTTGCTAGAAGTTTAAGAGACATCATCATCCATGGGCCAAACTCGCGTTTTTGAACTTCACCTGCGTCGTTTTTCTTTTCAAAAATTGGCGGCGCCATATGAAATTTCAATTTATAATCGCCGTCAAATTGGACATTTAATTTTTCAAGAAAATCACCATTGGTATAAAGACGAGCGACTTCATATTCGTCTTTGATCGCGAGCAATTTAAAATAGGACCTTGCAACCGCTTCATAAATCTTATCCTGATCTTTTTCGCCAACTTTATTGATTAATTTCATATATTTATTGGCATATGTTTCATTATGATAGTCGATTAAATTCTTCGTTCTTTTTTCTATAACATCGGAAACATTCTCAGAAATATCTTCATGAAAATTAGTACTGATATAAGGCTCAACAAAATCCTTAAGTGAATCCATGTCATGAGCCGCCATTCTTCCACAGGCAAAGGTGGTTTGATTAGCCTTTATGGCAACGCCGTTAAGTTCAATGGCTTTGTTGATCGCGTTAAAACTAAGAGGAATAAGTCCGAGTTGCCATGCATATCCCATCATGAACATATTGGTCGCAATACCATCACCAAGGAGAATTGTGGCCAGCTCAGTTGCTTCAACGTAATGGCGGTCGGTGTCTAAAGTGTGTGTTTCTATGGCGCGCTTCAGCTCTTCTTGTTTAAAATCAATTTGATTATTTTCAACGAAGGCGGATACAGGCGAATTGTGACCATTGATAACTGATTTAGCACGATCACTGCGCACACATTCTATGGCATTGGGACTAGCGGCGACAACGAGGTCACAGGCAATAAGTAAATCGGCGCACCCCGTCATAATATGAGGCGTGCGTAATATTTCAATTTCTTTGCCCAATCGCACATGCGAAAGCACCGCGCCTCCTTTTTGGGCAAGCCCTGTCATATCAAGTGAATTACTAACGAGCCCATCCACGTGTGCGGCCATTCCAAGAATACCGCCTATGGTCAAAACACCCGTTCCGCCGACACCCGTGACCAATATATTATATTCTGACTCAACTGTGCCCACTTTCGGCATGGGGAGATCAGATATCAATTCATCAAGACCGGTGACTTTCGGTTTTTTAAGTTCACCACCTATGACACTAACAAATGAGGGGCAAAAGCCATTGACGCATGAATAATCCTTATTACAGCTGGATTGATTAATGACCCGCTTACGACCATATTCTGTTTCAATGGGCTCAACCGACACACAGTTTGATTTTACGGAGCAATCACCGCATCCTTCACATACCGCGTCATTAATGAAAACACGCCGATCAGGGTCAGGGTATGATCCGCGTTTTCGGCGGCGTCTTTTTTCCGCGGCGCAGGTTTGATCAAAGATGATAATTGAACATCCTTTAACCTCGCGTGCCTCTTTTTGGATAGTATCCAAATTTTCACGTGGCAAAATCGGTATATCAGCGGGAATTAAACCCCGGTTAGTATAACGGTCCATATCTTCTGTGAGTATCCAGATATGTTCCACGCCTTCTCCGCGCATTTGCTGGGCTATCATTTCAACGGTTAACCCCCCTTCAACCGGCTGACCGCCCGTCATCGCCACCGCATCATTATAAAGAATTTTATACGTAATATTAACACGTGCAGCGATCCTCGCACGGATCGCTAAAATACCAGAATGTTGATATGTGCCATCGCCAAGGTTAGTGAATATGTGTTTTTCATCGGTGAAATTAGCTTGTCCGATCCACGGCACACCCTCGCCCCCCATCTGGATAAATGTATCTGTGCTGCGGTCCATCCACATGGCCATGATGTGACATCCAATACCAGCGGTCGCACGACTGCCTTCCGGTACATTTGTTGAGGTATTATGCGGACAGCCAGAACAGAAATACGGTTTTCTTAAAAGGGGTGGTTCATAACTTGACTGCATTGCTTCGCGTCGATCAAAGTAATCTTTAGCAAATACAACCATTTCACCTTGATAAAAATGTGAAATTCGATCCGCAATTACATGGGCAATCAAACCAACGGACAAATCATTTTCCGGCGGCAATAGCCATTTTCCCTGTTCATCATATTTACCGACAATCTTGGGTCGTTTATCCGCATGCCAGTTAAAAAGTTGTTGTTTAAGCTGATTTTCAATCAGTTCGCGCTTTTCTTCAACAATAAGGATTTCTTCCAACCCTTCGCAGAAATTCCGCATTCCTTCTGGCTCTAGGGGCCAAGGCATGCCAACCTTATAAAGACGCAGGCCAATTTTTTCAGCAACACTTTCATCAATTCCAAGTTCATATAATGCCTGACGCACATCACCATATGTTTTTCCGCTGGTGATAATCCCAAAGCGTGGTTTACTGCTATCAAAAACAACCCAGTTTAAATTATTATTCTTGGCAAAGGCTAGCGCCGCGAAAAGTTTATAACGTTGCAAACGATAATCCTGATCGCGCCACACATCATTTGGGCGGATATGAAGACCACCCTTGGGCATTTCAAAATCATCATCACTCGGCATTATTATTTTCCGGTTTTCACGACTAAGATCAACGACACCAGTGCTTTCCGCGGTTTCTGATGTGACTTTAAAGGCCGTCCAACAGCCACTATAGCGTGACATAGCAATTCCGAGCAGACCATATTCAACAAATTCCTGCATATTGGCAGGATAAAGCATCGGAAGCATAGTGGAATAAAATGTGTGATCCGATTGATGGGGTATGGTTGAAGATTTACACGCATGATCGTCACCCGCTATTGCCAGAACGCCGCCATGAGGACTTGTTCCCGCCGCATTGGCATGACGAAGAACATCGCCACTCCTATCTACCCCAGGCCCTTTTCCGTAACAAATACCAAAGACACCATCCACATTGGCGCCCTGATACATATTGACCTGTTGTGTGCCCCAAACGGCGGTCGCGCCCAGCTCCTCGTTTATTCCTTCTTCAAAATGTATATTTTCAGCTTTTAAGTATTTCGCTGCCTTGCGAAGTTCGGCGTCATAATGACCCAGTGGTGAACCACGATACCCAGAAATAAACCCGCCGGTATTTAAACCCTCTTCTTGATCTCTCCACCGTTGCACCAATGGAATGCGCACCAAAGCTTGAATTGCCGTCATATAAGCACGGCCTTCTTTAAGTTCATATTTATCATTCAAGGTTATATTAATACCCATCTTACAGCTCCGAAATTCGCAATATTACATAAGGATATTTTACTCTATTTTTATTGAAGTATTATTTCTATTTTGATAATATTTACGCATAATAGGGAATATTTATTCATTTTAATTAATAATTGAGATAAATTTATGCTTATTAATTTGAGCGATACGGATAAGAAAATCTTATCCGCTATTCAAGAAGATGCAACCATCACCAATGCGGAACTTGCCGAACGGGTCGGGCTTTCAGCGGCACCTTGCTGGCGACGTATTAAACGATTAGAAGAAAAAGGTATCATTTCAAAACGCGTAGGTATTTTGGATACCAAAGCACTTGGGCTCAACATTACCGCATTTGCAAATGTTAAACTCAGCCACGTTCAAGAAGATGCATTAGAGAAATTTGAAGCGGCGGTCAAAGAATTTCCTGAAGTCACAGAATGCTATACCATTAGCGGCTCAATGGATTTTCTGATCCGGATAGTCACAGAAAATATGCAATCCTATGAAATTTTCTTACGTAAAAAGCTCTTAAAGCTTCCTATGGTTTCCGAAGTAAACACCCATTTCGCTGTGACACAGGTGAAATATACCACGGCGGTGCCGCTTGAAATTTCCTAATTGCTTGTAAGTTTTCCAAAAGCACTATACTAGTCTTCGCAACAGATTGGATTTCCATATGAGCAAGAAAAAAATATTCGTCAGTTTTGACACAGAAAACGATGGCGCCTTCAAAAATATCGTCGTTGGAAAGTCGCAAGAAAAGGACGCAAAATTCAAAGTCGCGAACTGGTCTATGAAACCGGATACCAAAAATTCAAAATGGCTAAAAGATGTAAAATATAAAGTCACCCGTTGTGACATGCTTCTTGTCATGGTTGGTCAAAATACTTACCGCGCCCCCGGCGTCATCAAAGAAGTCGAATTTGCCACCACCGCCAATATGAAAATCATCCAAATCAACGCCAAAGGTGGCGATGTCCATGCCGTGAATGAAGCTGGCGTTGCCTACAGCATTGAAGATTTGACAGATTTGCTTAATTAACCCCTCTTTATAGCGCGTTTCGATTTAGTAAAAATTAGAAATCTAATATTTTTGGTATAAATTTTTTCTTTAATTAAAGCGCATCTCTTTGCAATTTCACTTTAAATTTTTGAAGCATAGGTCTATCCTGTGGCCAACTTAATAAAGGTCACAAAAAATGTTAAAAAATATTTCTATCACTCTTTCTTCCATTGCCTTGCTTAGCGCCTGTGGTGACAACACCCAAGAAGCAGCGTATGGCACATGGGAAAGCCCCATTTCAGCCGAGCTCACCACCGAAAGTGCCGTCGGTTTGCGTAGTGTGCGTATTGATGGTAATGATTTATACTGGATCGAAAGCAGACCCGAAGAAGGTGGACGTCGCGCGATTGTAAAACGTGATGGTGACGGCAATATTTCAGATGCTATCCCTGCAGAATACAGCAGCCGCACCCGTGTCCATGAATATGGGGGCGGATCATATTTCGTTGATGACGGTGTAATTTATTTCTCAAATCATAAAGACCAGAAATTATACCGCTATAATGGCGAAGGAACACCCGAAGCTTTAACAAGTGAAGGATACCGTTATGCGGATTGCATCATGGATGAGTCCCATAACCAGCTTATTTGTGTTCAGGAAGATCACACTTTTGATGGTGAGCCGGTCAATACATTGGTTGCCGTCTCTCTTGATGGGGGCAGTAAAGTTAGGTCATTATTTAGTGGCACTGATTTTGTTTCAAGTCCGGCGATTAGTCCGGACGGTAATACGCTCGTTTGGATCACATGGGACCATCCCAACATGAATTGGGACGATACCAAAATGTGGCAAGCATCACTATCAAAGAATGGAAGCATTTCAGGCACAAAGACCATTGTTGAACGAGCGAGCCTTTCTGTGCAAGAACCGCGTTATAACGAAAATGGAGACTTATATTATATTTCTGATCCAACGGGATGGTGGAACTTCCAAATTTATGAAGAAGACGAGCATGATAGTCGTTCCATCACCAGAAAAGAAATTGAATTTGGCAAGTCGGGCGCACTTGGTGCCCATAGCTGGGCCTTTTATGGGGATGATCAAATCATCGCAAAATACGAATCCGGCGGTACATCACATCTTGCGACCGTTAATTTAATAAATGGTGAAGTAACCGAAATTGAAACACCCTATGTGAGCATTTCAAAAGTTTATTCTGATGGTGATTATGTCTTTTTATTAGCCGCAACGGCCACATCATCCACAGAAATTGTTGAATGGGATGATGGTGAATTTGAAACAATTAAAATATCACAAGACCAAATGGTTGATGATGCCTATGTTTCCGTACCAGAGGCCATCACATTCCCAAATCAAAAAGGGGAAAATGTGCACGCCTTTTATTATGCACCGAAAAACCCAAACTATACCGCACCAGAAGGTGAACTTCCCCCAACCATCGTGCGCCTTCATGGCGGGCCTACTGGCGCGACAAGTGCCGCCTTTAGACTTAATCGTCAATATTGGACAACGCGCGGTTTTGCCATCATCGATATCAATTATGGCGGCAGCACAGGATATGGCCGCAATTACCGTGAACGGCTCCGTGGTCAATGGGGAGTTGTCGACATTGATGATACCAAAGCGGGTCTAGATTACCTTGTGGAACAAGGATTAGCTGATCCTGAGAGACTTCTGATCGCGGGCGGCAGTGCCGGAGGATACAGCGTTCTTGTTGCCCTTTCTCAGCATGATGTCTTCGCGGCCGGTGCCAATTATTACGGCATCAGTGATCTTGAGGTATTAGCGCGTGATACCCATAAATATGAAAGTCGATATTTGGACAGTCTTATCGGCCGTTATCCGGAAGATATCGATACATATAAGGCACGTTCACCAATTAACTACCTAGATGGGTTTACAAGTCCACTGATTACTTTCCAAGGTTTGCTTGACGAAGTTGTACCGCCAAACCAATCAGAATTGATCGTCACAGCGCTGCGTGAAAAAGGGGTTCCTGTTGCATATTATCCTTATGAAGGTGAGTATCACGGGTTTGGTAAAAAAGAGAATATTATCCACGCCCTTGAAAGTGAGCTTGTTTTCTACGGTAAGATTTTAGGGTTTACGCCCGCTGGTGAATTACCGGAAATTCAAATCGATAATTTTACGGAATAGAATTTAGTTTAAACCATTAAAAAAGAGCCCTTCCGCATGACGCAGAATGGCTCTTTTCTTTTAAAATTTTAAAAAATTATTTCTGAGTGCTATATTCTTCCGGCACTTCAGGATAGGCCATGATGAAATTACCAGCATTTGGCATTTTAACATCGGGAAGTGTTTCTTTGTTAATCACGTCCTCTTCGCCGATAATACCATTTTCATAAAGCAAATAAGCAGTAATTGAATAATATTCGCTGTTCGTCATTGACATCGGTGCCGTATACGGCATTGCTTTTCTGATATAATTAAAAACTGTTGTAGCATATGGCCAGTAACTACCAACTGTGGCCAAAGCCTTATCAGTACCAATTGTACCATGCCCACCAAAAAGAACATCATTTTCACCGCGTGCTTCGGGTGTTCCGTGGCAAATTGTGCATTGTTCTTCAAATAATGGTTTTCCGAGCATTGCTGTGCCCTGCCCGTCTGGCAAATTTTCACCGTCCGGGAATGTGGACCAAAAGCGTTTATCAATATCCGCCTGTGTGGCGGGTATTCCAAATCGACTTTCCTGCGCAACTGTTATGGTTGCGCCACCAAGTAATAAAGAAGCCATAAGTATTTTACGCAAAAACATGTCTTACTGCCCCCCTAGCATTAATGGACCAGCTATGGATCGCATGATAATGATAATATGCTTGCCTTCCACGCGCAGCGAGAAGTTCTTTACGGCTGGGTTGCACACGGCCAAATTCGTCAATTGCACGGCTTTGCAGGATCGCTGGCCTTCCTTCCCACATCCAAGGAATTCTAAAACGTGTTAGCATTTTGCTTTGGATTGGTCCTTCAAGCATGGCTTCCGCCCACGTACGGCCGCCATCGGCGGACACTTCAACCTTAGCAATTTTTCCACGCCCTGACCAAGCCAGACCAGTGATTTCATACATTCCCCGCTTTTCAAGGCTTAATGCATTAGACGGACGTGTGATAACCGACTTCACATCCATTTCAAGGGAGAACTGCAATGATTTACCGTCATGTAATTTGTCGGTATATTTCGATGTTTCAAAGCGTGACATCACAGGCTTATCAGTAACATAAAGTGACCGCACCCATTTAATGGACACGTTCCCCTCAAAACCAGGGTTCAATATCCGCATTGGATAGCCTTGGCTTGGACGTAAACGTTCACCATTTTGATAAATGGCAACCATCGTATCATCAAGTGCTTTATCAATAGGAATAGACCGCGCTAGAGACCCACTATCCGCCCCTTCGGCGATAATCCATTTTGCATCTGGTGAAACACCACATTCATCTAACAAGGTTGATAGTGGTACACCTGTCCATTCGCTGCCTGAGACAAGACCATGTGTCATATACATAAAATTCTGATCTGGTTTCGGGTCGGCCCAATTGACGCGGGTATTTCCAGAACATTCGAGGAAATATTGCCTTGAAACCGTCGGATAATTTTCAAGTTGTTCCACATTCCATTTAAATGGTTTCTTGACCATTCCATGGATTACCATTTCGTGCCTGTCCGGATCAATATCAGGAATGCCGTGGTGGGTTACTTCAAAATGAAGCCCACTGGGGGTAATAGTACCATGAAGAAGATGAAGGGGCGTACGCCCGGAAAGTGATGCCGTTGCAAGACCCGGTGGCGGTGCTACAAATCGTTTTACGCGACCCTTTTCGTAACGACTAACATCACCATATTCGGGTAAATCATCCCCCGGCATTAACGTCCATTCTTCTTGACCTTCGCCAACAACAGCTTCCTGTGCAAAAGCGTTTCCTGCTGTTGCGAGTGTCGCACCGCCGGCAATTGCTGAATTTAAGAAAAGCCGTCTGCTCATAAGGCCATTGCCTGCCGCTTGATCAAGCGGATCGACGACCAATGTTTTATTTTTCTCAGTCATATTCTTCCTCCCTTAACACATAATATATCGGGAATTAAATCAAATACAAGCTGCTCTATATTTCTTCATATTCTTCTGGGGTATCAATATCTTGGAAGATGGCTTCGGTATTAAGATTTACTTCTATGATATTATCGGGATGTTTTTTTAAAAGTTTTCTGGCGCCTTTGTCTCCATCAAGAGCATAAAAGTCATCAAAATATTCGCGTGCGAATATAAGCGGATTACCAATTTTTCCATTTGTTGTTGGCGCAATGATCATTTTATCGACAAAGGCAGTGATTAAATCATTATAATTTTTTGATGTAATATAGGGCATATCTCCAAGACAGATCATGACACCATCAACGTCATCGGGTAATGCCTCTATGCCTGCCTTAACTGATGTGCTAAGCCCTTTAAAAAATTCAGGATTATTGACAAAATTCACTTTTGCTTGAATGCTTTTTTTAACCGCATTTGCGTCGTTACCAGTTACCACATAAATGCTTGATATTTTACTCGTAACAAGTTGTTCAACCACATAATTCACCATGGTTTTATCATTAAAGGTTAAAAGTAACTTATTTTCTTCGCCCATGCGGGTAGACTGACCCGCGGCCAATACTATCGCGACGATACGGCTTGTCACGCAATACCCTTTATATTTTCAGAACGTCGAATGGAAACGAGCTCCGCAAGGATAGAAAGCGCAATCTCAGCAGGCTCTAAGCTACCGATATCAAGTCCCGCTGGGCCATGAATTCTTGCAATTTCCTTTTCTGAAAAACCTTTTTCTTTTAGACGTGCGCGGCGCTCTTTCTGAGTTTTGCGACTGCCAAGTGCCGCGATATAAAAAGCGTCTGATTTCATCGCAACTTCAAGGGCGGGGTCATCAAGTTTTGGATCGTGACTTAATGTCACAATAGCTGTGCTGGAATTAATACCTATTTCTTCCAGAGCTTCATCAGGCCAATCGGTAATAAATCGTGTTCCAGGAAATCTTTCTTCGCTGGCATATGCCGTGCGGGGATCAATCAATGTGACGTCGACATCAAGTGCTTCCGCCATTTTCACAAGCCCTTGCGAAATGTGAACGGCACCGACGACGATTAATTTCAGTAATGGTTTATATTCATGAATGAATACTTCATCATCCACCGTCTTTATTGTGGCCTCGATCGTTCTGACTTCATGTGGATCACCATCAAGTAAGTAAGCGCACGTTTTCTGAATATCCAATAAGGGTTCGACAATGATATGAACTTCACCGCCGCAACTAAGGCCTACTTCCCATGCCTGATCTGTGGCAACTTCAAATTTAAGAAGTTCACCTTTACCACTTTTTATAACTTCAAATGCGGTCGTGACTACTACACCGTCGACACATCCGCCAGATACGGACCCTTCCATGTGCCCTTCTACATCAATAACGAGATGACTGCCCACAGGCCTTGGCGATGACCCCCATGTTTTTACAACGGTTGCCAATGCCATTTGACGGCCTTCACCATCCCAATCGCGAATGGTTTGCCATATATGTCGCCAATCTGTGCTCATGGCGCGGACAGTAGCAAATCCATCCTCAAAAATCACTTAAAAAAACGAAACAATATAACAAATTATTGCACTTAACCTTTCCACTACCTATATTAACGGCATAATAAAAAGGCATAAAAATGGATCCATTTACTCAGGGCGCACTTGGCGGTGCATTTTCACAAAGTTTCTCAAATAAAAAAACAATGGCTATTGCGTGTTTCGCAGGAATATGTGGTGGACTTGCACCTGATCTTGATATTGTAATCAAATCATCGACTGATCCATTACTTAGCATTGAATATCACCGACATTTTACACATTCAATCTGGTTTATTCCCTTTGGTGGCGCCCTCGTTGCCACGGCAATTTGGCTCTTATTCAATAAAATACTCAAAAGAAAACACTGGGATTTTATTACCATTTTCAAATTCGCCACATTGGGATACGCAACACATGCAACCCTTGATGCTTGTACTAGTTACGGCACACGACTTTTTTGGCCACTATCCAATGCCCGTGTCACTTGGGATACCATTTCCATCATTGATCCCTTGGTAACAATTCCGCTCATTGTGTTCGTCATTTATAGCGCCAAGGGCAAGTCCGCTAAAGTCGCGCGAATTGGCATGGGTGTATTTTTATTCTATATGTCACTTGGCTTTTTACAAAATGCCCGCGTTACAAATTCGATTGAACAACTGGCTGAAAGTCGTGGCCATCAAGTCGAGCGAATTAAACTTAATCCTTCCATTGGAAATTTAATCGTCTGGCGCACAGTCTATGAATATGACAATAATTATTATGTAAATGCCGTTGTAGCGCCACCATTTAAAAAACCTTCAATCATAGAAGGTTCTTTTGTTGCTGCCATTGATCCAGAAAAAATCTACCCTGAAATTGGTTCAGATAGTGTTGCTCGCAATGATATTCGCCGTTTTGATTATTTTGCCGAAGGATATCTTTTTGAATATCAAGGCGGTCTTGCCGATGCGCGCTATAGTGCGGAACCCCATAAAATTCAGCCCATTTGGGGAATTATCGTTGACCGCAACAACCCGGAACAACATGTTCAATATGGTAGCTTTAGAGGTCCAAGTGGCAGAGCGCTTGACGTTACATGGGATATGATGTGGGGTGATTACGAGCCTGAACCAGAAAACGGCCTTACCCCTTAAAGAGTAAGACCGCTATTTCGGATTTTAGATATTCGTTTTTAACCACGCATATTACGTAAACGCAGACGAAGAGCATTAAGTTTAATGAAGCCTTCCGCATCGCGTTGATCATACACTTCATCTTCTTCGAAGGTGACATGTTCCATCGAATATAATGAACGTGGTGATTTACGGCCAACAAGCATCGCCGATCCTTTATAAAGTTTAAGGCGTACTGTGCCATAAACATCTTCTTGTGATTTGTCGATTAAGGCCTGCATCATTTCACGCTCTGGTGAATACCAGAAACCATTATAAATGGCTTCAGCATATTTCGGCATAATTTCGTCTTTTAAATGCATGGCACCACGATCAATAGTGATGCTTTCCATACCACGATGTGCGGTTAACAAAATTGTGCCACCAGGCGTTTCGTAGATACCGCGGGACTTCATTCCGATGTATCTATTTTCAAGTAAATCAAGACGACCGATACCGTTAATTCGACCAAGATCGTTTAATTTAGTAAGGATCGTAGCCGGGCTCATTTTTTCACCATTAATGGCTACGGCGTCACCCTTTTCAAATTCAATATCAATATATGTAGGTTCGTCAGGTGCACTTTCCGGTGAATTAATGCGGCCATAGACATATTCCGGTGCTTCTTCCCACGGATCTTCCAGAAGCTTACCTTCACTTGAAGTATGAAGAAGGTTAGCATCTACGGAAAATGGTGCTTCCCCTCTTTTATCTTTCGCGATCGGAATTTGATGCTTTTCGGCATAATCAATAAGCTTTTCACGGCTGTTCAAATCCCATTCGCGCCAAGGGGCGATGACTTTGATTTCAGGATTAAGTGCATAATAACCAAGTTCAAATCTTATTTGATCGTTTCCTTTACCTGTCGCACCATGGCAAACGGCTTCGGCACCAACTTCTGCGGCAATTTCGATTTGACGCTTTGCGATTAATGGTCGCGCGATTGATGTCCCAAGAAGGTAGGTTCCTTCGTAAAGCGCATTGGCACGAAACATCGGAAAAACAAAATCACGGACAAATTCTTCACGTAGATCGTCAATGTAAATATCTTTTACGCCAAACATTTCCGCCTTTTTACGGGCCGGTTCGAGCTCTTCACCTTGACCAAGGTCCGCTGTAAAAGTAACCACTTCGCATTGATATTCATCTTGCAGCCATTTCAGAATGATCGATGTATCCAGACCGCCAGAATAAGCAAGCACAACTTTATTAATAGACATCTATTTTTCCTTATAGAATTACGATTCTTATGTTTGCGGCGCAGTATAGGGAAATCTTATTCATTAGCAAGCCTAGTAATAGGCTTTTTTACATAAAATATGCATAAAAATACATAATCATCAAAATATTATTCATTTATTTAATAAAAAACAGAATTTTATTTTGAAAATATAAAATAACTAGCCTTTATCATTATGCTGTGCGTTAATACAGATGATACAAAATCATAATCAATCTAGAGCAAAATTAATGTCAGACGCCACATCATCTTATACTTCTCCTCCTGTTAAAAATTATACGTGGCGACTTTTATCAATTGTTCTGACCGCTCTCGTATTATTCAGCGTCTATAATACTGCGGGAATAAATAACGCTTTACTCGCTATGGTCGGTATCTTAATCGGTTTGACGCTCGTGTTTGGTAATTTCGGTTTTACCGGGGGATGGGTTGCTTGGATTAATCGACGCGATGGCCGCGGATTAAGAGCACAAATGCTTATTCTCGCGCTCGCATCAGCAATATTTTATCCTATTCTTGATAGCGGCACTTTATTTGGTTCCGACGTCAGGGGTTTTGTTGTGCCCTTTGGTATCGCAACGATATTCGGCAGCTTTATTTTTGGAATAGGAATGCAGTTTGGCGGATGTTGTGCGTCTGGTGCCCTTTCTTGGGCGGGGGCCGGAAGCGTCCGCGTGTCGATTACCCTGGTCGGATTTATCATTGGGGGAGTATGGGGTGCTTATGATATTGAATACTGGCGTTCCTTACCCGGAATACGCCTTGATTTAACCAATGAATTTGGTCTTTTCGGTGGGCTTGGTGTAACCCTTTTAATATGCGCGGCCGTGGCACTTTTTACAATTGTCTTCGAAAAACGCAAACACGGTAAAGTTCTTCCGCTAAATGAAGATAATGAAAAACTTGGCCTCAAACGCATTATAATTGGAAATTGGCCTATTCTCAGTGTTGTGGTTCTTTTGGTGTTTGCTAACTTCTTAACACTGGCCCTCGCCGGAAGGCCATGGGGTGTCACGAGCGCGTTCGTGCTATGGGGTTCAAAAACAATGACGGCGGCTGGTGCGGACCTTACAACGTGGAATTACTGGCAAAATTCAGCTCCACTTGAACGGTCCTTCTTTTTCGATGTCACATCGGTAATGAATATTGGTATTTTATTAGGATCACTAGTCGCTGCATTAACAATGGGAAGTTTTAAACCTCAATGGAATATCAGCCTTAAAATGGTCCTAATATCTATTATTGGCGGATTAATGCTCGGATATGGTTCACGTATTGCATATGGATGCAACATTGGTGCCTTTTTTAGTGGCATCAGTAGTGCCAGTTTAAGTGGTTGGGTTTGGTTTGTATCCGCTTTCGCAGGCAATTTGGTCGGAAATCAAATAAAGAAGAAATTATCAATTTAAACGTTCACCTAATAAAATTTTATTGGTTAAGGTTCGTTCCTTTATCAAAAATAATTTTCCATTCCCCCGCATCATTCTTTCGCCAGACTGAATTAAAATATGCATAAATTTCCCCATCGGCATTCATTACGGGGCCAGTGCTAAAGACAATCCGTCCATCCGGATTAACGAGTACTGTTTCAGATTTCCAAGAAAATGGCACTTCCGTACTTTCATATAGAGGCTTCCACCCAGCCGCTACAGCTTTTGCGCCACGAAGCGGTTTTCCGTCACTCCAAAAAACAGTATCAGGATCAAGAAACGATTGAAATGCGTCAAAATCCCGATCCGTCATTGTCTTGGCAAATGCATTTTCAATTTTCGCGACTTCGGCCTCCATTTCCTCAATATCCTGTGCTATTGCCGCAGAATTGATAAAGAGAAAACCTAAAATGAATAAATTTGAAAAATACCTTTTCATCATTGTTTAATCCTATCACCCGGAACAATGAATTCAAGGCGAATACCACTTGGTTCATTAATCATCATATGAGTTGTAGGACCGTTTTCTAAATACTCCAACGCAATTTCAATATTAACGCCTTCAATTTCTTTTATTCGGTCATGAAGTGCGTGTAGTTTTTCCAAACTTTCCACGGTAATCGCGAGGTGATGTAATCCAATATTTTTACAGCGATGAAATGGTATCGCAGTCATCGGATCCTCCACTTGCCAAAGAGTGATCAAGGTTTTGCCATTACTAACAAAGACGGAGGGGTAATCAGGATCACCACCCACTTTTTTCCAGCCAAGCCCTTCTACAAAAAAGCTCACACTTTCATCAAGCCTGCTGACCGCAATTCCGGTATGATTAATACCCTCTGTGCCGAAAGGATTTTCTTGCGCATTCACTATTGAAAAACCGATCACCCCTATTGTGATGGTTATTAAAATAGTTTTAAAGATGTTCGTCATTTAGAATATCCACAATGAATTTAAAAAAGTCATTCTGGACGTTTTTCTAAAGAGGTCAATTCACAATAGCGTGAAGAAAAAAATTATTTGGTCGCTTTATTTTGATCAATGATCGTTTGATCTTTTTTCTCTTGGATCTTTTTTTCTTGAGCAAGCGTTCTAACTTCTTTCATATTGATGGCAATATGCTGCTCGCCGCGTTCTCTCGCAAGATCAATTTGTTTTTGTCGTTCTGCTGAACGCTGTTTTTTCTCTTCTGGTGTGTCTTTATAACAGCGGGGGCAACAGACGCCCTTAATATAATGTTCAGATTTCTTATCATCGTCTGTTATAGGCCAGCGACAGCCATAACATTGATCATATGATCCTTCTTCAAGGCCATGTTTAACGGAAACGCGATTATCAAAAACAAAGCATTCCCCTTCCCACAGGCTTTCTTCTTTTGGTACTTCTTCAAGATATTTCAAAATACCACCCTCAAGGTGATAAACATCTTCATATCCCTGTTCTTTCATATAGGCCGTTGATTTTTCGCAGCGAATACCGCCCGTGCAAAACATGGCAACTTTGGGTTTACTCAGCACATTATGATTGCGCTGAACCCAATCGGGAAAATCACGGAAATTTGTGGTTTTTGGATCAATCGCCCCTTTAAAGGTGCCAATTTCAACTTCATAATCATTGCGCGTATCAACAAGCACCACATCAGGATCACTGATCAAGTCATTCCATTCATCCGGCTTTACGTATGTGCCCACAATTTTTTGCGGATCCGTGCCGGGCACGCCCATGGTAACGATTTCTTTCTTTAATCGCACCTTCATCCGCAAGAAGGGCATTTCTTCCGCCCAGCTTTCTTTATGATTTAAATCACGAAATTCTGGCATGTTATGCAAGAAACTTAAAAGCGCACGAATACCCTCCTCGGTGCCCGCGACCGTGCCATTGATCCCTTCGCTAGCAAGCAAAAGAGTGCCCTTAACCCCATTATCATCACAGGCTTTTTGAATGGGTTCCTGTAATGCCTCAAAATCAGGCAAGGTTACAAATTTATAAAGCGCCGCAACAAGAAAATTTGACATAACTAAGTCTCTTTAAAATCATAGAAAAATTTCTCCCGCTTTTAATCCTTTTCCCTTTAGAGATCAAGAAAGAGAATTTAAATAATGTTATGAAAATTTTCCCGTAAATAGCCTGATCCCCTAAAGGCTCTCGTTCGCATTTTTATTGGCGTCGACGGTTTGGTATATTTCTGACCCTTCGTTTTTGAATTTCTCGCTCATTTCACTCATACCGCTTTCGGCGAAATCGCGGACTTCTTGGCTGATTTTCATGGAGCAGAATTTTGGACCACACATGGAACAGAAATGCGCCACTTTATGGGCTTCTTTCGGGAGGGTTTGATCGTGGTATTCACGTGCCTTTTCCGGGTCGAGGCCGATATTAAATTGGTCGATCCAGCGAAATTCAAAGCGTGCGCGGCTCATGGCGTCATCCCTGAGCTGTGCGCCCGGGTGCCCTTTGGCAAGGTCGGCGGCGTGTGCCGCAATTTTATAAGTAATCACGCCGGTTTTTACATCATCCCTGTTTGGAAGACCTAAATGTTCCTTCGGTGTCACATAACAAAGCATCGCGCAACCAAACCAACCGATCATGGCGGCGCCGATACCGGATGTAATATGGTCATATCCCGGCGCAATATCGGTTGTCAGTGGGCCCAATGTATAAAAGGGGGCTTCATGGCATTCTTTTAATTGCTTATCCATATTGATTTTAATTTTGTTCATCGGCACATGGCCAGGTCCTTCAATCATGACCTGACAACCTTTTGCCCATGCAATTTTGGTCAGTTCACCAAGCGTTTCAAGTTCCGCAAATTGTGCTTCGTCATTGGCATCCGCAATACAGCCTGGACGCAGGCCATCACCCAGTGAGAATGAAACATCATAAGCGGCCATAATGTCACAGATTTCCTCGAAATGTTCATAAAGGAAGCTTTCCTTGTGATGCGCGAGGCACCATTTCGCCATGATCGATCCACCGCGAGAGACAATGCCCGTAACCCGTTTTGCGGTCATTGGCACATAACGTAAAAGCACGCCCGCATGAATGGTGAAATAATCAACGCCCTGCTCGGCTTGCTCGATTAAAGTATCGCGGTACACTTCCCATGTTAAGTCCTCGGCAACGCCGTTTACTTTTTCAAGGGCTTGGTAAATAGGAACGGTTCCAATTGGAACTGGTGAATTACGGATGATCCATTCGCGGGTATTATGGATATTACGGCCCGTCGATAAGTCCATCACGTTATCCGCACCCCAACGGGTTGCCCAAACCATTTTATCCACTTCTTCGGCGACAGATGATGTTACCGCGCTGTTACCGATATTTGCGTTAATTTTAACAAGAAAATTACGACCAATAATCATTGGCTCCGCTTCTGGGTGATTGATGTTGCGCGGGATAATAGCGCGACCTGCGGCGATTTCTGATCTTACAAATTCTGGTGTGATTTGATCCGGGATATTAGCCCCAAAGCTTTCTGCATATTCGTCTTTTTGATAGCTTGCGCCCATTTCAGCGCGGGACATATTTTCACGAATAGCGATATATTCCATTTCTTTGGTAATAATACCCGCTTTTGCGTATTGATATTGGGTAACAATTTTGCCGGGTTTCGCACGAAGAGGATTATTTTTGACCGGAAATTCTCGTGCAAGGAATTTACCTGTGGCGCCGCCGTTATCTTCTGGTTTTATTTCGCGCCCTTCATATTCTTCCACGTCACCGCGTTTCGTAACCCATATTTGGCGGTCACGATTTAAGCCTTTAAAAATATCAATTTTAACATTTTCATCCGTATAAGGCCCAGATGTGTCATAGACTTTTAAATCAGGTTCATCCGCGGATGGCTCAAGCGCAATTTCGCGCATTGGTACTTGAATGGTTGGGTCAGTGCCCTCAACATAAATTTTCGTGGATGCCGGCAAAGGTCCAGTTGTGACCTTAATTTCTTGGGCATTTTCTTCAAATTTTGTTTCAACGTTCATAGCTTGGATCTCCAATAATTTTATATAAGGAGACCCGGGATAGGTAGCGGTAACGGTTTTAGAATTTTTAAATTCCTTCCCTCCGCCGGAATAACCCGGATCAGGTTCTAAGGGTTACTGAATTTACTTACAGAGTCTCAGTCCTTCTGACTCCCCTAGGAATGCATTCATGATTATACATAACGGTGCGAAACACAAGAGAAATATATATTGCTAAAATCAAAGTGATGACTGTATAAGCGGCACTATGGAAATTGAAATTAATGAAATAAAATCCCACCTCAAAAAAGGTGAACGTTTATTAGGACTTGACCTTGGATCCAAGACGATTGGACTTGCATTAAGTGATATAAGATTGACCATTGCCAGTCCGATGGAAACCATTAAACGGAAGAAGTTCACACAGGATGCAGAACGACTTCTTACCATCATTAAAGAACAAAATGTCGGGGGACTCGTCCTTGGGCTTCCGAAAAACATGGATGGATCAGAGGGACCAAGATGTCAATCAACTAGGCAATTCGCAAAAAATATGGCAGAGAAAACTGATATTCCTATCAGTTTTTGGGATGAGCGTTTATCTACAATTGCCGTAACCCGTACCCTTATTGAGGCGGACGCAAGTCGCAAGCGCCAAGGTGAGCTTGTCGATAAGTTAGCGGCGTCCTATATTTTACAAGGGGTTCTCGACAATCTTTCTAAAGATTAGCCCTTCTATAAAACACTTGCCATATCAAGAGATTATCTCTATATAATTGATTTTCAGAACCTTACTCATTTTTAGGATTTAAGGACTGATTATGTCACTATTCCCCCATCCCCATTTGCTTGCTATCGAAGGGCTTAAAGAAGCCGAAATAACGCAAATTCTTGATCTTGCCGATGAATATGTTGAGCAGAACCGCCGCACCAATAAGAAAAAAGATCTGCTAAGTGGCTTAACACAGATTAATCTTTTCTTCGAAAATTCCACAAGAACTCGTATGTCGTTTGAGCTCGCCGGAAAACGTCTTGGTGCGGATGTGATTAATATGTCGACATCGACTTCATCGATTAAAAAAGGGGAAACATTAATCGATACGGCATCAACATTAAACGCAATGCGTCCCGATTTATTGGTTGTGAGGCACGGATCATCTGGTGCCGTAAAATTACTTTCGCGAAAAGTCGACTGCGCCGTCCTTAATGCAGGGGACGGTAAACATGAACACCCGACACAAGCCCTTCTAGATGCACTAACAATTCGCCGCCGCAAGGGCCGTCTCGCTCGATTAACCGTCGCCATATGTGGCGATGTCCTTCATAGCCGAGTGGCCCGGTCCAATATTCATCTACTTAATATCATGGGGGCGCGCGTGCGTCTTATTGGCCCACCTACCCTGATCCCAGCTGGTGCAGAACGCTTAGGGGCAGAAGTTTTCTATAATATGGAAGAAGGATTAAAGGGATGCGATATTGTTATGATGTTGCGCCTGCAAACGGAACGGATGCATGGTGGTTATTTCCCAAGCGTTAGTGAATATTTCTCCCTTTACGGGCTTGACTACGAAAAACTTGAAAATGCCAAAGAAGATGCCATGATTATGCATCCGGGTCCTATGAACCGCGGGGTTGAGATTGATGCGGCCGTTGCCGATGATTTAACCCGCAGTGCCATTCAAGAACAGGTTGAAATGGGTGTTGCTGTTCGCATGGCATGTCTTGACCTGCTTACCCGTGGTAAAAGAGAAGGAGAAGCATCATGAGCACTCATACGCTTTATAAAAACGCACGCCTCCTTGATCCAGCAAGCGGGCTAGATATCAAAGGTGAACTTCTCACTCATAAAAAGAAAATTGTTTCCCTTGGTGAAAAAGTTGATGCGCCCGAGGATGCAGAAATTATAGACCTTAAGGGAAAATGTCTTTGTCCTGGTTTGATTGATATGCGTGTTTTTGTCGGCATTCCTGGTGCTGATTATAAAGATACAATTCTTAATACAGGTGAAGCGGCAGCAGCAGGCGGCGTAACAACCGTTTGCGTCCAACCCAATACGGACCCCATTATTGATAGTATACCCCATATCGAATATCTGGCCATACGCGCGAAAAACGCACTTGTTAATTTTGTACCAATGCCCGCTGCCACAAAACAAATGGAAGGCAAGCAAATGTCTGAAATTGGTCTGATGGCCGCAGCGGGTCATAAGATTTTTGGTGATTGCAGCACGACCATTGAAAATGCAGCCATTATGAGCCGTATATTCAAATATGCATCTGCTTATGATACATTGATCGTACAACATCTTTCAGAGCTGAACCTTTCAAAAAATGGTTGTATGAATGCGGGCGATCTTGCCACACGGTTAGGATTGCCAGGTATCCCAACGGCAGCTGAAACGCTTGTTTTGGAGCGCGATGTCAGACTGCTTAAAGGTACAAAAGGGCGATATCACGCATCGCAAGTTACGTGTGCAGACAGTATTGAAGTTCTTAAAAAAGCGAAGTCAGATGATTTAAATGTTACCGCAGGGGTCGCCGTACCTCATTTATCATTAAATGAATATGCCATCGAAGATTACCGTACCTTTATGAAATTATCACCGCCATTACGTGATGAAGATGACCGAGTTGCGGTTGTTGAAGCTTTAAAAGACGGCACTATTGATGTAATCGTCAGTGGTCATGACCCGGAAGACCCAGAAAGCAAACGTGTTCCATTTGAACAGGCTGAACCTGGTGTTGTGGGGCTTGAAACATTACTAAGTGTATCTCTTGAAATGCATCATAATGGCAGCCTTGATCTTCTAACTATTCTTTCAAAGCTGACGTCTAACCCTGCTAAGATCATGGGGCTTGAAAGTGGAGTACTTAAAGAAGGGGCACCAGCGGATCTTTGTATTTTCGATTTAAATGTTCCTTATTTTGTGGACGCAGAAAAAATGGTCAGTATTACCAAGAACACTTGTTTTGACGGTAAGCCTGTGCAAGGCCGTGTTTTAAAAACTGTGGTCGCAGGAAAATGTGTATATGAATATAATGCCTGAATATGCCCTTTATTATATATTTGTAGCTGCATTTGTCGGATACCTGCTCGGATCCATTCCTTTTGGACTCGTTTTAACCAGAATGGCGGGCTTAGGCGATATACGCAAAATTGGATCTGGCAATATCGGCGCAACAAATGTTCTAAGAACAGGTAATAAATTTCTGGCTCTTCTGACGCTTTTTCTTGATATCGGCAAAGGGGCGATAGCCGTTTTAATCGCGGAATTTTTATACCCTGGTTTGGGTATTTATGCCGGGAGCGGCGCATTTCTAGGGCACTTATATTCTATTTTTCTGAAATTTACCGGTGGTAAGGGTGTGGCCACCTTTCTTGGGCTAATGCTCGCTTTAAATCCGATGGTTGGCTTAACATCAATTCTTTCTTGGTTAATCACCGCAGCAATATTTAGAATTTCATCACTTTCCGCCCTCGTTGCAGCTATCGCAAGTCCGATCGCCAGCCTTTACTTACAACAAAATAAGCTTGCAATCGTTGCCATACTGTTATGTATTTTAATATTCATGAAACATAAGGATAACATCAAACGAATAATCAATGGCGATGAGCCAAAAATTGGAAAGAAATGATCAATTAATTTGGGGGACATAAAATGAGCCTAAATCCAGCTCCACTATCAAATGCAGAAAAAAAGCACGTCTTCGATTAATAAGAACCGAGAATGTTGGGCCCGTTACCTTTCGGCAATTAATCAATCGTTATGAAAGCGCTGAAAAAGCGATTGAAGTATTACCTGAACTCGCTAAAAGAGGCGGGCGAAAAAAGCCATTAGTGGCTTGTTCTATTTCCGAAATAAATAAAGAATTAGAAGAGCTTGAAAAAATCGGTGGAGAATTAATCGTTTTAGGTGACACATATTATCCCACCCCCTTAGCTGCCACAGAAGATGCGCCTCCTATCATGATGGGCCTTGGTCACACTCATTTATTAAATCAAAATACATTTGCCATAGTTGGCGCGCGAAATGCGTCCGCAGTTGGATTAAAGGTGGCAAATAATTTTGCGACCAAGCTTGGAGAGGCCGTATATATCATTGCATCAGGGTTAGCACGCGGCATTGATGCAGCGGCACATCAGGGTTCAATTAATTCAGGCACGATCGCCGTTCTTGCTGGAGGTGCAGATGTTATTTATCCACGAGAAAACACAGAAATTTATCATAAAATAAAAGAAACAGGCCTAATATTATCTGAAATGCCGTTTGGTACTCAGCCGCAGGCACGACATTTTCCAAGACGAAACAGAATAATTTCAGGACTTGCGCTTGGCGTCTTGGTCGTTGAAGCAACCCATAAATCAGGAACCTTAATAACGGCACGTCTCGCCTCAGAACAGGGTCGCGAAGTTTTTGCCATTCCGGGCTCCCCATTAGACCCAAGATCAAAAGGGCCTAATACTCTAATTAAACAAGGTGCTCAACTTACAGAATCGGTAGAAGATATTCTTGATGTCCTTTCATTAATGAGTGATCGGAGTATTTCAGAACCACAAGCCGATTTATTTACATCTGGGCCCTATCTAGAAGAAAAAAATAGCGATATCGAAAAAGCGACCATAAAGATTAAAGAAAAATTAAGTCATACCGCAGTATCAATTGATGAACTTATAAGGCTCACTGAATTATCGCCAATGGCGGTACAAACGGTGCTTCTTGATCTTGAACTCGCGGAAGAAATTACGCGTTATGCAGGAAACAGGGTATCTTTTTGTTAAAACATTCTGTAAAAGCCCTTTGATATAAAAATTGATAAATCGATTCTATTGGTGAAATGTAACAATGAAAACAGTAATTGTTGAATCTCCGGCGAAAGCCAAAACAATTAATAAATACCTCGGCAAGGATTATAAAGTTCTTGCAAGCTTTGGGCATATTCGTGATCTTCCTTCAAAGGATGGTTCGGTTGATCCCGAAAATGACTTTGCTATGACTTGGGCGGTAGATAGCGATTCCAAAAAACGTATCAAAGACATCGCCGATAGCACCAAAGTCTCCGACGAATTAATCCTCGCGACAGACCCTGACCGCGAAGGAGAAGCTATTTCATGGCATGTGCTTGAGGTTTTAAACGCGAAGCGAGGCGTCATGAAAGATGTTACCGTTAAACGTGTTGTCTTTAATGAAATTACCAAAACCGCTATTTTAAAAGCGATGGAAGAGCCACGTGACGTTGATCAAGAAATGGTTGAGGCCTATCTTACACGGCGTGCTCTTGATTATTTAGTGGGTTTTAATCTTTCGCCTGTTCTATGGCGCAAGCTTCCCGGGTCAAAATCCGCGGGACGTGTTCAATCCGTTGCACTTCGTCTTATTTGCGAACGTGAACTTGAAATAGAAAAGTTTAATTCAGAAGAATATTGGTCAATTGAAGCCAAACTTAAAACTTCAACTTCAAAAACGTTTATGGCGAAACTGACTACTTTAAATGGTGAGAAGTTAGAAAAATTTACGTTAAATAATGAAACAGCTGCTTTAGCTGCAAAAGAAGCCGTAGAAGCCGCCAGTTTCAGCATAAAGAGTGTCGTCAGTAAGCCGACACGTCGCAGACCAGCCGCACCTTTTACAACGTCAACTTTGCAGCAGGAAGCTTCAAGAAAACTTGGATTTAATGCACAGCGCACTATGCGCACGGCGCAAAAATTATATGAAGGTATCGATATTAAAGGTGAGACAACAGGTCTTATTACATATATGCGTACCGACGGTGTTAATATTGCCAATGAAGCCATTAACAATGCCCGCGATGTGATAGGCAGTAAATATGGTAGCAATTATGTTCCTGCGAAACCAAACTTTTACAAAAACAAATCTAAGAATGCACAAGAAGCTCATGAAGCGGTTCGCCCAACAAGCCTGTCCCGTCTACCAGCGGATGTTGCTAATAGGCTAGATGATGATCAACGCCGTCTTTATGAACTGATTTGGAAGCGAACCATTGCCAGTCAGATGGCAGAAGCTCAAATGGAACAAACCACTGCTGATATCGTTTCAACAGACGGAAAACACACATTACGTGCCACAGGTACAGTGCAAATTTTTGACGGGTTTCTAACTCTTTATCAAGAAGGTCAAGATGACACGGAGGATGAAGACGAAAAACGACTTCCAAAATTATCAAAAGACGAAAACATAGATAAAGATAAAATCGATGCCAACCAGCATTTTACGTCACCTCCGCCTCGTTTCACTGAAGCGAGTCTCGTAAAACGGATGGAAGAGCTTGGTATTGGTCGTCCATCGACATACGCTTCTATTCTTACCGTTCTTAGGGACCGTAATTATGTCATTATGGATAAAAACCGTTTTATCCCTGAAGGTAAAGGTCGCGTTGTTACTTCGTTCCTAGAGAATTATTTCAATAAATATGTTCAATATGATTTTACAGCAGGTCTTGAACAAGAACTCGATAAAGTTTCTGATGGTGACATTCCTTGGAAAGAAGTGCTTGCCAATTTCTGGCTAGACTTTAGTAAATCCATTGAAGGTACAAAAGACCTTCGCGTTTCTGAAGTACTCGATGTCATAACGGATGCACTAGCACCATTTATTTTTCCTGAACGCGATGATGGTTCTGATCCCCGCAAATGTCCGAAATGTAATGAAGGCGGACTAAGTGTTAAAACTGGTAAATTTGGTGCTTTCATTGGTTGTGAAAATTATCCGACCTGTAATTACACACGTCAAATTCAAAATAGTGATGGTGAAAATGGCGAAGCAGCTGATGAAGGCCCTAAAACATTGGGTATTGATCTAAAATCAGGCATGGAAGTTACACTTCGTTCTGGTCGATTTGGTCCATATATTCAACTGGGCGAGCCTGTCGAAAAAGAAAAACCAAAACGCGCCTCAATTCCAAAAGGGATGTCACCAGATAGCGTAGATTTTGATCGGGCGCTTAAGTTGCTTGCTCTGCCACGTGATGTGGGTATGCATCCAGAAGATGGGAAAGTTATTAAAGCAGCTATTGGGCGTTATGGTCCGTATGTTTCTCATAGTGGTGCTTTTGCGAGTTTAAAAGATCCAGAAGATGTATTTAATATTGGCATCAATCATGCCGTAACCCTGCTCGCAGAAGCTGCAGCTAAAAAAGGAAAAGCCGCAGAACCGCTTAAAGATTTAGGTGAGCACCCTGACGGACACGGCAACATACTTGTTATGAATGGCCGTTATGGCCCTTATGTGAAATATAAGCGTATCAATGCAACAATTCCTAAAGACAAGGATCCAATGGACGTCACAATGGAAGAGGCGGTTGAATTGATAAAGGCGCGTGCGTCCAAGGGGAAAAAGAAACCAGCTAAGAAAAAAGCGTCCGCTAAAAAAAAGGCTAAATAAGGAAAATAATGGCACAAAAAAAAGCCCCCTTTCCTGATGAAGCACAAATTTTGGAGTTCATCCGGGAAAACCCGGGTCGTGCCTCAAAACGTGAAATCACGCGAGCTTTTCAAATTAAAGGCGAAGAAAAGATAAAGCTCAAAAAGTTACTTAGAAAAATGACTTTGGACGGCAAACTTGAAAAACCTCATAAATCCCGATTACAAGTTGCAGGCGAATTACCGCCTGTTTTAGTAGTGGAAATTTTTAGTATAGACCCCCACGGTGATTTAACGGCACGCCCACAAAACTGGGATAATGATGATGAGCCACCAAAGATATTAATATACGCCCACGATAAGCGTAATAAATTAGGATTAGGCGATCATGCTCTGGTGCGCTTAACGCCAAATAAAGACCGCGGGGAAACTGGTTATGTCGCGAAAGTTATTAGAAAACTTGAAAAACGCCAATCAACTCAAATTATGGGTATTTTCAGATCAGACGATGAAAATATCGCGTTCGTAAATCCAACCGATAAAAAAGATCGAAATCAATATTTAATCCCCAAAAATGATTGGAATGATGCAAAAGATGGTGAGCTTGTACTCATTCAATTAAAACCTGGACGTCAACGTTCCAGACATATGAAAGCAAAGCCTGCAAAAGTTATTAAATCATTTGGTTCAATTGATGATGCGAGATCCATAAGCCTTATTGCGATTATATCGCAAGGGATTGCAACCGAGTTTTCTGAAGATGTCATTAAAGAGGCTAATAATTCAGAAGCTGCAATTTTAGGCAACAGAACAGATCTTCGCGAAATACCGCTTATTACCGTTGATCCATCGGATGCCCGTGATCATGATGATGCAATTTGGGCAGAAATGGACAGTGATCATGAAAACCCAGGAGGATGCCATATCATCATTGCGATCGCTGATGTTGCGCATTATGTACAATCTGGCACAGCGTTAGACCGCGAAGCCGTAAAAAGAGGAAATTCCACCTATTTCCCAGATAGGGTAGTTCCCATGCTACCGGAGAGCCTCTCAAACGGGTTATGTTCGCTTCATGAAAACGAAGATCGTTATACAATGGCCGTTCATATATGGTTTGATAATCGTGGTAAAAAACGACGCCATAAATTTGTTAGAGGTTTGATGCGAAGCCATGCAAGTCTTTCATATGAAGAGTTTCAAAATGCATACGAAGGTATAGTTTCAGAGCGTGCTGCTCCACTCTTAGATACTGTTATTAATCCCCTTTATCAAGCATATGATATTTTAAGTAAGGGACGTAATTTTCGAGAACCACTTGAATTAAACGTACCTGAAAAGAAAATTATTCTGAATGATGATGGGCATATATCCGAGATAAAAGAGCGCGTTAGTTTAGAAGCACACCGGCTTGTTGAAGAATTTATGATACAGGCAAATGTGGCCGCCGCCGAGCAATTGGAAAGCAAGCAAGCTGCGTGTATGTACCGCATACACGAACAGCCTAGCTTGGAAAAAATTGAAAACTTAAGAACATTTTTAGAGAGTTTTGATTATCCACTTTCTAAAGGGCAAGTCGTAAAACCAAAGACTTTTAATAATATTTTGAAACAAGTTAAAAATACGGCTCATGAAAATGTCATAAGCACCATAATCTTAAGAACTCAAATGCAAGCACAATATAGCCCAGAAAACCAGGGTCATTTTGGACTTTCCTTGACTCGTTATGCACATTTCACGTCCCCTATTCGGCGCTATGCCGATATTTTAGTACACCGTGCCTTAATCAAAGCTTTAAAATTAGGCAAAGACGGTATCAGTAATTACGATATAGGAAATATGGCGGAAACGGCGGAGCATATCAGTAATATGGAACGTAATTCCATGATCGCAGAACGACAGTCAACTGAGCGATATATTGCAAATTATATGAGCAACAAAATTGATGAAGAATTCGAAGGTAAAATCAATGGCGTTCATAAAGCAGGCCTATTCATTACATTAAATGAAACTGGTGGCGAAGGATTTATCCCGATATCATCGTTATACGGAGACTATTTTCATTATGATAAAGAACACCATTTATTAGAAGGTGAACATAGCCGCATTATATTACAATTAGGAGATTCGGTATCCGTGCGTCTACGAGAAGCGAATCCGGTTTCAGGCGGACTAATATTTGAGTTACTCCATGATAAATTAAGTAAACAAAAACCACGTAAAGCGGCAGGAAAAAAGGGGCGACGCCCAAGAAAGTACAAAAGAAATTAAAATCTATAAAAAACACTGACTTTTACTTGACTTCACCCATAATCTCTGTATTTTCCGCTCAAACAATTTATGAATTTTTTAAGAAAGGGAGGCTAGCAATGGCCAAACCATCAAGTGTAAAAATTAAGCTAGTAAGTACAGCTGATACAGGGTTTTATTATGTAACTAAGAAAAACCCGCGCAACATTACTGAAAAAATGGTAATGCGTAAATATGATCCAGTTGTCCGTAAGCATGTTGATTTTAAAGAAACTAAAATCAAATAGTTTATACCTATAACATTGAATTTAAGAATGGTCGCTTATTTAAGCGGCCTTTTTTATGTCCGCTAAGGACTAATGTTCACTGATGCGCAAACTCGGTTTTTGCCTGTATCTTTGGCTCTATAAAGCCCTTCATCAGCATCTTTAAGAAGTTTTTCTTTTGAATTACATTCATCACTAATAATTGAAACACCGATGCTAACCGTTATATTAATTGGCGTGGGTGATCCAGATATTTCAAAAGGTTTATCGGAAATTTGTTTTCTTACGCGTTCTGCAATAAACATAGCAAATTCAGAATCTGTTTCTGGCATAACAACAACAAATTCCTCGCCTCCGTATCTCGCGACCAAATCAATACTGCGCATATTATCAGAAATTCTTTTTGAAAAATCTTCTAGTACTTCATCACCAGATGCATGGCCATAAGTGTCATTTACGATTTTAAAGTTATCAATATAAAGCATCAACAGTGATGTTTTTGGACGCTTCTCTGCTTCTTTTGTAAAAATATTATCAAGATGCGTATCTAAAAAATGTCGATTATAAAGGTTTGTAACAGAATCGGTAACGGCAAGTTCCATATTCTTTTGCATTTTGCCGCGTAAATGATCGGCAAATCTTTTATGACGCACCTGTGATTTAACGCGGGCAACCAATTCATTTCCGTCAATTGGTCGTGTGACATAATCTGTTACACCAATTTCCATAGCCTGAATTAACCTTTCATGATCGCCTTCATCGATTAAAACAAGTATGGGAGAATGGCGCGTATTTTCAGAAGACCTTATGGATGAACAAAGCCTTAACCCATCTACGTCTCTTAGGCTTAAACTAATTATAAATAAGTCATATTGTGCTAAATTTTCAGTATTCAATTGACCATTTTCAACATTATCCAAATCAATTTGCTCAACCATATCCTCAAGGTACCCCGTAATTCTTTTTGCTACCCTTTCATAATCTTCAATCAAAAGAGTTTTTACATTCTCAAGTTTCAAATTGGTACTTACACCAAGATCATTTTCTGGATTAAAAGCCTGACCAGTGGACGTACGAATTCTCAATTCATCCATCAAAACTTTTAACCGAACGAGAGACTTAACTCGCGCAAAAAGAGGCATGTCTTGAATTGGCTTCGTGAGAAAATCATCAGCGCCAGCCTCAAGACCCATCACTCGGTCTTTAGGCTGATCTAAAGCTGTTACCATAATAATAGGAATTTTTTTTAAATTTTTTATTCAATTTCAATACACTTAGTCATAATAATACCCGCAGGTTATGAAGAAGCAGTTAATTTTTCAATTTGAATAGACTTTATATTATATATTTGAGTTATATTATAGTGAGCGTCTCATATAATAAAGAAGAAACATCAATGGATTATGACAGAGCAGAAATAATTGCCATAAACGCACTTTCATTTATAGCATCAGATGAGAAACATTTATCGGGCTACTTAAAATTGACGGGTATGAGTCTAGAATCTGTTAAGTCAGACTTGGAAAATAAAAACAAAATCGGCACTATTCTTGGCAGCATTCTTGACTACATGCTGCAAAATGAAAAATGTCTCATCGAATGTGCTGATGCATATGAAATAAAGCCAAAAGACGTTGTAAAAGCAAGGAATTGCTTTCCAAATGCTATGCCCTTTCTATCATGAATTCAGATGGTTTTGAAATTCCTTCATTTTGTAGAGATTGTTCGCTAGACTTTCTGGGCAATGGAAACAATGAGAAATGCCAGAATTGTGGTAGCCCCAGAATAGTATCTCACCTAGAAATAAATGTTTTGAACATCGCCCACATTGATTGCGATGCTTTTTATGCCAGCATCGAAAAACGCGACAACCCTGAATTAAATTCTAAGCCGTTAATTATAGGTGGCGGAAAAAGAGGTGTTGTTTCAACGTGTTGCTATATAGCAAGAACATTCGGCGTTCGGTCCGCGATGCCAATGTTTAAAGCAAACAAGCTTTGCCCACATGCTATTGTTTTGCCGCCCAACATGAAGAAATATTCGGCCGTTAGTAAAGAAATACGCCTGATATTTGATGAGTTAACGCCTTCCGTCGAACCTATTTCTATTGATGAAGCTTTCATCGATTTAAGTGGCACCCAAAAATTGCATGGAATGTACCCAGCACTTACACTTAATAAAGTCGCGCAAAAAATTGAAAATGAAATAGGGATCACTGTTTCAATTGGTCTTAGCTATAATAAATTTCTTGCAAAATTAGCATCCGATTTAAATAAGCCGAATGGCTTTTCTATTATTGGGCAACAAGAAGCAAAGACATTCTTATCAAAACAACCCATCAGCAAGATTTGGGGCGTAGGCAAAGTACTCAATACGAAAATGAAAAGGGCTGGCATCACCCAAATCAGCCAGCTCCAGAAAATGGAATTAAAAAAATTAATTAAAGACTACGGGTCCATGGGCGAAAGACTATATTTTTTCTCTAGGGGTGATGATAGTAGGACGATTAAACGAGAACATAAAGTTAAAAGTATTTCTAACGAAACGACGTTAGAAAAAGATGATGGTAATTATGAATATTTAAAAAAATTACTATGGTCATTATGTGAAAAAGTATCCCGAAGACTTAAAGACCAACATTTAAGCGCCAAAACCATAGGACTTAAATTAAAAACATCAAATTTTCGAACAGTAACCAGATCCGTTTCCATAGATTCCCCAACTCAAATGGCTGAAATTCTTTATCAGCATGGTAGAAGGCTTTTAAAAAAGGAATGTAACGGGCTTGAGTATAGGTTAATCGGAATAAGCACATCAAATTTCTTTGATGAAAAATTCTCTGATATACCTGACATGTTAGACCCTACAAAAGAGACAAAGGTTAAAACAGAAAAAGCAATTGATAAAATTCGTGAAAAATTTGGTAATGATATTATAAATAAAGGAAGAAAATTCACCTGACTCCTAAGTCTAAATGTGTAATAATCTAATAAAAATCGAGTGGAACCATGAAAATTAGATTTGGAAGAATAGTGAAGTTTTTAATTACTTTTGGAATAGTTTTTTCAATACCCTCTTTTGTAATGGGGTTTGTTGCAGCAAAATTCTACTACCAAAATGATATTAGTTTAAAATCTATCATAAACTACGAAACGAGCGATGGGTCGGTATATGAAATAATTTCGAATGCCGATATTACCAGTCAGATATTAGAAAAACCTTTAAAATTTATCGGCCCTTCTCCTAAGCTTGATTTACTTACTGGAAACGTAATCCGTGCTTCCAATAAGGTCGAAATACAAAGGTAAATCGATTCTGCCAGAGCGGGTGATGTAATTGTATTAGCCCCAGGAGAATATAGGTTTACTGACTATTCACTCGATTTTTTGAATAGTGGCACCCCCAACAATCCCATCACATTAAAAGCAATGCAGTTAGGGGACGTCATTATTAAATCAGAAATGTATGAAGGCTTTCTCATTAATGGGGCAAACTGGACATTTGAGAATTTAATAATGGAAGGTATATGCGGTGAGGATGAAAATTGTGATCATGCCTTTCATGTTGTCGATAACGCAGACAACTTCAAACTTAAAAATAACATTATTAAAAACTTTAACTCTCATATAAAATTGAATTCAGGGGACGGTGAAAACCCAGATAACGGACTTATTGAAAATAATTTAATCTATAATGAACGAACAAGAGACACCTCTAATTCTGTCACACTCATAGATGCGGTCAATGTTAATAATTGGGTTGTAAAAGGAAATATAATTACTGATTTCTCTAAAGGCAGCGGCAACCAGATTAGCTATGGCGCATTTTTTTAAAGGCAATGGTGAAAATAATATATTTGATGGTAATTTAATTATGTGTGAATGGCTTCACCGAGGTGGCGTTCGACTTGGTTTATCCTTTGGTGGTGGTGGCACAGATGATGAATATTGTAACAATTATGATTGTAGTACTGAGCATTCCAATGGGATTATAAAGAATAATATCGTAATGAATTGTACAACAGACTTGGGAATATATCTAAATCGCAGCGCCAATACGCTCATTCATAATAATTTAATTTATAACACGACCGGCATTGATGTTCGCTTTACAACTTCAAGTGCGACTATTTATAATAATATTATTGACGGACGCATTAAAGACCGCGATGGCGGTTCTCATAAAGAAACCAATAACATTACAGAAAGATCTTCTGACAGAATAGACACCGTTGCTTACAAAATTTATAAGGCTCCAAATATCGGCGATTTTTCCATTTCCAACCCTGATCCGATAAAAGGAAAAGGTAAAAAATTAAACAAAATCACCGCTGATATTTGTGGCTTTTTACAATCTGGTGATACGAATTATATAGGTCCCTTCGCGGCAAATACAGACAATAACTGCAATGAACAATTTAGATTTATTTCACAGTTCTTAAATTAAAAAACAATTTAACCATTGATTAACCATAATGGTGGTGATTTTACCTATCGAAAAGGCAATATTTACCTGAAAATCACTCTTTAGCCTTTATTACTGGGTCTATTAGTGCTTTTAAATTGGCATGTCTCTTGCAAATAGCAAATGTAGTTTATTTACAGGAGAAACGTATCATGAGTGTCATACACTATAATCAGGACTTTCAAGTTGCCGAAACAAATTTCAAAATCAGTGAGAAAGCAACGGAGCTAGTGAAAAAATTTCATCAATCCACTGATGGACTAACTTTAAAAAATTGGACGGCCTTATCAGAAATTCTTGATTATGCCGCAGCTGCTGAACAAACTATAGCGGAACAGAAAGTCTATATTTCAAATTTAGAATCTTTAGCTTCTACTGATATCTTAACAGGTTTACTCAATAAACAAGGGTTTGAGCATGAATTAACCCATGCGATAGAAAGAGCGAAAAGATATGGTGAAGACAGTCTATTTGCATACATCGATTTAGATGACTTCAAAGTATTAAATGATACATATGGACATCATGCAGGTGACTTAATGCTTTTAGAGATTGGAACAGTACTGCATAAGTCAATCCGAAAAACAGATGCGGCTGCAAGACTTCACGGAGATGAATTTGGACTTTTGTTAACAAAATGCGATATCGAGAAAGCAAAAGAACGTGCGGGATATTTACGCCACCTTCTTCGCAGTGTTTCAGTGAAAAACGAAGGTAAAGATCTCTACACATCGGCCAGTATGGGTTTTGCCGTTATAGATGAAAATAGTAAAATTGAGAATATCCTTAAAATTGCTGATCAGGCCATGTATAAAAATAAACGTGAACGCAAAAAAACGCTTAATAAATATCATATGAGTTAGTTTAAAGCGCTTTTCTTTAGTGAAAAAAAATCGTACTCTTTTAAAATTCATTACCATTTTTAAACGGAGATATTATGAGCAATTCACCTAAAGAAAACCTAGAAAATTTAGGTATTAGTTTACCAGAGCCAGTAGCACCTGTTGCTAATTATGTACCCTACACACAATCGGGTAGTCTATATTCAATTTCGGGACAAATTCCTTTAAAAGATGGAGCATTACCATACACTGGCAAAGTTGGTGTTGATATTTCATTAGAAAAAGGACAAGAAGCAGCAAGGTTATGCGCGATAAATATAATTGCGCAAATCAATAGCCTTTGTGGTGGTGATCTAACTAAAGTTAATCGTATCGTAAAACTAGGTGTTTTTATTAATTGCGATAACGGTTTCGGTGACCAACCTGAAGTTGCCAATGGTGCCTCAGATTTAATGGTTGAAGTTTTTGGTGATAAAGGAAAACATTCCCGCTCTGCTGTTGGAACAAACGCACTTCCGCGTAACGTATCTGTTGAGATTGATGCTTTAGTAGATATTTCATAATTAAAATCAATTTCGAAATACCGTTTATTGGAGGTAATTTTTTCTCCAATGCTGTAAGATTTAACCATGGAAATATTTGTAACGGATAATATTAGTACAATTTCCCCTGTCGATTGGGATCGCTGTGCTAAGGCCAGTGATAATGAACTTAATCCGTTTTGTTCCCACGGTTTTCTTTCTGCACTTGAAGAAAGTGGTTGCGTTAATGCAAACACAGGTTGGCATCCACAACATATTATTCTTCAAGATGACAAAGGGATTATAAAAGGCTTAGTACCCTTATATTTAAAAAGTCATTCGCAAGGTGAATATGTCTTTGATCATGGTTGGGCAAATGCATATGAACAAGCAGGCGGACATTATTATCCTAAACTACAATCTTCTATTCCGTTTAGCCCTGTTACGGGTCCTCGCCTTTTTTGTGAGGAAGAAAAGTTAAAACCGCTCTTACTAGAAGCCGCGATCAATCATGCAAAATCGTTAGGCGTATCATCATTACATTTTACATTTATAAAGGACAATGAAATTGACGTCATGAAGTCACAGCAATTATTGCATCGGCAAGATCAGCAATTTCATTGGTTTAACAAAAGTTATGGATCATTTAATGATTTTCTGGACACTCTTTCTTCAAGAAAACGAAAGAATATTATTAAAGAAAGACAAGCGGCTGTCGTTAATGATATCAAGATTGAAATATTAACCAGTTCAGAAATCACCGAATTGCATTGGGACCACTATTTTGAATTTTATCTAAACACATCCAACAAGAAATGGGGCCGACCATATTTAAATAGAGAATTCTTTTCTTTGATGCAGGAAAAAATAGCTGAACATGTAATATTAATTATGGCAAAAAGAGAAAATAAATATATTGCTGGCGCCTTAAATTTAAAAGGCAATGATATCCTTTATGGTAGATACTGGGGAGCCACTGAATATCATAAATGTTTACATTTTGAACTTTGTTATTATCAAGCAATAGACTATGCAATCAAAAACAAAATGAAAATTGTGGAGGCTGGTGCACAAGGTGATCATAAAATCTCAAGAGGTTATGTTCCAGTTGCTACCAACAGTTCCCATTGGATTGAAAATCCATCATTTAAAATGGCCATAAAAAAATTTCTCGCCCAAGAGCGTAAAGCCGTTGAACGAGAAATTGATTACTTAAGTACTTTTACACCTTTTAAAAAAGGATGATTCTAACTTATTATGATTTTTCTTCTAATACTTCAAAATCGCTTAAATTACATATAGCACTCTGTCTAGTTGTTATGACATCGGTATCGCAAACTCTATTATTCTGTACACCAAAGCTAAACTGACGGAACATCGCAAGCCCAGTACATTTTTTATCCAAGGTATTTAACATCGCCTTATTACCCTTTAATTCGAATAAAATCTTAGTATCGTCTACTACAACCATTTTTTTTATCATGTTATGTCTAATACAATTCACAAATTCGCCAGTTTGATTGTATTTTGCCAATTTTTTATCCACAGCTTTTTGAGCGCCAGTTTGCGCAGAAGCGGCAGAAATCATTGTTAAATATCCTAAGGTTAAGAGTAATATTTTCTTCATCTTGCTTGTCCTTTGTTCTATGTCCTTCATTTACTATTAATATTTGATATCATAATAAATTTTAAATTACAACTAAAATAAGAATTTTACAATTTATGATTTATTAAAATGATTTATAATACTCTTAAAGGTGTATATTCTATAATATATATAATTCTTCTTAGCACAAAAAGTCGGCCAATCTCATGTTTTTAAAAAAATATAGAAAGGTAACGTATTCTAACATCACAATCATTAAGTTTATTCTAAAAACAGAATACATTTAGAATCGCAAAATAAAAATCAGCTATTTAGCCGTTTCCTTACTTTTTTTACTCTTTGGCTTTGACTTAGGTTTAGGTAATAATTTACCTGGCTCTATATCAATAGTCAGACTTTTATTCTTAAAACCAATTTTAACCTCTCCACCCTCAACTAAACGGCCAAATAACAACTCATCAGCAAGTGGTTTTTTAATTTCTTCTTGAATAACTCGTTTAAGCGGCCGGGCACCAAAGTGTTTATCATACCCTTTTTCAGCAATGAATGCTTTAGCAGCAGGCGTCATCTTAATATGAACGCCTCTATCTTCTAATTGCATTTCTAGCTCAAGAATAAATTTCTCTACAACTTTTTCAATCACTTCAGGTGGCAACTCGGAAAACGGCACAGTAGCATCGAGACGATTTCTAAATTCAGGCGAGAACAATTTTTTAATTGCCTCTTCGTCTGCTCCAGAATGATCTGAATTACCAAACCCGATTACCTCTTTACTTAGTTCCGCCGCTCCAGCGTTCGTGGTCATAATTAAAATAACATTTCTGAAATCAATTTTTTTTCCGTTACTATCTGTAAGGGTTCCATGATCCATGACCTGTAAAAGAATATTATAAACATCTTGATGCGCTTTTTCGATTTCATCAAGTAGCAACACGCAATGAGGGGTTTGATCAACAGCATCTGTTAAAAGTCCACCTTGATCGTAACCAACATAGCCGGGAGGAGCACCAATCAATCTTGATACTGTATGCCGTTCCATATATTCGGACATATCGAAGCGCTCTAATTCAACACCTAATAGGCTGGCTAGCTGCTTAGCAACTTCCGTCTTCCCAACGCCAGTTGGGCCGCTAAATAAATAACAGCCAATAGGTTTATCATCTTCACGAAGACCTGCCCTAGATAGTTTAATAGCATCAGCAAGAATCTCAATTGCTTTATCTTGGCCAAATACAACCCGCTTAAGATCTTTTGGTAATGTCGCCAAGACTGTTTTATCATCTTTTGAAACCGATTTAGTTGGGATACGTGCCATTTTAGAGACAACATTTTCCACATCAGCGACAGTAATATTCTTCTTGCGTTTCGCTTCCGTTAATAACATTTGCGAGGCACCAACTTCATCAATCACATCAATCGCTTTATCAGGGAGCTTTCTTTCATTAATGTGACGCACTGAGAGATCGACCACCGCCTCAATAACTTCATCACTATATTTTACGCCGTGATGCTCTTCGAAATATTTCTTTATTCCCTTTAATATTTCAATTGCTTCAAACGGCGTTGGTTCCACTACATCAATTTTCTGGAAACGCCGCAGCAACGCACGATCTTTTTCAATATAAGAACGATATTCTTTATATGTCGTTGAACCAATGCAGCGCAAGGCGCCTTTTGCAAGCGCAGGCTTAAGTAAGTTTGATGCATCCATTGCACCGCCACCCGTTGCACCAGCACCAATGATTGTATGAATTTCATCGATAAATAAAATGGAACCTTCCATTTCTTCAATTTCTTTGATCACTGCTTTAATGCGTTCTTCGAAATCTCCTCTAAAACGGGTACCTGCCAGTATCGTTCCCATCTCGAGATTAAAAATCGTCGCATCATGCAAAACTTCCGGAACCTCTTTTTTAACAATCCTCAAAGCTAGACCTTCGGCAATTGCCGTTTTACCAACTCCAGGGTCCCCTACATAAAGAGGGTTATTTTTTGATCGACGACATAAAATTTGAATAGTCCTGTCAACTTCACCAACACGACCGATAAGAGGATCAATTTTTCCTTCTCGCGCCTTTTCATTTAAATTGACACAGTATTTCTCTAAAGCAGATTTACCGTTACCATCTTCACCTTCCAGCTCGTCCTCAGTTTCACCATCAATCGAATCATGTTCATCATGTTCTCCAGATTTAGCAAGACCATGCGAAATATAATTTACCACATCAAGGCGGGAAACTTCATGTTGTTGAAGATAAAAGACAGCGTGACTTTCACGTTCAGAAAAGAGCGCTACCAATACATTACTGCCATTCACTTCTTCACGTCCACTGCTTTGCACATGAAGTATGGACCGCTGAATTACGCGCTGGAAACCAGCCGTAGGCGTCGCATCAATTGTGCTATCCTCTGCGATGTTGCCTTGCTCTTGATCCAGATATGCTTTTAGTTCCGCACGAAGCTGCGGAATATTGACGTCGCACGCCCTTAAAACGGCAACAGCATCCTGATCATCTAACAATCCAAGCAATAAATGTTCAAGTGTAGCAAATTCATGACTACGCTTATTTGCCTCAGCGACACTACGATGTAGAGTATGTTCCAAGTTCGGTGAAAATGTTGGCACTTGGCTCTCCTTAATTAATCTTTTTCAAGCGTACATTGAAGTGGATGTTCGTGTTTTCTTGCATATTCTACGACTTGATCAACTTTCGTTTCTGCTACTTCAAATGTGAAAACACCACAAACACCAATGCCTTGCTGATGAACTTGTAACATCACTCGCATGGCCTCACTTTCTGGCATTCTGAAGAATTGCTGCAAAATATGGACGACAAAATCCATCGGCGTATAATCATCATTTAACATAAGAACTTTATACATAGATGGTTTTTTCGTTTTAGGCTTAGACTTGGTTATGACTGATCCTTCAGTGCCTAAACCATTGTCATCATTCTTATCTGTCATTCCGATCCACTTAAAATTTCACTTATTATCTATATAAAGATAAAACCATATTTTCATTTTTAAAGGGGTAGCTGGTTATTTTATTATCTTAATTTACTGATTATTCTATCACAATTTGATCATGCTTTAAATATTGTAATGATTTTAGCGGCTTATCACAATTCTGGTAAAGCAATATTACTCAATTTTAATTGCTGTCCTAGATTTTCATAAACACGTATTAGTGCATCTCTGTCTTTGCCTTCGCAACGCGCAACTATTACATTTTGCGTATTTGATGCTCTAATTAACCACCACCCATCATCTGACATGGCTCTCGCACCATCTAGATCATTAAACTCAGCACCTTCTTCTCTAAGTCGATTTACCACTTCATCAACGACTTTAAAGGGCAGCCCCTCCTCACATTCAATTCTAATTTCTGGCGTATTCACAACGGTAGGAAGTGTTTTTCTCAAAGCTTCCAAACCACCTTCAAATTTAGCAACAATATTAATAAGTCTAAGCGCCACATATACTGCATCGTCAAAACCGTAATATTTGTGCTTAAAGAAAATATGACCGCTCATTTCTCCGGCTAACGGGGCATCTAGCTCTACCATTTTGCTTTTAATTAATGAATGGCCTGTTTTCCACATTACAGGATCTCCGCCACATTTTTTAATATGGTCGAACAAAACCTGACTGCACTTAATATCCGCGATAATCTTTGATCCCGGCAATTCTTCTAATATTTCTTCTGATAATATTGCTAAGAGCTGATCTCCCCAAATAATTTCTCCGGATTGATCAATTGCGCCAATCCGATCTCCATCACCATCAAATGCGACACCCATATCTAAATTATTCTGATCAATCACTTTTTGTAAATCGACCAAGTTTTCAGGCACCGTTGGATCAGGATGATGCGCCGGAGATGTACCATCAATTTCTTCATATAGAAGTATATGGTTGCCCGGCAACCTTTCAGTAACTGCCTTAATAACATCGCCTGCCGCACCATGGCCGGCATCCCATCCAATCGAAAGATTAGCTTTTTTTAATGCGTCCATATCCACATCTTTAAGCATTCTATCTATATAACGATCAAATATATTTAAATGTTCAGAAGTTCCTTCCCCTTCTTCGAAATTATCCTTTGTACTTATCCGGCCGAGTTCTTGTATTTGCTCTCCAAAACATCCGGCCTTACCAACCATCATTTTAAAGCCATTATAGTTTGATGGATTGTGTGAACCCGTAATCATGATACCACCATCGGTATCAAGCTCATAAACTGAATAATAAAGCATAGGAGAAGGCCCCAAGCCGATACGCACCACATCAATGCCTGTAGATAATAAACCTGCTAGAATTGCTTCTTCCATTTTAGGCGAACTGAGGCGTCCATCAAATCCTAAGCAAATTTTTTGCCCACCATTTCTTTTTATGAGAGTGCCAAATGATTTACCTAGATATAAAGCATCCGTTTCAGTTAAAGTTTCCCCGACAATCCCTCGCACATCATATTCTCTAAGAATTGTGCTGTTAAATTTGTGCATTGTTATTTTCCAATTTTTATTTTAACAAAACATCTTTTGCTTGATTTAATTTTGCAGCAAAATATCCCGAGCCGCCTTGATCAGGATGGATTTTTTTCATTAATCTATGGTGAGCGTCCTTAATTTCTTGCTCAGAAGGATCCCCTAATAATTCTAAAATTTTCAGAGCTTCTTCTTTAGTCATCTTGCCATCTTGTGAAACTTCCATTTGCGGACCACCAGCTTTTGCTCGAAGATAAGACCAAAGCGCCCCTTGCCAGGAAAGAACAGACGCAACGGCAAGGACACCCGCTACAGGAATATTTCCTTTGATAAGGATAACAAATGCCATGACCCCAAGTGCGATCGCAAGAACCTTTCGAAACACACCATTAAATTTCTCAGGCTGAGTTTTCATGTAATTAGATACAGCGTAATAAGTTATACCGGCCCCCAATAATAGGATTACTATATATAACATTAAGAGGCCTTACTCTGCGGAATTTCATGCATATCGTCTTTTGTTTCCCATTCGGGAAGCTGCAGATCTCCCATTAATCGCCGTATTTCTTGACGCGCAGCTACATGAGACATTGTCATTTTTTCATTTGTATCTCTGTAATCAACGAGCGTTAATCCTTTTGGAAATAATTCCCGATAAATAACCCGCTCTCCTAATCCTTGCACATATCTGAAAGAAATTCTTTGCTGCAATTCTTTTAAAGCCGCATTAACGCGTCTTTTATTTTTTGCATCAAGTGCAGAAGTCCTGTTACGCATCACGATCCAATCAATGGTTCCACGGTCAGTCATTGCACGATGTTTTCTCGCATCCCAAACCATCTCACTATAAAGGCTTAATCTATCAACCTTATAAGTTTCCGGATCTACCGAAGCCAACAAATCAAGATCAACAAAGCTATCATTGATTGGCGTTATTAACGTATCAGCCGAAGCATGCGCCAGCCGCGATAAATTGGAATCGCTTCCTGGGCAATCGATAAGAATAAAATCAGATTCTTTATGTAATTCATCAAGCAGTTCTGAAAAATTCTTAGTATCTTCATACATCATATTGTCCACGTCCCCTTCCATTGAACGTGAAAGCACATAAACATCAGGTACAGCTAAATCTAATCCGGTTTTATCTGCATAATTAAGGCGGTTTTCAAGATACCTTGCCAATGATTTTTGCCTTGAATCCAAGTCTATCACTGAAATATTGAAGCCTTTTTTCATAAGACTTACAATAACATGCATTGAAGTTGTCGATTTCCCCGACCCCCCTTTTTCATTTCCTACCACGATGATATGTGCCTTATTTTTATCTTTAGGCATCATTTTCTCCAAACACCAGTCCCATAATTTGTCTAGCAATTAAAGGCTCACTATATTATTATATATTGATAACTACATTAACTTATCCTTTTAGGTTTTATATGGCTAGTAGCATACGTCCAAAAACGTCATTTTTTAGCAAAAAAATTGTAGCTACAATTATATTAGCCCCTCTTTTCCTGATTTTACCTCTATTTGTGTCAATTTACGAGGTCGTAAACAGCAGGTTACCCGATGATACCTCAATTGATTCTGAAATTGATCTCACACCCCATGATACAGATATTAAAGCGATTTTTGCTTCATACGATTATAATTTAAATGAAGTTAGAAGAGGCCTCACAAGCGTACCTAAACTATTCCTTTCTAGTTTACCCGAAAACTTGGAGGAAATTTCAGATACAGACGAACGTAAAGAAATCTTTATATCCATTATTCTTCCACTAATTTTACAAGTAAATGAAGATATTATGAATGACCGCAAAGAACTTTCAGAAATAATGTATTCAATGGAATCAACAGGGGATATGTCAGTGGAGCAGCGTGGGTGGATAGAAAAAAAATTAAAACAATACCGAATTCAATCATTTGATATTCCTGAACTTTATTCCAGAATGAACATTATACCCCCTTCACTTGCTATAACACAGGCCGCCATTGAAACGGGTTGGGGAACGTCACGATTTGCCACCGAAGCAAATGCTTTATATGGCCAATGGACTTGGGATGATGAAAAAGGAATGGTTCCCTTAAAACGGGGGGATGATCAATCTCATAGCATAAAAGTATTTGATAATTTAATGGGAGCCGTTCGAGGGTATGCCCTAAATTTAAATACGCATCCCGCCTACGAAGACTTCAGAATTGAACGACGTAAATATGAAAACCCAAAAGATATTGATGTAAGTAATTTATTAATCACGCTTATTTTTTATTCTGAGCTTGGATATGAGTATATTGACAATTTAAGTAGTATTATCCGTGTAAATCGCTTACGTCAGTTTGATAAAGCTCGTTTATCAGAAAATATATTCCAAGAGGCTAGATTAGACCAAGCTCTTTAAGATCGTTTCTTAGTTCTGTGGGTAATTCTGCTATTGCACTTCCCTCTGGCAAATCTGCAGGTGAAGAACTTGTTTCCAAATATCGCCATCCTTGAAAAGCACGCCTCGGTTGACTTTCTGTTAAATGAATTTTTTTATCCATTTTAATCATGCATTTTTTGCCAGTATCGGTTTTCACTTCTTCTAAACCGATAATCCTTTGTCTTGCTAAAACAAATCCTTTTATCACCCAGTATAATGAACCTCCATCGAGCACTTCTTCGGCTCTTTTGGGTTTAAACCTTGTAATATGAAAATTATAATTAAGGCCATTGTTTCGAGGATCTTTTTTACGAGCGTCAATCAAATGCTCAACGCTTTCGATCCCCACACATAATTTGATAAGATTTACAGTCATAATTAAATTAGAACCACTGCAGCCAATCCTAAAAAGGCAAAAAATCCAATAACATCCGTTATCGTCGTCACAAAAATGCTACTGGCAAGGGCGGGATCAATATTTATTTTGTCTAAGCCGATCGGAATGAGTATTCCTGCAAGGCCCGCCATAATCATATTAATAATCATTGCGACAGCCATAACCCCACCTAATGCAGAACTATTAAACCATGCCCATGAAAGTCCGCCAATTAAAACAGCGATGATAATCCCATTTAGTAAGGCAATGGAAAATTCCCTAAATATAATTCGTTTCGCATTTGATGTTGTCAATTCACGTGTTGCGAGAGCACGAACCGTTACAGTCATGGTTTGTGTACCAGCGTTTCCACCCATGGAAGCAACAATCGGCATTAGAACGGCCAAGGCGACCATTTGTTCAATAGTTGCATCAAATAACGCAATAACCATTGATGCTAAAATTGCCGTCGCCAAATTAATTATGAGCCATATAACTCGGTTTTTAGACGCCTCTATTACACTTTCAGTAATGTCCGTATCAGCAATACCAGAAAGCAGCATCAAGTCTTCTTCGGCTTCTTCATCAATAACGTCTACGACGTCATCAACAGTAATCATTCCGATTAATCTTCCACTATCATCGACCACAGCCATTGAGGTTAAATCATAGTGCCTAAATAAATAAGCTACTTCTTCCTGATCCATTTCAACGGGAACAAGTTTAAGCTCTTCTTCCATGATCTCACTAATCAATATATCACGGTCACTGCGTATAATTTTGTTTAAGGCGACTGTACCGATTGGATGATGCATTGGATCAACAATGAAAACCTCATAAAATTCATTCGGCAGTTCTTTATCTGTTTTGAAATAATCAATGACTTTTCCCACCGACCATTGTCCAGGAACAGAAACCAGATTCTTTTGTAAAAGCCGGCCCGCACTATCTTCTGGGTAAGAAAGTCCTTCTTCAATGGCAATTCTATCTTCGTATGAAAGAGCATCAATAATTTTACGCTGCTCTTCTTGGTCTAGATCCTCAAGGACGTGAACAGCATCATCACTTTCCATTTGAGAAATAGCCCGCGCGACATCTTGATCGTCCATTTCGGCAATCACATCATATAGCGTACTATCATCTAGCTCAGATAACACTTCTGGTTCCATTTCGGAACCAATAACAGATGTTAATATCCGTCGATGGTGGTCACTTAATTGCTCAAAAACATCAGCAATATCAGCATTATGAAGAGGTTCTAATAAAAAATCGATTTGTTCTTTATCACCTTCCTCAAGGGCATGAATAATTTCGTCAACCAGTTCTGGTGAAACCGGAAGAACTTCGTCTAGCATGCTTTCATTATCAGAAAGATTATTTTCGTTTGAAACGTTCATTTTCTTCCCCTGAGTTCTGGTATTTTATCAACTTTATATCATTTAACGTCAAGCGCTTATATTAAATAGATCATAATTTTCGAGATAAATCCTTTCAATGTTGTAAAAGATCAATTAAGTTTCACTTCAGTAAACTGTATTATTCAATCAGGAAATTTATAAAATGAAATCTTTTATCCCTCCAAAACGTACTTTAATGGGCCCAGGTCCATCTGACGTATCCCCTCGTGTTCTTGAAGCAATGGGACGTCAAACAATCGGTCACCTTGATCCCGCATTTCAAACACTGATGGATGAAATAAAAGATTTACTTCGTTATGCCTTTAAAACTGAGAATAAACTTACTTTTCCCGTATCTGCACCAGGATCAGCCGGCATGGAAACATGTTTCGCCAACTTGGTTGAAAAAGGCGATAAAGTTATCGTTTGTGTAAACGGCGTTTTCGGCACACGAATGGTTGAAAATGTAACGAGATGTGGCGGCGAAGCCATCGTCGTTAACGATGATTGGGGCACGCCCGTATCACTTTCAAAAACAGAAGAAGCACTTAAAAATAACCCCGATGCTAAAATTCTGGCCTTTGTTGCAGCCGAAACTTCAACCGGTGTTGCATCAGATACAAAATCGTTATGTGCGCTTGCACATGACCATGACTGTATTACCATAGTTGATGCCGTGACATCTTTAGGTGGATCTGAGTTAGATGTAGATGGTTGGGGCATTGATGCAATTTATTCAGGTTCCCAAAAATGCTTAAGCTGCCCTCCCGGTATTTCGCCCGTAAGTTTTAATGATCGCGCCATTGAAAAAATTAAAAACCGCAAAGATCCCGTTCAGAGTTGGTTTTTAGACCTAAACTTAGTTATGGGCTATTGGGAAGGTACAGGTGGCAGGTCTTATCATCATACTGCCCCAGTGAATGCCATGTATGCGCTTCATGAAAGCTTACTGATTTTAAAGGAAGAAGGTTTAGAAAACGCATTGCAGCGCCATACTGATATGTCGGCTAAACTTAGAACTGGTTTTAATGAAATGGGTATAGAATATTTAGTAGATCCGGCATGCGCACTCCCGCAATTAAATACCATTAAAATTCCTGATCATATTACGGATGAAGCCGCAATTCGTACGCGCCTTCTAAATGAGCATAACCTAGAAATCGGCGCCGGACTTGGTGCGCTTGCCGGTAAAGTTTGGCGTGTCGGCTTAATGGGCCACAGTGCTTGCCAAGAAAATGTTGATAAGTGTCTTACAGCGTTTAAAGCTGTTATGAATTAATTATTTTTTCAATGCATTAATAAGATCAGTATCATCGATAATTCTTTGAATTGTCGTGTTTAATGTATTACTAAGCTGGGAATTGTTGCTGTCAGCGTTTGCCGAAAAAGGAACAGCTCTTTGCTCAGAGTTGCTAAAGGTACGATTATAACCTTTGTCGATAGCCTCCACACGAACGCGAGATTTTGTTTCAACATCCGTTTTAATGGTGCCGCTATCAACTTCATAATTCAATTCTTCAAGAAAAACATGAAGATGGACAACACTAGGGCTATCTTTATCCATTATTTGAAACCCCATTCTAGAAAAGCTGTCTACTAACGCCACACCAATTGTTCTCGCTAAGTCTTGACTGGTGTAAATTTGACTTCCAGAATTGTACTGATTGCTTTGGTTAGTTGAGCGTGAATCTTCTAATGATCTTTCAATATCTTGGTCATTTTCATTTTGGTCACTATTACCATAAGTTCCTATTACCCCTGATGACCGCGAATCTTCAACGGAAATATAAAGAGGAATAGATTCACCAATATTAGAAGAATTTACCTTTGGAAAAATAGAAATTACAGCATCTAGTGATGATGTTGCACAGGCTGCCGTAAAAGCTAAAATTACTACTAATAATGTCTTCTTCATTGGTTTCCTCCTTCAACAATTGCATTATGTTTTAAAATAAAACATTCGTATTGTTTACAATGACACTCTATACATGCCTTCATATTCGATTTACGACGATCATTGCGTTCAAAATATGGCATATAACTTAGTATTTAAATCAGCCATTATTTTATTATATCAATTATTGAAGTGCCTTTGCCGCTTCATCGACCCTACGCCATAATGCTAGCGTGTTGCCACTCCATATTTTGGCGATCTCTTCTTCAGTATAACCGCGCTTAACCATTTCAGCAGTTACATTCATAGTTTCAGCGGCACTATTCCAACCAACGACACCGCCACCGCCATCAAAATCAGATACCAGACCTACATGATCAATTCCTATTAAATTAACGGCATAGTCTACATGATCAATAAAATCTTCTACGGTGCCAGCAGGGTATTTCGCATCTATCGCTTCCATACCTTTTACATATTGATCTAAACTAGAATGCTTATCGCCATCCCATTCAGCATCCCCCGCAGCTGTTGCTACCGCTTGTCTAAGTGCATCAACTTCAGGGCCTTTTGCTGGATAATATTTTACAAAGCCATCTAATCCAACTATCTGAACAACGCCACCAGAAGCGGCCACAGCCTTTAATTGTTCATCATTAAGGTTTCGCCTGTGTTTTGCTATTTCCCATACTCCTGAATGAGACGCAATCACTGGTGCCTTAGAATATTCTGTCGCCTGCATCATACACTTGATTGACGTATGTGAAATATCAACCATCATCCCAAGCCGGTTCATTTCATCGATTACTTTATAACCAAACTCGCTTACACCACCATGCTCTTCTTCGCTATCGCCAAGACGCGCAAGAGGGGTTGCACTATCACAAATATCATTATGACCATTATGAGCCAAAGTCATGTAGCGTGCACCAAGGTTATAAAACTCCTCAATTCGCTCCAGATCTTTGCCGATGACATAGCCGTTTTCAATGCCAATGGTTGCAACCTTGCGGCCGCTAGATGCGATTTCTTCAAATTCATCCGGGGTATTAGCAAAACCAATGCGATCCGGATAAAATTCTGTCATACGGTGAATAGCGCTAAATTTACGGCGTGCTCTTTCTTCTGCTAATGCATATCCATCAGGGGTACGCTCTGTTTGCCCCACATAAACAATGAAAAAGGCGCTATCTAGTCCACCGGTTTCCATTTTTCCAAGGTCGACCTGTTGCGGCGTATCTGTACCTGGGTCATAAATTGGATCAAATGTCATATCCTCATGAATATCGACATGAGTATCTAGGGTTACGACTCGTTCATGAATAGCTTCTACACTCATATCGATGCCATTATTAGAATCGGAACTATTTTGGTCACCACAGCCAGTGATTGCTAGTGCAGCTAGCGAAACCATTCCTAGTTTTATTTTTTGATGCATCATATTATCTCCCGCAATATTTTTTGTTTTTAAATGCAACACATGAAAGAATATATTCGACTTTAACGCAACAACAAAAAGAATATATCCAATAATAAATTAAAGAATCTTATTCAAAAGGAATAAAATCGCCTCTTTCTGGTATCGTACAGGTAAAACAATTAGGAATAATTTCTTCTTCTTTATGTTGGTAAATTATCAACTTCTTAGTATCAGGAAGCGCATTGGCTCTTCTGGCATTTTCAAATAACCAGGGAGAAATGAATGCCATATCAAGTGGCGGTAAAGCAGACAAATGTTCCACGTCACCAGTATCGCCAGCAAGATAGATTTTCTTACCACCCCAGTCGATTAAGTGTGAAAGATTTTTACTCCCTGCTGTCGGTGTATCATAAGTCGTGACTTTCGCATTTCCAATGGTCATTTCTTCTTTAGCTACTGTCACAGACGGTTCTATCAATTCTTCTAATATAACAGGTCTGATAACTGCATTCGGATTAATAAGTTTTTGAATTTCAGTATTTTTCTTAATTTCTGCTAATTGCGTTTATCGTAATACAATTAATTCTTGATACTTGCTTTTCAAATCAGAAACAACGTCATCAGGCGCAACAATATCCCAATCTAAAGTAAGAATTTTTTCTTGATCGATATGATCGTTAAACCTATTGGTAATAAGAGCCGTGACATCATTATTTTGTTCAACAAAATATGGATAGGTATAAATCATATGCCCAAAGGCACCTGATACATAAGGAAAATCAGTAAAGATAACCTGCTTACCATCCGTAATCCTTATGCTTGCATTAGCAATAAAATTAACGGCAATTTCCTGCGCTGTCGCATAAGACGACAAGGTGAATATACATACTAAACTTAAAAAGCACTTTTAATAATAAACATAACTAACCCCATTAAATACAAAGCCCAAGGAATCATTATAGCTTTTTTTTATTAATTCGTAGAGGGGTAGGGATTTTTTACTTAATTTATTGAAGAAAATGGTGCGGTCGAGAAGACTCGAACTTCCACGGGCTCAACGCCCACAGCGACCTCAACGCTGCGCGTCTACCAATTCCGCCACGACCGCATTTTCGTAGTTTGGTAAATCAATTGTGGTGAAGTATCAAATGAAAGAGAGGAGCGCAACAGAAAACTGACTTTCTTATGCTTTTTTTACAACTCCAAGCTCACGGAAGCCTTTTACACCTTCAAGAAGAGTAATTCCGATGTTCTCACCAGAAACCATAATTTCACCTTTGGCAATTAGTTCGCCATTAGCATATATTTTAACTGGACTATCACAATGCTCCTGTAATTCAATCACAGCACCACGACCTAGCTTCAACAGTTGCTTAACAGGCATTAAATTTTGCCCGAGAACAACTGTTAATTCTACTTCAACATCTTCGACTGCTTGTGACATCAACAAAGCCTTTTACTTGAATTCAATAGTAATATGATTATATACCAACAACAGTGATACATTATAGTTATTTTTTAGTTAAAAAAGCAAAGATATTCATAAATGAAAGCAGATGCTCAAATAGAATGGAAAATTGGTAAGGGTTTCGTTGATTATAATGAGGCGCTCAACTTTATGGAAGAGCGCGTTGCAAAAATCAACGAAGGACAAGCAAATGAATTGGTCTGGCTTGTCGAACATCCTCCATTATATACATCTGGCACTTCATCGAAAGAAAGCGACCTTCTCACCCCAAAGAGATTTCCTGTTTATTATGCTGGGCGCGGCGGTCAATATACTTACCACGGTCCCGGACAGCGTGTTGTTTATGTTATGCTTGATTTGAATAAACGAAGTAGAGATGTGAGAAAATATGTCGCTGACTTAGAACGTTGGATTATTGAAAGTCTCGCAGAATTCAATGTAATTGGTGAAACCCGTGAAGGTAGAGTTGGAGTATGGGTAGAACGGGATGGTGGTCGTGAAGATAAAATAGCCGCGATTGGCGTTAGAGTACGAAAATGGGTTACCTTTCATGGAATATGCATCAATGTTGAACCCGATTTAAGCCATTATTCGGGCATAGTACCTTGCGGCATTTCTGAACACGGAGTCACATCGCTTGTTGACCTAGGTCTTCCCGTTAATATGAATGACTTAGATGTGACACTTAAAAAAACATGGGATAAAATATTCTCTTAATATTACGTCCCTCGCCTTTCATTTAGATTAACAGTAGGTTTCTGCTCAAAACCATCCTTCACAATACCTATTGCGTTTGATAGTTCAATATTTTCAACTTTAGCAGTACTCGGTCCTATCCAGCATTCTTTCACCATTTTATCTACTGTCTCGCTATCGCCCACTACTAAAGCTTCGACGGTTCCATCACTTCTATTTCTTACCCAACCATTGAGCCCAAGTTTTAACGCCGTTTTCACTGTCCAATCACGAAAAAAAACACCTTGAACTCGACCAAAGATTAAAACCCTTAGTGCTTTATGGCCTTCATCTAGCATTATTCAAATTCCATTATTATCTCATCAACAGCCAGACTATCGCCTGCAACAGCAGAAACTTTTGATACGACCCCATCGCGCTCCGCTCTGAGTATATTTTCCATTTTCATGGCTTCAACAACACATAATGTTTGGCCAGTTTGTACCTGATCACCTTCAACAACATCTATTGAAACAACCAAACCTGGCATTGGGCATTGGAGATATTTTGACATATCAGGGGCAATTTTTTCTGGCATTAATGAGGCCAGTTCAACTTCGCGTTCACTTCTCACATGCACAATTTCACTAGCGCCATCATAAGTAAGCAAATATCCATCTTTAAGATATTCGACTTCTACATTAACAGGGTCGCCATTGATTGTGGCTTTGAACACCGGATTACCTGGAGCCCATAATGTCTCAACATTATAGACTAGACCGCCTGTAATGACATTACACCCTTCTTGTGTCATTAAGAAATTGGCGGATTGCGTTTCACCGTCTAACTGTATTTGCCATGTTTCATTAAAGACACTGGCTTCTTCATTCATGCGGCCGCTTATAGTCGACTGGCGTCCAATTTCACAAGAATGCACAGTTGTCGCAACACAGATAAGTATATTCCATGCCTCTAAACTCACCGAGCCGCCATTAAAGCCGTCAGGATACTCTTCCTCAATATATTTTGTTGAAATATCTCCACTTTTGAAACGTTCTGATTTCAAAACATCAGATAAAAATGAAATATTGTGACCAACACCGCGAATGTAATATTCATCTAATGCCAAGCGCAGCTTACTAATGGCTTCTGCTCTGTCATCGGCATAAGAAATTATTTTTGAGATCATCGGATCATAATAAATACTAATCTCACTGCCTTCATAAATACCACTATCTATACGAATATAGTTATCTTCTTCCGGCGGAATATAATCCATAACACGGCCGATTGCCGGTAAAAATCTTCTTAATGGATCTTCTGCGTAAACACGGCCTTCCACTGCCCACCCTTTAATTTGAACATCTTCTTGTTTAATATTTAATGGCTCGCCAGCAGCACTTCTGATCATTTGTTCAACTAGATCTACACCCGTTATTAATTCCGTTACGGGATGCTCAACTTGTAAGCGCGTGTTCATTTCCAGAAAATAAAAGTTCTGGTTTTTATCAACGATAAATTCAACGGTACCCGCAGAGCTATAATTAACAGCTTTTGAAAGGGCAATTGATTGCGCGCCCATTTTGGACCGGGTTTCTTCAGTTAAGAAAGAGCTAGGTGCTTCTTCTATAACTTTTTGATGCCGACGTTGAATTGAACATTCACGTTCCATTAAATAAATAACGTTTCCGTGTTTATCACCCAATACCTGGATTTCGATATGGCGTGGCTCTTCAATAAATTTTTCAGCAAAAACGCGGTCATCCCCAAAGCTAGATTTCGCTTCATTAACGGCAGAATTGAAACCTTCGTATGCTTCTTCATCATTATAAACGACACGCATGCCTTTACCGCCACCGCCAGCTGACGCTTTAAGCATTACGGGATATCCTATCTCTTTGGATATTTTAACAGCTTCATCGGCATCTTTAATAACACCCATATAGCCAGGTATGGTATTCACACCCGATTTTTCCGCAAGTTTTTTTGAAGAAATTTTATCACCCATAACACCAATAGCCTCGGTACCTGGTCCGATGAATGTGATACCTTCTTTTTCTAATCTTTCACAAAATTCAGAATTTTCTGACAGAAACCCATACCCAGGGTGAATAGCATCAGCACCTGTTTTCTTAGCGGCATCGATGATTTTATCAATTACCAGGTAACTTTCCGTTGCTGGCGCATTACCAATATGAACTTTTTCAGATGCCATGCGCACATGAAGTGCATCCGCATCAACATCAGAATATACTGCAACAGTACCGATACCCAATTTATGAGCCGTTTTAATCACACGACAAGCAATCTCGCCGCGATTTGCAATAAGTATTTTATCAAACATTCTTCACTCCTACAGCGGTATATTATCGTGTTTTTTCCAAGGGTTTTGGACGTCTTTATTTTTCAACATCCGTAATCCACGACTTACACGACGCCTAGTCGCATGCGGCATGATCACATCATCAATATATCCTCGTCGTGCGGCCACAAAAGGGTTAGCAAACTTGTCAGAATATTCTTGTGTCTTAGCTTCTAATTTTTCTTGATCTTTTGCCTCTTCACGGAAGATAATTTTTACCGCGCCTTCGGCGCCCATAACGGCAATTTCAGCCGTCGGCCAGGCAAAGTTAAGATCGCCTCTTAAATGCTTGGATGCCATTACATCATAAGCACCACCATACGCTTTACGGGTGATTATCGTAATTTTTGGTACAGTTGCTTCACCGTAAGCAAAAAGTAATTTTGCGCCATGTTTAATCACACCACCATATTCTTGTGCTGTACCCGGCAAGAAACCGGGCACGTCAACAAATGTTACGATTGGAATATTAAAACAATCACAAAATCGAACAAATCTTGCCGATTTACGTGAAGCATCATTATCAAGACATCCAGCCAGCACCATCGGTTGATTAGCGACGATGCCAACAGTTGAGCCCTCAATTCGGGCAAAACCAGTGATTATATTTTTTGCAAAAGTTGGCTGAATTTCAAAAAAGTCCCCTTCGTCCACAGTTTTGCGGATTAACTCATGCATATCATAAGGTTTATTTGGATTATCTGGAATTAGAGAATCAAGGGATAATTCTTCGCGACTATGCTGATCGAAAGACTGTCTGGTTGGCGGTTGTTCTTTATTACTGAGCGGTAAGAAATCTATAAATCGTCTAGTTTGCTTAATAGCCTCAAGATCATTTTCATAAGCATTATCGGCGACACCTGATTTCACAGTATGAGTAGTGGCGCCACCAAGCTCTTCTTGTGTAACGACTTCGTTGGTAACTGTTTTAACGACGTCCGGGCCCGTTACAAACATATAAGAGCTATCTTTTACCATAAAGATAAAGTCAGTGATGGCCGGTGAATATACGGCACCACCTGCACATGGCCCCATGATAAGGGATATTTGCGGAACAACACCAGACGCCATAATATTTCTTTGAAAAACTTCGGCGTATCCGGCTAAAGCCGAAACACCCTCTTGAATACGAGCACCACCTGAATCATTAATCCCAACTACAGGAGCGCCATTTTTCATGGCCATTTCCATGATCTTGCAAATTTTTTCAGCATGGGTTTCAGAAAGCGAGCCACCAAAAACTGTAAAATCCTGGCTATAAATAAAAATCAAACGGCCGTTAACGGTTCCAGATCCAATAACAACACCGTCTCCGGCAATTTTAGTATTCTCCATGCCGAAATCAACTGAACGATGTTCTTTAAACATATCATATTCTTCGAAGCTATCTTTATCGACTAGAAGTTCAATACGTTCACGTGCCGTTAGTTTGCCTTTCTCATGCTGCGTGTTTATTCGCGCCTCACCACCGCCAGATCTTGCTGACTGCCTTCTTTCTTCTAATTTATCGAGGATATCTTGCATTTAAACGCTCCATAGAAAATTTGCTTACCGATGAGTAACATTTAAATTATTTACCTTCAACTATTTTCGTCATTTCCCGCATAGTTCAAGGAAATAATGCGCATTTATTAATTCATTTCTTAGGTTTTTACGCCTCTCGGCGGCCTCTACATCCTCACCCCATTGTGAAGTCTGAAAATTCTCATCCAAATGTCCTGCGTTCCAAGCTTCATCTACATTAATATTATTTTCAAATAAATTTAAACCAATTGTGATAGACCCTGTAACGGTGACCATTCCATAAAAGGCGGTTAGTCTGAAATCATTTATCTTTTCGATAATACTACGTATTTTTAATAATGAGCTTGAGTTCTGCTCTACGAAAATCACACCTTTTGTAATTTTTAAATCCACTCCATGGTTAATACGTAATTTTTCGAGTTGTGGATCCCATTTCATTTTTTGAAGCTTGACTAATTCTTCTGGGTGGTCTGCTCGATAGCAAAGTTGGTCATTTCCAGCAAAGCCAATTAGTTCATCAATTAACGCTTCACGACGTTTTCCTAAACGATCGATTGCTGTATTCGTTAACTTTGTAATCGGCATGCTATGAGGATCAATTTCTTTTTCTTGATTATCCCATTCTTTTGCTACAGCTTTTGCCATTTCTTTCGTTGGCATCAAACAAATTGATTTTTCAGGAGTCTTGATCATTTTGCCGTCTAAGTTCACTGTATATGAACCATTTTTCTCAGCTACTATTACTTCTTTATAAAACCGTTTCATTTATAATTTCACCAAATTTATAAGTTCAGATATATGATGAATAATATGATTTGCTCCAGATGACTTAAGTTCATCTTCCGGATGATACCCCCAAGTAACACCTACAGACTTTACGCCGGCATTTTCTGCCATAATCATGTCATATGTGGTATCACCGATCATAAATGCATTTTCTTTTTCCACGCCTGCGTCAGAAATTGCAACGTTTATCATAGACGGGTGAGGCTTCCCTGGCCCATCATCAGCTGTATTTAATGTAATAAAGTGATCATGAAGGTCATGATTTAGCAACATGTTTTTAAGGCCTCTTGTGGATTTACCTGTTGCGACACCAAGTAAAACACCCATTTTATTTAATTCTATTATGGTTTCACGAATACCATCATACAATGGCTCATGATAATCATCTAATATTCTCAAATATTGAAAATGCTCAATAAATTCTTCTTTTAAAACCTGATGATCATTATTTGTTAATTGGGGAAAAACGCGCGATATAGCCTCAAGAAGAGAAAGCCCAACAATACGCCTAACTGGCTCATCTCCAGGATATGGGATATTAAATTTCTTACTCGCATGCTTCATTGAACTGATGATCATATGCTGACCATCAACAAGCGTTCCATCGCAGTCAAAAATTGCCAACTTAAGCGGATCAGACATTATCCATTTCCTCAAACGGGTTACTGTCATCATTTTCGTCAAAGCCAAACATATCGAAACTTTCCATCATATGTGTTGGTAACGTGGCTTTCACTGAAAGAATGCCACCATCTGGATGATCAATATCAATACTTCTTGCATGAAGATGTAATTTTTTACTTATTGCGCCATCTACAAATGCTTCTTTTGCACCGTATTTACCATCCCCTACTATGGGTGTATCTAAGACGGTAGCATGGACCCTAATTTGGTGAGTTCTTCCGGTCACTGGACGAAATGACATCCAAGTCACTTTTCCAGCCGCACTATCCATAATTTTAAAATCTGTTATCGCGCGCTTCCCTTCATCAGAAACGGTCATCCTTTCGCCGCGTGTGCCAGGTTCTTTATCAAGAGGCGCTTGTACAGCTCCCTCTTGTTGGGGGGGACGTCCTTTGACAAGCGCCCAGTATATCTTATTGGTTTTTCTGCCTCGGAAACTTTCTGTAAGACTTTTGGCAGCTTTCCCTGTTCTTGCAATGACAAGGACGCCGCTTGTATCTTTATCTAAACGGTGGACAAGTTTTGGTTTTTCTTCTTTATCACCTTGAAGTGCGCCAAGCATTCCATCAATATGGCGTGGCGTATTTGTACCGCCTTGGACGGCAAGTCCCGGTAATTTATTAAGTACAATTACACTATCATCTTGATAAATAACCATAGAACGCATCAATTCGACATCTGCATCAGAAATATGTCTTACTTTTTTAGGGCCCGTTGGCGCTTTTCGTTCATCTTTACCAAGCGGGGGAAGTCTTATTTCCATTCCCGTCTCTAGACGAAAGTTTACTTTAACCCTCTTACCATCAACACGCACTTCTCCTTTACGGATAATTTTTGACAAACGGCCGTAACTTAGGCCTGGAAAATGAATTTTAAACCACTTATCAAGACGCCATTCATTTTCAGACTCTTTGACATATTCGCGCGTAACACCTGACATAAAAATACCTTTAAAAAATAACTTTTCCAGCATAAAGACCGATAAACAAAGCCACAACACTCAAGAAAAGTGACGCGAACGCATAACCCATAGCTGTACTTATCTGTCCCTTTTCAATCATTAGAGCAACTTCAAGAGAAAAGGCAGAAAATGTGGTAAAACCACCTAATACGCCAACGATAAGAAATCCTTGCCATTCATGACTAGAGTGCATTCTTAAAGCGAACACCTCTACTAATAACCCTATTATAAATGAACCTAAAATATTTACCGCAAAAGTTCCCCAGGGTAGTCCCGGTCCCATTAAATTAAGCACACCTTTACCGACTAAGAAGCGAGCAACGGCACCAATCGCGCCACCAGAAGCGACAGCTAAAATCATATTCATAAATACTTGCTCCTTGCCTTAATTTTGATGAATTATAATTTTAGAATCATTACTTAAGATTAATAATATATAATTGACAGAGGGGGCTATATGTTTCCATTATCAATATTTCTAAAAAAACTCATTAAATACGGTACATTAAATATCATTGATGAGAAAGGAAAGAAACATTGTTTTTCTGGTTCTCCAGAACCGGAAATCACAATACGTTTTCACGATAAATCACTTTTATGGAAAATTTTCTTAAAACCGGACCTTAAAGCCGGAGAAGCATACATGGAAGGCAGTTTAACGATTGAGCCGCCATCTACTATTTATGATTTTCTTAGCCTCATTACAAAGAATATTGAATGGCGTCCTGATAATCCATTTCATTTGATGGGCGGCGACCCTTATAGCCGATTAAAAGGATGGTTTAATCAAATTAATTGGCCGGGAAAATCAAAACAAAATGTGTCACATCACTATGATTTATCATACGATTTATATGACTTATTTCTAGATGATACACGCTAATATTCTTGTGCTTACTTTCATGATGAAAATGATACTCTTGAACAAGCCCAACTTAATAAAATGAATTTGATTGCTAAGAAATTATTACTTAAGCCTGAACATGATGTATTAGACATTGGCTGCGGTTGGGGTGGTCTAGGAATGCATTTGAATTCGGCCTCAAACGCTAACGTAACCGGTGTGACCTTGAGCGAAGAACAATTAAAAGTAGCGCAGAAAAGATCTATGAATAATAAAAAAGTAGATTTTAAATTACAAGACTATCGTGCCATTACCCAAAAATATGACCGCATTGTTTCAGTTGGTATGTTTGAACATGTAGGGCGTAAGCAATATCAAAGTTATTTTGATAAAGTATATGAATGTCTTAATGATGATGGGGTAGCTTTAATACATACAATTGGCCGCGCTGATGGCCCAGGTGAAACCGACCCTTGGACGAAAAAATATATTTTCCCTGGTGGTTATGCACCGGCCTTATCAGAAATAGCCCCTGCCATTTAGAAGAGTGGGCTTTACATTACTGATATGGAAGTCCTTAGACTACACTATGCGAATACGTTAAAGGAGTGGCGAATTAGAGTTGAAAGTAATAAAGAAAATATTATAGAAATGTACGATGATAATTTCCTTCGAATGTGGGAATTTTATTTAGCCAGTGCAGAATGCGCCTTTAGAAACCTAGGACATGTTGTTTTTCAGTTTCAACTTTCAAAATGGCAGGATAATATTCCTCTGACTAGGGAGTATTTATTGGATTAATTTTTCTCTTCGCGTAATTTTGCCCAATATTCCAGTCGTTTGGATATATCTCTTTCAAAACCACGTTCTACAGGTTTATAAAAGTTCTGACGGTTCATTTCGTCCGGAAAATAGTTTTGACCCGAAAATCCATCTTTGGCATCGTGATCATATTGATATCCTTTTCCATACCCCATTTCTTTCATCATTTTAGTGGGCGCATTTAAAATATGCATTGGTGGATTTAATGATCCCGTCTCTTTTGCACTTCTTAAAGATTTCTTATGCGCCATATAGGCAGCATTTGATTTTGGAGCTGTTCCTAAATAAATAACAAGTTGCGCAATTGCTAAGTCACCTTCAGGGGAGCCAAGAAATTCATAAACTTCCTTCGCTGCATTAGCCTGGATTACCGCCTGTGGATCTGCTAGGCCAATATCCTCTATCGCAAACCGCACGAGACGCCTCAGAATATATAAGGGATCTTCACCACCTGCTAGCATTCGGCCCGCCCAATAAAGTGCAGCGTCCGTATCTGATCCTCTTAATGATTTATGTAAGGCAGAAATAAGATTATAATGCCCTTCCCTATCCTTATCATATACTGGGGCACGCTTTTGCAATACTTGCAATAACGCATTCGGGTCCAGTTTATCGTCAAACTTAAGCCCAAGAAGTATTTCCGCTAAGTTCAATAGATAGCGCCCATCACCATCGGCCATATTATAAAGCATTAACCGCGCCTCTTCGGTTAGCGGTAGGTTTTTATCTTCTAATACTTCCGCACGTAAAAGAAGTTCTTCCATTGATGCTGTATCTAGGCGATTTAAAGTCAACACCTGCATTCTGGAAAGCAACGCAGCATTTAATTCAAAGGATGGATTTTCGGTAGTCGCGCCGACTAATACTATCGTCCCATCTTCTACATACGGAAGAAATCCATCTTGCTGTGAACGATTAAAGCGATGAATTTCATCCACAAATAATAGCGTCCCCTTACCGGTTCTTCTTCTCTCCTTTGCCGCTTCAAAGCACTTCCTAAGGTCTGCGACACCAGAAAAAACGGCTGAAATTTGCTCGAAATAAAGATCAATATCTTCAGCAAGTAAGCGTGCCGTTGTGGTTTTTCCTGTCCCAGGCGGCCCCCATAGAATAAGAGAGGATAAGTGACCCGCGGCAAGCATACGTCCCAATGTTCCTTCAGGATCGGTTAAATGCCCTTGCCCAACCACCTCAGAAATCACTTTAGGGCGAAGTCGATCAGCGAGCGGACGGGGTGCCGCCTCTTCTAATCCCGCACTTTTAAAAAGATCACCCATTATTGCCCTTTATTATCTGCATGAATAGCTTCCCCGCCCACGTGCTTGACACTCAATTAATCTGCCTGCACGACGAACAGCAAATGACACATCATTTCCTGTATCATCAAGAATATCTTCAAGTTGATCTACGGTACGAATATCTTCGCCATCCACACTGTCAAAAATATCACCGGGGCGTAATACATTCAATCGGCGTACAGGACTGGATCTTGCAATCTCTAAAATAATCACACCTTTTTCAAATAAATTTACACCGAGTTCACTTGAATAGGCAGGAGAAAGGTTTGCCACTTCAATATTTTCAAAAATATGATCACCTTCTAACTGGGTAATATCGCGGGGTGGATCTTCAGGTGCTTTTTCAAGTTCTATGATCAAAATACGACGATCATCGCCTTTTTGAACATCAAGAATGGTTTCACCGCCGACATTTCCAAGGCCAATAAAATACCTTAATCCTTGGGTATCAAATATTTCTTCCCCATCAATTGAAAGTATAACATCCCCCGGCTCCAATCCGCCACGATCAGCCGGACTATCCGGATAAACATTGTCAACGAGCACACCACCCGGACGATCAAAACCAAGACTTTCTGCAATATCAGATGAAACGGCCTGTCCTGTCGCACCAAACCACGGGCGGATAATCTCCCCATCATTTAAAGCGGCATTAAGCACAAAATCGACCATTTTGACTGGTATCGCAAAGCCGATGCCGTTAGAGCCACCAGAACGCGAATAAATGGACGTATTGATACCAACAAGTTTTCCATCCATTCCAACGAGTGCGCCACCACTGTTACCGGGATTTACGGCCGCATCCGTTTGGATAAAGAATTGATAATCATCGTCCCCAACTTGCGTTCGAGCGAGCGCGGAAACAATTCCGCTTGTAACAGACTGACCAACACCAAATGGGTTTCCGATCGCAAGCACTAAATCGCCTACCTCAATCTCATCGGAATCACTAAATTCCAATGTCGTAAGAGGCACACCCGTTGGTTCAATCCTTAAAACTGCAAGATCAGTACTCTCATCCATCAAAACTACATCCGCTTCAAATTCACGTCTATCTGATAAAGCAACAGTAATCTCATCTGCACCGTCAATGACGTGATGGTTTGTGATTACGATACCTTCTTCGCGAACGATAACGCCAGAGCCTAATGATCTCTCTATTCTTTCCCGAGGCGCTGAAGAACCACCAAAAAAGCGACTAAAAAACGGATCATTTAAAAAAGGTGAAGTCCGCGTACGCACAACTCGCTTTGTATATATATTGACAACTGCCGGTGCGGCCTCACGCACCACAGGAGCATAAGAAAGCTTTACTTCCGCCTCTGAATTGGGAACCCTTCTATTATCAGGCGCATTTTGTGCAACTGACGATGTTTGCATTGTCCCATTTATGAGAAATAACATCAGAGCAAATAGTGATAAAAGACCTAAACCTAATTTAATAAAAACTTTCATGATCAATCCAATTCATAATTACTTCATTTAAAAATATGCGCTTTAAATGGCAAAATTGTGAAGCATATAAAAACCAAAAAAGGCAGCCCAATTGAGCCGCCTTTTAAATCTAGTTATTAATTATTATTTTGCAAGTGATCGACCAGCAGAACCAAGATCTTCAAATGCTTCATCCAAACGATTTACGAAGGATAGTTCACCTTGACGAAGCCATTTACGTGGATCATAAAATTTCTTAAGTGGCGCGCCTGTTTCAGGATCAATTTGATGTTTAAAAGCATTCATATGCTCTTCAACATATTTACCAACACCTTCTGAAAAAGCAAATTGAGTATCCGTATCAATATTCATCTTAAAGACACCATATGAGATCGCTGCAGCAATCTTATCTTTTTCTGAACCAGAACCACCATGGAAAACAAGATTAAGCGGTTTATCAATAGTGCCATGTGTCTTGCTTACAAGTTCTTGACTATTTTTAAGAATTTCAGGGCGAAGCTGTACATTACCAGGCTTATAAACGCCATGCACATTACCAAATGACGCCGCTACTGAGAAATGCCCAATCGGCGTCAGCAGATCATATGCTTTTAAAACGTCTTCGGGTTGAGTATAAAGATGTGAGCTATCTGCCCCTTCTTCGATATCATGTCCGACTCCGTCTTCTTCACCGCCAGTTATGCCGAGCTCTATTTCTAAACTCATATCTAGTTTGGCCATACGTTCAAGCATACGTGCACATTCATTAAGATTGTCATCTATATCTTCTTCAGAGAGGTCAAGCATATGTGACGAATAAAGCGCTTTACCATTTTTCTTATAATATTCTTCTGAATGATCTACGAGCGCATCAATCCATGGAACCAGTTTACGGTTTGCATGATCCGTATGTAATACGGCACATATACCATAATGTTCTGCTAGCAAATGTACATGTTGCGCTGCAGAAACAGCGCCTAGTACTTTTGCTTGAAATGCATCTTCCATAGCTGCGCCCGCAAAAAATTGTGTTCCACCATTTGACAACTGAATTATAACATCGCTGTTATTTTTTGCTGCCGCTTCCATAACGGCGTTAACGCTGTTTGTTCCAACGCAATTTACGGCCGCTAACGCATAGCCGCCTTCTTTACATGCGTTTACAAGTTCAACATAATCTTCACCACAGACCACACCGGGTTTAAGAACCATTTTGTTTTTCCTTCTGAATGTATTTAAATATACTTATTTATAGAATTATATATTAAGAGTCGCAACATCTGGCGACATTTTAAAATAAAAAATTCATATAAAAAAAGCAGCCTCTTCAGGCTGCTTTTTAAATTCTTTAATCATAACAAAGTTATGCTACGGCTTCTTCTTCGATGTCGTCATCAAATACTGGGCCGCTATCTTGACCTTTTGCATCTTCATCACGGTCAACAAGTTCTATCACTGCAACCGGTGCGGCATCACCATGACGGAAGCCTGCTTTAAGAACACGTGTATAACCGCCATTGCGTTCTTTGTAACGTTCTGCAAGGACATCAAATAATTTCTGCACTATTTCTTTATCAGACGCAGGCAATTTTGAAATTGCTTGACGACGTGCATGAAGAGAACCGCGTTTACCAAGCGTGATAAGACGCTCAACAATTGGACGAAGTTCTTTTGCCTTAGGCAAAGTTGTTATAATTTGCTCATGCTTTAGAAGCGCTGAAGCCATGTTTGCAAACATCGCCTTACGATGACTGCTAGTTCTGTTAAGCTTACGCCCAGCTTTACGATGGCGCATATCCTTTACTCCTTGAGGGGGTATCCGTTATCGGACCCGTCCCATTTAATTAAAATTCTTGTTCTAACTTTTTAACGACCTCTTCAATATTCTCTGGCGGCCATCCCGGGTTTTCCATACCAAGACGAAGCCCCATTGAGGAAAGAACTTCTTTGATTTCATTTAGTGATTTACGACCGAAGTTTGGCGTACGAAGCATTTCTGCTTCTGTCTTGCGTACAAGATCACCAATATAAACGATATTATCATTCTTAAGGCAGTTGGCCGAACGAACACTAAGTTCAAGTTCGTCAACGCGACGAAGAAGATTACGGTTAAACTCTGGCTCATCTGACTCTTTATCAGCCATTGCATCTTCAGGCTCATCAAAGTTAATGAATGTTTGAAGTTGATCCTGTAAAATACGTGCTGCAAATGCAATCGCATCTTCCGGTGTCACTGTACCGTTTGTTTCAATGTCCATAGTGAGCTTATCATAGTCAAGAATTTGACCTTCACGTGTGTTATCCACTTTGTAGCTAACACGTGTAACAGGTGAAAACAGACTATCAATCGGAATAAGTCCAATTGGCGCATCATCCGCACGATTTTTAACAGCGGCTACATAGCCTTTGCCAGTGTCTACAGTAAGCTCCATACGAAGATCTGCACCATCATCAAGGTTACAGATCACAAGATCTGGATTATGAATAGTAATACCATTCACTTCTTCAATTGATGCTGCAGTTACCTCACCCGGTCCAGTTGCTTGAAGAGTAAGGCGACGTGCACCTTCAAATTCTTCTTCAACACTCACGGCGAGTTTCTTAATATTAAGAATAATGTCTGTCACATCTTCACGCACACCGGCGATTGAAGAAAATTCGTGAAGCACATTATCAATATGTACACTTGTTACAGCCGCCCCTTGTAAAGACGATAAAAGCACACGTCGAAGTGCATTACCTAAAGTCATTCCAAAACCACGTTCTAGTGGTTCTGCAACTACGGTTGCTTTTCTACGTCCTTCTCCCTTTTGAATAATTTCTATGGTAGTCGGCTTAATTAGCTCTTGCCAGTTATTTTGGATCACGTTTAAATCCTTATCTATATCTATCAGGCCCGAATAAATAACGCTCTCTTACCTAATGGAAAGAGAGACGCTACAATTTACACTCTACGACGTTTCGGCGCACGACACCCATTATGTGGGATAGGTGTTACGTCGCGAATCGATGTAATAGTAATTCCTAATGCCATTAAAGCACGCAAAGCTGATTCGCGACCAGAACCTGGTCCCTTAACTTCAACTTCTAATGTTTTAATGCCATGTTCCATTGCTTTTTTACCAGCATCTTCAGAAGCCATTTGAGCAGCGTAAGGTGTTGACTTACGAGACCCTTTAAAGCCCATTGCGCCAGCAGTTGACCAGGAAATAGTATTTCCCTGAACATCAGCAATAGTAATAATTGTATTGTTAAATGTGCTATTCACATGTGCAATACCGTTTGTAATGTTTTTACGCTCTTTGCGCTTAACACGTTTTTCAGTAGCCATTGTTCAGTATCCTTATTTCTTCTTACCGGCAATCGCAATGCGTTTACCCTTACGGGTACGTGCATTGGTGCTAGTACGTTGACCACGAACAGGTAATCTCTTACGGTGACGAAGACCACGGTATGTACCAAGGTCAAGTAAACGTTTAAGGTTCATAGCTACCTCACGACGACGATCACCTTCTACAAGATATTCTTCATCGATTGTTTCACGGATTTTAATTACTTCCGCATCACTAAGGTCATTCACACGACGTTCCGGTGAAATGCCATTTTTTTTACAAATCTCTTTCGCAGATGTAAGCCCAATCCCATGGATGTAGGTTAATGCGATTTCCACTCTCTTTGCAGTGGGTATATTAACGCCAGAAATACGCGCCACGATCGTTTCTCCCGATCTAAAAATTCAAACAAGTTCAGCAAATTCCGTCATACTAAAAAGCATAACGTGAAGTTGCGCGATTATAGGTATTAAGTTCACTTAGTCAACCTTTGAAAAAAAGCTTTTTTAAAAAAACTTTAATCCATAGATACAAGGCTTATGCCAAGGACCCTAATACATCATTTATTTGGGTGGTAACATCATTGATATCAGCCATCCCATCTACCGTTTTCAATACACCTTGACTTTCATAATATGGAAGAAGAGGTGCTGTTTGAGCATGGTAGCTTTCCAAGCGAGATGACACAGTTTCCCGATTATCATCAGCTCGGCGTTTGAAATTCGTAGAGCCGCAGTTGTCGCAGACGCCGTCAACTTTGGGCTTTAGGTTTTCCTCGTGATATCCTTGATTACAATCCGCACATGTGTAACGTCCTGTAATCCGATCTACGAGAGCTTCATCATCAACCTTCATTTCGATGACACCATCGAGTTTTAAAGATTTTTGATTAAGCATATTATCTAAGGCTTCCGCCTGTGCAACGGTCCGTGGGAAACCGTCAAGCAAGAAACCTTGCTTGCAATCGTCTTCCTCAATACGGTCCGCGATAATTCCAACAACGATTTCATCGGTAACGAGTTTACCCGCTTCCATGAAATCTTTGGCTTTTTTGCCAACTTCCGTTCCAGCAGAGACGGCGGCTCTAAGCATATCACCTGTAGAGAGCTGCACCAGTCCTTGCGAACTTTGAATTTTTTGTGCTTGAGTGCCTTTTCCAGCACCCGGAGGGCCTAATAAAATAATGATCATCTGCGACGCCTTTTCCCACCACGAAGCTTAGATTTTTTCATCAAGCCTTCATATTGGTGTGCCATAAGGTGACTGTGCACTTGGCCTACTGTATCCATGGTTACATTAACCACGATCAATAGCGAAGTACCACCAAAGTAAAACGGGATCGCATATTGTGCTCTTAAAATTTCCGGTAGCAAACAAATTGCACACAGATAAATTGCACCTACGACAGTCAACCTGGTTAGAACATAATCAAGATATTTTGCAGTATTGTTGCCTGGGCGAATACCCGGAACAAAACCACCGTATTTTTTTAAGTTATCCGCTGTCTCGTCTGGATTAAATACAAGTGCTGTATAGAAGAAACAGAAGAATACAATACCAAGAACGTAAAAGAGCATATAAAGCGGCTGACCTGGGCCGAGAAGCGCGGTCGCCGTTGTAATCCATTCAGGACTGTCTTCGGAGGCAAAGCCCGCGAGTGACATTGGTAACATTAATAGAGATGAAGCAAAGATCGGCGGAATAACACCTGCGGTGTTTAGCTTAAGTGGCATATGTGATTGCTCACCTTGGCTCATACCGTTTGCTTGTTGTCTTTTTGGATATTGAATAAGAACACGGCGCTGAGCACGTTCAACAAATACGATTAACGCAATAACAGCAACAACCATAACCAATAACGCGACGATCACTAGTGGTCCACCTAAGGTACCTTTAGCACTCATATCAAGCGTACTAACAATCGCGATAGGCAATTGCGCAACAATACCGGCAAAGATGATAAGTGAAATACCGTTACCGACACCACGTGCCGTAATCTGCTCACCTAGCCACACAAGGAACATAGTACCACCAACCAATGTAATCACAGTCGTCATGCGGAAAAACATTCCAGGATCAAGGGCAATATTACTTTCAAGTCCTGTCGCAATCGCATAGGACTGCACAATACAAAGAATAACGGTACCGTAACGCGTATATTGATTAATTTTACGACGCCCAGATTCGCCCTCTTTCTTCAATTCCTTAAGCCTCACACTCATAGAAGAGGCAAGCTGCATAATAATCGAGGATGAAATATAGGGCATAATACCAAGAGCAATTATACTCATTCGCTGAATGGCACCGCCATTAAACAGATCAAGCATTCCAAGAATGCCACTTTGATTTTGTGAGAACATTTGTTCTAAAGCGATAGGATCAATGCCAGGCAGAGGAAGATAAGTTGCTAATCTGTAAACCATTAACGCAATCAACGTAAACCATATACGTTGCTTGAGTTCAGTTGCTTTTGAAAAAGCACTGAAATTAAGGTTTCCTGCTAACTGTTCCGCTGCTGATGCCATCTTTACGTTATCCTATCGCTCGAATATCAATTATTTCTATATAGGGTTACTTTGCTTCTGCTTCAACCGCTGCAGGCACAGAAACTGTACCGCCCGCTTTTTCAACAGCAGCAATCGCCGCTGCAGAAGCACCACTAACTTGAATATTCACTTTGGCTTTAAGTGCACCATTTCCAAGAAGACGAACGCCATCCTTTACACGTGTTACAACACCAGCAGCTTTAAGTTCAGCAACAGTAATTGTTTTCTTCGCATCAAGTTTCTTCGCATCAATTGCTTCTTGAAGACGGCCAATATTTACAGGAACAAATGTTTTACTGTTAATATTATTAAAACCGCGCTTTGGAAGACGCATGTGAATTGGCATTTGTCCGCCTTCGAAGCCTTTAATAGCTACACCAGAACGTGACTTTTGACCTTTTACACCGCGGCCACCTGTTTTACCTGTACCAGAACCGATACCACGACCAACGCGTTTTCTCGGTTTAGTAGAACCAGGTTTATTTGCTAGTTCATTAAGTTTCATAATTCCACCTATTCACCTTCAACTTTGACCATGTGGCGAACCTTACGGATCATACCACGCACGGCTGGTGTATCTTCCAACTCGCGAGTACGGTGCATTTTATTTAGACCAAGACCGATCAATGTCGCTCTTTGGTCGCTTGTGCGACGAATCGGGCTACCGATTTGAGTCACTTTTAATGTTTTCTTCGCCATCTAAAATTACTCCGTAGCTTCAGCGGCAGCTTTACGGTCACCGCGACGAGCAACAATATCGCTCACTTTTTTACCACGACGTGATGCGACCATACGAGGAGATACCTGTTTGGATAATGCATCAAATGTACCGCGGATCATGTTGTAAGGGTTAGATGTTCCAAGTGATTTTGTCACAACGTCCTGAACACCAAGTGCTTCGAACACTGCACGCATCGGACCACCCGCAATAATACCTGTACCAGGCTGTGCTGAACGGATAACCACTTTACCTGCACCATGACGACCTTCAATATCATGATGAAGAGTACGACCTTCACGTAGTGGAACACGAATCATATTCTTTTTCGCTGCTTCAGTTGCTTTTTGAATTGCTTCTGGAACTTCGCGGGCCTTACCCTTACCAAAACCAACGCGACCTTTTTGATCACCAACAACTACAAGTGCTGCGAAACCAAAACGACGACCACCTTTTACTACTTTAGCAACCCGGTTAATGTGAACGAGCTTTTCAGTTAGTTCACTTTCCTGATGAGGTTCTCTTTCTGCTCTTGCCATATTCTTTTCCTTAGAAATTCAAACCAGCTTCACGAGCAGCATCTGCAAGCGCTTTTACGCGACCATGGTATAAGAAACCACCACGATCAAAAACAACTTGTTCAACGCCAGCGCTCTTAGCACGGTCCGCTATTAATTTACCAACGGCTGCAGCAGCCTCTGAATTGCTTCCTACTTTGACCTTCTTTAGTGCTTCATCAAGTGTTGAAGCAGCAGCAACAGTCACGCCATTCGTATCATCGATAATTTGAGCATACATATGCTGATTTGTACGATGAATAGATAGACGTGGACGACCATTAGCCACTTTACGTAGGCTCGTACGCACGCGATTGCGGCGACGTTCAAATAATTTTTTACCTTTAAGCATAATGATCCACCTATTTCTTCTTGCCTTCTTTACGGAAGATATATTCGTCTTCGTATTTAACACCCTTACCTTTATAAGGTTCAGGTTTACGATATTCACGAATTTCTGCCGCAACTTGGCCAACTTTTTGTTTGTCGATGCCAGAAATAACAATCTCTGTCTGACTTGGACATTTGACTTCAACACCATCCATCACTTCATATAAAATGTCGTGAGAAAAACCGAGTTGAAGATTAATATTCTTACCTTGCATCTGTGCACGATAACCAACACCATTAAGCTCTAGCTTTATAGTGAAACCATCAGTCACACCTTCAACTAGGTTGCTTACCATTGTGCGTTGCATTCCCCACATAGAACGAGCACGTTTGCCGTTACCACGTGGTGTCACTTCTACTGCGCCATCTTCCAATTTAAAGTCGACTTCACTTACGAAAGTCATATCAAGCGAACCTTTTGGACCTTTTACGGTTAGAACATTATCGTTCAAGTTCGCTTCAACGCCACTAGGAATTTGTACAGCTTTTTTACCAATACGAGACATATTTGTTCTCCTTAGAATACTGTACAGATGACTTCGCCACCAACGTTTTCAGCACGAGCTTCAGCGTCGGAAAGTACACCTTTAGGGGTTGATACAATAGAAATACCAAGACCGTTACGCACACGTGGCAAATCACCAACGGATGAATAAACACGGCGACCAGGTTTTGAAACGCGTTTAATTTCGCGGATCACAGGATCACCTTCGTGATATTTCAGTTCAATACTAATCTCTGGTTTACCAGCGTCATTATCGGCGCTCACATAACCTCGGATAAATCCTTCACGCTCAAGTACGTCAAGCACACGCTGACGTAATTTTGAAGCAGGTGAAGAAACAGCTTTTTTGTTAGCACGTTGTCCGTTTCGGATACGTGTAAGCATATCTGCTAGAGGATCACTCATAGACATAATTCAGTCCTCCTACCAGCTCGACTTCACAACGCCAGGCAAATAACCATGAGAGGCTAAGTGACGTAGTGATACACGAGACATTTTAAATTTACGGTGATAACCGCGTGGGCGACCTGTTACCTGACAACGGTTACGAAGACGAACTTTCGCACTGTTACGTGGTAATTTTGCAAGCTTCAAGCGCGCTTCAAACTGTTCATCAAAAGACAAATCAGGATTTTTAGCTTCTGCTTTAAGAGCTGCACGTTTTGCCGCATATTTTTCAACCAAACGCTCACGCTTAAGGTTTTTGTTTACTGCACTGACTTTAGCCATTATTTCTCTCCAGTTTTTGAAGCGAAAGGCATCTGGAAGCCAGAAAGAAGCGAATGCGCCTCTTTATCAGTTTTCGCTGTTGTACAAATAATGATGTCCATACCACGAATATCATCTACATCATCATAGTTGATTTCAGTGAACACCAATTGTTCTTTAAGACCAAGGGCATAGTTACCACGACCATCAAAACTTTTGTCGTTTACACCACGGAAGTCACGCACACGAGGAAGAGCAACCTGGATTAGACGATCAAGAAATTCATACATTCTTGCACCTCTAAGAGTTACTTTACAGCCAAGTGGCATATCTTCACGAACCTTGAAACCGGCAATCGATTTTTTAGCGCGTGTTGTTACAGGAGCCTGACCAGCAATCAATGTCATTTCAGCAAGTGCTTTTTTCACTTTCTTAGTGTCATTAACAGCTTGACCAACACCCATGTTAAGCACGATCTTTTCGAGCTTAGGGATTTCCATAACATTACTATATGAAAACTCTTCTTGTAGGCTATCGCGTACTTCAGTTTCATATACTGTACGAAGACGAGGAACATAAGACATTAGATGGCCTCCCCTGATGGTCTGGCAATACGAGTTTTCTTACCGTCTTTATCCATTTTAAAACCAACCTTCGTTGCTTTACCTGATTTTGGATCTTTAAGAGCCAAATTGGATAGGTGAATAGATGCTTCTTTAGTGATAATGCCACCTTCAGCCGTTTGTGACTGTTTAGTATGACGCTTCACAAGATTTACACCCTGCACAATTGCGCGGCCTTCTGAAAGCAACATTTTTGTTACTTCACCAGACTTGCCTTTATCTTTACCAGTAAGAACAATTACTTCATCGCCCTTACGGATTTTACTTTTTACGTTAGCCATTAGAGCACCTCCGGAGCCAGTGAAATAATTTTCATATGGTTAGCTGATCGTAGCTCGCGTACAACAGGGCCAAAGATACGTGTACCAATTGGTTCGTTTTGCTTATTAATCAAAACGGCTGCATTGGAATCAAAACGGATTGTTGTTCCGTCTACACGTTGTACATCTTTCTTTGTGCGTACGATAACGGCACGATGCACCTCTCCCTTTTTCACACGTCCACGAGGAATAGCTTCTTTAACACTGACGACGATTACGTCACCAACGCCAGCCACTTTCCTTTTGGAGCCACCAAGAACTTTGATACACTGCACACGGCGTGCACCAGAATTATCGGCAACATCAAGGTTGGTTTGCATTTGAATCATAGGTTTTTCCTATTTACTTAAATTAATGTTTCGAATTCACTAATTACTTAGCGTCTTCGATAACTTTCCACGATTTATTTTTAGAAATCGGACGACATTCTTCAATACGAACAACATCACCAACTTTAAAATTATTATTTTCGTCATGCGCACGATATTTCTTCGAACGACGCACCACTTTTTTCACCATTGGGTGCATAAAACGACGCTCAACAAGAACGGTAACCGTCTTATCATTTGCATCACTTACGACTGCACCTTGTAGAATACGTTTAGGCATATTAATTATCCCTTATTTGGCCGCTGCTTCAGCGTTCTTTGTTTTAACAACTGTCTGGATGCGGGCAATTGACCTGCGAACCTGACGCACACGAGCCGTATTTTCAAGCTGGTTTGTTGCTTGCTGAAAACGCAGATTAAACTGCTCTTTTTTCAGATCGGCAAGTTCACCGTTTAGCTCTTCAATAGACTTACTTTGAAGTTCAGATGCTTTGCTCATCACGAACTCTCCTAATTTTCACCGAGACGAGTTACAAACTTCGTCGCTATTGGTAATTTAGCTGCGGCACGCTCAAATGCTTCTTTAGCAAGATCAAGCGGAACCCCATCCATTTCAAACAAAATACGTCCGGGTTTTACACGGGCTGCCCAGTATTCGACAGACCCCTTACCTTTACCCATACGAACCTCTGCAGGCTTTTTGGATACTGGCACATCTGGAAATACACGGATCCAGACTTTACCTTGACGTTTAATGTGACGTGTCATTGCACGACGCGCAGCTTCGATCTGACGCGCAGTGATTCTTTCCGGCTCAAGTGCCTTTAGTCCACAAGAACCAAAAGTTAGCGATGTGCCACCTTTTGCGTTTCCATGGATACGGCCTTTATGAGCACGACGGAATTTTGTTCTTTTTGGCTGTAACATATCCCTTATCCTGCATTACGGAAGTTTTTGGCACCACGACCACCTTGGCCGCCACCAGAAGACTTATGTTGTTCGTTAATGCGGTTATCACGGGCCATTGGATCATGTTCCATGATCTCGCCTTTGAAAATCCACACTTTAATGCCGATCACGCCATACGCTGTATGCGCTTTACTTTCAGCATAATCAATATCAGAGCGAAGTGTATGTAGCGGAACGCGACCTTCGCGGTACCATTCAGTACGTGCGATTTCTGCGCCGCCAAGACGACCTGCTGAGTTAATACGAATACCAAGAGCACCAAGACGAAGTGCATTTTGCATCACACGTTTCATGGCACGACGGAAAGCAACACGACGCTCAAGTTGTTGAGCAACGTTATCTGCTACGAGTTGTGCATCAATCTCAGGCTTTCTGATTTCAACGATGTTAAGGCTAACATCACCAGCAGAAGGCGCCATTGCTGCCACTTTCTGACGAAGCTTCTCAATATCTGCACCTTTTTTACCGATGATCACACCAGGACGAGCAGAGTAAATTGTTACGCGCATCTTTTTAGAAGGACGTTCAATTACAATACGGCTCACCGCTGCAGATTTTAAAGTCTTAAGCAACTCATCACGAATTTTAAGATCTTCATGCAACATTGTGCCGTAGTTATCGCCTTCGGCGTACCAACGGCTATCCCATGTACGATTGATTCCTAGGCGTAGGCTAATTGGATTAACTTTTTGACCCATTATTCGTCTCCCTCTTCTACTTCACGAACCACAATGCGCATATTACTAAATGGTTTTAGAATTTTAGCGCCGCGGCCACGTGCACGAGCACGGAAGCGTTTCATGACCATAGCTTTACCAACACTGGCTTCTGTAACAACAAGATTGTCAACATCAAGACCGTGATTGTTTTCTGCATTCGCGATAGCGCTTTCAAGAAGCTTCTTCACATCGATTGCGATACGTTTTTTGGAGAAAGTAAGGTTGGCAAGCGCCTTCTCTACTTTCAAGCCGCGAATTAGACCCGCCACCAAATTAAGTTTTTGGGGGCTTACACGAACCATGCGTAATTCCGCTTTTGCTTCGTTGTCGGCCAAGCGACGTGGTGCTGATTTCTTACCCACTATCTCTTCCTCGCTTTTTTATCGGCACCATGACCGTAATAAGTACGGGTCGGCGCGAATTCACCAAGTTTATGACCAACCATTTCATCTGTTACATAAACAGGGATGAATTTGTGACCATTGTGTACATTAAATGTTTGACCGACGAATTGTGGCAAGATCGTAGAACGACGTGACCATGTTTTAATCGGCTCTGACCTATTTGATTCTGCTGCTGCTATAGACTTCTTTAGCAGATGCATATCAACAAAAGGACCTTTCCATACGGAACGTGACATATCTTGCTCCTACTTCTTACGTTCGTGACGTGATCGTAAAATATACTGATCAGTCGATTTATTGCTACGTGTACGTTTACCCTTCGTAGGTTTACCCCACGGTGTTACAGGGTGACGGCCACCAGATGTACGGCCTTCACCACCACCATGTGGATGGTCAACCGGGTTCATAGCAACACCACGAACAGATGGACGTTTACCGAGCCAGCGACTACGGCCAGCCTTAGCAAGTTTTTGGTTTTGATTGTCAGGGTTTGATACGGCACCAATAGTTGCCATACAATTTGAACGAACATAACGTTGCTCACCTGATGCAAGACGAAGAAGTACGTAACCGCGGTCGCGACCTGTTACTTGTACATATCCACCAGCAGCACGGGCGATTTGACCACCTTTTCCAGGTTTCATTTCAACGTTGTGAACAATTGACCCAACAGGAACACTGTAAAGCGGCATCGCATTACCAGGTTTCACATCAACTTTTTCACCAGCGATCACTTTATCACCTTCTGAAACACGTTGCGGTGCAAGAATGTAATTCTTTTCACCATCAGCATATTCGATCAGTGCGATAAAAGCAGAACGGTTTGGATCATATTCAAGACGAAGGATTGTTGCTTCCATATCCCATTTACGACGTTTAAAGTCGATAATGCGGTATGCGCGTTTATGTCCTCCACCACGACGGCGCATTGTAATGCGACCAGTGTTGTTACGACCACCTTTGCTGTGCTTGCCTTCGGTTAACGCCTTAACTGGCTTACCTTTGTAAAGCTCAGAACGATCAACTGTTACCAATGATCGTAAACTAGGTGTAGTTGGATTATAAGTTTTTAAAGCCATCTCTCTACACCCCTGTCGTTACATCAATGGAATGGCCTTCAGCCAATTTAACCATTGCTTTTTTCGTGTGATTACGGCGACCTGCATGGCCTCTAAAGCGTTTTACTTTACCGTCTTGACGAATTGTATTTACCTTTTCAACTTTAACACTGAAAAGCGCTTCTACAGCATCTTTTATTTCAGGTTTTGAAGCTGTCATCGGTACATTAAAAGTAACCACATTGTGTTCCGAAAGCATTGTAGACTTTTCAGTAATCACTGGGTTTTTAATGATGTCATAATGTTTGATATCGGTCATTTGAGCCTCTCCATCAAACCTTCAACAGCGGCTTTCGTAAGAACCAATTTCTCACGGCGTAGAATGTCATAAACATTTGCACCCTGAGTTGGAAGCACATCGATTTGCGGGATGTTACTTACAGCCAATTTGAAGTTTTCATTCACTTCAGCACCATCAACAAATAGTGCGTTTTTAAGACCTAGCTTTTCTAATTTGCCAAGAAGGTCTTTTGTTTTACCAGCTTTAAGATCAGCGTTATCAACAATAATCAGGTCACCACCTGCCATTTTTGCTGAAAGGGCCGTCTTAAGTCCAAGAGTGCGAATTTTCTTTGGTAGGCCTGTTGCGTGTGAACGCACAACCGGACCAAATGCACGGGCACCACCACGGAATTGGCTAACTTTACCAGCACCATGACGCGCTGTACCGCCACCTTTTTGGCGACCAATACGTTTTGTCGTACCAGTTACTTCACCACGTGATTGAACCTTATGAGTTCCCGCACGACGCTTTGCAAGTTGCCATACAACAACACGTTGCAAAATGTCACCGCGCTCTGGAAGACCGAATACACCGTCATCAAGATCGATGTCACCAGCCTTTTTGGCTTCAAGTGTTACTACTTGTGCTTTCATCGATCTATTCCTCATTCTCTGTTGCTGCAGTTTCTTCTACTGGAACCTCTTCAGCCGGAGCTTCAGTTGCTTCAGGAGCAGGAGCCGCTTTAACAGCACCAGGATATGGTGCATCAGCATGACGCTCTTTTTTCACTGCATCATTAATCAGAACCCAACCATTTTTCGCACCAGGCACAGCACCTTTAACTAAGATGATACCTTGTTCTGCGTCAGTTGAGACAATCTCTAAGTTCTGTTGTGTCTTACGATCATCACCATAATGACCGGCCATTTTCTTACCTTTGAAAACGCGACCTGGATCTTGACATTGACCCGTTGAACCGTGAGATCTATGAGAGATCGAAACACCGTGAGTAGCGCGAAGACCACCGAAGTTCCAACGTTTCATCGCACCGGCAAAACCTTTACCTTTGGATGTCGCTGTAACATCAACAACTTGACCTGGAACAAAATGTTCAGCAGAAAGTTCTGCACCAAGATCAAGAAATCCATCTTCCGCAACACGGAATTCAGCTAATTTAACTTTAGGCTCAACACCCGCTTTAGCAAAATGACCACGCATTGGTTGCGTTGTACGTTTTACTTTAGCTGTGCCGGCACCTAACTGAAGGGCATTATAACCATCTTTTTCAGCCGTCTTGTGAGCAACTACTTGTGCGCCGTCCACATGAAGAACTGTAACAGGAACGTGTGCGCCACCTTCGGCGAAAACACGGGTCATACCCATTTTCTTTGCAATAAGTCCTGAACGCATATCCATTACCCCTGCAATTTAATTTCAACTTCAACACCCGCTGCAAGATCAAGCTTCATAAGCGCATCTACAGTTTGTGGTGTTGGCTCAACAATGTCTAAGAGACGCTTGTGAGTACGTGTTTCGAATTGTTCGCGCGATTTTTTATCAATATGCGGACCCTTAAGGACCGTATACTTTTCAATTCGCGTTGGCATAGGAATTGGGCCGCGTACGCTAGCGCCAGTTCTTTTGGCCGTATTTGCAATTTCACCTGCCGCTTGATCAAGAATACGATGATCAAAAGCTTTTAGGCGAATGCGAATGTTTTGTGATTCCAACATAAAAATTTACGCAGACCTTACGGTCTGCGCTCCTAAATGACTTTATTTATTCAATAATTGATGCAACGACGCCGGCACCGACAGTACGACCGCCTTCGCGGATCGCAAAGCGAAGACCTTCGTCCATCGCAATCGGGTTAATCAGCTCAACGTTTACCGTTACGTTATCACCAGGCATTACCATTTCAACACCATCGTCAAGTGTCACAACACCAGTCACGTCAGTTGTACGGAAGTAGAACTGTGGACGGTAGTTTGTGAAAAACGGTGTATGACGGCCACCCTCATCTTTTGTCAAGATGTAAGCTTCGCCTTTGAATTTTGTATGCGGCGTGATTGTTCCAACATGAGCAAGAACCTGACCACGCTCAACTTCAGCACGGTCAACACCACGAATAAGAGCACCAATATTATCGCCAGCTTCACCTGTATCAAGCAGCTTACGGAACATTTCAACGCCAGTTACTGTTGTCTTTGTTGTATCTTTAATACCAACAATCTCAACTTCTTCACCAACCTTAACGATACCACGCTCAACACGACCAGTAACAACTGTACCACGACCAGAAATTGAGAACACATCTTCGATAGGCATCAAGAAGGCACCATCAACAGCACGCTCAGGCTGTGGGATATACTCATCAACAGCAGCCATCAATTTAAGAATTGATTCTTTACCAATGTTATCATCACGGCTTTCCATCGCTGCAAGCGCAGAACCCGCAATAATCGGAATATCATCACCAGGGAATTCATACTCGCTAAGTAGTTCACGAATTTCCATTTCAACAAGCTCAAGAAGCTCTTCATCATCAACTTGGTCAACTTTGTTCAAGTAAACAACAAGCGCCGGAACACCAACCTGACGAGCAAGTAGGATATGCTCACGTGTTTGTGGCATTGGGCCGTCCGCTGCGTTAACAACAAGAATAGCACCATCCATCTGAGCAGCACCAGTAATCATGTTTTTAACATAGTCAGCATGTCCAGGACAATCAACGTGCGCATAGTGACGTGCGTCTGTTTCATACTCAACGTGCGCTGTGGAAATCGTAATACCACGCTCGCGCTCTTCAGGAGCCTTATCGATGTTCGCAAAATCAACAGCTTCACCGCCGCCAGATTCTGCTAATACTTTTGTAATCGCCGCGGTCAAGGTTGTCTTACCGTGGTCAACGTGACCGATTGTACCAACGTTACAATGCGGCTTATTGCGTTCAAATTTTTCTTTAGCCATTTTCTTCTACCTTATTTCACTTATATTCAAGCGCCCTGTATTTTCCTCACAGGAAGAGCTAGTTAATATTTATTTACTTAATCTATTATTAAGCAAACTTTTCCTTCACCTCTTCGGCTACTGCCTGAGGTACTTCTGCATAATGATCGAACTGCATAGAGTATGTCGCACGACCCTTTGTAAATGAGCGCAACTGGTTCACATAACCAAACATGTTTGCTAGCGGCACCATTGCGTTTACAACTGTATTAGGACCACGAGTTTCAGAACCTGAAACCTGGCCACGGCGTGATGAAATATCACCAATTACGTCACCCATGTGATCTTCCGGTGTTACAACTTCTACAGCCATCATTGGCTCAAGAAGCTTGATACCTGCCTCAGATGCCGCCTGACGCATTGCGCCACGACCAGCGATCTCAAACGCAAGAACACTACTATCCACATCATGGTAAGCACCGTCATATAGCGTTACTGAAAAGTCAATAATCGGGAAACCAATTAAAGCACCACTCTCAGCGATATCATTAATACCCTTTTCAACACCAGGGATATATTCTTTAGGAATGTTACCACCCTTGATTTCATCAAAGAACTGAATACCAGAACCTCGCTCACCAGGAGTAACCGTTAATTTAACACGACCGAACTGACCAGAACCACCAGATTGTTTCTTGTGTGTGTAGTCAATATCAACTTCGCGAGCGATACTTTCACGGTATGCCACTTGTGGCGCGCCTACGTTCGCTTCAACTTTAAATTCGCGCTTCATACGGTCCACCAGAATATCAAGGTGAAGCTCACCCATTCCAGAGATAATTGTTTGACCACTTTCCTCATCTGATTTCACACGGAAAGAAGGATCTTCTTGTGACAGACGATTAAGAGCGATACCCATTTTTTCTTGGTCAGCTTTTGTTTTTGGCTCAACCGCAACAGAAATAACAGGATCTGGGAATTCCATACGCTCTAGAATAATTTGATCATTCAAATCACAAAGCGTATCACCAGTAGTTGTCTCTTTAAGACCACAAAGTGCAATAATATCACCGGTACGCGCTTCTTTAATATCTTCACGATCGTTTGAATGCATTTGTAACATACGACCGATCTTTTCTTTTCTTCCCTTGACCGAGTTCATAACTGTACTACTCGTAGAAACTGTACCAGAATAAACACGCGCAAAAGTAAGTGAACCCACGAACGGATCATTCATTACTTTAAATGCAAGCGCAGAGAAAGGTGCATCATTTTCAGCAGGACGTGAAATTTCAGCATCACCATTAACTTCAACACCTTGAACATCTTCAATATCAAGTGGTGATGGCATAAAATCAATAACCGCATCAAGCAGAGTTTGAACACCTTTGTTTTTAAAAGCCGTACCTGTAAGAACAGGAACGAAGCTACCTTCAATTGTACCTTTACGAATAAGCCTCTTAAGCGTATCAAGGTCAGGCTCATTGCCTTCAAGGTAAGCTTCCATAACATCATCATCGAGCTCAGTAACCATATCAAACATAGCTTCACGGTATTCAGCAACCTTATCAACCATATCCGCAGGGATGTCGATTTCAGTATAGTTCGCTCCCATACCTTCATCTTCCCAAATTATACCAACGTTTTTAACAACGTCGACATGACCTTTGTATTCAGCCTCAGCACCGATTGGAAGTTGAATTACAAGCGCGTTTGACCCCAAACGCTCTTTAATCATATCTACACAACGATAAAAGTTAGCACCCATACGATCCATTTTATTAACGAAACACATACGTGGAACATCATATTTATCAGCCTGGCGCCATACTGTTTCAGATTGCGGCTCAACACCAGCAACAGAATCAAAAACCGCTACGGCACCGTCAAGTACGCGTAGCGAACGTTCTACTTCAATTGTAAAGTCCACATGACCGGGTGTATCAATGATATTAATACGTTTTTCTTTCCAGTAACATGTTGTAGCAGCAGAAGTAATGGTAATACCACGCTCTTGCTCTTGCTCCATCCAATCCATAGTGGCTGCGCCATCATGCACTTCACCAATTTTATGGCTCATGCCTGTATAGAAAAGAATACGTTCTGTTGTCGTTGTTTTACCAGCATCAATATGGGCCATAATCCCAATATTGCGGTAATCTTCAAGTGGAGTAGTACGTGCCATTTTTTTAAACCTTTAACCGTGTTACCAACGATAATGAGAGAAGGCTTTGTTTGCCTCTGCCATTTTATGAGTATCTTCGCGTTTCTTAACAGCGCCACCACGGTTATTCACCGCATCCAGAAATTCACCCGCTAGACGCTCTGTCATTGTGTTTTCGTTACGTTTACGCGCCACACCTATAACCCAACGAAGAGCTAATGCCTGTGCGCGACTTGAGCGCACTTCAACAGGAACCTGATACGTTGCACCACCAACACGGCGAGAACGCACTTCAACTGCAGGACGAACGTTTTCAAGCGCAGTGTGGAATTGCTCCACAGGGTCTGCGCCTGTTTTTGATTTAATAATATCGAGAGCACCATACACAATGCGCTCTGCGGTAGATTTCTTTCCATCAACCATCAGGTTGTTGATAAATTTAGCGAGTACAAGATCACCATATTTTGGCTCTGGTAGTACTTTTCTTTTTTCAGCTGCGTGACGACGCGACATATTTTATTCCTTAAGCTTAATGGTCCTTACTTCGGACGCTTAGCACCATATTTAGATCGACCTTGACGACGATCAGCGATCCCTTGTGTATCAAGTACACCACGTAGTACGTGGTAACGAACACCCGGCAAATCTTTCACACGACCACCGCGGATAAGCACAACACTATGTTCCTGTAGGTTATGACCTTCACCAGGAATATAGCTTGTTACTTCAAAACCATTCGTCAGGCGCACACGGGCCACTTTACGAAGGGCTGAGTTAGGTTTTTTAGGTGTCGTTGTATACACGCGAGTACAAACACCACGCTTTTGAGGGCATGATTCTAGTGCAGGCACTTTTGTACGCTGTACTGGTTTCTTGCGTGGGTTACGCACCAACTGGTTGATCGTCGGCATTTTAATTCCTTAATCTTTTTTCATTTGCATAGCAAAAAAGACAGCCATATCTCTAAAATAGAAAAAAAGGTGATATTTCGACCGCCCCGGCTACCAAAATTACTTAAGTTTAAATTTTTTGTTTCTTTAGAATACTGCGTTTAGATCGAAATTGATCTACCACCAGCACCTCCAAGAAGTGAGCGGAAAATACAGTCAGAGGTCTATACAGTCAAGGAAAATTTCACACACAAGCTATTTTTATGAAAAAGGCCGAAGAATCTAGCGTTTTAGATGCTTCGGCCTTTAATATATTTACTTTGAAACGTAATTTTAAAGCTCTTACGGCTAAAAACTTACAGCAATTTAGGAATCAATCATTCCTAAACTACATTTTCAGTTGAGTCGACAGTCTCACCAAGCGAATCTGCAATAGGATCTGCCGCTTCAGCCGCACTTTGCTGCTCAAGCTCTGTTTGAACATCTCTTTGCTTCGCGATACTGCGGTATTCTTTCATCATTGAACCAGTACCAGCAGGGATCAAGCGACCAACGATCACATTTTCCTTCAAGCCGATCAACTTGTCGCTCTTACCTGAAACAGCTGCTTCAGTAAGAACACGTGTTGTTTCCTGGAACGATGCTGCTGAAATAAATGAACGTGTTTGCAATGACGCTTTGGTAATACCAAGTAGGATTGCCTCACCCTTAGCAGGTTCGCGACCTTCCGCGATTGCTTTTTCATTAATTTCATCGAATTCTTGGCGCTCAACTTGTTCACCAATAAGAAGTGTTGTTTCACCAGATTTTGTGATTTCAACTTTCTTAAGCATTTGGCGAACGATCACCTCAATATGCTTATCGTTAATACCCACACCTTGTAGGCGATAAACATCTTGAACTTCGTTAACAAGATATTCAGCGAGTGCCTCAATACCTAGTGACTTAAGAATATCATGCGGTGCAGGATTACCATCGATTAAATATTCACCTCTGCGGATAAAGTCACCTTCCTGAACGGAAATATGCTTACCCTTAGGGATGAGATACTCAACAATATCTTCTTCGTCATTACGAGGGTTAATACTGATGCGACGTTTATTTTTATAGTCACGACCAAATTCAACATAACCATCAACTTCAGCGATAATAGCGTGATCCTTTGGACGACGCGCTTCAAATAGTTCAGCCACACGTGGAAGACCACCTGTAATATCTTTTGTTTTTGATGCTTCACGAGGAATACGCGCAATCACATCACCCGCATGAACTTCATCGCCATCATTAACAGAAAGAATTGCACCAACAGACATAAAATATCTTGCTTCAGTTCCATTCGCGAGCGCAATAACAGTGTCTTTATCATCACGAAGTGTAATGCGTGGACGAAGGTCAGCGCCTTTTGGATGTGAACGCCAGTCCATTACCACGCGACTTGAAAGACCTGTTGCTTCATCAACATTTTCGTTAACAGATATACCATCTGACAAATCAACAAACTTGATTGTACCGCCTTGCTCAGTAATAATTGGCAATGTATATGGATCCCATTCACATAGCTTATCACCATGCTCAACTTTTTCACCTTCATCTTTAAGAAGATGTGAACCAAACTGAACTTTATAAGTGACACGCTCGCGTCCTTCTTCATCAACAAGGACAATTTCCATGTTACGAGAAAGAACAACCAAGCGACCTTTACTGTCTTTAACAACTTTTTTGTTATTAATTTTAACAATACCATCATGTGATGCTTCAAGAGCAGACTGCTGAGAAACAGATGAGGCCGTACCACCAATATGGAAAGTACGCATTGTAAGCTGTGTACCTGGCTCACCAATTGACTGAGCGGCAATAACACCAACAGCTTCACCCATGTTCACTACCGTGCCACGTGCAAGGTCACGTCCGTAACATTTCACACAACATCCATTTTTCGTTTCACATGTTAGTGCAGAACGAACCTTAACTGTTGAAACAGCCGCTTTTTCAATAGCTTCTGCTTTAACTTCATCGAGGTATGTACCAGCTTCAAAAATCAAATCACCAGAAACAGGATCATTCACATCAATAGCCAAACAACGACCAACAATTCGATCACTCAAATTAACGATCACGTCACCGCCATCAGATACTTCCGCAATATCAATACCAGTTTCTGTACCGCAGTCTTCTTCAGTAACAACACAGTCCTGTGATACGTCAACAAGACGACGTGTCAAATAACCTGAGTTCGCTGTTTTCAGCGCTGTATCGGCAAGACCTTTACGCGCACCATGGGTAGAATTAAAGTATTCAAGAACACTTAGACCTTCTTTAAAGTTTGAAATAATTGGTGTTTCAATAATTTCACCAGATGGTTTAGCCATCAATCCACGCATACCGGCTAGCTGCTTCATCTGCGCTGCAGAACCACGAGCACCACTATCCGCCATCATAAAGATAGAGTTTGTTGGTAGTGAACGACCATCTTCGTCTACTTCTTCTTTCGAAATTTCAGCCATCATTTCATCAGCAACACGGTCCGTACATTGTGACCAAGCATCAACAACTTTGTTGTACTTTTCACCTTGTGTAATAAGACCTTGCTGATATTGGTTTTCAAATTCTTTTACAGAATTTGTAGTTTCTTCAATAATTGGTGCTTTCGTATCAGGGATAATCATATCATCCTTACCAAACGAAATACCCGCTTTACACGCTTCACGGAAACCAAGACGCATAACACTATCCGCAAATAGAACTGTACGCTTCTGACCAGCATGACGGTAAACCACATCGATCACTTCAGAAATTTCGCGCTTACCAATACGGCGATTGATTAAGCTTTCAAATGAAATCTCTTTGTGCTTAGGTAAGTTTTTTGCAAGCATCGCACGACCAGGTGTTGTCTCAACAACCTTAGTCATTGGATTGCCTTCATCATCGACGGTATCGATACGACACTTAATTGAACTATGAAGTGTTATGGCTTTCGCATTTAGCGCAAGATCAACTTCATCAAGATCACCAAATACCATACCTTCACCAGGCTCACCTTGTTTCGCCGTTGTCATATAATAAAGGCCAAGAATAATATCCTGTGACGGAACAATAATCGGCTTACCGTTTGACGGGCTAAGAATGTTATTTGTTGACATCATAAGAACACGAGCTTCAAGCTGTGCTTCAAGGCTTAATGGCACGTGAACGGCCATTTGGTCTCCATCAAAGTCAGCATTAAACGCCGCACAAACAAGTGGGTGAAGCTGAATAGCTTTACCTTCGATCAGCACTGGTTCAAAAGCTTGGATACCAAGTCTATGAAGTGTAGGTGCCCGGTTAAGGAAAACTGGATGTTCACGGATCACAGCATCAAGAACATCCCATACTTCACGGCGTTCTTTTTCAACAAGCTTTTTGGCCTGTTTAATTGTTGTCGCAATTCCGAGCTTATCAAGACGCGCATAAATGAACGGCTTAAAGAGCTCAAGAGCCATTTTCTTGGGAAGACCACACTGATGTAGCAGCAGATCTGGACCCACCACAATCACGGAACGACCAGAATAGTCAACACGCTTACCAAGCAGGTTTTGACGGAAACGGCCTTGCTTACCTTTAAGCATATCTGAAAGTGATTTAAGTGGGCGTTTATTTGCACCCGTAATCACGCGGCCACGACGACCGTTATCAAATAGTGCATCAACAGATTCCTGAAGCATACGTTTTTCGTTACGCACGATAATATCAGGCGCACGAAGTTCCATAAGACGCTTCAAACGGTTGTTACGGTTAATCACACGACGATAAAGATCGTTCAGATCTGATGTCGCGAAACGGCCACCATCAAGTGGAACTAGAGGGCGAAGCTCAGGCGGAATAACCGGAAGAACTTCAAGGATCATCCACTCAGGGCGATTTTCACTTTCAATAAAACCTTCAATAATCTTAAGACGCTTAACAATCTTCTTAGGCTTAAGTTCTGATTTTGTTTCAGCTAGCTCACGGTGAAGATCTTCTTTTTCTTGCTCAAGATCGATATTTTCGAGAAGGATTTTAATAGCTTCCGCACCAATTCCTGCTGAGAAGCTATCTTCGCCATATTCTTCCTGTGCAAGAACATATTCTTCTTCAGTAAGAAGTTGCTTCATCTTAAGATTCGTTAGACCCGGTTCAGTCACAATGTGCTGTTCAAAATAAAGCACACGCTCAAGATCTTTCAATGTCATATCAAGCATAAGACCGATACGACTTGGAAGTGACTTAAGAAACCAGATATGTGCAACAGGAGCCGCAAGTTCAATATGGCCCATACGGTCACGACGAACTTTGCTCAATGTTACTTCTACACCACATTTTTCACATGTGATGCCACGATATTTCATACGCTTATATTTACCGCAAAGACATTCGTAGTCTTTAATTGGTCCAAAAATACGCGCACAGAAAAGTCCGTCTCTTTCAGGTTTGAAAGTACGGTAGTTGATTGTTTCCGGTTTTTTGATCTCACCAAAAGACCATGAACGGATTTGTTCAGTACTTGCAATCAGAATTTTGATATTATCAAATGTTTCTGGTTTCGCATTTGCATTAAAGAAGTTTACGATTTCCTGGCCCATAGCCAATTCTCCTTATCCAGTAACGGTCTATTGGTTGTTATTAGTGAGTTCAACATTTAAGCAAAGGGATTTCATTTCCTTCACTAGTACGTTGAATGATTCCGGAATACCCGCATCGAAGCTGTCATCACCACGAACGATACTTTCGTATACTTTCGTACGGCCATTAACATCATCCGATTTCACAGTAAGCATTTCTTGTAGTGTATAAGCAGCACCATAAGCTTGCAGCGCCCACACTTCCATTTCACCAAAGCGCTGACCACCAAACTGGGCTTTACCGCCAAGTGGTTGTTGCGTCACTAGTGAGTATGGACCGATGGAACGAGCATGGATCTTATCATCAACAAGATGGTGAAGCTTAAGCATGTAAATGTAACCAACGGTTACTTTACGGTCAAACTTGTCACCCGTTAGTCCATCATAAAGATCTACCTGTCCTGATCCATCAAGACCTGCTTCTTCAAGCATTGTCACCACATCCGGTTCATGCGCACCATCAAATACAGGTGTCGCCATCGGAATACCGTTACGAAGATTATCAGACATACCAATAAGATCTTCGTCATTTAACGGTGTGATTTCTGCTTTATATTGTGCAGCATCATATACATTCTTGAATTTTGCACGAAGCTCATCTGCTTTCTCTACTTGTGCTTTGTCATGCGCATCAAGCATTTCAGAAATTTGAACACCAAGACCACGTGACGCCCATCCAAGATGAGTTTCAAGAATCTGTCCAACGTTCATACGCGATGGTACACCAAGAGGGTTCAAACAGATATCAACTGGCGTTCCGTCTTCAAGGTACGGCATATCTTCTTGTGGAAGAATGCGGGAAATAACTCCTTTGTTACCATGACGACCAGCCATCTTATCACCAGGCTGAAGCTTACGTTTAACAGCAACGAAAACCTTAACCATTTTAAGAACACCTGGAAGCAATTCGTCACCACGTTGAAGTTTTTCAATTTTTTCTTCGAAACGAGCAAGTAAACGCGAACGCGCATCTTCAAATTGCTGATGAAGGCTGTCGACTTTTTCCATTACTTTTTCATTATCAACAGCAATCTGCCACCAAAGGCCATTTGCCAATTCTTCAAGAAGCTCTTCAGTAACTTTGTCGCCCTTTTTAACTTCTTTTGGACCACTCAGAATTTTCTGACCCATGAGAAGCGGTTTAAGGCGAACGTAACTACTGCGATCAAGAATTGATTGCTCATCTTCTCGGTCTTTAGAAAGACGTTCGATTTCTTCACGTTCAATTGCAATTGCACGCTCATCTTTGTCAATACCGTGACGATTAAAGACACGAACCTCAACGACAGTTCCCGCCACTCCTGGAGGAAGACGCATAGATGTATCACGAACATCTGCCGCTTTTTCACCAAAGATCGCACGAAGAAGTTTTTCTTCAGGTGTCATTGGGCTTTCGCCTTTTGGTGTGATTTTACCCACCAAAATATCACCCGGATGAACTTCAGCACCAAGATAAACAATACCTGCTTCATCTAGGTTACGCAGCCCCTCTTCACCGACATTTGGAATATCGCGTGTAATATCTTCGGGACCTAGTTTCGTATCACGTGCCATAACTTCAAATTCTTCGATGTGGATAGATGTGAAAACATCATCTTTCACGATACGTTCAGAAATAAGGATACTATCCTCGAAGTTATAACCATGCCATGGCATAAAGGCTACAAGCACGTTACGACCAAGGGCAAGTTCACCAAGATCCGTTGATGGACCATCAGCAATCACGTCACCCGCCTTAACTACATCGCCTACTTTAACAATAGGGCGTTGGTTAATGCATGTGTTTTGGTTTGAACGTTGGAATTTTTGCAATGTATAAATATCAACCGCAGATTCGTCGCTTTCCAAATCATCCGTCACACGAATAACCACGCGGATCGCATCAACCTGGTCAATAACACCGCCGCGTGTTGCCACAACGGCAGCACCACTATCACGGGCTACTACGCGTTCCATACCTGTTCCGACAAATGGTGATTCCGCTTTAAGTAACGGCACCGCTTGACGTTGCATGTTTGATCCCATTAGCGCACGGTTCGCATCATCGTTCTCTAGGAACGGAATAAGCGCCGCCGCAACGGAAACAACCTGTTTAGGTGAAACATCCATTAGATTAATATCTTCATGCTTTTTAAGCACATGATCACCGGCCTGACGACAGTCAACTACTTCGTTTTCAAAATCACCTTTATCAGTTAGCGGAGTATTTGCCTGAGCGATCGTGTATTTCTCTTCTTCCATCGCTGAAAGATAAATCACTTCATCAGTAATTTTACCGCCTTCAACCTTACGGTAAGGTGTTTCAATAAATCCGTACTTATTTACCTTCGCATATGTCGCGAGCGAGTTAATCAAACCAATATTTGGTCCCTCAGGTGTTTCAATCGGACAAATACGGCCATAATGGGTCGTATGCACGTCACGGACTTCAAATCCTGCACGCTCACGTGTTAGACCACCTGGCCCAAGCGCAGAAAGACGACGTTTATGCGTAATTTCTGAAAGTGGGTTTGTTTGGTCCATGAATTGTGAAAGCTGAGAAGAACCGAAGAATTCACGAACAGCCGCAACAGCAGGTTTCGCATTCACAAGGTCATGCGGCATTACTGTATCAATATCGATACTGCTCATACGCTCACGAATAGCACGTTCCATACGAAGCAAGCCAATACGGTATTGGTTTTCCATCAATTCACCAACGGAACGAACACGACGGTTACCAAGATGGTCAATATCGTCAACCACACCTTTACCGTCTTTAAGATCTATCATCGTTCTAAGAACTTCAAGAATGTCTTCTTTACGGAGAATACGGTGCTCATCAGGACAATCAAGATCCAGACGCATATTCATTTTCACACGACCAACAGAAGATAGATCATAGCGTTCTTCATCGAAGAATAGCCCTTCAAATAGGGCTTCAGCTGTTTCACGTGTTGGTGGCTCGCCAGGGCGCATGACGCGATAAATTTCAGAAAGCGCCATATCACGATTTTGAACTTTATCAGCCATTAATGTATTACGAAGGAAAGGCCCGATACGAACGTGATCAATATCAAGCGTATCAATATTCTTGTAGCCCGCTTTTGCAAGCACTTCTAAATGCTCCGCCGTAATTTCTTCACCGGCTTCAATATAAATTTCACCTGTTTTACCGTTGACCATATCTTCCGCCGCAAAACGATTGATTAAATCATCATCCGGAAGAAGAAGATCTTTAACCCCTTCTTTTTCAAGTTTTTTAACGGCACGTGGTGTAATTTTCTTGCCCGCTTCGACGATAACTTCACCGCCCTTAGCATTCACAAGATCAAAGTTTGGTTTTGCACCGCGCCATCTTTCAGCGTCAAAAGGCACACTCCAACCACCCTTAACTTTCTTATAAGTTAAACGGTCATAATAAGTATCAAGAATTTCTTCTGCGCTTAAACCGAGCGCATAAAGAAGTGTTGTTACTGGCATTTTACGGCGACGGTCGAAACGAACATGAATTATGTCTTTTGCGTCAAATTCAAAGTCAAGCCATGAACCACGGTAAGGGATTACACGTGCAGAGAACAAAAACTTCCCTGAAGCTTGTGTTTTACCACCATCATGATCAAAGAACACACCAGGTGAACGGTGCATTTGTGAAACAATAACACGCTCTGTACCATTTACTATGAATGTACCACGGTCTGTCATAAGAGGCAGGTCCCCCATATAGACATCTTGTTCTTTAATATCTAGAACACTGCGGGCTTCTGTTTCTTCATCAACTTCAAAAACAATAAGGCGCAGAGTGACACGTAACGGTGCAGCATATGTCATATCACGTTGCTGACACTCATCAGTATCGTATTTAGGTTTTTCTAATTCATAAGAAACAAATTCTAATGAAGCCGTCTCAGCGAAATCCGAAATTGGAAATACGCTTTTGAACACACCTTGCAAGCCGTCACTTGTACGGTCATCAAGTGTTATGTCTGTTTGTAGAAACTGATCATAAGAGCTTTTTTGAACTTTAATAAGATTTGGCATTTCTGCCACTTCACGAATACGTCCAAAATTCTTACGAACCTTTTTACGACTGGAATAAGAAGTCGCCATGTTCAACCCTCGCCAATATATTCTTAATCAAGCTAAATTACTTATAAAAATCAGTACTTTAAAAGCAATTCAACATTTAATAAATAAACAAAAAATCAAATACGTCAAAAACCGCTTCAGAATCTCTCCTGAAAACGGCCATTTTAAATTAGTTAAAATAATACCAAAATCAATGGTAAATTATCGTGCTTTAACAAATCTTTTAATATCCAATTCGATGTTTAATTCACTCTCCCTCAAAATAAGGGTAAAGGCGGCGCGGGACATTAATGTCTCACACCACCTTACAATTCTTTTAGAACTTATTTAAGTTCTACAGTAGCACCAGCAGCTTCAAGCTTAGCTTTTAGCTCTTCCGCTTCCGCTTTAGCAACACCTTCTTTAACTACTTTAGGTGCGCCTTCTACCATTTCTTTAGACTCTTTAAGTCCAAGACCTGTGATACCGCGAACTTCTTTAATCACGTTGATTTTCTTGTCGCCAGCAGCGGCAAGAACAACGTCAAATTCGTCTTTTTCAGCAGCAGCTTCGCCACCAGCAGCAGCCGGAGCCGCAGCAGCAGCAACAGGAGCAGCAGCAGATACGCCCCATTTTTCTTCAAGAAGTTTTGAAAGCTCAGCAGCTTCCATAACTGTTAGTGCAGATAGTTCATCAGCAATCTTATTAAGATCAGCCATTTTATTTTCCTTAGTTCAAAATATTAATAATTAATCGAAACCTGGGTCGCCTTAACCTTGCGATCCATAAGCACCGAATACGCGAGCCAATTGACCAGCAGGAGCTTGCGTAACAGATGCAAGTTTTCCAGCAGGCACTTTTAATAGGCCAACGATTTTTCCACGAAGTTCATCAAGTCCCGGAAGAGCAGCCAATGACTTAACACCATTCTCATCAAGAATAGTGCTTTCCATTGTCCCACCAACGATTTCGATTTTATCGCTATCTTTGGCGTACTTCACAAGTACTTTTGCAGGCGCAACAACATCCTCAGAATATCCAAGAACTGTTGTGCCTGTTAATTGATCTCCGAGGCTTTCAATTTCAGTGCCATCGAGAGCAAGACGAGCGAGCCGGTTTTTAGCAACCTTTAGGGTAGCACCACTCTCACGCATTTTATTGCGCAAGTCTGACATTTCAGCCACATTTAGCCCTTTGTTGCGAATAACAACGACAGAAGCTGATGTGTCAAAAACACCCTTCAGAAAGGATACCATTTCCTCTTTTTGAGTACGATCCATTCTCGTCTCCGATTTCAATTTGCAAAGATTAATAAATTAATCCTTACCGTTTAATTTAGATGAAATGTAAACATTTCATCGCTCATGCCTGTCGCTTCCACCCTACCGGGCTTTCACACGGAAACTGTGATAATTCACAACCCCATCTATGCAGGCCTCTAGGCTTAAATCATCCCCTTGATTACCAAGGCTCTGATACCTGCAGTTTCGGACAAGCCGGGGTTACGTTGTTTCCATCGTAACCCCCAGTTCCCGTCAGACACGTCTAACGGAATTCTTTATGGACGCTTTTAAATGCGCCCGATCAGCTAAGCTATTCGCCAGTAGCTGATGCAGTATCTATTTTTAGGCCAGGACCCATTGTTGAAGTCAACGCCATTGATTTAAAATACGTACCTTTAACGCCGGCCGGTTTTGCCTTAACAACCGCACCAACAAGGGCACGTACGTTTTCAGCAATCGCCTTTTCATCAAAACTGATTTTGCCAACGCCGCAGTGAATGATACCTGTTTTTTCAACGCGGTATTCCACTTGACCACCTTTGGCCGCTTTAACAGCAGCTTCAACATCTTGTGTTACAGTACCAAGTTTTGGATTTGGCATAAGTCCACGTGGACCAAGAACCTTACCAAGACGCCCCACTACAGCCATCATATCTGGTGTGGCAATACAGCGATCAAAGTTCATCTCACCTTTTTGGATCGTTTCCATAAGATCTTCCGCACCAACAAGTTCCGCACCCGCTGCTTTTGCCTTCTCTGCATTATCACCGCGGGCAAAAACTGCAACACGTACTGTTTTACCTGTACCATTTGGCAAACCAATCACACCACGAACCATTTGGTCAGCATGACGAGGGTCAACACCAAGATTGATTGAAACTTCAACCGTTTCATCAAATTTAACTTTTGAGCGCTCTTTAAGGATCTTTACCGCATCATCAATTGTATAATGAGCTTTAAGGTCTAGACCTTCGAGCATCGATTTTGCTCTTTTACCTAATTTCGCCATCATCTTATCCTTTTACTTCAATACCCATAGAGCGGGCAGTACCAGCGATGATTTCAAATGCAGCCTCAGGCGTGTTTGCATTTAGATCAGCTTTTTTCATTTCTACAATTTCACGAACCTGATCAGCAGTTACAGAGCCGGCCACTTCACGACCTGGATGATTTGCAGCAGATTTTAGCTTTGCAGCCTTTTTAATAAGGAATGATGCTGGTGGAGATTTGATTTCGAATGTGAAGCTACGATCCGCATAAACTGTAATAGTTGTTGGGATCGGCATATTCTTTTCCATCTCCTGTGTTTTCGCGTTAAACGCTTTACAGAATTCCATGATGTTTACACCGCGTTGACCGAGTGCCGGTCCGATCGGTGGTGATGGGTTAGCTACGCCCGCAGGCACTTGCAGCTTAATATAACCGTCAATTTTCTTCGCCATTATATACCTTTTTTAATAATCATATATTCAGGTTCAACCCTGAAAGTTTAAAGGGATGTGGTACGGCTATGGCAGGCCTTCCACACGCTATGGGCTTATGCCCAATCTCATTCAAAAAATCTCTTTCAAATGAGAAGCCGCCAAAAAACAAACATCTTTTAGCGACTCGTAATTGGGGCTTATAACAGCCTATTCACTATATTACTAGTTTTTTTCAACCTGATTATACTCAAGCTCCACAGGAGTAGCACGACCAAAGATCGAAACCGATACTTTCAAACGCATTTTCTCAACGTCCACACCTTCAACAATACCGATAAATGAGTTGAACGGACCATCAATAACACGAACCTCTTCACCAACGTCGTAAGTAACAGATGGCGTCGTTCTTTCAACACCCTCTTCCACTTGATGGAGGATTTGCGCAACTTCTTTTTCACTAATTGGCGCAGGCTTACCGCTTGCCCCTAAAAAGCCACTGACTTTCGGTGTATTTTTGATTAAATGATAAGAAGCATCAGTCATTAACATTTTAGCAAGAACATATCCTGGAAAGAATTTATGCTCTGATGTTACTTTTTTACCTTTTTTAACTTCTACTACTTCCTCTACAGGAACAAGCACTTCTTCAATAAGCGCTTCTAATCCATGAAGCTCTGCAGAAGCTTTAATTGCCTCAGCCACTTTCTTTTCATAGCCAGAATAGGCTTGTACGATGTACCATTTTGCACCAGCTGCCATGATTTATGCTCCAAGCCCGAGTAAAAGACCAACGACAAACGACCATAATTGATCAACACCCAAAAAGAAAATTGACATCACTGACGCCATGATAAATACCATGATCGTCGTAATCATCGCTTCTTTGCGTGTCGGCCAGGAAACCTTAGAGACTTCTTGGCGAACTTGACGAACAAATTCTGCAGGACTTGTTTTTGCCATTGTCAAACTTCCATATCATTTGTGAATTAAATGATGAATACTCTATACTTCATCACAAATCCACTTTTAAATTAAGTGGCAGGAGTGGAGAGACTCGAACTCACGACACCCGGTTTTGGAGACCGGTGCTCTACCAACTGAGCTACACTCCTACAAATAAGAGAAGCGAGCCTTTATACAAGACCCGCTTATCTTAAAAATCAATTATTCAATAATTGATGC